>Ga0209066_10000770_pt1 | contig 45634 bp, 42 predicted proteins | sample All_14_2_FD_187198 | JGI IMG/M metagenome (GOLD analysis project Ga0209066, IMG submission 187198) | Freshwater microbial communities in response to fracking from Pennsylvania, USA - Allegheny Zone_MetaG_DW_15 (SPAdes) (version 2) ... | reverse complement strand
GCACGGGCACGACGCGGCCGCCGCCCGCGTCGTGCCCGTGCAGCTCTCCGTCTCGGTCGCCGTCCACGACGACGCGCTCGCGGCGTCGCTCGAGCCGGGCACGCCGAGCGTGCGGGCGCGGCTCGAGACGGTCAGGGCCGCGGCGGCGCTCGGACTCGGCGTCACCGTCTTCCTCGTGCCCGTCCTCCCGTTCCTCACCGACTCGCGCGCGCACCTGCAGCGGGCCGCCGCGGCGGTCGCGGCGGCCGGCGCCTCGAACGCCGCCGTCGGCGCCCTGCACCTGCGCCCTGGGGCTCGCGAGTGGTTCTTCGCCTGGCTCGCGCGGGAGCGGCCCGACCTCGTCGCGCGCTACCGCGAGCTCTACGCGGGCGGCGCGACCGCCCCCGTCGGCTACCGCCGCTGGCTCTCGGCGACGGCGGCGCCCATCCTCCGCGCGGCGGGGCTCGGCGTCGGGCCGGCCGCCGCCGAGTCGCTCGGGGGCGCGATTCGCCCGACGCGGCGCCGGACCGCCGCCGGCACGGGACCGGAGGGTGGTGGCGCGGTGTCGGCGCCCGTCGCCACGGCCGCGGTGCCGCTATGGTCGTGGACGTGAGCAAGCTGTACTTCCGCTACGGGGCGATGAACTCGGGCAAGTCGACAGCCCTGCTGCAGGCGGCGTTCAACTACGAGGAGCGCGGCCAGCGCGTGCTCCTCGCGAAGCCGAGGATCGACACGAAGGGCGACGCCTCGATCGTCTCCCGCCTCGGCGTGGTCCGCGCCGTCGACTTCACGATCGGGCCGGACGACGACCTCCGCGCGGTGTTCGCCGCGGAGCGCGCCGCGGCCGAGGGCCGCCACGGCGCCCCGGTCGCGTGCCTGCTCATCGACGAGGCGCAGTTCCTCAGCGCCGGGCAGGCCGACGACCTGCTCCGGATCGCCGTGCTCGACGACGTTCCCGTGCTTGCCTACGGCATCCGCACCGACTTCCAGACCGTCGCGTTCCCCGGCAGTCGACGTCTGCTCGAGATCGCCCACTCGCTCGAGGAGCTGAAGACGATCTGCCGCTGCGGGCGCAAGGCGATCTTCAACGGCCGCCGGGTGGGGGAGCGCTTCGTCTTCGACGGCGACCAGGTGGCCATCGACGGCGTCGACGTGCACTACGAGTCGCTCTGCGCGGCGTGCTACCTCGAGGAGTCGGGCGGGCGGATCGGCGCACGCTGATCGCCGGCGCGGTCGGCCCGGTCGGCGCGGTCGGCGCGCGGTGCGGTGGCCCGCTGGCGCCTCAGTCCCAGCGACTCGGCGCGGGCTGCCGCGATGACGGCAGCGCCGCCTCCTCGCCCCAGCGGACGACCCAGTCCGCGACCGGGTGCACGGTCGGATCCATCCCGGTGACCCCGATGAGCTCCGCCATCGGCACGATGCCACCGCCGCGCTGGAGGAAGCGTCCCTTGATGTGCAGCCGCGCGGCGATCTCGCCGTCGACGACGAAGCGCTGCTCGAGGTAGACGCACCGCTCGTCGAGTCCGGCCATCCGAGTCTCGAGCGTGTAGCGCTGCCACGGCTCGAGCGAGCGGCGGTAGGTGATCGTGGCGCTCTGCACGACCGGGTACCACCCGCGGCGGCGCATCTGGGTCCAGAACCCGCTCCGAATGAGCAGGTCGAACCGGCCGAGGTCCGCGATCGACAGGTACACGCCGTTGTTCATGTGCCGCTGGACGTCGAGATCGGTCGGGCGGACCCGCATCGTGAGCACGGCGACGTCGGTGATCGCGATGCGCGGGCGTCGCTTCGAGCGGAGCACGGTCCACAGGGTGCGCAGGAGCTTGTTCACGTCGCGAGTGTACGGATGCACCCGGATCGGCCGGCAACGCCTGTCGGAGGTCCACAACATGCGCCCGCATCCCGGCCCGCGGGAACGCCGCCGGGCACGATGAGCGTGGCACGGCCGCGTCGCGGCTGCCCGATGCGGGCTCGGCGCGAGCCCGCGGTGGATCCCATGGTCGGGGTGACAGGATTTGAACCTGCGGCCTCTTCGTCCCGAACGAAGCGCGCTACCAAGCTGCGCCACACCCCGTGGCTGACCCGCGTCGAGGACGCGAGCCCGATCAAGCGTACCCGATATCTCCCGGGGTCAGTGTCACGACGACGGCCTCGGGCGGGCAGGCGAACCGGACGGGGGCCCAGATCGAGGTGCCGAGACCCGCCGAGACCTGGAGCCACGACGTGCGGCGCGCGTGGTGCCACAGCGAGAGGCCCTGCGCCTGCTCGCGCGGCACGTCGCAGTTGGTGACGAGCGCCGGCAGGCCGGGGATGCGCACCTGGCCGCCGTGCGTGTGGCCGGCGAAGACGAGCTCCGCGCCGTTCGTGGTGAACGCGTCGAGCACGCGCCGATACGGCGCATGGGTGAGGCCGATGACGACGGGGTCGTCGTCGAGTCCGTCGTCGTCGAACGAGGCGCTCTCGTGCATCGCCTCGAGCTGGGCAGGCACCTGCGCGAGGCGGTCCCAGCCGCGGTGCGCGTCGTCGACGCCCATGAGCTCCAGCCGGGTCCCGGCGACCTCGAGCGAGGCGACGCGGTTGTTGAGGTCGATCCAGCCGAGCTCCTCGACGAGGTAGCGCTCGAGCGCGTCCGTGTCGAGCGTCGTGGCCGCCTCGCGGCTCCTCGATGGTCCGCCGAAGTAGGCGAACGGGTTCTTCGCCTGGGGGCCGTGCACGTCGTTCGAGCCGTGCACGAACGCGCCGGGCACGCCCGCGAAGGCGTCGAGCGCACGCCGAACGCCGAGGAGACCATCGGTGTGGCCGAGGAGGTCTCCGGTGGTGACGACGAGGTCCGGCTCGACCCGGCCGCGCAGGTCGGCGATCCACGCCTGCTTCCTGGCCTGCCACGGCGCCATGTGGAGGTCGCTGAGGTGCAGGATCGTCAGCGGTCGCGCCTGCGGGGGCAGCAGCGGCAGCGCCTCCCGGCGGATGGTGAACCGGTTGCGCTCCACGGCGACGCCCCACGCAAGCGCACCGAGGCCGATCGCGGCGACCGCGCCGACGGCGGTCGCCGCGATCCGCCCTCCCGAGGCGGTCACGGCGTCGGCGTCGGGCTCGGCGTCGGCCCACAGCCGACCGACTGGCCGACCTTGAGCGTGACGGCCACGCCGGGCACGACGAGCTGGCCGCTGTCCGGCGTTGTCCCGAGCACCTTCCCGTCGTCGGGGCTGCCGACCGCCACCGCCTGGCAGGTGGTGGTGATGTTCGAGTAGCCCTCGGCGTTCAGCGCGGTCGTCGCCGACGAGGTCGACATCCCGTAGACGTTCGGGAACGGCTTCATGTTCTGCCGGCTCTTGAAGAGCGTGATCACGGCGCCGCGACCGGTGTTCGCGTCGGCGGGGGGATCCTGCGCCGCGATCGTGTCGAGCGTCTGGTCGGAGTCGACCTGCCCGCCGTCGGCGACCGAGAAGCCGAGCGCCTCGAGGGTCGACTTCGCCTGGTCGAAAGTCAGCCCGATGCCGGAGACGTTCGGCACCGTGGTCTGCCCGCCCGTGAGCAGGGCGCCGGAGGGCGCCGGCCAGTCACCGCCGCCGTACTTCGCGTTGAGCGTCGCCATGACGTCGTGGGTGATGTAGTGGCGCAGGCGGATGCCGGCGACGCCGTTGTACTCGGTGTCGAGGATCGAGGCGTCGCCCGAGATCGGGCCGATCCAGACGAACGTCGCCGCCTGCGTCGTCGCGGAGGCCATGGCCGTGTCCTTGCCGCCGTCGGTCGTGCCCGTCTTGCCGAAGATCGGGATGCCGTCCTCGGGGTTCGAGTACGAGGCGTTGCCCGTGACCATGACGCCCTTGAGCACGTCGATCGCCGTGTAGGCCACGTCGGGGTCGAGCACCTGCGCGCACTTCGGGGTCTGACCGGTCTGCTCGACGCCGTCGGGGCCGACGAAGCGGTCGACGATGATGGGCTCGCAGGTCTTGCCGCCCGCCGAGACCGTCGCGTAGGCGGTCGCCATCGACAGGGGCGAGACGTAGTTGATGCCGAGGATCGACGACGGCACGTTCGACAGCGTCTCCTCGTTGCCGGCGCGCACCCCCATCTTCGCGGCGAGCTGGTTGATGTCGCAGAGGTCGAGCTGGGTGGCCATCGAGACGAAGATGCCGTTGATCGACTCGACGGTGCCGGTGCGCACCGAGAAGTTGCCGGTCTCCCGCGAGTTGTTGTTGAACTTGAAGTCCGCTTGCAACCCGGTGCAGTGGTCCTTGAAGTTCTTCGCCGGCTCGGTGCGGCCACTGCCGTAGAGCACCTCGTTGACGCCGTGCCCGGTGCTGAGCCACTGCAGGAGCGTGAAGACCTTGTAGGTCGATCCGACCTGGACGCCGCCGGAGTTCCCGTAGCTCATCGTGGTGTTGAGGTTCACGGCGGAGGTCGTGACAGGATCGGCCGGTTCGAGCGCGTCGTCGAAGATCTTGTTCTCGGCCATGACGAGCACCCGGCCGGTGCCCGGTTGCACGCTCGAGACCGCGCCGCCGAGGTTGAACGACGTCTCCCAATTCGGCGCGTAGGCCCAGAGCGCGTTCTGCGCCGCCATCTGCGCCTGCGCGTCGAGCGTCGTGTAGAGCTGGTACCCGCCGTGGGCCCAGTTCGCCTTGCGCTCCTCGACCGTGTTGCCGAGGAACTCGAAGTCCTTCACCGACTTCACGACGTAGTCGCAGAACCAGCGGAAATACACGTTCGCCGTGCGGCAGCCCTGCTGCGGCGGGACGCCGCCCTGCACGAAGGCCTCGTCGACGGGGATCGCGATCGCCTCGTCGTACTGCGCCTGGGTCACGTAGCCCTCTTCGAGCATCTTGCCGAGGATGAAGTCGCGACGGTCCTCGTTCTCGGGGAAGTTCTCCGGGTCGTCGAGCCCGCGCGCGTTCGGATATTGCACGATCGCGATGAGCGAGGCGGCCTGAGCGAGGGTGAGGTCCTTGGCGGTGACGCCGAAGTAGCGCTGCGCCGCCGCCTGGATGCCGTACGTGGCGTCCGCGAAGTTCGCCACGTTGAGGTAGGCGACGAGGATCTCCTTCTTCGTGTACCGCTTCTCGAGCCCGATCGCGATCTTCATCTCCTTGAGCTTGCGATCGAAGCTCGGCGCGGTCACCTCCTTGTACTTCGCCTGCTGCTCCTCGATCGTCGGCAGCTCGAGCGCCTCCTGCACGAAGGTGTTCTTCACGAGCTGCATGGTGAGCGTGGAGGCACCGGACTCGATGCCGCCGGAGGTCAGGTTGCCGACGGCCGCGCGGACCATGCCGACGAGGTCGACGCCGCTGTGCTCGAAGAAGCGGCGGTCCTCGCCCGCGACGGTCGCGTCGAGCGCGAACTGCGAGATCTGGTCGTACGAGACCGACTCGCGGTTCTGGTCGAACACCGTCGCGGCGAGCTCGTAGCCGCCGGGAGCGGCGCTGTTCTGCACGTAGATCTCGTTGCGCTCCGGGAGCGCGCCGAGGTCGAGGTACTCGGGGATCGAGTCGAAGATGCCGATCGTGCTGGATGCGGTCACGCCCGTGACGGCGACCGCCGGGGCGACCATGACGGTCACGAGGACGCCGGCGAGGGCACTGAAGCCGAGGAGTCCCGCTGCTGCGGAGAGCACGCCACGACCGCGAGGATTCTGAGCGGACATAGAATCAGGGTACGGGATGGCCCCGCACGACAGCCTGAACGGATGCCGACAGATGACTGCATGGGAATACGTCACGACCCCCCTGATCGTCCACAACACGACGGCGATCCTCAACAACTGGGGTGAGCAGGGCTGGGAGCTCGTGCAGGTCGTGGCTGGACCGGAGGGCGGCCTCGTGGCCTACCTCAAGCGCGAGAAGGGCACTGCGCCCGGGGGAGAGCACTGACATGGGCGCGATCGAGGACCGGATGGACGAGCTCGGATTGACGCTGCCGACGGTCGCAGCGCCGGTCGCGGCGTACGTGCCCGCGGTGGCGAGCGGATCCCACGTCTTCACGGCCGGGCAGCTGCCGTTCGTCGACGGCGCGCTCCCGACGACCGGCAAGGTCGGCGCGGCCGTCGCCGCGGAGGAGGCGACGGGGCTCGCGGCGATCGCGGCGCTCAACGGGCTCGCCGCCGCCGCGAGCGTGATCGGCTCGCTCGACCGCGTCACGCGCGTCGTGAAGGTGACGGTCTTCGTCGCATCCGCCCCGGACTTCACCGGGCAGCCCGCGGTCGCCAACGGCGCCTCCGCGGTCATCGGCGACGTCTTCGGCGAGATCGGCGCGCACGCGCGCTCGGCCGTCGGCGTCGCCGTCCTGCCGTTGGACAGCCCCGTCGAGGTCGAGCTCGTGCTCGAGTTCGCCTGACCGGTCGGCGCGTCATGGCGATCGATCTCGGGGCGTTCGACCCTGCCCTCACCGGCCGCGTGCTCGACGGCGGGCGGCTCACGCACGACTCCCGCCTCGTCGAGCCCGGCGACGTCTTCGCGGCGCTCGCCGGCACGACGCCGGCCGCCGCGGCGCACGTGCGCGTCGCGCTCGAGCGCGGCGCGCAGGCGGTGCTCTGCGATCCCGGCCTGGTCGGCGACGACGCACCGCTCGGCGCCGACGGACTCGATCCGCGCGTGATCCCGGTCGCGGGCTTCGCCGACTCGATCGGGGCGATCGCCTCGGCCTGGTACGGCGATCCGTCTGCCGCGCTCTTCGTCGTCGGGGTCACGGGCACGAACGGCAAGACGTCGACCGTGCAACTGCTCGCGCAGGCCTGGCACTCGCTCGGCGCGCGGTCGGCGACGATCGGCACGCTCGGCGCGGCCGTGCACGGCGACGAGCTCACGCTCAACGGCTTCACGACGCCGCCCGTCACCCGCGTGCACGAGCTGCTCGCGGAGTTCCGCGATCGCGGCGTCACCCATGTCGCCATGGAGGTCAGCTCCCACGCGCTCGAGGAGCGCCGGGTCGACGGGGTCGCCTTCGACGTCGTGGCCTACACGAACCTCACCCGCGATCATCTCGACTACCACGGCACGATGGAGCACTACGCGGCGCAGAAGGCGAAGATCTTCGAGCTGCGCGGCGCGCCGGCCGGCTCGACCGCGAAGGCCGAGTGGCCGCTCGCCGTCGGCAACCTCGACGACCCGATCGTGCGGGAGCGCTGGCACGCGATCGACCCGCACCGGCCCCGGATCGGCGTCTCGTCCCGGGGGCGGGTCGACGCGACGATCCGCGCAGACGGACTGCGCTTCGAGCCGGCGCGCACGGCGTTCGACCTCATCGTCGGCGACGAGGCCGTCGCGACCTGGACCGGGCTGATCGGCCGGTTCAACGTCGACAACCTCCTCATCGCGATCGCCGCGCTGCGCCACCAGGGGGTGCCGCTCGCCGAGCTCGCCGCCGTCGCGCACCAGCTGCGCCCGGTGCACGGCCGGATGACCCGCATCCACCCGGACGACACGCTGCCGACGGTGGTCGTCGACGCCGGCCACACGCCGGACGCGCTGCGCCAGGCGCTCGCGGCGGTGAACGAGTACGACTTCGCCCGCGTCATCACGGTCTTCGGTTGCACCGGCGATCGCGACCCCGGCAAGCGGCCGGAGATGGCGCGGATCGCGGAGGACGCCTCGGACGTCGTCATCGTCACCGACGACGACGTGCACTTCGAGGACGGCGACAAGATCGTCGACGAGATCCGCGTCGGGTTCGCGCATCCCGAGGCGGTGACCGAGATCCGCGACCGCACGACCGCGATCGACACCGCGCTGCGGATGGCCAGGGCCGGCGACGTCGTCCTGCTCGCGGGCAAGGGCCACGAGCCGTATCAGATCGTCGGCGACGAGCACGTGCCGTTCAGCGACATCGAGACGGCCGAGCGGCTGCTCGCGACGCTCCTCGAGGAGCGCGCGGCGCGATAGCGACCGGCGCGCCGGCGAGCACGGCCCGCCGGCGCGCGCCCGTCACCGCCGGCGGCGCAGCCGGCCCAGCGTCTCCACCGCGGCCGTCGCCGGCGAGCCGGAGATGTCCTCGATGAGCCGCATGACCGCGGGGTCGGCGAGCGTCGTCGTGTCGCCGAGCGGGCGACCCTCGGCGACGTCGCGCAGCAGTCGTCGCATGATCTTGCCCGAGCGCGTCTTCGGCAGCTCGGTGACGATGTAGACCTGCCGAGGCCGCGCGATCGCGCCGATCTGGGCCGCGACGTGGGCACGCAGGAGGTCCGAGAACTCGGCATCCGTGTGCTCGGCCCGGTGCGACTGCTTCACGATGACGAAGGCGACGACCGCCTGCCCGGTCGTCTCGTCGGCGGCACCGACGACGGCGGCCTCGGCCACGACGGGGTTGCCGACGAGCGCCGACTCGATCTCGGTGGTCGACAGCCGGTGGCCGGACACGTTCATGACGTCGTCGACGCGCCCGAGCAGCCAGATGTCGCCGTCCTCGTCGACGTGGGCGCCGTCGCCAGCGAAGTACTTCCAGTTCCCGTCGTGCGAGAACTTCTCCCAGTAGGTCTCGACGAAGCGCTCGTGGTCGCCCCAGATGCCGCGGAGCATCGACGGCCATGGCTCGGTGATGGTGAGCAGCCCGCCGTTGGGCGGGTCCACCCGCGTGCCGTCGTCGGTGAGGATGTCGATCTTCACGCCGGGGACGGGCACCTGGGCGCTGCCGGGCTTCAGCGTCGTGAGCCCAGGCATCGCCGAGATCATGATCGCGCCGGTCTCGGTCTGCCACCAGGTGTCGACGATCGGCGCCCGTCCGCCGCCGATGATGTCGTGGTACCAGATCCACGCCTCGGGGTTGATGGGCTCGCCGACCGAGCCGAGGATCCGGATGGAGCCGAGGTCGAACTCCTGGGGGATCTGCCGTCCGAGCTTCATGAAGGAGCGGATCGCGGTCGGGGCCGTGTAGAAGATCGTCACCCCGTACTTCGCGATGATCTCCCACCAGCGGCCGGGATGCGGCGTGTCCGGCGTGCCCTCGTAGAGCACCTGGGTCGCGCCGTTGGCGAGCGGGCCGTAGACGACGTAGGAGTGCCCGGTGATCCAGCCGATGTCGGCCGTGCACCAGTAGACGTCGGTCTCGGGGTGCAGGTCGAAGACGGTCCTGTGGGTGAAGGCGGCCTGCGTGAGGTAGCCGCCCGAGGTGTGGAGGATGCCCTTGGGCTTGCCGGTGGTGCCCGAGGTGTAGAGGATGAAGAGCGGGTTCTCGGCCTCGAAGCCCTCCGGCTCGTGCTCGGGGGACGCCGCGGCGACGGCCTCGTGCCACCAGTGGTCCCGGCCAGTCGTCCAGGCGACCTCGTTCTCGCCGCGGCGCACGACGAGCACGTTGCGCACCGTCGGCGCCCCGCCGGCGAGCGCCTCGTCGACCGCGGGCTTGAGCGGGAAGACCTTGCCCTTGCGCCAGCCGCCGTCCGCGGTGATGACGAGGGTCGCGCCGGCGTCCTCGATCCGGCTGCGGAGGCTGTCGGCGCTGAAGCCGCCGAAGACGACCGAGTGCACCGCGCCGAGCCGCGCGACGGCGAGCATCGCCACGACGGCCTCGGGCACGAGCGGCAGGTAGATCGCGACCCGGTCGCCCTGGCCGATGCCGAGCGCGGCGAGGGCGTTCGCGGCGCGCTTGACCTCCTCGGTGAGCTCCGCATAGGTGATCGAGCGGGTGTCGCCAGGCTCGCCCTCCCAGTGGATGGCGACGCGGTCGCCGAGGCCGTTCGCGACGTGCCGGTCGAGGCAGTTCTCCGCGACGTTGAGTCGGCCGTCGGCGAACCATCGCGCCACGGGGGCCTGCGACCAGTCGAGGGCCTCGGTGAACGGCCGCTGCCAGGAGACGAGCTCGCGGGCCTGGTCGGCCCAGAACCCGACGCGGTCGGCCTTGGCGGCGTCGGCGAGCTCGCGCGTGGCGATCGATCCGGCCGCGACCGCGGCGGGCGGCGGGAAGCGGCGATCCTCGTGCAGGAGCGACTCGATCTCGTAGTGCGGGGCGTCCTGGCCAGTGGTGGTGGGGGTCTCGGTCATGGTTCCCTCTTCGGCGACGGTGTCGATGGGATTGATGGGGTCGATGGGGTCGATGGGATCGATGGGATCGCGGGAGCCCGTCGTTGGACCCCTCCGCGTGTCGAGGAGCCTAGCGGCCCGGGGTTGCGACGAGTGACGACGCCTCCCTCCGTTCGATGGGGACGTCGTGGTCGACTCTGAGGCAACTCTCAGGCCGAATCCCGGTCGCGCCGCGGGTGCCGGGGCTACACTGTCTCAGTCGGTTCATCCGACGCGCAGCGCGCGGCATCCCCCCACGTCCGCCGCTGCGGCGGCGGCGCCTCCTATCCCCCCACGGAGGCGCCGCCCCTCTTTTTTCCCGGCATGCGGGCGGCCGCGCCCGCACCGATGCGTCGTCGTCCGCGTGGCGATCCGGAGCGCGATCCCCAGGTCGCTCGGAGCCCGGACGACGCCCCGGCGGCCGGCTCTAGCGTCGCGACGTGCACTGGGAATCCGACGACGTCGGCGCGTTCGTCGCGCGCCCCGCTGGGGTCGACGAGACGAGCGTGCGCCACGGCGCGTCCCTGCTCGGACCGCTCGCGAGGGTCGCCACGGATGCGGCGGTCACCGACATCGTCGTCAACGGCGGGGCGGTGTGGGCCGATCGCGGCCGGGGGATGGAGCGCGAGGAGTCGATCCGGCTCGAGCCGGGGGAGACCCACGAGCTCGCGGTCCGGCTCGTCGCCCTCGGCGGCCGACACCTCGACGAGGCGAGCCCGGCGGTCGACGCGAGGCTGCCAGGCGGCGTTCGCGTGCACGCGATCCTCGCCCCCGTCGCGGCGCCGGCGCCGCTGCTGTCCATCCGCCTCCCCGCGCAGCACGCGCTCGGCATCGACGCGCTCGACGCGGCCGGGGCCTTCCCGCCCGGCGTCCGCGCGCTGCTCGAGGGGCTCGTCCGGTCGCGGCGCAACCTCCTCGTCACCGGCGCGGCCGGCTCGGGCAAGACCACGCTCCTCGCCGCGCTGCTCGCCCTCGCCGAGGCGACCGAGCGCCTCGTCCTCGTCGAGGACGTCGCGGAGCTCCGGGTGGCGCACGAGCACGTCGTCGCCCTCGAGGCGCGTCAGCCGAACCTCGAGGGCGCCGGGGCGATCGGACTGGCGCGCCTCGTCAGGGAGGCGCTGCGGATGCGCCCGGACCGGATCGTGCTCGGCGAGTGCCGCGGGGCGGAGATCCGGGAGCTGCTCTCGGCCATGAACACGGGGCACGACGGCGGCGCCGGCACGCTCCACGCGAACTCGCTCGCCGACGTGCCGGCCAGGCTCGAGGCGCTCGGCGCGCTCGCCGGACTCGACCCCTCGGCCGTCGCGCGTCAGGCCTCGAGCGCGATCGGCGCGGTGATCCACCTGGGTCGGGTGCACGGCATCCGCACGGTCGTCGGCGTCGGGCGCCTCCAGGTGGACCACCGCGATCGGCTCACGGTCGGGCAGGTCTGGCCACCGGCGGACGCGGCCTCGTGATGGCGGGGGAGACCGCGCGTCGCGCGCGCCCGCCAGGAGGCCCCGCCGTCGCGGGGCGGTCGGCATCGCTGCCCCAGCCAGGCGAGCTCGCCCGGGTCGTCCACCGGGTGGCGGTGCTCCTCGGCGCCGGTGTGGCCCCCGCGGCGGCGTGGCGGCACGCGGAGGGGCTCGACCCGCCATGGTGGGCCTGGGCGATCGCGGACGCCGCCCGACGATCGCCCACCGCGGTGCCGGATGCGATCCGTGCGGTCGCGGAGGCCGGGCGCGCTCGGGCGGCGCCGAAGGCCGACACCGCGGCCGAGGCCACGGGCGCGCGCACCGGCGCGGCGGCGTCGCTGCTCGGCGTCGCCGCGATGTGGCGGGTCGCCGCCGTCGCGGGCGCGCCGATCGCCCCGGCGCTACGGGCCGCCGTCGAGGCCCTCCGCGCCGAGGAGGAGCGGCGGCGCGCCGCGGCGGTCGCCCTCGCCGGGCCGGCGGCGACGATCCGGCTCGTCATCGCGATGCCGCTCGTCGCGGTCGCGTTCGGCGCGCTCCTCGGCTACGACACGATCGGCGTGCTCGCCGGGACGCCGATCGGCTGGGCGTGCGTCGTCGGCGGCGTCGCGCTCCTGCTCGTGGCGCGCGCCTGGGGGCGACGACTCGTCGCCGCGGCGACGCGGGCCGAGTCGCTGCCAGGGCTGGAGTCGGAGCTCCTCGCGATCGCCATGGGCGGGGGCGGGGCCCACGATCGCGCGAGGTCGCTCGTCGTCGAGACGCTCGCGGACCTCGGGCTGCCCGCGCGCCTCGACGACGCCGACGAGTCGGTGGCGATCGCCGTCGCCGCGGGCGCTCCGGTCGCGGAGCTCCTCCGCGCCGAGGCGCAGGAGTCCCGCCGCGCGGCGGCCGCGACGGCCGCGAGCCGGACCGCCGCGCTCGAGACCTCGCTCATGATCCCGCTCGGCGTGTGCGCGCTGCCCGCCTTCTTCCTCCTCGGCGTCGTGCCGCTCCTCGTCGCGGTCATGTCGTCCACCATCGCGGCGATCTGATGCCCGTGCACCGAGACGCCTCACGGGGCCCGGACCGCGTCGCCGGGGCGCGACGATGGACCCGCTCGTGCCTCGAGACCGGCGACGCCGGACGACGGCAAGGAGGATCCATGCGACGGCACTGGCGGGGGCGGGCGAGGCGCGCCGCGAACGACGACACGGGCGCGGCCACCGCCGAGTTCGCCGTGGTGACGATGGCGGCGGTCGGCTTCGCCGGCCTGCTCGTCGTCATCCTCCGCAGCGACGAGGTGCGCGCGATCCTCACCGATCTCGTGCGCGATGCGCTCTCGACGGGGTTCTGAGTGCGACCGGGGCAGCGTCACGGCCGAGTTCGCGGTGGCGCTGCCGGCGGTCGTCCTCGTGCTCGGGACCGCGGTCTGGGGCGTGCAGCTCGCCGCCGTGCAGGTCCGGCTCGAGGCGGCGGCCGGCGCGGCCGCGCGCGCCGCGGCCCGCGGGGCGGACGCGGCGCGGGTCGTCGCCGACGCCCACCCCACCGCCGTGCTCCACGTGCAGCACTCCGACGGCCTCGTCTGCGCGCAGGTCGAGGCGCGCGCATCCGGCCCCGTCGGGCTGCCGCCCGTCGCGCTCGCGGCCCGGTCGTGCGCGGTGCCGGAGTCGTGGTGACCCGATCCGCCGGGGCCGCCGTGCTCCTCCGCATCGGCGGCGGCACCGGCTGCGGCGCCGACCGCAGCGACGACCGCGGCGCGGGCACCGCCGCGGTCGTCGGCCTCGCGGCGGCGATCCTGCTCGCCGCCGCGATCGTCGCCCCGGCCGGCGCGGTCGCGGTGGCATGGCACCGGGCGGCCGCGGCGGCCGACGGCGCCGCCCTCGCGGCCGCGGCCGGGCTCGCGGGCCTCGCGCCGGGCGAGCCCTGCGAGCGTGCCGGCGAGGTCGCCGCGGCCTCCGGCGGGCGGCTCGTCGACTGCCGGCTCGACGGGCTCGTCGCCACTGTCGCTGTGAGCGTGCCGACGCCGGTGGCCGAGAGCACGGTGTACGCTACGGCGGGCCCACCTCCCGATCGATCCGATCGGTGACGGCGCAGGCATCGCGGCTCGCGAATCCGACCCCCGATGGCGCGTGTGTATGGTGTGACCCGAGAGGGAGGTCCCGTGTCCGCGTCGAGGAAGCTCGTCATCGTCGAGTCGCCGACGAAGGCCAAGACCATCGCCCAGTACCTCGGCGATGGCTACGAGGTGCACTCCTCGGTCGGCCACATCCGCGATCTCATCGAGCCGAAGAACCTGCCGCCCGAGCTGAAGAAGGGCTCGCTCGGCAAGTTCTCCATCGACGTCGAGAACGGCTTCGCTCCCTACTACGTCGTCTCGGAGTCGAAGAAGAAGACGGTCGCCGAGCTGAAGAAGGCGCTCAAGGGCGCCGACGAGCTCTACCTCGCGACGGATGAGGACCGCGAGGGCGAGGCCATCGCGTGGCACCTGCTCGAGGTGCTCAAGCCCACCGTGCCGGTCAAGCGCATGGTCTTCCACGAGATCACGAAGGACGCGATCCAGCGCGCGAGGGACAACACCCGCGACATCGACACCGCCCTCGTCGACGCGCAGGAGACGCGGCGCATCCTCGACCGTCTCTACGGCTTCGAGGTGTCGCCGGTGCTCTGGCGCAAGGTGGGCCCCGGCCTGTCCGCCGGCCGCGTCCAGTCCGCCGCGACGCGGCTCGTCGTCGAGCGCGAGCGCGAGCGGCTCGGCTTCCGCTCGGCCGAGTACTGGGATCTCGTCGCCACGCTCGACGCCGACGGCGACCGCCAGTCGTTCACCGCGCGGCTCGCCCGCCTCGGCGGCACGCGCATCGCGACCGGCCGCGACTTCGACGACCTCGGTCGCCTCGGCGACGACGTCGTGCTCGTCGACGAGGCCGTCGCCGGGCAGGTCGCGGCGGCGCTCCGCGCCGAGTCCACGACGGTGACGGTGCGCTCGCTCGAGACGAAGCCCTACACCCGCCGCCCTGCGGCGCCGTTCACGACCTCCACGCTGCAGCAGGAGGCGGGGCGCAAGCTGCGCTTCTCCGCGAGGCAGACGATGAGCCTCGCCCAGTCGCTCTATGAGAACGGGCACATCACCTATATGCGCACCGACTCGCCGACGCTCTCCGCGCAGGCGATCGACGCGGCCAGGGCGCAGGCCAGGACGCTCTACGGCGCCGACTCGGTCCCCGATGCGCCGCGCCTCTACACGGGCAAGGCGAAGGGCGCGCAGGAGGCGCACGAGGCGATCCGCCCCTCCGGCGAGGTCTTCACGACCCCAGGCGAGCTGCAGGGCCAGCTCGGCGCCGCGGAGTGGAAGCTGTACGACCTCATCTGGAAGCGCACCGTCGCCTCGCAGATGGTCGACGCGAAGGGGCAGACCGCGACGGTGACGCTCGCGAGCTCCGCGCTGTCGATCGCCGGATCCGCCGACGCGGCCGCGGCGGGGGCGATCGCGGCCGGCGACCACGTCGCCGAGCTCACGGCCTCGGGGACGGTCATCACCGTCCGCGGGTTCCTCGCCGCCTACGAGGAGTCGCACGACGAGGATCGCGGCGCGGACGCCGAGCCGGCCGAGGCGAAGCTGCCGCCGCTGACCGAGGGCGAAGCGCTCGCCGTCGCCGACGTGGCGACGAAGCAGCACGACACGCAGCCGCCGCCGCGCTACACCGAGGCGAGCCTCGTGAAGTCGCTCGAGGAGCTCGGCATCGGCCGCCCGTCGACCTACGCCAGCATCATCTCGACGATCATCGACCGCGGGTACGTCTCCCTCCGCGGGCAGGCGCTCGTGCCGAGCTGGACCGCGTTCTCGGTCGTGCGCCTCCTCGAGGACCACTTCGGCGAGCTCGTCGAGTACGACTTCACCGCGGACATGGAGGCCGATCTCGACCGGATCGCCGAGGGCGAGCAGGATCGCGTCGACTGGCTCTCCGAGTTCTACTTCGGCAGCGACCGGCACCGTGGTCTGCGGTCGGTCGTCGACAACCTCGGCGAGATCGACGCGCGCGAGATCAACTCGGTGCGCATCGCCGACGACCTCACGCTGCGGATCGGCAAGTACGGCCCCTACCTCTCGGTCGTCGACCCGGAGGCGGGCCCCGACGCGCCCCCGAGGACCGTGAACATCCCGCAGGACCTCGCGCCGGACGAGCTCACGCCGCAGAAGGCGCGCGAGCTCGCCGACGCGCCGCCGGTGAGCGAGCGCGTGCTCGGCGTGAACCCGGCGACCGGCAAGCGCGTCGTCGCGAAGGACGGCCGATTCGGGCCCTACGTCGCCGAGGAGGACGAGCCGCCGGCCGAGCCCGCCGAGCCCGTCACCGCCGAGCCCGTCACGGCCGAGCCCGGCGCGAAGCCGAAGCGCGCGGCGAAGAAGGCGGTCGAGAAGCCGCGGACGGCGTCGCTGTTCCGCACCATGGACGTCGCGCAGGTCGACCTCGAGACGGCGATCCGGCTGCTCGACCTCCCGCGCGAGGTCGGCGTCGATCCCGAGTCCGGCGAGCCCATCACGGCGCAGAACGGCCGCTACGGTCCCTATCTCAAGCGTGGAACGGACACGAGGACCCTGCCGAGCGAGGACGCGATCTTCGAGATCGATCTCGCGGGGGCGCTCGAGCTCTACGCCCAGCCGAAGTACGGCGGTCGTGCCGCGTCGAGCGCGCTCAAGGAGTTCGAGGCCGACCCGGTCAGCGGCAAGCCGATCAAGCTCAAGGACGGCCGCTTCGGCCCCTACGTGACGGACGGCACGACGAACGCGACGATTCCGCGCGGGGAGCGGGTGGAGGACGTGGACTTCGCCCGCGCCGTCCAGCTGCTCGCCGACAAGCGGGCGAAGGGACCGGCAACGCCGCGCGCGAAGTCGACGGCCGCCAGGTCGACGAAGGCGCCGGCCAAGCGCGCGACGGGCGGGAAGCCGACCGCGTCGCGGACCAAGGGCGCATGAGCCGCGGGCGGTTCATCACCTTCGAGGGCGGCGACGGCTCCGGCAAGACGACGCAGTCGGCGCTCCTGTCGGGTTGGCTCGACGCGGCCGGCCGCACCGTCGTGCACTCGCGTGAGCCGGGCGGCACCGACCTCGGGCTCGAGCTGCGCCAGATCGTGCTCCATCGGCGCGGTCACATCGCGCCGCGCGCCGAGGCGCTGCTCTACGCCGCCGACCGCGCGCACAACATCGCGACGGTCGTGCGCCCCGCGGTCGAGCGGGGCGCGATCGTCATCCAGGATCGCTACCTCGACTCCTCGGTCGCCTATCAGGGCGCCGGCCGCGAGCTCGACCCCGACGAGGTCCGTGGGATCTCGCTCTGGGCCGCGGAGGGCATGCTCCCGGACCTCACGATCCTCCTCGACCTCGACCCGGCGGTCGGGCGGGAGCGGCTCGCGGCCGCGCGGACGCAGTACGACCGGCTCGAGGCCGAGGGCGGCGGCTTTCCCGCGCGCGTCCGCGAGGCCTACCTCGGCCTCGCCGCGGCCGAGCCGGAGCGGTTCCTCGTGCTCGACGCGACCCGGCCGGTCGACGAGCTGCAGACGGCGATCCGAGCGCGGGTCACCGCGCTGCTCGACGCCGACTGAGCCGGTCGACCGGCCGGGTCGGGGTCAGACCTCCTCGACGATCGCGTCGAGCGCGCTGCGCCGCACCGGCACGCCGGTCGTCGTGACCTCGAGCTCGCTGCGGTGCGTCTCCCTGGAGAAGAAGTACGCGAGTCCGCTGATGACGCAGAGGCCGACGAAGAACCACGCGATGAGGCTCGGGTCGGTGCCGCCGGCGGCCGCGAGCAGCGCCGTCGCGATGAGCGGGGCGAGGCCGGCGCCGATGGTCGTCGCGAGCTGGTAGGTCACGGCGACGCCGGTGTAGCGCACGTCCGCGGCGAACTTCTCGCCGATCCAGGCGCCGAGCGGTCCATACATCGTCGCCTGCACGATCGGGTTGCCGATGATGAAGGCGAGCAGCAGCGACCACCACGTGCCGATGCCGACGAGGGCGAAGAGCGGCCAGATGAGCACGATGCCGGCGATCGCGCCGACGATCATGACCGGGCGGCGCCCGACGCGGTCGGAGAGCACGGCGAAGGCGGGGATCGTGACGATGTGGATCGCGTTGGCGACGGTGACGAGCCAGAGCGCCTCGGCCCGCGGGTAGCCGCCGACGCTGACGGCGAACGTGAGCACGAACGTCGCGAGGATCGACTGCATGAACAGCGGCGCGAGTCCGCCGGCGACGCCGCTGAGCACCCGCAGCGGGTTGTGGCGGAAGACGGTGAGCAGCGGCGCCTTCTGGCGCGGCTCGTGCTCGCGGCGGGCGAGCGCCGCGGTGAACTCGGGGGTCTCGGTGACCTGGAGGCGCATGATGAGGCCGATGACGACGAGCACGGCGCTGAGCAGGAAGGGCACCCGCCAGCCCCAGCCGAGGAACTCGCCCTCGGGCAGCAGCGAGAAGGGCGTGAGCACGAGGGTGGCGAGCACGGCGCCGGAGGGGCCGCCCGAGGCGACGATGCTCGCCGCGAAGCCGCGGGTGTTCGGCTTGGCGTGCTCCATCGACATGAGCGCGGCGCCGGCCCACTCGCCGCCGACGGCGACGCCCTGGATGAGCCGGAGCGTCACGAGGAGCACCGGCGCCCACACGCCGATCTGCGCGTAGGTCGGCAGGAGCCCGATCGCGAAGCTCACGGCGCCCATCACCACGAGGGTGATGACGAGCATCCGCTTGCGCCCGAGGCGGTCGCCGAAGTGCCCGAAGATGATGCCGCCGAGTGGCCGGGCGAGGTAGCCGACCGCGAGCGTGCCGAAGGAGGCGAGCGTTCCGGTGAGTGGATCGGTGCCGGGGAAGAAGAGGATCGGGAAGACGAGCGCGGCCGCCGTCCCGTAGAGGAGGAAGTCGTAGAACTCGACGGTCGTGCCGAGGTAGCTCGAGATCATCGCCCGGCGTCGCGCGCGACGCTCGTCGAGAAGGGTGTCGCTCTGGCTCATTGATGCTCCATTGGATCGTCGCCGCCGCAACGATGCGGCGGACCAGCTCAAGATGTTCGGCTATCACACCAGGATGTTCATCTATCGGCCAACAGTCGACCCACTCAGTGGATCGCCCCGGTCGCGACGGCGGCGTCCCGGCCCGTTACGCTAGCCGCGTGACGAGCACCGCAGGCACCACGCAGGGCGCGCAGACGCTCGCCCGTGGGCTCGCGGCGCTGCGCGCGGTCGCCGAGACGCCGGACGGGCTCGGCCCGAACGACCTCGCCTCCCGGCTCGGGGTGCACCGGTCGATCGCGTATCGGATCCTGCAGACGCTCGTCGAGGCCGGCTTCGTCGTCCGCGGCGCCGACGGGCGCTACCGTGGCGCGGTCGGGCTCCTCGCCCTGGCGGCAGGCGGCTACATGGGGCTGCGCGACGCGGCGGTGCCGGTCATGCGCCGGGCGGCCGATGACCTCGGCGCGACGGTCTCGCTCCTCGTCGTGCAGGGCACGGAGGCCTCGGCGCTCGCGGTCGTCGACTCCGCGCGGTCGCGCTATCGGATCGTCTTCGCCGAGGGCAGCACGCATCCCCTCGATCGGGGGGCGGCCGGGCACGTGCTCCGCGCGTTCGACCCACCGCGACCCGACGACACGGACGCGGTCAGGCTCGCGAGGGCGCAGGGCTGGTCGAGCACGTTCGCCGAGGTCGAGCCCGGCGCATACGGGCTCGCCGTGCCGGTGCTGCTCGATGGCGGCCCGAACGCGTGCCTCAACGTGATCACCTACGTCGCCGAGGTCGCCGATCTCGCGCTCGATCGGCTCATCGAGGCCGCGGCCGAGATCTCGGCCCTTCCGCGCTGACGCGGCCGGGGCCGCGCCGCGACGGCGACGGAGCCGCGCGGCGGGGCCGTGATGCGGCCCCCGCGAGCGTTCCACTGGTCAGGACGCACGCTTGACAGTGTCGCGCGGACTCCCGCACACTGGCGCTCGAAACGGCAACTAAAGAACAATTGCGTTCGATAATTGCACCACCTCGATCGGGAGTCGATGATGACCCAGCCAACGCGACACGAGCCATCCGACGTGCTCATCATCGGGGCGGGCCCGGTCGGCCTGAGCCTCGCCAACCTCCTCGGCATGCAGGGCGTCAGCGTGACCGTGCTCGAGGCCCTCGACCGTCTCATCGACTACCCCCGCGGCGTCGGCATCGACGACGAGTCGCTCCGGTCGCTGCAGACGATGGGCCTCGTCGACCTCGCGCTGCCCTACACGACGCCGAACCACGCGATGCGGCTCGTGAACGGGCGCGGCAGGATCATCGCCGAGATCGCGCCGTCGATCACCGAGTTCGGCTGGTCGCGCCGCAACGCCTTCATCCAGCCCGAGGTCGACCGCGTGCTCTTCGAGGGGCTCGAGCGCTTCGACCACGTGCGGGTCCGCTTCGCCACGAGCGCGCACACCTTCGAGGAGGACGGCGACGGCGTCCGCGTCCTCGCCGACGGGCCGGACGGCCCCGAGGAGTTCCGCGCCGCCTACCTCGTCGGCACGGACGGCGGTCGCAGCGCCGTGCGCAAGCACCTCGGGGTGAGCTTCGACGGGCAGTCGCCGTCCACGCGCTGGCTCGTCGTCGACGTCCGCAACGATCCGCTCGGCACCCCGAACATCGAGCTCGGCGGCGACCCGCGTCGCCCATACGTCTCGCTCGGGCTTCCGCAGTCGGTGCGGCGCTTCGAGTTCATGCTCTTCCCCGGCGAGTCTGACGAGCTCGTCGACGACGACACCTTCGTCGCCGGCCTCGTCGCCCCGCACGTCTCGGACCCGGCCTCGCTCGACATCGTGCGCAAGCGCGTCTACACGCACCACTCGCGCATCGCCGGCTCCTTCCGCTCCGGCCGCATCCTCATCGCCGGCGACGCCGCGCACCTCATGCCCGTCTGGCAGGGGCAGGGCTGGAACAGCGGGGAGCGCGATGCGACGAACCTCGCCTGGAAGCTCGGCGCGGTCATCCGCGGTCTCGCCGACGACGGCATCCTCGACAGCTACACGAGCGAGCGCCACGCCCACGCGAAGGCGATGATCGACCTGTCGACCGCCTTCGGCCGGGTCGTCAAGCCGACCAACCCGATCGTCGTCGCGGCCCGCGACGCCGCCGCCGCGGTGCTCAACCTCTCGCCGAAGGCGAAGGCCTACTTCGTGCAGATGAAGTACAAGCCCATGCCGCGCTACGAACGCGGCGTCGTCGTCGACGCGTCGACCTTCGCCGCGGGCACCTCGACCGCCGAGATCGCCCGACGTGTCGTCGCGCAGCGCTCCGCGAAGTCGCGCGTCTCGCCGGTCGGCACCCAGTTCTTCCAGCCCCGCGTGCTCGACGCCGAGGGTCGCGAGGTGCTCCTCGACGACGCGATCGGCTACCGCTGGGCCGTGATCCAGTGGGGCGGCGACCCGGAGCGGCTCTTCACCGCGGCGCAGCGCGCCGTCCTCGCGCGCCTCGGCGCGCGCCTCGTCTCGATCCGGCCCGTCGACCAGTGCCGCATCGAGGCGCCGAGCGACCCAGACGCGATCGTCCTCGCCGACCACACGGGCGACGTGAAGCGCTGGTTCGACGAGCGTCCGACGCCGGTGCTATTCCTGCGGCCGGACCGCTTCGTCGCCGCTGCGAGCATCGCCCAGGATGCGGGCCGCGCGCTCGGGGCCCTCACCGAGGCCATGCACCTCGTCCCCGTCCCGGCGATGGTCGCCGGCGAGCGCGTCGGGACGGCGTCGTGAGCGCGACCCCCGCGGCGCCGGACGCCGCGCGCGAGGCCGCGAGGCAGCTGCTCGGCGCGCTCGCCACCGGCGTCCCCGTGCCCCCCGTCCGTGCCGCGATCGACGGCGGCATCGACGACGCCTACACCGTGCAGGAGCTCGTCATCCGCGAGCGCGAGGCGGCCGGCTCGGCCCGCGTCGGCCGCAAGGTCGGTCTCACCAATCCCCGTGTGCAGGCGCAGCTCGGCGTCGACCGCCCCGACTTCGGGGTGCTCCTCGCCGACATGGACGTCACCGGGGTCGACGAGGTCGACGCGAGCGGGCTCGTCTCGCCCCGGATCGAGGCGGAGATCGCCTTCATCCTCGGTGCCGACATCGACGAGCCGAGTCGCGCGTCGGTCGTGGCCGCCGTCGACTGGGTCGTCCCGGCCTTCGAGATCGTCGACTCGCGCATCACCGACTGGGACATCTCCATCGTCGACACCATCGCCGACAACGCCTCGAGCGGGCTCTTCGTGCTCGGCGACGCGCGGCGGCGACTCGACGAGGTCGACACGGTCGCCGTGACGATGACGATGAGCGAGGACGACGAGGTGGTCTCGAGCGGCGACGGCGCGGCCTGCCTCGGTGACCCCGTGAACGCGCTCGTCTGGGTCGCCGAGACGGCGGCGGCGCTCGGCCGGCCGCTGCGCGCCGGCGAGATCGTGCTCTCGGGCGCGCTCGGGCCGATGGTGCCCATGCGACCTGGGCGCCGCTACCACGCACGGATCGACGGACTCGGCACGGTGGACGTGCGAGTCGGAGGGGAATGACGATGTCGAAGGCGAAAGTCGCGATCATCGGGCCTGGCAACATCGGCACGGATCTCATGTTCAAGGTGATGCGCCTCTCGGAGGTCCTCGAGATGGGGGCCATGGTCGGCATCGACCCGTCGTCGGACGGCCTCGCCCGCGCGGGTCGACTCGGCATCCCGACGACGCACGAGGGCGTCGAGGGGCTCATCGCCCTGCCGGGCTTCGACGAGATCGAGGTCGTGTTCGACGCGACGAGCGCCGGCGCGCACGTGCGCAACGCCGAGGCGCTCGCGCCATACGGCAAGCAGCTCGTCGACCTCACGCCGGCCGCGATCGGCCCGTACGTCGTGCCGGCGGTGAACCTCGACGAGCACCTCGGCGCCGCGAACGTGAACATGGTCACCTGCGGCGGCCAGGCCACCATCCCGATCGTCGCCGCGATCTCGGCCGTCACCCCCGTGAAGTACGGGGAGATCGTCGCCTCGATCTCGTCGAAGTCGGCCGGCCCAGGCACGCGCGCGAACATCGACGAGTTCACCGAGACGACCTCCAGGGGCATCGAGGTCGTCGGCGGCGCCGCGCGCGGCAAGGCGATCATCGTGCTCAACCCCGCCGAGCCGCCGATGATCATGCGCGACACGGTCCAGGCCATCACCGGCCGGCTCGACGCCGACGGCCGCGCCGCGGTCGAGGCCGCGGTGGTCGCGCAGGTCGCCAGGGTCGCCGAGTACGTGCCCGGCTACCGCCTCAAGCAGACCGTGCAGTTCTCGGACGAGGGCCGCGAGCTCGACGGGCTCGTCCCCGAGGCCGAGCGCGCCGAGGAGTACACGAGGGTCACGGTCTTCCTCGAGGTCGAGGGCGCCGCGATGTACCTGCCGAGCTACGCCGGCAACCTCGACATCATGACGTCGGCCGCGTTGCGCGCCGCGGAGCGCCTCGTGCTGGCGCGGAAGGGGGTCGCCGCGTGAGCGAGCCGAGGAGGATCTACCTGCAGGACGTCACCCTGCGCGACGGGATGCACGCCATCCGCCATCGCATCGACCCGGCGAGCGTCGCGGCGATCGCGGCGGCGCTCGACGCCGCCGGCGTCGACGCGATCGAGGTCACCCACGGCGACGGCCTCGCCGGCAGCAGCCTCACCTACGGCCCCGGCTCGCACACCGATCTCGAGTGGATCGCCGCCGCCGCCGAGGTGATCGAGCACGCGGTGCTCACCGCGCTCATCCTCCCGGGCATCGGCACCGTGCACGAGCTCAAGGAGGCCTACGCCGCCGGCGTGCGCTCGGTCCGCGTCGCCACGCACTGCACCGAGGCCGACGTCTCGGCGCAGCACATCACGGCGGCGAAGGAGCTCGGGATGGACGTCTCCGGCTTCCTCATGATGGCGCACCTCGCCGACCCGGCGTCGCTCGCGCAGCAGGCGCGGCTCATGGAGTCGTACGGCGCCGACTGCGTCTACGTCACCGACTCCGCCGGCCGGCTCACGATGGACGGCGTCCGCGAGCGCATCCGCGCCTACCGCGACGTGCTCGCGCCGACGACGCAGATCGGCATCCACGCCCACCAGAACCTCTCGCTCGCGGTCGCCAACTCGGTCGTCGCGGTCGAGGAGGGCGCCGATCGCGTCGACGCCTCGCTCGCCGGCCACGGCGCCGGGGCGGGCAACACCCCGATCGAGCCCTTCGTCGCGGTGGCGAAGCTCCACGGCTGGGAGATCGGCGCCGACGTCTTCGCGCTCCAGGACGCCGCGGACGACCTCGTGCGTCCGCTGCACGACCGCCCGGTGCAGGTCGACCGCGAGACTCTCACGGTCGGCTACGCGGGCGTCTACTCGAGCTTCCTGCGGCACGCGGAGCGGATCGCGAGCACGTACGGCCTCGACGCGCGCGACGTGCTCGTCGCCGCGGGGGAGCGCAAGCTCATCGGCGGCCAGGAGGACATGATCACCGACGTCGCCCTCGACCTCGTCGCGGCGGGGAAGGGGCGGCAGGCATGAGCGGCGCCGCGTTCCCCGACGTGCCGCCGATCCCCGACTTCTCGACGGACGCGTTCTTCGGGCTCGAGGACCGGTGGCTCCCGACCGCGCCGGGCGAGCTCACGCACTACCACGAGCTCGGCACCGGCACCCCGATCCTCTTCCTCCACGGCTCCGGCACCGGGGTGACCGCCGCGGCGAACTGGTGGCGCAACCTGCCGGCGCTCTCGGAGGTCGGTCGGTGCATCGCGATCGACTCGATCGGCTACGGGCAGACGATCGTCGCCGACGGCACCGAGTACGGCATCCGGGAGTGGGTGCGGCACGCGGTGCGCGTGCTCGACGCCCTCGGCATCGAGCGGACGTGGATCGTCGGCAACTCGCTCGGCGGCTGGCTCGCCTTCCAGTTCGCGATCGACTATCCGGAGCGCCTGCTCGGCGTGGTCTCGATGGGCACCGGCGGCGCGACGCTCACCGGCGCGCTCAAGGGGCACGCGAACCCCGTGCTCACCGAGCAGGGCATCCGCGACACGCTCGAGCTCTTCGTCGTCGACAAGGGCCTCGTCACCGACGAGCTCGTCGCGCTGCGCTACCAGTCGGCGCTCAACGACACGGCCTCCGACCGGCTCGCCGAGGTCGTCGCCGCGCGCGACCGCGACCGCACGGCGCTGCCGCTCGACTTCGACGCCCTCGCCGAGCTCACGATCCCGGTGCTGCTCATCCACGGGGTGCAGGACGTGGTCATCCCCGTCTCGCGCACGTGGGAGCTGCTCAACGTCATCCCCGACGCCGACGCGCATCTCTTCAGCCACTGCGGCCACTGGTCGCAGGTGGAGCGCGCCGAGGACTTCAACGCCGTCCTCGCCCAGTACCTGCGATCGAACGGCGCCGCGCCGTCCGGTCGGTGACCCCCACCATCCGTCCCCACCAGAAGGAGCAGTCATGACGACGCTGTCGGACCGGTACGACCCGGGCCCCCGGATCTCGCACGCGGGATCCATCGACATCGGAACCAAGGACATCGAGCGGTCCCTGTGGTTCTTCCGCGACATCCTCGGCATGGAGGAGGTCGAGCGCGACGGCGACGTCGCGTACCTGCGCGCCTACCAGGAGCTCGGCCACCACTCGCTCGTCCTGCGCCAGCAGGAGGAGGCCGTGGTCAACGCCTACAGCTTCCGCACCGCGCGTCCGCAGGACGTCGAGCTCTTCCACGAGTACCTCACCGAGCTCGAGGTCGAGGCCGTCGAGGTCCCGGCCGGCACCGAGAAGGGCCGCGGCACCGCCGTGCGCTTCCTGCTGCCGGGCGGCGAGCACCCGTTCGAGCTCTACTACGACATGGACAAGCCGCTCGCGCCCGAGGAGCTGCGCTCCAAGCTCCCGAGCAACAGCTCCAAGCGCCGCGGCCTCGGCGTGCGCCGCCTCGACCACTTCAACGTGCAGACGGCGCCTGGCACGATCAACCAGGCCGAGCAGTGGGTGCGCGACCACCTCGGGTTCAAGCGCCGCGAGTACGCGTACCTCCCCGACAACCCGACGACCGTCATGGCGTCGTGGATGTCGGTGACCCCGCAGGTGCACGACCTCGCGATCGTGGCCAACCGGCAGGAGCTCTCGGGCCGCCTGCACCACCTCGCCTACAACCTCGAGAACTTCTCGGATGCGCTCACCGCCGCCGACATCCTGCGCGACCTCGACGTCTCGTTCGGCGTCGGCCCCGGCAAGCACGGCATCGGCCAGGCCATGTACCTCTACGTGCACGACCCCGGCTCTGACCACCGCATCGAGCTCTACGCGGGCGGGTACCTCATCTTCGAGCCCGACTTCGAGGCGATCGAGTGGAAGCCGGTCGACTTCCCCGAGGGCCTGACCTGGTACGGCGACCCGATCGATGTGACGCCGGGCAGCCGCGGACGCGACACGACCGGATCCTCCGGCCTCGCGCGATGAGCAGTCGGGGCGGGCGACCGCGGACGTGGTGGTCGCGTCGCCCGCCCCGCCTACACTGACCCCGTGGTGTTCTGGGACGAGCTGACCGGCCAGGAGGACGCGGTGCGGCTCGTCGAGCACGCCGCCGCCGATCCCTCGGCCATGACGCACGCCTGGCTCGTCACGGGGCCGCCGGGCTCCGGCCGCTCGACGCTCGCGGCGGCGTTCGCCTCCGCGCTGCTCTCCCAGGGCGAGGGGGAGGCCGGTGCGGCCGCGGTGCGGGCGCAGGTCGCCGCGAGGACCCATCCCGACCTCGCGATGCTCGTGACGGATCGCGTCGTCATCACGGTCGACGAGGTCCGCTCGCTCGTGGCCAGGTCGTACACCTCGCCGTCGGTCGCCGCGTGGCGCGTCGTCGTGATCGAGGACGCCGACCGGATGTCGGAGCGCACCTCGAACGTGCTCCTCAAGGCCCTCGAGGAGCCGCCACCGCGCACCGTTTGGATCCTCTGCGCCCCGAGCGAGGCCGACCTGCTCCCGACGATCCGCTCGCGCGTGCGCAGCGTGCGCCTGCGGGTGCCCTCGGTCGCCGACGTCGCCGGGCTGCTCGTGCGCCGTGACGGCGTCGACCCCGTCGTGGCCGAACGCGCCGCACGCGAGGCCCAGTCGCACATCGGGATGGCGCTGCGCCTCGCGACCGACGACGCCGCGCGCCAGCGCCGCGACGAGACGGTGCGCCTCGCCCTCGGCGTGCGGGATGCGACGAGCGCGGTGCTCGCCGCCGCCGCGCTCCTCGACCTCGCGAAGGCCGACGCGGAGGCCTACGGCCAGCAGCGCGACGACGACGAGCGGGACGCGTTCCTGCGCAGCCTCGGCGTCGAGCCCGGCGGCGCGGTGCCGTCGCAGCTGCGCGGCGACCTGCGCCGGCTCGAGGAGGACCAGAAGCGCCGTGCGACGAGGAGCCTGCGCGACGGCGTCGACCGCATCCTCGTCGACCTGCTCTCGGTGCAGCGCGACCTCCTCCTCATCCGGCTCGGCGTGCCCGGCGAGCTCGTCAACGCGAGCGTCGAGCCGGCGCTGCGCGAGGCGGCGGCGACGGGCACGGCCGCCGAGGCGGTCGCGGCGCTCGACGCCCTCGCGCTCGCGAGGCGCAGGATCGAGGGCAACGTCCCGCCGCTGCTCGCCATGGAGGGCATGCTCATGTCGTTCAGGACGGCACGATGACCGGATGGGTCCGCCGGCCGGGGCGTGGTGCGCGTCGGGGCCTCGGCGTCGCGGCCGTGATCGCGACCGTCGCGCTCGTCGCGAGCGGGTGCCTGCCGGGCCTGCCGACCCCGACCGCGACCTCGACGCCGACGGGGGAGCGCGTCGCCCCCGGCCTCGAGCGCTACTACCACCAGGAGCTCGTCTGGAGCGCCTGCGGCGCGATGCAGTGCGCGACCGCGATCGCCCCCATGGACTGGGCCGATCCCGAGCAGGGCACCGACATCGAGCTCGCGCTCGTGCGTCAGCCGGCGACGGGCGGCGACCCGGTCGGATCCCTCATCGTGAACCCCGGCGGCCCCGGCGCCTCCGGCGTCGACTTCGTGCGCGACAGCATCGACTACGCCGTCGGCGACGCGATCCAGCGTCGCTTCGACGTCGTTGGCCTCGATCCGCGTGGCGTCGGCGCCTCCACCGCGATCGACTGCGGCGGCGCGCCCATGCTCGACGAGTACCTCTATTCCGTGCCGGACGCCGAGTTCGGCTCCGACGCGTGGATCGCGGCGCTGCGCGACGGGTCCCGCGCGTTCGGCGCGGCGTGCGCTGCGCACTCGGGCGAGCTGCTCGCCCACGGCGACACGGCGAGCGCCGCGCGCGACCTCGACATGCTCCGCGCCGCCCTCGGCGACGATCGTCTCGACTACCTCGGCTACTCCTACGGCACGCTGCTCGGCGCGGTCTATGCCGAGCTGTTCCCCGAGCGGACCGGGCGGCTCGTGCTCGACGGCGCGATCGACCCGGCCGCGACGGATGTCGACATGTCGGTCGCGCAGGCCGCCGGCTTCGAGCGCGCCTTCGACGCCTACGCGGCCTGGTGCGGCGAGCAGGACGACTGCCCGTTCGACGGCGACGTCGCCGCGATCCGCGCGTCCGTCGGCGCCCTGCTGGCGACGATCGCCGCGAGCCCGCTCGCCGCGGCCGACGGCCGCGAGGTCGGGGCGCAGACGATGTTCACCGCGATCATCCTCCCGCTCTACAGCCGATCGACCTGGCCGGCGCTGTCCGAGCTCTTCGCCACCACGCTGCGCGGCGACCCCGCCTCGGCGCTCTCGCTCGCCGACGCCTACAACGGCCGCGGCGCCGACGGCACCTACGCCTCGAACCTCACCGAGGCCTTCACCTCGATCTTCTGCCTCGATGCCCGCTCGGACGCCTCGCTGCCCGCCGTGCGCGAGCAGGAGGCGAGGGTGCTCGCCGCCGCACCGCTCTTCGGGCCCTTCATGGCCTACGGCTCGACCGGCTGCGCCGACTGGCCCGTGCCGGCCGTCCGCGCGCGCGAGCCGATCGTCGCGGCCGGCTCCGCGGACATCCTCGTCATCGGCACGACGCGCGACCCGGCGACCCCGTACGAGTGGGCCGCCACGCTCGCCGGCACCCTCGAGCACGGTCACCTCGTCTCCTTCGACGGCGACGGGCACACGGCATACAACAAGGGCTCCGCCTGCGTCGACGACACCGTCGAGTCGTTCCTCCTCGACGGCGTCGTGCCCGCGGCAGACCCCCACTGCTGACGGCCGCGCCGAGCCCGTGGGGCCGGCCGACGGACCGGCGCCGCTGCGGCGCGGCGCGACGGCCGGATCACGGTTCGCTCACGAGCGCCACGGACTTCGGCACCGCCTCGGCACCGCCGGATAGGCTCGCCTCGTGACCGACCGCGCCATCCGCCGCCGCACCCGAATCACGGGTCTCGCCGCCGCCGCATCCGTCGTCCTGCTCGCGCTCGCCGGCTGCTATTCCGGCGGCTTCCCCGGCGACCCGATCGCGGCGCCGACGCCGACGGCGACCGCGCCAGCCGACGGCCTCGAGGCGTACTACGGCCAGACCGTCGCGTGGGACGACTGCGGCGACGGCTTCGAGTGCGCCGACGTCGTCGCCCCGCTGAACTGGGCCGCGCCGGACCCGGCCACCGACATCACGCTCGGCGTCGTCCGCAAGCCGGCGACCGGCGACCGGCTCGGCTCCCTCTTCGTCAACCCGGGCGGGCCAGGCGCCTCCGGATTCGACCTCGTCCGCGACTCGGTCGACTTCGCCGTGAGCCCCGCGCTGCAGGAGCGCTACGACATCGTCGGCTGGGACCCCCGCGGGGTTGGCCGCTCGGCGCCGGTGACCTGCTACACCGACCCGAAGGACATGGACGACTTCCTCTTCGGCCTGCCGGCGGCGAACCCCACCTCGGACCCCCAGGGGTGGATCGACGAGGTGACGGCCTCGGCGGTCGCCTTCGGCGACGCGTGCCTCGAGCACACCGGCGAGGTGCTCCAGTACATCGACACGCTGTCGACCGTGCACGACCTCGACCTCCTCAGGGCCGTCGTCGGCGACGACCAGCTCCACTACCTCGGCTACTCGTACGGCTCCGACATCGGCGCGTACTACGCGGACGAGTTCCCCGAGCACGTCGGCCGCATCGTGCTCGACGGCGCCACCGACCCGGCCCTCTCGGTGTTCGACGTCGGGCTCGAGCAGGCGAAGGGCTTCCAGCGCGCGCTCGAGAACTACCTCGTCGCCTGCCCGGGACTGTTCGGCGTCGACTGCCCGTTCTCCGGCGACCTCGCGGTCGACCTGCCCCGCATCCGCGCGCTCTACGACCGCTACGACGCGAGCCCGGCGCTCGGGGCCGACGGTCGATACATGGACGCCGGCGTGCTCGACACGGCGATGAGCGCCGCGCTCTACTCGCAGGACTCGTGGGAGTACCTCAACGTCCTCTTCACGCAGGCGGAGGCCGGGCAGACGGAGATGGCGTTCCTCCTCGCGGACTTCTACTACGACCGCAACCCGGACGGCACCTACGCGACGAACATGTTCGAGGCGTTCTACGCGATCTACTGTGTCGACTACCCGGTCGAGACCGATCCGGCGGTGCTCGCCGAGCAGGAGCTGCTGCTGCAGCAGGCCTCGCCGACGACCTACCGGAAGCTCCCGCCGATCGGCGACGCCGTGTGCGCGAACTGGCCGTTCCACTACCTCGGCGACGGCGACACCTCGGTCACCGGCGCCGGCGCCCCGCCCATCCTCATCATCGCGACGACGGGCGACCCGGCGACCCCGTACGAGTGGGGCGTGCGCCTCTCGGAGGCCATGGAGTCCGCCGTCCTCGTCACCTACAACGGCGAGGGCCACACGGCATACAACAAGGGCAACCGGTGCGTCGACACGACGGTCGACGACTACTTCATCGACGGGACCGTGCCGACGGCCGACCCGGACTGCCGCTGACCCGCGTCGGCCGGCGATCCGGCCGGCGCGCTCACCAGCGCGGGTGCACCTGCGCGCGGAACCGGCGGTCGTAGAGCTCGCGCACGGCGGCGTCGAAGCCGTCCGGCAGGGTGAGCGCCGCGGCGGCCGCGTTCGCGCGCGCCTGCTCGGGGCCGCGCGCGCCGGGGATCACGGTGGTCACGCCGGGCTGCGCGACGATCCAGGCGAGCGCCGCCTGCGCCGGCGTCGCCCCCTCGGGCACGAGCGCCGCGAACTCGCGGGCCGCGGCGACCCCGGTCTCGAAGTCGACGCCGGAGAACGTCTCCCCGACATCGAAGGCCTCGCCGTGCCGGTTGTAGGTGCGATGGTCGTTCGCCGGGAACGCGGTCGTCTCCGAGTAGCGGCCGCTGAGCAGTCCGGAGGCGAGCGGCACGCGGGCGATGATCCCCGTCTCGGCGGCGATCGCCGCGGGCAGCACCTCGTCGAGCGGCTTCAGGCGGAAGGCGTTGAGGATGATCTGCACGCTCTGCACGCCGGGGCGCGCGATCGCGGTGAGCGCCTGGCCGGTCGTCTCGACGCTCACGCCGTATGCGGCGATCACGCCGGCCGACACGAGCGCGTCGAGCGCGTCGAAGACTGCGTCGTCCTCGATGACCGACGTCGGCGGGCAGTGCAGCTGCACGAGGTCGAGCGTGTCGACGCCGAGGTTGCGACGCGACCGATCCGCCCAGGCGCGGAGGTTGGCGGCCGTGTAGCCGTCGTGCGTCTGCGCGGGCAGGCGGCGGCCGAACTTCGTGAGCACGGTCATCGGCGACGCGGGGTTCGCGGCGAGCCAGCGGCCGATGATCGACTCGCTGCGGCCGTCGCCGTAGACGTCGGCGGTGTCGAAGACGGTGACGCCGGCGTCGGCGGCCGCGTCGAGCACCGCGAGCGCATCCGCCTCGTCGACGTCGCCCCAGTCGGCGCCGAGCTGCCAGGTGCCGAGACCGATGACCGAGACGTCGCGGCCGGTTCGGCCGAGCCTGCGCTGTTGCATGCCCCTATCCTGACGCATCGTGCGCCGGCCGCGGCGTCCCGGCGATCCGGCAGGCGTCGGCGCCGTGGCGGTGCGGGCGGCACCCGCGGTGCACTACACTGGTCCATCGTGCCGATCCGTCGGCACTCGCTGCCTTAGCTCAGTCGGCAGAGCATCTCACTCGTAATGAGAAGGTCGAGAGTTCGATTCTCTCAGGCAGCTCCACAGCACCACCTCGCTCCGCCGCGTCGGTGCCGCGCCCGCTCAGTCGAGCAGGGCGAGGCCGAGGTCGATCGGGGACCCCTCGATGTTGCCGACGATCCCGCGGATGATGCCCTCGCCGTCGGTGCCGCGCAGACCGTCGACCCAGCGCGCGGTGAGCTCCGGGTCGGCGCCGTGGGTCTCGTGGCCGCGCTTGCGGGCGCGGAGCACGAGGTCGCCGGCGCGCTGCACCCGGATGCCCTCGTAGCGCCGCAACGCGTCTTCGACGCCCTCGCCGTGCGCGGCGATCGCGGTCGCGAGCGCGAACGTGTCCTCGAGGGCCGAGCACGCGCCCTGGCCGATGTCCGGCGCGGTGTTGTGCGCGGCGTCGCCGAGGATCGCGACCCGGCCGCGGACCCAGGTCGTGAACGGGTCGAGGTCCCAGATCTCGACGCGGTTGAACGAGCCCGCCGGGTCGATGGAGTCGAGGAGGGCCTGCACGCCGCCGGTCCAGTGGCCGAAGGCCTCGCGCAGCGGTGCGATGCCGTCGGCGCGGTCGAACGGCACGCCGGCCGGCTGCGGAATGTCGACGAAGAAGTAGAAGCGGTCGCCGGCGACCGGCATCACCGAGCAGCGCTTGCCCTCGCCGATGTAGGTCGTCCACTGGTCGGCCGGGCCGATCCTCGGGTCCTGGGGGACGAGGCCGTTGAAGTTCGTGTAGCCGGCGTAGGTGCGCGGCAGGTCCTCGCCGACGACGTAGGCGCGGACGAGCGACTTCGCGCCGTCGGCGCCGATGAGCAGGTCGGCGGTCGAGGTGGAGCCGTCGTCGAAGGTCACGACGACCTCCTCGCCGACCTGCTCGACGCCGACGGCGCGGGTGCCGAAGCGGATGCGCTCGAGCCCGAACGTCTCCATGAGCAGCGCCTGGAGGTCGGCGCGGGCGACGGGGTACGGGCGCTGCCCGCTCAGGGTGCGCACGGGGGCGAGGCTGAAGCGGCAGAGCGTCTCGCCGCCCAGGCCGTCCTCGTACGACATCCAGTCCATCGTGCCGCCGAGGGCGGCGACCTCGGCGCCGAGCCCGAGCCAGTTGAGGACCTTGACCCCGTTCGACCAGAGCGAGAGCGCGGCCCCGACCGGCCGGTTCTCGCGCACCTGCTCGACGATCTCGACGTCGTGCCCCAGCCGCTGCAGGGCGATGCCCGCGCTCGCGCCGCCGATGCCCGCGCCGATGATGATGATCCGCATGGCGACAGGCTACGGTCGCCGTGTCACGGGCGTGTTTCCTGCCGAGGGCATCACGCCAGGGAGAGGAAGAGCTTCTCCAGCTCGTCGACGGTGAGCTCGGCGTTGTCGCCCTCGAGCACGCACTCGCGCATCGCCGTGGAGACGATCGCGAAGCCGGCCTTGTCGAGCGCGCTCGAGACGGCGGCGAGCTGCGTCACGATCGCGCGGCAGTCGGCGCCGGTCTCCATCGCCGCGATCACGCCGTTGAGCTGCCCCTGGGCGCGGCGCAGCCGGTTGGCGATGCGCTTGCGCTCCTCCTCGTTGCCGAGCGTCATCGGGTGGCTCCTTCCGTGCGGCGGCCCGCGGCCGATGCGGTCGTTCCAGCGTGCCACGTCAGGTAGCCGCCATCGAGATTCTCGACGTCGTGGCCGAGTTGCGCGAGCAGGCGCGCAGCGGTGTGGCCACGCTGGCCGACCTGGCAGTGCACGATCACGGGGGCGTCGCCGAGCTCGCCGTGGCGCTCGCGGAGCTCGTCGAGGGGGACGTTCACCGAGCCGGGGATCGAGGCGATGCCGTGCTCGCGCTCCGTGCGCACGTCGACGAGGGTCGCGCCGGCGGCGATCCGATCCTCGAGCTCGTGCCACTGGATGGTGCGCGTGCGCCCGTCGCGGACGTTGTCGGCGACGGAGCCGATCAGGTTCACCGGGTCCTTCGCGGAGCCGTACTGCGGCGCGTAGGCGAGCTCGAGCCTGGTGAGCCCCGATGCGGTGATCCCGCCGGCCATCGCGGTCGCGATGACGTCGATGCGCTTGTCGACCCCCTCGCGGCCGACGGCTTGCGCGCCGAGGATCGCGTCCGTCTCGGCGTCGACCACGAGCTTCATCGAGAGCTGCACGGCGCCCGGGTAGTACCCGGCGTGCTGCATCGGGTGCGTGTGGATGACCCGGATCGCGCGGCCGGCCTCGCGTGCCCGGCGCTCGTTCCAGCCGGTCATCCCGATCGTGATGCCCATGACGCCGACGATGCCCGTCCCGAGCGCGGGCGCGGCCTCGATGTGCGCCCCGGCGATGGCGTCGGCGACCTCGCGGCCGTGGCGGTTGGCGAGCCCGGCCATCGTGACGATGCGCTCACCGCCGTCGACCGCGTCGATCTTCTCGGCGGCGTCCCCGATCGCCCACACGTGCGGCGCGCTCGTGCGGTGGCTCGCGTCGACGGCGATGCCGCCGGCGGCGCCGATGCGCAGCCCCGCCGCGGCGGCGAGCTCGGTCTCCGGGGCGACGCCGGGTGCGATGATCGCGAGGTCGGCCTCGATCGTCGAGCCGTCGCTGAGGGTGAGTGCCCCGCCATCGCCGCCGACGACGGTCGTGGCGAGGCGCACGTCGACGCCGGTGCGTCGCAGGGTCGCGAGCAGCGGCGCCGTCATCTCGACGTCGAGCGGCCCGAGCAGCTGGGGCAGCGCCTGCACGAGCACGACCTCTGCGCCGCGGGCGTGGAGGTTCTCGAGGGCCTCGAGTCCGATGAAGCCGGCCCCGACCACCACCGCTCGGGGCCGGCGGCCGGTCGCCTCGACGCGATCGAGTGCCGCGATGATCGCGTCCATCTCGTCGAGGGTGCGCAAGGGGAAGCCGGGGACGTCGCCGGTGTCGATGGCGGAGCGCAGCCGGGTTCCTGGGGAGAGCACGAGCTCGTCGTACTCGATGGCGCTCGTGGCGCCGGTCTCGACGTCGCGGATCTCGACCGTGCGACCGGTCGTGTCGATCGCGACGGCCTCGGTGTTCACGCGGACGTCGATCGCGAACCGGCGCTCCAGCGACTCCGGCGTCTGCAGCAGCAGGGAGTCGCGCATCGGGATGACGCCGCTGAGGTGGTACGGCAGGCCGCAGTTCGCGAACGAGACGTATGGCCCCCGCTCGAGCACCACGATCTCCATCGTCTCGTCGAGGCGCCGCAACCGGGTCGCCGCCGACATCCCGCCGGCGACGCCGCCGATGATCACCGTTCGCATGTGTGCTCCGTTCGTTGTGTGCAATGATACCCCCAGGGGTATAATTCGAAGGTCCCGAGGAGGATTCCCGACATGTGTCGACCCGTGCAGTGCAAGGTGTGCAGCAAGACGACGTGGGCCGGCTGCGGCCAGCACATCCCCGAGGTGCGGCGCTCCGTGCCCGCCCGCGACTGGTGCAACGGCAAGCACACCCAGGCCGAGATCGACGCCGCGAAGAAGCCGGGGATCCTCGCGCGCCTCTTCGGCGCCTGACGACCCGGCGTCCGCCGGGCAGACCCGAACACGAATCGAGCAAGGAGAACACCATGTGCAGTCCCGTCCCGTGCGACGAATGCGGCAAGACGACCTGGGCCGGCTGCGGCATGCACGTCGACTCGGTCAAGGCCATCGTGCCGCCCGAGCAGTGGTGCGAAGGTCACGCCGCCTGAGCGGACCGGCCGCCGTCGAGCGCGCGCGTCTATCCTGATCGGGTGACGCGCGCGCTCTTCATCATCGACGTCCAGAACGACTTCACCGAGGGCGGCGCCCTCGGCGTCGACGGGGGCGCCGCCGTCGCCGCGCGCATCACCGACTTCCTCGTCCGCGCCCGCGGCGACTACGACGTCGTGTTCGCCTCCCGGGACTGGCACCACGCGCACGGCGACAACGGCGGGCACTTCCACCACGAGCCCGACTACGTCGACACCTGGCCGCCCCACTGCGTCGCCGGCACGAGCGGCGCCGACTACCACCCCGCGCTCGTCGTGGACGAGATCGACGTCCACGTGCGCAAGGGGCAGGGCGCGCCGGCGTACTCGATCTTCGAGGGCGTGCTCGACGACGGGCGATCGCTGCCAGAGGCCCTCGACGAGCTCGGGGTCGACGCGATCGACGTGGTCGGCATCGCCACCGACTACTGCGTGCTCGCCTCGGCACTCGACGCGAGGGCCACCGGTCGCGAGGTCCGCGTCCTCAGCGACCTCGTCGCCGGGGTCGCGAGCGCGTCGAGCGATGCCGCGCTCGTCCGGCTCGCGGCCGAGGGGGTCGAGGTCGTGCCGTCGGCGGCCACCGCGTGAGCCCGCGTTCGCCGCGCGCGGCACGGCGCCGATGATCGTCGAGGTCGACGGGCTCGACGACCCGAGGCTCGCCGACTACGCGCACCGCACCGACGTCGCGCTGAAGAAGTCGGTGGACCGATTCGGCGAGGGCCCCGGCCTCTATCTCGCGGAGTCCGCGATCGTGCTCGAGCGCGCGCTCGCGGCGGGGCATCGGCCCCGCTCGGTCCTCGCGCTGCGGGGCCGACCGACCGAGCAGGCCGTCGCGCTCGTCGGCGACGCGGTGCCGGTCTTCTCCGGACCGGACGCGCTGCTCGCCGAGCTCACCGGCTATGCGCTCCATCGCGGCCTCATCGGCTCGCTCGAGCGGCCGGACCTCCCGACGGTCGGCGAGCTCATCCGCGGTGCCAGGCGGGTCGTCATCCTCGAGGACGTCGTCGATCCGACGAACGTCGGGGCGATCTTCCGCTCGGTGGCCGGCATCGGCGCCGACGCGGTCCTCGTGACGCCGCGCTGCGCCGACCCGCTCTACCGGCGCGCGATCCGCGTGTCGATGGGCACCGTCCTGCAGGTGCCGTGGACGAGGACCGGCGACTGGCGCTCCCTCCGGGCCGAGCTCGACGCCGCGGGCGTCCGCGTCGCGGCGCTCGCGCTCGAGCCGGGGGCCGTCGACCTCCGCGAGCTCGCGGCGCGCGCGGCGGCCGAGCCGTCGACGCCGCTCGCGATCGTGCTCGGCACGGAGGGCGCCGGCCTCACCCGCGAGGCGATCGATGCGGCCGACGTCGTCGTCCGCATCCCCATGCGCCACGGCGTCGACTCCCTCAACGTCGCCGCGACGGCCGCGGTCGCCATGTGGGCGCTCGCCTGAGCGCAGCGCCGCGGCACGAGCCCGCCTCGCGGGCCCGGCCCGCCCTCGCGGCTCGGCTCGGCTCGGCCGCCCGTCGGCCCCGGCCGCCCGTCGACTCAGGCGAGGAGCTGGTGCTCGGCGAGCTCCCGGTAGAGGGGCGTGGAGTCGAGCAGCTCGCGGTGCGTGCCGATGCCGACGACCTCGCCGTGCTCGAGCACGACGATCTGGTCGGCGTCGACGACCGTCGCGAGCCGGTGCGCGATGACGACCGTCGTGCGGTCCTTCGAGACCTCGTCGATCGCCTCCCGCAGCAGCTGCTCGTTGCGGCCGTCGAGACTCGACGTGGACTCGTCGAGCAGGAGCACCGGCGGTGCGGCGAGGAGCGCACGGGCGATCGCGAGGCGCTGGCGCTCGCCGCCGGAGAGCATGATCCCGTCCTCGCCGACGGGCGCGTCGAGCCCGGCGGGGTCGCGATCGAGCACGGCCCCGAGGTTCACCGAGCGCAGGACGGCGACGCAGGCGGCGTCGGAGGCGTCCGGCGCCCCGATGAGCAGGTTCTCGCGGATCGTGCCGGCGAGCACCGGGGCATCCTGCTCGACGTAGCCGATGCGCGAGCGCAGCGCCTCGCGGTCGAGCTCGCGCGCATCCTCGCCGAAGAAGCGCACCGTCCCGGCACTCGGGTCGTAGAAGCGCTCGACGAGGGCGAGGATCGTCGACTTGCCGGCCCCGGACGGGCCGACGAGCGCGGTGCGCGTGCCCCTCGGCACGGTGAAGCTCACCCCGCGCAGCACCGGGCGCGCGTCCTCCTCCGGCGAGGCGGGCGCGTAGCCGAACTCGACGGACTCGAAGGCGATCGCGGCGTCGGCCACGCCGGGGAGCCGGCGCGGCTGCGCCGCGTCGCCGTCGGTCTCGGCCGGCAGGTCGATGATCTCCTGGATGCGCCCGAGCGCGCCGAGCGCCTGGTTGATCGAGGTCACCGCGCCGAAGGCCTGCCCGAGCGGCATGACCATCATGAAGAGGAAGAGCACGAAGGCGACGAGGTTGCCGATCGGGATCGCGCCCGTGGCGACGCGGAACCCGCCGACGCCGATGACGACGAGGAACGAGACCTGCATCGCGATGCCGGCGATGGGCACGACGAGCGCCGAGATCTTCGCGACGGCGATGCCCTCGCGCCAGGCGCCCTCCGCCTCGCGCTCGATCGCGGCCGTCTCGCGGGCGGTCGCGTTCGCCGCGCGCACCGTCCTGATGCCCGAGAGCGCCCGCTCGACCGCCGAGGCGAGGTCGCCGACCTTGCGCTGCGCCCGGGCGCTCGCGATCCGGATGCGGCCCGAGAGCAGCGTGACGGTGACGATCGCGACCGCGACGACGAGCACGGTGAGGCCGAGGAGCACGGGGTCGAGGATCGCCATGCCGATGATCGCGCCGACGAAGGTGACCGCGCCGCCGATCGCCTCGACGCCGCCCTGGGTGAGCACCGCCCTGAGGAGGGTCGCGTCGGCGCCGACGCGGGAGACGAGGTCGCCGGTGCGCCGCTGGTCGTACTCGGCGATCGGCAGGCGGAGCATCCGCGTCACGAGGTTCCTGCGGGTCGAGAGGACGACCCCCTCGCCCATCCGCTGCAGCAGGTAGTGCTGCAGTCCGGAGAGCAGCCCGGCGGCGATGACGAGGGCGACGAGGACCCAGACGAGGGCGCCGAGCGGTTCGCTCGCCTGCACGCTCGCGATGACCTGGCTCACGAGCAGCGGCTGCGCGAGCGAGGCGGCGGCGCCCGCGAGCGAGAGCGCGACGGCGGCCGTGAGCATGCCGCGCTGCTCGGTGAGATAGGGCAGGAGCTGCCGCAGGCTCGCGCGCGGGCCGGCGTCCTTCGCGTCCTGGCGGGCGAACGGACTGCGGGATCGGGGCGCGCCGGTGCCGCGCGACTCGCTGGAGCTCATGCTGTGACGATACCGAGCCCCGCCGCGAACGCGCTCGGTGCCCGACCCGCTGGCAGGATGAGTGCGTGGACGTCATCGGGAGCCTCCGCGCCGAGCTCGGCGCGCGCGTCGACACCGATCCGGCCGTGCTCGAGGCGGCGATGGCGGACCGATCCGGCTTCCGGTCGCCAGGCGCACCGCTCGCCCTGGTGCACGCCGCATCGGCGGCCGACGTCCAGGCCGTCATGCGGATCGCGACGGCGACCAGGACGCCGGTCGTGACCCGCGGCGCCGGCACGGGCCTCGCCGGGGCGGCGAACGCCGGGCCTGGCGAGATCGCGCTCTCGACGCTCGGGATGCGCCGGATCGTCGAGGTCAACGTCGAGGACCAGCTCGCGGTCGTCGAGCCGGGGATCCTCAACGCCGAGCTCAACGCGCAGCTCGCCGAGCACGGCCTCTGGTGGGCGCCGGACCCCGCGAGCCGGGCGATCTCGAGCGTCGGCGGCAACATCGCGACCGGGGCGGGTGGGCTGCTCTGTGCGAAGTACGGGGTGACCCGCGAGGCCGTCCTCGGCGTCGACCTCGTGCTCGCCGACGGCCGCCTGCTCCGCCTCGGGCACCGCAGCGTCAAGGGCGTGACGGGGCTCGACCTCACGGCGCTCGTCGTCGGCTCGGAGGGTCGCCTCGGCGTCGTCACCGCGGCGACGCTGAAGCTGCGCCGGCTCGTGCCAGGCGAGGTCGTCACGATCGCGGCCTGGTTCGACTCCGCGGCGGCCGCGGCCCACGGCGCGGCCGCCGTCACCGCGGCCGGGGTGCAGCCCTCGATCATGGAGCTCGTCGACGCCCGCGCGCTCGAGGCGATCCACGACCTCCTCGGGCTCCCCGCGCCGCCAGCCGGGGCGTCGCACCTGCTCGTGCAGACCGACGGCCCCGCCGCGCGCGCCGAGGCGGAGGCCGTCGTCGCGGCGCTCGCGGCCGTCGGCGCCAGGGTCGAGCTCGCCGAGGACCCCGCCGAGGCGGAGCGTCTGCTCACCGTCCGCCGCTCGATGCATCCGGCGATGGCGCGCCTCGGCACGACCCTCATCGAGGACGTCGCGGTGCCGCGCTCGGCGATGCCGGCGATGTTCGCCGAGATTGAGCGCGTCGAGCGCGAGTTCGGCGTCGTCATCCCGACGGTCGCGCACGCGGGCGACGGCAACCTCCATCCGAACTTCGTCGTCGAGGGCGACGCGGTGCCCGATGTCGTCTGGGCGGCCGCCGACGAGCTGTTCCGCTCGGCGCTGCGCCTCGGCGGCACGCTCACGGGGGAGCATGGCATCGGAGTGCTCAAGCGCCGCTGGCTCGGCGACGAGCTCGGCGGCGACCAGCTCCAGCTGCAGCGGCAGATCGCCGCGGTGTTCGACCCGCTCGGCATCCTCAACCCGGGCAAGGGGCTCTGACGACGGTCGGGCCGCTCGCCGCGTCGGCGATGTCCGCGGCCGCGATTACGCTCGTCTGGTGACCAGCCCCGCCCCCGTCATCGTCGCGACCGACCTCGTCAAGCGCTACGGCGACTTCACCGCCGTCGACGGCATCTCCTTCGAGGTCGCGCCGGGCGAGTCCTTCGGCCTGCTCGGCCCGAACGGCGCCGGCAAGTCCACGACGATGCGGATGCTCGGCGCGGTCTCCACGCGCACGTCAGGCGGCCTGCAGATCCTCGGCCTCGACCCCGACCGCAACGGCCCGGACATCCGCGCCCGACTCGGCGTCGTGCCGCAGCAGGACAACCTCGACACCGAGCTGCGCGTGCGCGACAACATCGTCGTCTACGGGCGGTACTTCGGGCTCAAGCATCGCGAGCTCGGGCCGAAGGCCGACGCGCTGCTCGAGTTCGCGCAGCTCACCGACAAGGCGAAGGCGAAGGTCGACGAGCTCTCCGGCGGGATGAAGCGCCGGCTCACGATCGCCCGCGCGCTCGTGAACGATCCGCGCATCCTCCTGCTCGACGAGCCCACGACGGGCCTCGACCCGCAGGCGAGGCACATCCTCTGGGATCGCCTCTTCCGGCTCAAGGAGCAGGGCACGACGCTCGTGCTCACGACGCACTACATGGACGAGGCCGAGCAGCTCGCCGACCGGCTCGTCGTCGTCGACAAGGGCGCGATCATGGCGGAGGGCGCGCCGGCGTCGCTCATCCGCGAGCACTCGAGCCGGGAGGTGCTCGAGGTGCGCTTCGGCTCGGACCGCAACGTCGAGGTGGCCGAGCGCATCCGCGGGGCGGGGGAGCGCGTCGAGGTGCTGCCGGACCGCATCCTCATCTACGCGGAGGACGGCGAGCGCGAGCTCGTGCAGCTCACCGACGCGGGCTTCGCGCCGATCACGAGCCTCGTGCGTCGCGCGAGCCTCGAGGACGTCTTCCTCCGTCTCACCGGACGGACCCTCATCGAATGAGCGCCGTCGTCACCGCGGCCGAGGAGGCCGTCGCCGCGGGCCGGCTGCCGCGGCGCCTGGGCTCGTGGTTCGTGTTCGAGCACCACGTCCGCGCGATGCGCGCGTACCGGTGGACCGTCATCACGACCGCGATCGGCACCCCGCTCGCCTACCTCTTCGCCTTCGGCGTCGGGCTCGGCACGCTCATCTCGGGCAACGTCGGGCCGGCCGGTCCGAGCGGCCAGCTCACGTACCTCGAGTTCGTCGCGCCCGCGCTGCTCGCGACCGCCGGCATGCTCGTCGCGAGCGAGGAGTGGATGTTCGGCATCCTCCTCGGGTTCAAGTGGAACCCCTACTTCACGGGCATGCACGCGACGCCGCTGTCCCCGCGGCAGATCATCACGGGCAAGTTCCTCCATGCCGGCCTGCGCATGCTCATCGTCTGCGTCACCTACTTCGTCGTCATGGCCGCCTTCGGCGCGGTGCCGTCGGCGTGGGGCGTGCTCACGATCGCGTGCGGTCTGCTGTGCGGCTACGCCTTCTCGCCGATCGCCGCGTACTCGGCCTCGATCACCGACGACAAGGGGCAGTTCGCGATCCTCAACCGCGTGGTCCTGCTCCCGCTCTCGCTGTTCAGCGGCACGCTCTTCCCGCTGTCGACGCTGCCGATCGCCGTCCAGTGGCTCGGGTGGATCTCGCCCCTGTGGCACGCGAGCGAGCTCGGCCGGCAGTTCTCCTACGGGCCGACGGAGCCGATCTGGGTGACCGCGCTGCGCGTGCTCTACCTCCTCGCCCTCGCGGTCCTCGGGTGGGCGCTGACGGTGCGCGTCGCGACGAGGAGGCTGACGCGATGACCGCGACGACGGAATCGGCCGCGACGGTCCGTGCCCGGGGCGGCGGGGTGCGCGCGCTCTGGTCGGGCAACGTCGGCGCGGTCGTCGAGCGTGGGCTGCTCGCCACGAGGAGCACGAACTGGGTCGTCGTGCTCACCGGCGCGCTCGAGCCGATCTTCTACCTGCTCGCGCTGGGGATCGGGCTCGGCACCTACATCGGCGACGTCACCGACGCCGCCGGTCGGTCGATCCCGTACTCGGCCTACATCGCCCCGGCGCTGCTCGCGGTCTCGGCGATGAACGGCGCCGTCTACGACTCCACCTGGAACGTCTTCTTCAAGATGCACTTCGGCAAGCTCTACCAGGGGATGCTCGCGACGCGGCTCGGCCCCCTCGACGTCGCGCTCGGCGAGATCACCCTCGCCCTGCTGCGCGGCGCCACCTATGGCACGACCTTCCTCATCGTGATGCAGCTCCTCGGCCTGAACCTCGCGTGGACCGCGCCGCTCGCGCTCCCCGCGATCCTCGTGATCGCCTTCGGGTTCGCGAGCCTCGGGATGGCGATCACGAGCTACATGAAGACGTTCCAGCAGATGGACTGGATCCAGTTCGTGCTCCTGCCGATGTTCCTCTTCTCGGCCACCTTCTTCCCGATCTCCGTCTATCCGGAGCCCATCCAGTGGTTCGTCATGGCGATGCCGCTCTGGCACGGGGTCGAGCTCGTCCGCGGCCTCACCACCGGCGCGCTCGACGGGATGACGCTCGTGCACCTCGGCTACTTCGCGGCGATGATCGTCCTCGGGCTCGCGTTCACGACGCGGCGGCTTCGCGCGCTCTTCCTCGACTGACCTCGCGACCGGGCCGGCGCGGCGGCACGCCGACCGCGTCCGCCCGCGATCGGGTCTCAGTGGAAGTAGGGGACGATCAGCCAGATGCCGTAGAGCACGATCGCGGCGAAGCCGGTGAAGCACGCGATCGCGCCGACCGTCGCCGGGACGGGGCGTCGACCGCTCGTGTTCACGTCGTCCTCCTCGGCGTCGCTCGGCTCGCCGATCGCGCCCGGGCGGTCCGGCGTGGCGAGCAGCCTGATGCCGAGCGACACGAGCCCGACGGCGGCGAGCGCGCCGACCATCGTCACGACGAGCACGGTGAGCAGGGCGATCCAGTCGATCATCGCGTGCTCCTCACCCGGCGGCGCTTCCGCGGGATGTCGACGGCCTCCGCGGCCTCGGCGACCTCGCTGATGGCGTTGTCGGCGCCCACCTTGGTCCGTCGCGACACGACGACCATCGCGCCGACGACGAGCGCGCCGGCGAGGGTGGCGACGGCGAGCCCCCAGAGCCCGAGGCCGGCGAGGAGGGCGGCGGCGGCGCCGACGGCGGCGGACGCCGGCAGCGTCAGCAGCCAGCCGGCGACGATGCGGCCCGCCGTGCCCCACCGCACGACCGAGCCGCGACGACCGACGCCGGAGCCGATCACCGAGCCGCTCGCGACCTGCGTCGTCGAGAGCGCGAACCCGAGGTGGGACGACGCGAGGATCGTCACCGCCGTCGAGGTCTCCGCGGCGAAGCCCTGCGCCGGCTTGACCTCGGTGAGGCCGGAGCCGAGGGTGCGGATGATCCGCCAGCCGCCCATGTAGGTGCCGAGCGCGATGGCGAGGGCGCACGCGAGGATCACCCAGAACGGCACCCCGGCCGACTGGTCGAGCATCCCGGCCGAGATGAGCGTCAGGGTGATGATGCCCATGGTCTTCTGCGCGTCGTTCGTCCCGTGCGCGAGCGCGACGAGGGAGGAGCTGAAGATCTGCGCGATCTTGAACCGGCCGCGGCCGTTGGGGTGTCCGTCGCCGCGCCTGGTGACCGCGTAGGCGAGCTTTGTCGCGAGCAGCGCGGTCGCACCCGCGACGAAGGGGGCGACGAGCGCCGGCAGGATCACCTTGTCGAGCAGGGTCGTCCAGCTGATCGCGCCGAGGCCGGCGCCGACGACCGCCGAGCCGATGAGGCCGCCGAAGAGCGCGTGGGACGACGACGACGGGAGGCCGAACAGCCAGGTCGTGACATTCCAGATGATCGCGCCGAGCACGCCGGCGAAGACGAACGCCGGGGTGATCGCGACGCCGCCGTGCGCCGCGTCCTCGTTCACGATCCCGTGGGAGATGGTGAGCGCGACCTCCGTCGAGAGGAACGCCCCGACGAGGTTGAGGGCGGCCGCGAGGCCGACCGCGGTGCGCGGCGTGAGCGCGCGCGTGGCGATCGGCGTCGCCATCGCGTTCGCGGTGTCGTGGAAGCCGTTGGTGAAGTCGAAGACGAGCGCGAGGGCGACGACGAGCACGACGGGCAGGAACTCCACGCTGCGCTCGACCCCTCGATCAGCCGGCGCCGGAAGCCGGACGAGACCAGCGTTCCATGCCGGGGGCGACGCGTCAATTCAGGTCGCGTTCACCCGTCGTTCACCCGGCCAGGGGTGCAGGACCGTGCCGGGGGCCGGGCCACGGCGGCGATCAGCGCGCGGCGATCTCGCGGAGCAGGACGGCGGTCGCGACGGCCGCCGCGGCGGCCTCGGCCCCCTTGTCCTCGCGCGAATCCGGCAACCCGGCGCGGTCGAGCCCCTGCTGCTCGTCGTCGAGGGTGAGCACGCCGAAGCCGACCGGCTTGCCCGTGTCGATCGCCACGCGCGTGAGGCCCGAGGTCGCGGCGTCGGCCACGAAGTCGAAGTGGGGCGTGCCGCCGCGGATGATGACGCCGAGCGCGACGACCGCGTCGGCGCCGTGCTCGAGGGCCGCCTTCGCGACGACCGGCAGCTCGAACGAGCCGGGCACGCGGACGAGCTCGATCGTCGCCCCCGCCGCCTCGAGGACGCGCGTCGCGCCCGCGATCAGCCCATCCGTGATCGCCGTGTGCCAGGTCCCGGCGACGATGACGACCAGGAGGCCTCGGCCGTCGACGGTCACCTCCGGTGCACCCGCTCCGCTCATTGCCCTGCTCCTTCCGCGATCCGACGCCGGAGGTCGGCGTCGCCTGGCAGCGTGTGCCCGAGTCGGTCCCGCTTGGTGCCGAGGTAGCCGGAGTTCTCGCCGGTCACGCCGACGAGGCTCGGGACGAGCTCGTCGATCGCGATGCCGCCCTCCTCGAGCTGTCGGATCTTCTCGGGGTTGTTCGTCCCCAGCCGCACCCGCGAGATCCCCAGGTCGGCGAGGATGTGCGCGGCTGCGCGGAAGTCGCGGCGGTCGACCGGGAGTCCGAGCGCGAGGTTCGCGTCGACGGTGTCGAGCCCGTCCTCCTGCAGCCGGTAGGCGCGGAGCTTGTCGACGAGCCCGATCCCGCGGCCCTCGTGCCCGCGGAGGTAGACGACGACGCCGCCCTCGGCGGCGATCGTCTCGAGCGCGGCGTCGAGCTGCGGTCCGCACTCGCACTTCAGCGAGCCGAAGGCCTCGCCGGTGAGGCACTCGGAGTGGAGCCGGACGTATGGCACGTCCGGCACGGGGTCGGCGATGATCGCGAGGTGCTCGTCGCCGGTCGCGCTCTCCCGGTAGGCGCGCACCCGGAAGCGCCCGTGTGAGGTCGGCAGCGTCGTCTCGGCGCGCAGCGACACGGCCGGGACCGCCGGCGCATCGCCGTCGATCGGTCCGCCGAGGTGCTCGATGAGCGCGGCGATCGTGATGACCGGGATCGCGTCCCGCTCGCCGAGCTCGAGGATCTCGGGCAGTCGCATCATGCTGCCGTCGTCGGCGACGAGCTCGCCGATCCCGCCGACCGGCGGCAGGCCCGCGAGCCTGGCGAGGTCGACCGCCGCCTCGGTGTGGCCGGCGCGCGCGCGGACGCCGCCGTCGACCGCCCGCAGCGGCAGGATGTGCCCGGGTCTGATGAGGTCGGCGGGATCGGCG
>Ga0209066_10000769_pt1 | contig 45638 bp, 42 predicted proteins | sample All_14_2_FD_187198 | JGI IMG/M metagenome (GOLD analysis project Ga0209066, IMG submission 187198) | Freshwater microbial communities in response to fracking from Pennsylvania, USA - Allegheny Zone_MetaG_DW_15 (SPAdes) (version 2) ... | reverse complement strand
AAGGCAACAAACAAAAATCAGGCGACGCCGAGCTTTTTCTGAAGGCTCGTCGAGGATGTCGTGTACTGGAAGGTGAGCTTGGCGTCCGGATTGACGATGCGGAAAGCCGCCTGCGCCATCAGCGCGGCTTCGTGGAAGCCGGACAAGATGAGCTTCAGCTTGCCGGGATAGGTGTTGATATCGCCAATCGCGAAAATGCCCGGCACGCTTGTCTCGAACTTTTCCGTATCAACGGCAATCAGGTTCTCATGCAGATTGATGCCCCAGTCGGCAATCGGACCGAGCTTCATCGTCAGGCCGAAGAACGGCAGCAGCGTGTCGCAGTCGATCTCATAATCGACGCCGTCATTGCCCTTCGCGCTCACGCCGGTGAGCTGGCCATTGTCGCCATGCAGCTTCGTGATCTGGCCGAGATGAAACTGCATCTTCTTCTCTTCGACCAGCGAATGCATCTTGTTGACGCTATCGGGTGCGGCGCGGAACCCGTCGCGGCGATGGATGAGCTGCATGGAAGCGGCGAGCGGCTGAAGATTGATCGTCCAGTCGAGCGCCGAGTCGCCGCCGCCCGAAATCAGAACCTTCTTGCCACGGAAGGTTTCCATCTTCTTGACCGAATAGAAAACCGACTTGCCTTCATAGGCTTCGATGCCGGGAATGGGCGGCTTCTTGGGCTGGAAGCTGCCACCACCGGCCGCAATCACCACCACCTTGGCGTCAAACACAAGACCGCCATCGGTTTTCACCTGCCAGCGCCCATCGGGCAGCTTTGTCAGGCTTTCCACCATTTCGTTGAAATGAAATTGCGGGCCGAAAGGCTCCGCCTGCACCATCAGACGGTCCACAAGTTCCTGTCCTGAAACCTGCGGCAGGGCCGGAATGTCATAGATCGGCTTTTCTGGATAAAGCTCGGCGCATTGCCCGCCCGGACGATCGAGAATATCGATCAGGTGGCATTTGAGATCGAGCAGCCCCAATTCGAACACGGCAAAAAGACCCGTCGGCCCGGCTCCGATAATGACCACGTCGGTGGTGATTGTTTGCTCAGTCATCGCTGCACCTGTCTCGTTCGGCCCTGTCTCGTTCGGCTTGGCCGTGTTGTCGTGTGCCGGAAAGTCCCGTCCGGCACAGGGGTATTACTACCATATAAATATGTGGTTTAACCTATTTCACAATTGGAGATGCTTATATAGGGCGGCCACCCCGCGACGCAAAGCAAAAAAATATTCCAATAGGTAAATAAAATCGCCGCGACCTGAGCGCACAGGGTGATTTTTCGCAAGGTCGCCCTTCTTTTGCTGCAAATGCGTAAACATTCCCACTTTGCTGATATATCAAAGTGACAAAAGACCGCTCATGCCTATCTTGTGCGTCGAATCGGTTTGCGCACCGATCCGACGGTTTCGACCAAATTCGATACGAGCCTGTTTTGAGGAAAGTCCCATGGTCAAATGCCAGACCCCCACGGTCAACTGTCAGACAATGGGCGAGGTCCGCCACGAAATTGACCGCATCGACCGAGCCTTGGTCGCGCTTCTGGCCGAGCGCCAGACCTATATCGAACAGGCTGGCCTCATCAAGGGCGAACGCGATGCCGTCATCGATCAGCCCCGCATCGAGGACGTGATCGCCAAGGTTCTCGCCGAATCGGACGCGCAGGGCCTCTCGCGTGATATCGCCGAGCCGGTCTGGCGTCTGCTCATGGATCGCTCCATCGCCCATGAGTTCGCCGTCTTCGACGCCAAGAAAAAAGCGGCGGGCTGAGGCACCGCCGCTTCGATCCGGTGCAACAAGCCCAAGGCTCAGAACTGCTTTTCCGGCAGATGAACCACCAAGCCGTCCAGCTTGTCGCTGACCTTGATCTGGCAGGACAACCGGCTGTTTTCACGCACGTCAAAGGCGAAATCGAGCATGTCTTCTTCCATGCTTTCCTTCGCGCCGACCTTTTCCAGCCATTCCGGATCCACATAGACATGGCATGTCGCGCAGGCGCAGGCGCCACCGCAATCTGCATCAATGCCGGGAACGGAGTTCTTTACAGCGCCTTCCATCACGGTGCTGCCATTCTCGGCCTCAATCGTGTGCACAGTGCCATTGCTCTCGATATATGTGATCTTTGCCATGATCTTCTTTCGGTCATAGGCGGGTCATTGCCCGATTTTTATGGTGCCTGCGGAAGTAGCATGCCCGGACCTTACCCGTCAAAGCCCAATGAAAGCCGCCCTTGCGCCTTGTTGTCGCTCCGTCATGCTCAGGCCATAGTCTCTACGAAAACAGGGGCGTCAAAGCCTCGGAACAGGAGCCTGACCATGCGCCCACCGCTGAACATCCTTTTCATCACGGCCGATCAGTGGCGCGGCGAATGTCTCTCCCGGCTTGGCCACCCCATGGTCAAAACGCCCCATCTCGACGCGCTCGCGCTTGAGGGCGTCCAGTTCACCCGCCACTATGCCAATGCCGTCCCCTGCGGCCCCTCGCGCGCCTCGCTCCACACCGGCATGTATCTGCAAAATCACCGCTCCGGCACCAATGGCACGCCGCTCGATGCCCGCCACACGAACTGGGCCAGGGAAGTCACCCGCGCCGGCTATGATCCCGTCCTTTTCGGCTATACCGACACCAGTCAGGACCCGCGCGAGGAAGACCCCGAAAGCCCCTGGCTCAAAACCTATGAGGGCCCGCTGCCCGGCATCCGCCCCGTCTGCATGATGGGTACATGGCCGACGCCCTGGACCGACTGGCTCAGGACAAAAGGCCATGAGGTGCCTGACGACATCCGCTTTGCTTATGGTCATCGCGAGCCGGGCCCCGACTATGAGGAAGGCGCCCCCTCCCCCAAGCCGCTGATCTATCCGGCGCAGGATGACGACACGGCCTTTCTCGTCAATCGCCTGATGGACTATATGGCGCAATCAAAGGCCAGCGCGTCCGCTCCCTTTGTCGCCCATCTTTCGCTGCTGCGTCCCCATCCGCCCTTCGTCGCGCCCGCGCCTTACGCGTCCATGTATGATCCCATGGCCGTGCCGGGGTTCAATCGCCAGCCGACGCCAGACGCCGAAGGCAGGCAGCATCCCTGGCTCGCCCATCAGCTCTCCCGCCGCCTCTACCGCGCGCCTGCCGACGAGAAAAAGCTCCGCCGCATGAAGGCCGTTTACTATGGCCTCATGTCGCGCGTCGATGCCGAGATCGGCCGTTTGATTCACTTTCTCAAAGAGCAGGATCTGTGGGAGACGACGGCGGTCATTTTCACCTCCGACCATGGCGAGCAGATGGGCGACCATTGGCTGCTCGGCAAATGCGGCTATTTCGACGCCTCTTACCAGATCCCGCTCATCGTAAGGGACCCGCGTATGACCGGGGATAAGTCGCGCGGCAAAATAATTTCGCACTTCACCGAAAATGTCGATGTCATGCCGACCCTGCTCGACATGCTCGGCCTTGATATCCCCGTGCAATGCGATGGCGCGTCGCTGACGCCCTTCATCGCGGGCGAGGACGCACCGCGCTGGCGCACGGAAGCGCATTGGGAATATGACTTCCGCGACCCCGCCGATCCGTCAGCCGAAACCGCGCTCGATCTCACGCTGCATCAATGCACCATGAACATCATCCGCGACGAGAAATACAAATATGTCCACTTCACGAAATTGCCGCCGCTGTTTTTCGATCTGGCAAACGACCCCGGCGAAACCGTAAACCGCGCGGATGACCCGGCCTATGCATCGCGCGTGCTGGAATATGCCCAGAAAATGCTCTCCTGGCGCATGAACCATGACGAACAAACTTTGACGCATATCTCGCTGACCGATGAGGGGCCCGTCACCCGTCAGGCATCGCGGTGGTGACGCCTTTGGTAAAATGTCATCCCGGGATCTATTCCCGGGATCCATCTCTCCTTTTCCCGTCATGGCCCGGCTTGACCGGGCCACCCACGTCTTTCTGGCTCAGGCGTATCTTTCCGCCACATCACGATCCCGAACGGTATCAAATCCATTAAAAAGGTAGATTCTCGATATTTATGATACCGTAAGGGATCATAAATTGACTTTTTTCGTAAAGTCACATATTTTGTTCCCGTACAGGAGCAAAATATGTCTCGCGACACGCAGATGAAACCCATCACATCAATAGCCGCCGACCTGAAATCAACGGGCGTTAGCGCCCCCTTGCCTCGCATCCCTCAGATCCCGGCAACCTACTTGCTTCAAATTCGAGCTGCCATGGCTGAACAAGAAAAAACACTTCTTCCCTCTCAAACAATTCTGACGGCAATTCCAGGTCCGATACCACCAGCACATCTCAGCGCAACCGAACAACTCGGAAAAATGATCCGTGAAAAACGAAAAGCACTGAAACTGTCGCAGCAGGAATTCGCCGACATATCAGGCGTTGGCCGACGCTTTATTTCGGAACTTGAACGCGGCAAGCCGTCGCTAGAATTCGGCCTCGTCCTGCAAGTTTGTGAAGCAGCCGGAATCGAAATTCTGGCAAAACCAAAATGAGCACATCTGAAATACTGGATGTCAGGCTGGAAAGTTTTGACACACCGATAGGTCATCTGATCCGGGAGGAAAGTGACGCTTGCGTCTTTCTTTATACGGACGACTATCTCAAAAAAAACGATGCCATTCCGATCTCACTATCACTGCCCCTGCAAAGCAATGCATTCACAGACCAAAGCACCCGTGCATTCTTTGACAATCTGCTGCCGGAAAACAATCAGCTACAGGACATGATGGACCGCGAAGCCATTTCGCGTGACGATATTGTCGGTCTCCTGAAACATCTCGGTGGCGATTGTAGCGGCGCTATAAGTTGCATACCGCAGGATGCCCCGCCCATAAAAATTCCCGGCAATATCGATACGGACTATTTTGAACTCTCGACAGAGAACCTGACTGACATCATGCGCAGACTGGCGGACAAATTGCCACTGCCCGATGAAGTCAGAGACCCCTCCCCGGTGGCCGGTGTCCAGCGAAAAATAGCTCTCACGCAAATTCAACCGGATCGCTTCGGGTTCCCCAAGGACAAGCTGCGAGTACCAACGACCCATATTCTGAAAGTGCCTTCACGAGGGCGTGAACGCGAAGTGAAACAGGAAGCTGTAGCAGCCAGGCTTGCCCGAGATGTCGTTGGCCATGCCATTGCCTTTCCGGCTGAGTTTAAACGCGGCCAGGAAATTGGATTGCTGATCAAGAGATATGATCGGCATGTCAGCGCCAATGGTTCCGTCACACGACTACATCAGGAAGATTTCTGTCAGGCCCTCGGACTGCCAGCACGACTAAAATACGAGCGCCGCGGCACTCCAGATAGGCATTTTTCCGCATCAAAAATAAATGAGGTGTTGGGGCAAACAAATGCGCCCGCGCTGAACCGGCTCATTTTCCTGCGCATTGCCATATTCAATCTGGCTATCGGCAACACAGACAACCACGCCAAAAACCATGCCCTGATTTACGATCAGGGACCTACGCCGCGTCTGGCACCGCTCTACGACATGCTGCCGATTCGCCTCTCCGACGATTACACACATGAACTGTCATTCAAGATCGGAGAAGCGAAGACATTCGACGAGATAAGTCCACTTGATCTGACAAAATTTATCCAGATGTTTGGTCCCAAATCAAAATTGGCCATCAGACGTATCGTGGAAAAAGAGATTGGCCCCATGCTGCAACATCTGGATCAAACGGCGGTCGAACTAGCCAGCCTGGGTCTTAAGGATTTTGACGATCTGATCGGGCGGGAAATAGCATCGCTTGCAGATCTGCTGGACCTGAAGATAAGCATTCGAGAACGGGACTATTTCACGCCGCAAGGTGGCGGCTGGACATTGAATAGCTAAATGCCCGCAATATGCGTTGTCGCCCCATGACTGACATCGACACCCTCATCATCGGCGCGGGCGTCATCGGCCTTGCGCTCGCGCGTGAGATGGCGCGCGCCGGTCATGAGGTGATTGTGCTCGAACGCCACAGCGCCATCGGCACGGAAATCTCCGCCCGCAACAGCGAAGTCATTCACGCGGGGCTCTACTATCCGCAAGACAGCCTCAAAGCCGCGCTCTGCGTTCGCGGTCGCGCCCTGCTCTATGACTATCTCGAAACGCGCCATCTGCCGCACAAGCGCTGCGGCAAGTTTATCGTCGCGACAAGCGAGACGGAGCGCGACGAACTCGCCGCCATTGCGATCAAGGCGCGCGCCAATGGCGTCACCGACGTGACCGAGCTTTCAGCCGCACAGGCGACAGCCGCCGAACCCGCTCTCGCCTGCGTTGCCGCGCTGCATTCGCCCTCGACAGGCATCATCGATGCCCATGCCTTCATGCTGAGTCTGCAAGGCGCGATCGAGGATCATGGCGGCACGATTGCACTCAACGCCCCCGTCACGCATGTCGAAGTCATGAAGGACGGTTTTGCCGTTCATGTCGGCGGCGCGGAACCAACACGCCTCACCTGCCGACACCTCATCAATGCGGCGGGCCTCTGGGCGCCCGCGCTGGCGGCCGGCATCGACGGGCTTGATAAAGCCCATGTCCCGCAAGCCCATTTTGCCAAGGGCAATTATTTCACGCTTGCCGGACGCGCGCCCTTTTCGCGCCTCATCTATCCCGTGCCCGAAGGCGCCGGTCTTGGCGTGCACCTGACGCTCGATCTGGGCGGACAGGCCCGCTTCGGACCTGACGTTGAATGGGTGCCTGTTGAAAACGCTACGCCTGACTATCGCGTCGACCCGCGCCGTGGCGATGTTTTCTACGCCGCGATCCGTCGCTACTGGCCCGCGCTGAAAGACAACGCGCTCACGCCTGCTTATTCTGGCATTCGTCCCAAATTGCAGGGGCCGGATCAGGCCTCAGGGGATTTCATCATCGCCGGACCCGCCACCCATGGGGTTCCCGGCCTCGTCAATCTCTTCGGCATCGAAAGCCCCGGATTGACCTCATCACTGGCAATCGCGCAAGCCGTGCGTGACGCACTTGGTCAGCCCCGCGCTTAATCCGTCATCTGATCGATAAAGGCCTTGACAGCGGCAAGTGCCTTGGAAATTTCACCAAGCAGCGCCCGGCGCGTCGATGCATCGGCCCCGGCAGCGCGTTCGGCCTGTTCGGCAAGCTCCCCCACCACCCAGGCACCCAGCCCGCGCGCCGACCCTTTCAGGCTATGCGCGGTATTCTTCCATTCCGCCTCGGACTGGGCCGCTTCGAGCCGCGAGACATAGAGATCAGCCTGCGTGCGGAACATGCCGAGCAACTCGCTCTCCAGCGCGCGATTGCCCCGCGTGTAGGTCGAGAGATGCACGAGATCGATCGGACGCTCGCTCACAGGATGATCGCCAATTCCGATACCTGTCGACATATTGGCGGCATAGGCCATGCCATCACTCCCGCTAAAGCTGTCCTGACCCGAATCTCCAGACCCAAATCTCCAGACCCAAATCTTATGTCTCCTTCCGATACTGAATCGTTAAAAACACCCGCCTCCGCGCCCTCTATATGTGGCATGTTGACGGGCAGGCCTGCTTCCGACAGGCTAAAAGCCGCAAAGCCCCCTCTCGGTCATGGTCGGGAAGCCTATGAAAAACAGTGATTTGGCCTCAAAGTCGCCGCTGCGTTCGGCAGCCGACAGCGCCAACGACGCCAAAGTCTCGGCAGCCAACGAGGACAGCCCGACGGCTGGTGCGATTTATCGCCTGTTGGCGCGCCGTCCCGCCGCCGCCATTCCGCAGGCCGCTTTTTTCGCCACCATCGCCCTTTTGGGTGCGGGGGGTCTCGCGCTCTGGTCCTGGCTCGGACCGGATCGTCTCGCCAGTTTGACGCCGCTGGAAACAACGGGTCTCGCGCTCGCCATTCTTCTGCCCGTCGTGCTTGTCTGGCTCATCGCCTTCATCACCTGGCGCGGCGCCGAAATGCAGCTCATGTCGGAAGCCCTTGCCAAGGCCGCCATTCGCCTTGCCGATCCAGCCGATCATACCGCTGACGACATTACCACGCTCGCGCAGGCCGTGCGCCGCGAGGTGGATCTGATGCGTGCCGGTCTCGGCGACGCGCTGACCCAAGCGGCGGATTTGAAAGCGCTGGTCAGCCGCGAACTCGACGACATCGAACGCGGCACAGGCCGGGCCGAGTTTCGTGCCCGCGCCATGGAAGAATTGCTGACCCGCCACAAAACCAATCTTCAGGAACTCGGCACCAGCCTTGGCAGCGAAAGCGACACCATCGCGCGCGCCATCCGCATGGAAGTTGAATCGATCCGCAGCCTCACAGGCAAAGCCGAAGCCGATATTCGCCGCGCTGGCGAACGTGTCGTCGAGCAGACAACGACACTCGCCCGTGTCAGCGAAGCCGCGCGTGCCGGTGCCGACGCCACCTCTTCCACGCTCGACCGTCAGGCCTCGCGCCTCGAAGTCGTCGCCAATAATGCGCTCGCCCGTGCCGACAGCATTTCTCAGCACTACGAAAATCAGCGCCAGCAGATCGCCGAGGCCGCGGACAGGCTCGAACAGGAACACCAGCATCTGCAAGGCGTGTTTGAAGCCTATAGCCATCAGATGAACTTTGCCGATGCCGCCCTTGCCGCCCATACCGCCGAAATCGGCAAGGCGGTCAAGTCGCTCGCCGCCGGGCTTGATGACACCTTCATGTCCGTTGAAGGCAAGACCCGGGCGATGCGCGAAGCTGTGACCGCCGAAATCGCCCGCGCCGGGCGCGACGCCGAAGAAACATCGGCTGCCGTCAGCCGCTCGGCGGGTGCCGCCACGCGCGCCATTGCCGCAACCGTTGATGAATTGAAAAGCATCACGGGCACATTGAAGAGCGAAGTCGTTGAAAGCGCCACCAGCCTCATTCGGTCAAGCGCCGATGATCTGCGTCAGGCGACGAGCGACATGACAACCCATCTCTCGCAAGCAGTGGGGGCCATCTCGACCGACCTCACAAAACAGTTTGATCTCCTGCAACTCGCCACGAGCCATGCACTGACGCAGAACAACGCCGCCGCGCAGCACTTCCACGAGGCGATGCAGCGTCTCGGCACCGCCGCGCGTGAAGCCGGTGCCGCACTGACGGAAGCGGCGGGCGAACTCGATAAGCGCATGGAGACCATGCCCCTCGAAGCCGCCCAAAGTGCGCAGGCGCTGGGCGATGTTCTGAGCGAACAGGTCAATGCCCTCGCCACGATTTCTGAAATCGTCGTGCGCCATGCCCGCAGTCTGGATCGCACCTCACCCCTGCATCAGATGCAGCGCCCCGCCGCGCCAACCCTCGCGACGCCACCTGCTTCCAGCCCGCGCATGACGCCTGATGCACCGCGCAATCGGGGTCGCCTGAGCGATCTTCTCGCAGCCGCTGATCGCAGGCCCGAACCCGTCGCCGAAAAACGCCATGACGGCGCTGATCGCGACTTTCATCGCGCCTCACTGCATGTGATTGAAACCTTGCAATCGCTCGCCATTGATCTCGACCGCGCCCTTGAACAAAGCCCGCCCGCCGATCTCTGGCGGCGTTACAAGGCTGGCGAACGCAATGTCTTTGCCCGCCGCCTGTATAATCTTGCCGGTCGTGAACTTTACGATCAGGTTGCCGTCAAATATCGCAATGATAGCGAGTTCCGCGCGCATGTGGATCGTTTCATCGGCCTGTTCGAAGACCTTCTCGACACGGCCGCCGAACGTGACCGCGACAATATCCTGGTCGAGACCTATCTCTCGTCGGATACCGGCAAGGTCTATCTCATGCTCGCACAGGCAACAGGCCGCGTCGGCTGAACCCATCACCTGCCCGTCGAGGCAGCCGAAATGGACCAGGCTGTGATATCGGCAACCGTTATCCCCAACGCTTCGTTATAGGCCTCAATCACGGGCTTCATGCCACTGCCCTTTGTGGTCGCGCTGGCTTCAAAACTGCGCGCATCCACAATCGAGCGGTCGCTGGCACGCACCAGCCGGACGATCATCGCCACATCAACCACGCTCTTGCCTTCGGCATTGGGCGACGCACCAAAGCGGCGTATGTCGCCAACAAGTTCAAACTCGCTCTTGAGGACGAGGCTGCGATCATCAAGGGCAATCGCGCCGCCAGATTTATCCAACGTCTCGACCAGAAGCCCATGCACCATCTTCGGCACACTGTCCGTCCAGCGCGCCCCGGCATAATATTTCACCTCATTGGGCGTCGGCTGATAGAGAATGCGCGTGGTGTCAATGGCGGCAGGTGCTGCAAAGTCGCTCACCAGTATCGTCGGCTTCGTCGTCGCGGTTCCAGTCGGCAGGGGCTCAAGCACGGGTGCGCTCAAGACATAAAGTTCCGGCGCGGCCTCGCCCGCCACATTGACAAGCGCGCAGCCGGAAAGGCCTATCGCCAGTATCGAGAACAGCGTGAACTCTCGCAGTGGATGGCGGCTCTTCATTTTGATGCAATCCTTCGTTCTCATTTGGCTGTGACCTCAGGCACATTTTTGCCGATCAGGAAGCGGGCCGGATCGTCCTGCGCCCTGCTCGCAATCCTGTCGAGCGAGGCGACAAGCGAACGCATGTCACTGACCAGGCCCGGCAGTTCTGAGAGCCCATTGCCAAGGGCTGGACCGTTTTCGCGGGTCACAGCCTCAAGCTGCTCGGCAAGCTGACGGAAGCTTTGTGCGGCCGCGCTGGCATCAGACAGGAAAACTTTTACATCACCCTTCATCAGATGATCGGCATCGCGCGTCAGATTGTTGATATGCAGCGAGGCTTCCGAGAGATTCTTGAGAGTGATTTTCATATCGGCTGAACTTGCCGCAAGGGCGTCGGTCACTTCCTTGATGTTCGCCAGCGTGTCGTGAATGCTCTCCTGATTTTCGCTGACGAGACGCTTGATCTCGCTCATCGTGTCCTTGGCTTCTTGCACCGCTTCCGGCGCGCTATTGGCCAGTTCCTGCAATGTCGATTGTTCGGCGCGGATCGTGGCATATTCCTGCCCTTTCCCGGGCAGCAACGGTTTGGCATTGGGACTGCCGCCTGAAAGTTCGATCAGCGCCACGCCGGTCAGGCCATAGAGTTCGAGACGCGCAATCGAATCCTCCTTGACAGGTGTGCGCGAGTCGAGCTGCACAAAGGCAATGACCTTGTTGGGATCATCTTCGGCCAGAAAAAGATCGACCACCTTGCCGACGGGCAAACCATTATATTGCACGGCCCCGCTCTTGCTGAGACCGGACACGGAGCCCTTGAACACGATGTGATAATAAGTGTACTGACGGTCAAGCTGAATCTGCGCGATCCACATGGCGAAAATGAAAATCGCCAGAAGGATCGACAAAACGAAGCTGCCAATCAGCACATTATTCGATTTGATTTCCATATTCGCCTGCCCGGCTATTTGCCTTTGAAAGCCGCCCTTGCCCGCGGCCCGTGAAAATATTCGCGTATCCAGGGATGCTCGCTCAGCAGCATGTCGTCGATCGTCCCGATCAGGATAACACGTTGTTCCGCCAGCACCGCGATCCTGTCACAGACCGCATAAAGCGAGTCGAGATCATGCGTCACCATGACGACTGTCAACCCCAATGTCTTTTTGAGGTCGTTGATCAGCTCGTCAAATTCGGCCGCACCAATCGGGTCAAGTCCGGCTGTCGGCTCATCGAGAAACAGGATTTCCGGATCAAGTGCCAGGGCCCGCGCCAGACCCGCCCTTTTGCGCATGCCCCCTGAAAGCTCGGAGGGAAAGAGATCGCGGCTTTCGGGACGCAACCCGACCATCTGGATTTTGACATCCGCCAGTTCATCCATCAGCAGCTTCGGCATATGCAGATGTTCGCGATAGGCGACCTGAATATTTTCCGCCACCGTCAACGCCGAAAACAGCGCACCATCCTGAAACAATACGCCCCAGCGCTGCTCCTGACGGCGACGGGCATCATCATCAAGCTGTGTCAGATCCATGCCGAACACATTGATGCGGCCCGCATTGGGTTTGCGAATGCCAAGGATCGAGCGCAAGAGCACAGACTTGCCCGTGCCCGACCCGCCGACAATGCCGATCACTTCACCGCGCTTGACCGACAGATCAAGCCCCCGATGGATGACATGATCGCCAAAGCTGTTTTCCAGCCCTTCGACCTGAATGATGGTCTCGGCTTCCGTCATCATCCGCCCTATACGCCAATCGCTGTAAAGAACATGGCAAAGAAAGCATCCAGTATGATGACAACAAAAATGGATTGAACAACGGAGCGCGTCGTCTGCGTGCCGACAGATTCCGCACTGCCCGTCACTTCCATGCCGGCCCGGCAGCCAATCAGCGCAATCGCGATCGCCATGAAGGGCGCCTTGACGAGCCCGACACCGAATGTCCAGAAGTCCGATGCTTCCTGCAACCGGACGAGATAACTCTCCGGCGACATGTTGAGCATGGTGACCGCGACGACACCGCCACCGATCAGCCCCGTGATGTCGGCGAGAAAGGTCAACAGCGGTAGCGTGATGACAAGCGCCAGAACGCGCGGCACCACCAGCATGTCCATCGGATCAAGACCAAGCGTGCGCATGGCGTCGATTTCTTCACGCATTTTCATCGAACCGATTTCGGCGGTGAAAGCGCTGCCTGATCGACCTGCAACAATGATCGCCGTGAGCAGGATGCCTACCTCTCGCAGGAAGATGATCGCGACAAGATTGACAGTAAAGACATCTGCCCCGAATTGACGCAGTTGCACCGCGCCTTGCTGGGCAACGACAGCACCAATCAACCCTGTCAGCAGGCAGATAAGCGGCACAGCGTCTAACCCCGACCGCTCAATATGATGAATAAGCGGGATCAATCGCAGCCGTCTCGGTTGCCAGATGAGCCGCACCAAGGCCAGGCACACCGCGCCAAAAAAATCGATGCCGCGCAGCCCTTCGCCCATGACCGCCATCAGCCCGTCGCCCGTGCGCCCGGCGATATAGATGAAGGGATTAACCCGCGCTTCAATCTCGGGTTCGGGAATGGGACAGATATCCACTTTTTCAAAAAGCGTCTTCTCGTCCTCATCCATACCCGTCAGGGTGCAGGCAACGCCATGCAGTTCGAACTCCTCCAGGGTACGGCGCAAGATCCACGCCCCAGCCGTATCGAGCCGCCCCGCATCGGTAATATCGAGCACCACTTCCCTGCTGGTCGGCATTTCGCTGACGAGCATGCGCATCCGCTGATCAATCGCCATCACCGAGCGCACGGTCCAGTCGCCATGCGCCGTCACGCGCAGCGTCCCGCCCGAACGATCAATTTCCAGCGAGGCCGGGGCATTGCCAGCCTCGGTCTGGGCCGGTGTTCTCATACGCTGCATCGAAACCAGCTTCCCGTGACAATCAGGGCCGAATCAGGCATTCACCCTCAGGTCATAACCTAGCCGCATTCTTGCGCCAGTTTGACGCATTCTTTCAAGGATGGAGCAGCTTACTGTAAAGTCCTGTCATGTGATCGGGGTGCGTCGCGATCCAATCTGCCCTGTGGGCCGGAGGAATAAAAGTAATGAACAGGTTTATCAAGGGCTTGGCGGCGTTGACATTGGCCCTGTCAGTTTCAGGTCTGGCTCTGGCCGATGACTGGCAGGGGGGCGACGCCACCAAGGGTGAAAAGGTCTTCAAAAAGTGCAAGTCCTGCCACACGGTCGTCGAAGGGGGCCCGAATGGCATCGGCCCCAATCTCTGGGGTATTTTCGGCAAGGGCAGCACCCATAATCCAAGCTACACCTACTCCGCTGGCGCCAAGGCCAAAGCCGCCACAGGTCTCGTCTGGTCTGGCGAAACGCTTTTCGAATATCTCGAAAACCCCAAAGCCTTTATACCCGGCACGACCATGTCTTTCCCCGGCCTGAAGAAGCCGGAAGATCGTAAAAACCTCATCGCCTATCTTGAAATCGCGACAGGCGCCAAGAAGCCCTGATCCGTAATGGCGCCTGTCAGGCGCCCGCCATCGCCAGGGGGCTTTCAAGCCCCCTGATGCCCCAGACACCCGTTGAAACCTGTCGGCGCCCGCTGGAACAGAAGCTGCAACAGGCAGTTCAGCAGCCGTCATCATTGTCCCGTAAAAGGACGATCTGATGGCAAAGGTTCAATTTGGGGCATAGCTGAGGTGCAGCGACGCTGCCCTTGGAAGCGTAAAGACGATGAATCCGAATCCGGTATTCCGCAGGCTTTCAGCCATTCTCCCGGGACTTGTCCTGGTCATGAGCCTTGTCGTCTCGATTTATAACCCGAGCGGCAGCGCCACGCTGTTGAGCGATCAGGTTTTTGACATCTATCAGCGCCTCCTGCCACGCACCGTCGGCGGGGCGGGCATCCAGGCCATTTATATCGACATTGATGCCGAAACCTCGCAGCGCTACGGCGCCTGGCCCTGGCCGCGCAAGCGCTTGCAGCAGCTCATCGAGGCCGTCAAGGCGCAAGGTGCCAGCGCCATACTGATCGATGCGCCTCTTGCCGAACCCGATCCGACATCCTCGCGCGAATTGCTCAAGCTCTGGCGTAATCTGCCGGGCACAGGTGACTATTCAGGTCTTGATGGTGCTTTTTCGACCCTGCCGGACCCTGATACCGTGCTCGCCAGCACGCTTGCCACCACCCCCTCTGTCGTGACCTTTGTGCCTGGTCGCCCCGCGATCGAAAATCGCAAGGCCATTACCCAAAAAGCGGCCATCAGCCAAAGCGGGGGCGATGCCCGCCATCACATTGAAAACTTCACCGACTGGCGTGCCAGCCTGCCGCTGTTTGAAACCGCAGCGCAGGGCGTGGGCGCAGGTCTTGTTGATCATCCGGCGGGCGGCATCATCCGCAGCCTCCCCACCGTCGTGTCAATGGACGGCGCACTCTATCCCTCCGCCCTGATGGAAATGCTGCGCGTCGCTCGACAGGCAAAGGGCTATAACATTGCAGTCTCAGAACCCGAAAACGGCTTTGCCCTCGAATTTGAACCGGGCATCGATGTCGTCTCGATTCTCGGCACTTCCTATGCCGTGCAGACCGAACCCGATGGCGAAATGCGTCTCTATTTCGGCGGTCCTGAAACGCGACTGACGGTTCCAGCCTGGAAATATATTGAAGGCGCCGCCGATGTTCCCTCGCTCAATGGTCGCATCGCCGTGGTTGGCATCTCGGTCAATGGCACCGAGCGTCTCCTCGCCGTGCCCAATGGCCTTCACCTCGCTTCTGGGGCGATCATTGCCAATGGCATCAACCAGATCATCGAAGGCGCTTATCTCGTGCGTCCGGGTTGGGCCGCAGCGGCGGAGCAGGTCTTCATATTCCTCGGAGGTCTGCTTGTCATTTCAGTCGTCACCAGCTTCCGCATTCGCTGGGGTGTCATCCTCGCCCTGCTCATGACGGCTGGCGCTGCTTATGGCTCATGGTGGGCTTTTGAAACCCATCGCTGGTTGATCGATCCCTCCCTGCCAGGCCTGACGCTCATTCTGGCGGCGCTCACTTGCGCCCTGATGACCAAGCTCCACACCGAAGATGAAACCCGCTTCATCGAAACCCAGTTTGCCCGTCGCCTGTCCTCTTCGGGCCTTGCCAAAGTGCGCGCCAATCCGCAGCTCATTCACGGCGAAGGTGCCTTGCGTGATGTAACCTCCGTGGCTGTGGGCTTGCGCGGCTTCAACATCATTGCCGATCGCTATCTCGAAGATCCCATGGCCTATGCCGACATTCTCAACCGCTTCTTCTCGCCCATGACCAAGATCGTGCAAGATCGCAACGGCATGGTTGATCGCACTGTCGGCGACACGCTCTACGCCGTCTGGAACGCGCCGCTTGACGTCAGCGACCACGCCTCCAAAGGCTGCGACGCGGCGCTGCGCATGGTTGAAAATCTGGAAGCCCTGAATGAGTTCCTCGAAGAAGATGCCCGCCGTCAGCATCTTTCGCATGTCCCCCTCAGCCTCTCGATTGGCATCGACAGTGGCAGCGCCATCACCGGCAATATGGGCGCGATTCAGCGTTTCGATTATGGCGTGCTGGGCGAGCCCGTCAGCTTTGCCGCCTATCTGCAACGCAATGCCCGCAATTATGGCCCGGCCATCATTGTCGGCGAAGGCACCCAGAAAATGGTCGGCGACCGCTATGCGCTGCTGGAGATTGATCTGATCTCGACGCCGCGCCATCCGGAAGGGCGTCGCGTTTATGCCCTGCTGGGCGACCCGATCATGCGTGCCAATCCGAAGTTCCGCGCCCTTCAGGAAGCCCATACCCTGATTTTCGCCGCCTATCGCGCCCAGCGCTGGGCCGAAGCGCGTGTCGCCATCGCCGAATGCCGCAAACTCAATGGCGCCATTTCGACCCTTTATGATTTTTATGATGCCCGTGTCGCCCAATATGAAGCCGCACCGCCCGGCCAATACTGGAACGGCGCCTGGTTTGCCGGACGCATTTGACACGCATGCGTCCGGGGCTTGGCGTGAGCGATGGCTCGCGTCATGATGCGGGCCCGCAGGTGATTCACCTGTCCCCCACAAGTCGTCGAAGCCGCCGCCATGCCCCGCCTTTCAGTTGAAGCGCAAACCTGGCCCATTGCGGGCCGTTTTACGATTTCGCGCGGCTCCAAAACGCAGGCCGATGTGGTTCTCGTGACATTGCGCGAGGGCGACCATGAGGGGCGTGGTGAATGCGTGCCTTATGCGCGTTACGGCGAAACCGTGAAAGATGTCGTCAGCGCATTGCGTTTCATGGAAATGCAAATTGCCGATGGCCTGACGCGCGAGGAATTGCAACGCGTGATGCCGCGTGGCGCGGCGCGCAATGCGCTGGACTGCGCCATGTGGGATCTGGAAGCCAAGCAGGCGGGCAAACCCGTTTGGGAACTGGCAGGCCTTGCCGAACCCAAACCCGTCATCACAGCCTACACACTGAGCCTTGGCGAACCCGACGCGATGGAAGAAGCCGCGCGGCAGGCCGCCGATCGCCCTCTCCTCAAGCTCAAACTCGGCGGCGGCTCAGATATTGCCCGCGTTGAAGCGGTGCGTCGCGGCGCCCCCCACGCCAGGCTCATCGTGGACGCCAATGAAGGCTGGTCGCCCGACGACGTTTTGCCATTGGCGCAAGAGCTCGCCGCGCTGGGTGTTGCCCTGATCGAACAACCCCTGCCCGCAGGCAAGGATGAAGCCCTGCGCGGCATCGATTGTCCCATTCCTCTTTGTGCGGATGAATCCGCTCATGGGCTGGAGGGCATGCTGCGGCTTGTTGGCCTTTATCAATATGTGAACGTCAAGCTCGACAAGACCGGTGGCTTGACGGAAGCCCTCTGCGTCATGCGTTGCGCCAGGCGGCGCAATCTCGGCATCATGGTGGGTTGCATGGTCGCGACCTCGCTCGCCATGGCGCCAGCCGCACTCATCGCGCAGGGCGCAGAATTTGTTGACCTTGATGGACCCTTGCTGCTGGCCAGGGATCGAGACCCCGCTTTGCAGTATGATGGCAGCCTTCTCTATCCACCGCGCCCGGAACTCTGGGGCTAGGCCTTCGTCGCTTTCGCGTGTCGTAGATATAGCCGACCACGAGAACCGCACTCAGCATCATGAGCGCGGCCAGAAGACTTGTCGCAGCGGGTGATTTGCGTCTTGCCGCGATGCAGATGTCAACAGGGGCGATCACCCTTGATCTGTGTGCGATGCATGACGCGACGTTCACGCCCGTCAAATCCGTCACGCCGATGAATGGCGCAACGATTATCCCAAATCAGGAGATCGCCGACGCGCCATTGATGCGTCCAGGAAAAATCCGGCTTGGTGCAATGCGACCACAGCCTGTCGAGAAGTTTGTCACTATCTTCAAGGGAAAGCCCCATCACACAGGCATTCAGGCGACGACCGAGATAAAGCGCCTTGCCGCCCGTGACCGGATGCGTTCGCACCATCGGATGCTTGGCGCCCGGCGCCGCCCGCACATCAAGAACAGCGCTTGCGCCTGCACGCAATTCGCCAACACTTGTCGTGCTTGAATCGTGATTGACGACAAGACCCTCAATGTCGCGCCTGAGATCATCCGGCAGCGTTTCATAGGCGCGATACATATTGGCAAAACTTGTGTCGCCACCTGTTCGCGGGATTTCCAGCGAATGCAACACGCTCGCCATGGGCGGCTCATCGACATAGGACATGTCGGTGTGCCATTCGGCTTCCTTGTCGCCGAGTGCGCCGATCGGGCGCCCGCCTTCAATGACATTGGAGATGATCCAGATTTCAGGCCGCGATTTTTCCTGCGACCCGGCATAGTCCGTTGCACTGGCTGGTGCGATATCAAGCGTGCCGAAGCGACTGGAAAATGAAATCAGCGCGTCATCATTGAGATTCTGACCGCGAAACAGAAGCACGAGATGATCCGACCATGCCTGCTTGATGGCTTCAAGATCATTTGCGCTCAATGGCCCGGACAGATCAACGCCTTGGACCTCAGCACCCAGCGCCGCCCCGGTAGGGATCACCTTGACCGTCATTTCCCGTTTTCTCCCCAATCAGCGCGCCGCCATTCCAGCGTGTCGCGATGACGAACGTGCCGACAAGTGCTGCGAGCGAAACCACGACCGACAGCAAGAAGGCCTTCTCGTGATAGTGAACATATAGGGGGCCAGCCATGAGCGTCACAACCCCCATGGCAAGCCCGGCCGAGAGCGAGGCATAAAGGCTTTGCGCTGTTGCCCCCAGCGAACGCGGCGCGGCATGGGCGACAAAATGAATGGCGGCAAGATGCGCCGCGCCAAAACTGGCCGCATGGAGAAGCTGCAACAAAATCACACCCCAAAGCGGTGGATTGGCTGCCATGGCACCCCAGCGAATGATTGCGCCCACAGCGGCAATAATCATCAGCCGTGATGCGCCGACCCGCGCAATCACGCCTTTCGAGAGCGCGAAAAGCACGATCTCGGCAATCACGCCCAAGGCCCACAAGCCGCCGATCAATGTCTCGCTATAGCCAAGCCTTTGCCAGTTCAGCGTGCCGAAGGCGTAGTATACGGCGTGGCTGGACTGGATCAGGCTCGCCGACATCACACCCGTCAGGAACAGCGGGTGACGCACCATCTGCCACATGGCGGCGATCTGCACCCCGCGCGATCCCTTGTGTCCCGGCTCGGCAAGATCGGGCGTCAACAGATATGCGCCGCTGACATTGATGGCAATGGCGCCGACCAGACCAAATCCGATAATGGCGGATGGCTGCCATTCCAGAAGCCAGCCCATGCCCGAACTCGCCACGATGAAAGTGACCGAACACCAAAGCCGCACCCGCCCATAATTCAGGCCCTGATCGATGGCGGCCCGCATGGTCATGGTTTCGGTCAGGGGTCCGATTGCCGGGTAGAACGTCATGAGCAGAGCGCTCATCAGAAAGATGGGCCAGAAGCTCGTCATGAAACCGAGCACCACGACGCATGCCAGCGAGATCCAGCCCAGCGCAATGACAACGCGCCGTCTGTCGCCCAAGCGATCAGCGATGAAGGCGATGGCCGGCGCGGAGACGATGCGCAAAAAGCTCATCGCCGCAATCACGAGCGATATCTCTTCGGCACCCAGTCCGTTTCCCTTGAGCCAGACGGGATAAAACGGCACCTGAATGCCGCCGAAAATACACATCGAGGCATAAAAAAGGGAAAGGCGTAGGGTGAGCGACATGATGGTTCTGCGACCGGTTTGGCTCAGTGATACGCCATCCCGATGCCAGAACGAAGCAGATTATGATGCCGGGCCTTGGCCCGGCATGGCGAGCCTGCAGCGCTGCGCACTGGCCGAAAGCAGCGCCACAATGCGGCTCTCCAGCTCCCTGGCCCCGTTTGTGCCTTGCTTTCTTCCACATGCTCATGCCACTCGATCACGGCATGCCGAGCGATTGCAGGAAACGCTCGATAGCGTCTGTATAGCTGCCGTTTTCACCCAGCTTCACATTGATTTCACGATGCGTCAGGTCAACAGGCAGCATCTCGATGCGAGTCTTGAAGGCCACAGCCTTGTTTCTATAGCGCGTGGCATTGAGGCAGGAGTCATCGCGCTGCGTCGAACAGACAATCAGCATGGGTGCCGTTTGATCCGCCAATACTGCATAGGGTGATGCCGCCTTCCAGAATGCCGGATCATCCTTGAACACGCGATCATAAAACCGCTGGTGCGATCCCTGCATGATGGCTTCAAGGTCTAACGCCGCGCTGTCCAGCACCACTGTGCCAAGCCACGGCGCCACGCCCTGCTCCCTGGCAATGACAGGATCGGACGCCAGCAACGCCACGAGATGGGCGCCTGCCGAATGGCCCATGATGACAATGCGCGACGCATCCCCACCCCACTCAGCCGCATGATGCTGCACATAGGCAAGAGCACGCGCCACATCGCGCGCCTGCTCCACCGGATCGGCCTTGGGCGACAGGCGATAATTGGTCGAGATGAAAATCACGCCCTTGGGCAAAAAATAATCGACCTTGTTCCGCGCCACGCCGCGAGAATCCTTGTCACCAATCAACCAGGCGCCGCCATGCACCATGAGCACGATCGGCGCCGCCCTGGCATGGGCCGGCACAAACACATCCATGCGTTGTTCCTTGTCCGCTCCATAGGCAACATCGTCGATCTCTTTGCCACCTGCGGGAAGTCCGGCCAGCACGGGCCCCGATAGAAAGGCCCCCAATGCGACCGTCATAATGCCGACAAGGATGCTTTTCATACCGGGTTTCCTCCGCCTGATTTATGGTGTCATGATCCTGAGGCTTATACGCCTGCCAGCCTGCAAACCGTCGCATGAGAAAAGCCCAGCCTCATGACATTGAAAACCTCTCGCAACCCGGAACCTTCTTCATGAAACTCTGGCTCACACTTGCCGCCATCAGCGGCTTTATCTCGGTCGCCCTCGGGGCCTTTGCTGCCCATGGTTTGCAGGGCCGCGTTGGCGAACATGAACTGGCCGTCTTTGAAAGCGCCGCCCGTTACCAGATGTATCATGCCCTTGCCCTCATTGCGGTGGCGTGGCTTGCGTCGCAAGGTGGCGGTGCGCTGGTGAGCGCATCCGGCTGGTCCTTTATTGTTGGCACCCTGCTCTTTTCCGGCTCGCTCTATTTCCTCGGACTGACCGGCAGCCGCGCGCTGGTTCTTGTCACCCCCCTGGGCGGCCTTGCTTTTCTCGTCGGCTGGTTTTGTCTCGGGCTTGCCGCATGGCGACAGGCCTGACATTCAGGCGCGACCTGTTGCGCAAAGGCATCGCGAACAGGACGATACATGCTGGACAGAAGCGCCGAAAACTGACGAACTCTGCCTGAACCGGGCGGGGACCGGACGAGACACAGTGTCGTTCCCTCGTCACGATATTGACCGATGATCGCCGGGGGGCGCAGGGCATGGAACTGGTCAATCACATATGGCGCGAGCCAGTGTTTTTGCTTGTCTGGACAAGCCTTGTCCTGCTGGTCAATCTGGCATCAGTTGGTTTTGTCCGGCGCCATGCAGAAGCCCGATTCATTCTGGCCGCCGTCCCGGCCACATTCGCCCTCGCCTGGTGGCTTTTCACCCATTACGGCTGCGAGCGCTTTCTGCCACTCAGCCATCTGATTATCTGGGTACCAGTCCTTATCATCATGATCTGGCGCAACCCTGATGTTGACTTCCAGTCACGCTACAAAATCTATCTGACGCTGGTGTTCCTGATAAATCTCGTCACCTTCGGTCTCGACGCGCTGGACCTCTATCATCACCTCGCCGGCAGCGCCGCGCTGGCCTGAGCGCCCTGCCTTGTTATACTGACAGCATGATGGATCCCGATCGCGACCGCGCCGCCCTGCTTTTTGCCAACGAAACCTTTTACAAGGCCTTCGCCGACAAGGACGTGACGTTGATGAGCGCCGTCTGGGCCGATGTTGAGCCGGTCACCTGCCTGCATCCGGGCTGGCCGCTCGTGGAGGGCCGTGAGGCTGTTTTACAGAGCTGGCACGCCATTCTGACGAGCCCCTCCAGCCCCGAAATGGAATGCCTTGGCGCGCGCGCCGGAATCCATGGCGATATCGGCCTCGTCATCTGCTATGAGCGTATCGCTACGGAATATCTGATTGCCACCAACATCTATGCCCGCAGCGGTGCAGGATGGCGGCTCATTCACCATCATTCGGGCTCGACCCCGGAGCCAGACGCACACGAAACAACCCCCCGGCACCGCATGAACTGACCAATACCGCTGACAATAGTGTCAGCTACTTGTTGCAATTCGTTTCATTGCGTATTATTTCGGCTTCAATCAGGCCCTGCCATAAACAGGGCCCTATCATTTTCTGAACGGCATAACCCGCGAAAAAACAAGAATGCGGCTGTCGCAAGTCCTGGATCGGGAAGACATGACCATCGCACCGGCTGTTGCCGAAGAAGCCTCTGCGCAACCGGCCGCTCGTCGCCAGCATAACGACATGGCCTCAATCGCGCGCGCCAGGGGCGATGCGCCGCTGCGCATCCTCATGCCGAGCTATCGCTCCAATCCGACGACTGGCGGTCAGGGCGTTTACATGCGCCATGTCTCCAAGGCGCTCGTCGACCTCGGCCATCATGTCGATGTCATCTCCGGCCCGCCTTATCCCGTGCTCGATCCGCGCGTCAAGCTCATCAAGCTGCCCTCGCTTGATCTCTATGCCAATCCCCATCCCATCATCTCGATCCGTCCCTGGATGCTGGGCTCGCCCATCGACCTTTATGAATGGTGGAGTCATTTAACGGGCGGCTTCTCCGAGCCCTATACATTCGGCGAGCGCATGGTGCGCCATGTGTGTGGCACGATTGGCGACTATGACGTCTGCCATGACAACCAGACCCTGTGCTGGGGACTGCTCAAAATGCGCGATATGGGCCTGCCCATCGTCGGCACCATCCATCACCCCATCACCATGGATCGGCGCATCGACATCGGCGCAGCAAAGACCCTGTGGCTCAAGCTCCTGAAAATGCGCTGGTACTCCTTCCTCAACATGCAGATCAAGGTGGCCCGCGAACTCGATCCTCTGATCGTCGTTTCGGAAAGCACGCGCCGCGATGTCACCCGCGACTTCGGTGTCGATCCCGCCCGCACACGCCTCGTGCTGCATGGCATTGATCACATCCAGTTCCGGCCATTGCCCCATGTGAAGCGTCGCGATGACCTGCTCGTGGCCTGCGCCAGCGCCGACGTCCCGCTCAAGGGTCTGATTTTCCTCATCCGCGCCTATGCCGAACTGTTGAAAACACGCCCCGATCTCAAGCTGCGTGTCATTGGCCGCCTGCGCGAAGGCAATACATCAGACGAACTGCGCAACCTTGGCATCATGGACAAGGTGGAGTTTGTTGGCGGCATCACGGATGACGACATCACCCATATCTACAACGAAGCAACGATTGCAATCTCGCCTTCCGTCTATGAAGGTTTCGGCTTTCCCTGTGGCGAGGCCATGTCCTGCGGCACACCCGTCATTGCAACAACGGGCGGTTCGCTGCCCGAAGTTGTGAGCGATGCGGGTCTGATCGTCCCGCATTCAAATTCCCAGGCACTGGCAGGCGCCATCGCCACGATGCTCGATGATAAGGACATGCGGGATCGTTTGGGTGCCGCGGCGCGCCAGCGCATCCTGGATAATTTCAAATGGGAACGCGCGGCCCAGCAATGCGTCGACGTGTACAGGGAGGCCATCGCCCATGCAAACAATCGATCTGAACGCGCTCGGGCTTAGAGACGGGCAACGCGCGCTCGACCTGGGCTGCGGCGCGGGTCGGCATGTGCATGCGATGTATTATCACGCGCAATGTCATGTTGTGGGTGTTGATCTTGGCTTTGAAGATGTCAAGCGCACCCGCGCCGTGTTTGAATCCTGTCCGGATATGGATCCGCACACGAAACGCGCCTACTCGCTCGGCGTCGGCAATGCGCTCAGCCTGCCCTTTGCCGATGCCACATTTGACAAGATCATCTGCTCGGAAGTCCTCGAACACATACCAGACTACAAGCAGGCCGTCGCGGAAATTGATCGCGTGCTCAAGCCCGGCGGCACGCTGGCTGTCTCAGTCCCGCGCGCCTGGCCTGAAAAAATCTGCTGGATGCTGTCGGACGATTATCACAATGAGCCCGGCGGCCATGTCCGAATTTTCCGCGAAAGCGAACTGAAGGGCGCGATTGCTGAACGCGGCCTGCACTTCTATTTCCGTCACTTTGCCCACGGCCTGCATTCGCCCTATTGGTGGCTGAAATGCGCTGTTGGCGTGAAGCGCGAAGACGTGACAGCCGTCAATCTCTACAAGCGTTTTCTCGAATGGGACATTCTGCAGGCGCCGCGACTGACGCGCTCAATGGAGCGCATTGCCGGCCCCCTCATGGGCAAAAGCGTCGTGCTCTATTTCACCAAACCATCTGCCCTTGCTGAGGCCAAAGCCGCATGACACACTTGACCTTTGGCGATCGCATTCCTGAAACGCATTTTGATGGCGCCATTGCACGCATCCTTGAATTGCAACGCGATAATGGCGCGATCCCCTGGTATGATGGCGGCGTCATTGATCCCTGGAACCACACCGAAGCGGCCATGGGCCTGACGGTACTCGGCCAGACCGAAAATGCGCGCCGCGCCTTCGCCTATCTCGCTGATACGCAGCTCAAGGATGGTTCATGGTGGGGCCAGCTTGGCAGCGCCGTTCCCTTCGACGACGAAGAACAACGCTTCATCGGCGAAGAAAAAGACGCAGGCCATCACATTCGCGACACCAATTTTGCCGCCTATATCGCCACGGGTGTCTGGCATCATTATCTCATCACCAAGGATCGGGCATGGCTCTCCACCATGTGGCCGCATGTCGAAGCGGCCATGAGCTTCGTCCTCTCGCTGCAAAGCGAGCATGGTGAAATTCGCTGGGCGGCCAATGATCCGCATACACCAGAAGATGATGCGCTGATAACCGGCTGCTCCTCGATTTACAAAAGCCTTGAATGCGCCGTCCTCATCGCGCGCGAATTTGGCCACCCCACGCGCGACTGGTTTGCCGCCCGCGCCCGTCTCGGCACGGCCCTGCGCGACAAGCCACATCGCTTTGATCGCCAGTGGGAATCCAAAGCGCGGTACTCAATGGATTGGTACTATCCCGTTCTCGCAGGCGTCATCACGGATGACGCCGCCCGCAAGCACCTCGCCGCCAAATGGGACATCTTCGTGGCTGAGGGCAAAGGCTGCCGCTGCGTGATGGATCAGCCCTGGGTCACGGTTGCTGAATCGGCTGAACTCACCATGGCGCTGCTCGTCGCGGGCGAACGCCAAAAGGCCGAGGCCATGCTTGCCTGGCAGCATCAATGGCGTGACGAAGATGGCGCTTACTGGATGGGCTATCAATTTACCGATCAGGTGGCCTGGCCTGCCGAAAAACCGGCATGGACCGCCGCCGCTGTCATTCTGGCAACCGATGCCGTGACCGGCCACTCACCCGCCGCGCATCTCTTCGCCGCCCGTCCCATGGCAGAGGCGGCTGAATAGCCTCAGCCCAAGCGACGCAAAATCCTGAGCGACTTCACAACCTTTTCCTCGACGAAAAGATTGGAAGCGAGCGCCATCTTGTAAATCTCGAAGGGTGGCCGACCGCCATCCTTCGGATCAGGAAACACATCATGTATGGCGAGAATGCCGCCCGTCATCACGCGCGGCGCCCAATGACGATAATCCGTCAAGGCAGGTTCCATTCCGTGTCCGCCATCAATGAACACCATGGCCAGCGGCGTCGCCCATTGCCTTGACGCGACAGCCGAAGGCGCGACAATCGGCACCACCGTATCTTCAAGGCTGGCGCGGCGCATCGTCTCGCGGAAAAGCGGAAACGTGTTCAGGCGATCCGTCTGCGGATCATAAAGCGTCTCGTCATGATGCTCCCAGCCGCGCTGGTTTTCTTCCGACCCATAATGATGGTCGAGCGCATAAAGCACCGATCCGTTTTTCTGGCAGGCAACGCCAATATAAACGGTGGATTTGCCGCAATAGGAACCGATTTCCAATGCCGGTCCCTTGAGCGTTGTTTCAAGCGCCGCTTCATATAGCGCCGCGCCTTCGGCTGCATCCATGAAACCCTTGACGCTTTCAATATCGACAGGCAGTTCAATCATGGTCATGCGTCCGGATAAAACTGATTGCACAATTCGCCAAGACCATCGATCGCAACCGAAACACGTTGCCCCGGCCTGACCCAGCCCGGTGGCGTCATGCCCGCCGCCACACCATGCGGCGTGCCGGTTGAAATCACATCCCCCGGATAGAGTGTGAAAAACTGCGACAGATAGGAAATGATCTCATCAACCGGAAACACCATATCCGCGGTCGAACCATCCTGGCGCACTTCATCATCCACCCTTGTGCGAATGCGCAGGGCTTGCGGATCGGGCACGTCGTCGGCGCTCACAAGCCATGGCCCCATGGGCGCAAACCCATCGCAGCTTTTTCCCTTGGTCATCTGACCGCCACGCTCATTTTGAAAGGCCCGCTCGGACACATCATTCATGATGAAATAGCCCGCGACATGGGAAAGTGCCTCACTGCGCGACACATATTTCGCCTGCCGCCCGATGACCAGGGCCAGCTCGCCCTCATAGTCGATCTTGATCGAGCCACGCGGGATCGGCACACCATCAAAGGGACCGTTGAGGGCACTCGTCGCTTTCATGAAAAGCAGCGGTTCGCTCGGCACATCCGACTTCATCTCAGCCGCATGATCCTTGAAGTTTTTGCCAATGCAGAGGATCTTGCCGGGACGCGCGACACAGGCGCCGAGCCGGACACCCTTTGGCACAAGCGGCAGGCTGGCCGGGTCGAGTGCCGCGATGCGCGCCAGGGCCGCAGGCGCAAGCCCCACCCCGTCAAAATCACCCGCCACGCCCGAAAGGTCTCGAACCCCGCCTGTCGCGTCCAAAAGACCGGGTTTCTCAAAGCCTTTTTCGCCAAAACGCACAAGTTTCATGATGTCCTCCGGGCTTTTCGCCATTGCTGCGCCATGGGTCGCATGACTTTGGGGAGCCAGTCAACCAAACGGCAAGGAATGATCGCCATAATCGGGGAGATTGTAACTTTAGCAGCGGACTGTACATGAGCGACGCGCCTCACAAGATCAGCGACAGCGAATATGCAGCGATTGAACAGGCCGTCATGGAAAGTCCGCGCGGTCGTCAATTCCTGGCCCGATACGCCGAACGCGCCCGCGCCGCCGATACGCAATCCGTGATCGCCGCGATTGAGCGGCTCTATCACACGGCCATCAAAACCAAGGAATCCGCCCAACTCGAACTGCTCTATCACGAATTGCAGGATATTCGCACCACGCTGCGTCAGGAGCGTCGCAAGATCATCGCGATTGATCCCAATGCCCCGCTCGCCAGAGAACAGGTTGAAATCAATCTCGAAACACTGAGTGAAAAAGTCCAGAGTGCCAGCAACGACATCTATGTTTCATGTGAAAGATTGCGCGACATCAACGAAATGCTTCGCGCGGCTGGAACGGAAGCGGATATTTGCGATGAGATCGAGACCCATGCCGCTGGCATTTATATGTCCTGCGCTTTTGTCGCGCTGACATCGGAGCAGACGGGTCACTTGATGGATGTGATGGACGAACTTGACGCCTATCTCGTCCATATGCTCGAAATCTGGGATCGCGATGAATTGCTGAACCTGCATGCGCCGATCATGGACAGCGCGACCGCCTGAGGTCAGACCCGCGTTTCGAGATTGACGCAGCCAATGTGCCATTGCGCCTCGCCATCACTCAGGCGATGCGTGAGCCGCGTCAGCGACACAGGCGCAATGTCAATGCGCAAGGCCTGCGCCACATCGAGCCCCATGGCATAGGCAATCGCCGCGCGTATCGCGCCCGCATGCGCCACGACAACCAGCGCCCGTCCGGCATAATGTGCGGTCAACCGCTCAATGCCGGCAGCAACACGGTCCGCATGGTCGGCAAAACTCTCGCCACCAGGCGGCTGCAACTCGGCCACATTTTGCCAATCAAGGTGCGAAAACTCGGCATAGACATCCTGATGCGTGCGACCCTGCCAGCGGCCCACATCCTGCTCGTTGAAATCGCTGATCGCGATGGGATCGACGCCCGCCTTCAAGGCAAGTGCGGTCTGGCGATTGCGACCGAGAGGTCCGGCCAGCCACAAGGCTTCATCGGGTATGTGGCGGGAAAGGGCTGCCGCCTGCGCCATTGGCACGGCTTCAGCCGCCACATCCAGCCGCCCGTAATAGCGGCTCTCCTGCCCCTGCACCAGGGCATGGCGTATCCAGTACCAGTCGGTGCGGGGCGATGCGTTCACAACCATCCACGGCGCTTGAAAAAATAGTAGGGCAGCACAGCCGATATCACCATCAGACATAACGCCATCGGATAGCCCAGCATCCAGTCAAGCTCCGGCATGAACTTGAAGTTCATGCCATACATGCTGGCGATGAGTGTCGGCGGCAGAAACACGACCGCCGCCACCGAGAAAATCTTGATGATGCCGTTTTGTTCGGAGCTGATGAGGCCAAGCGTTGCATCGAGCAGGAAGTTGATATTGTTGGCGAGAAAGCTCGCATGATCGGAAAGCGAGGCAACGTCACGCGAAATCGTTTTGAAGTTGCGATTGACGGATTTCGGCAATTTGTTGTCATCGGCCGGGCGCCCGAGAAAGCCGATAAGACGGGCAAGGCTGACAAGACTTTCACGCGCCTGCGAATTCAGCGAATGGCTGCGGCCAACACGGCGCAGCACGTCATCAAACCGCACCTTGCCAAAGCCCGGTTCGCGCACGAATATTTCGCGCGACATGTTGTCGAGTTCCAACTGCACCCGTTCGAGAATATCGGCCACGCGGTCGACAATTGCATCAAGCAGGCCCGCCAACACATCCTCGCCCGTGGCACAGGGCATTTGATGACGCCGCACCTTGGCCGCATAAACACGAAATGGCAGCGGCTCGGCATAGCGCAACGTCAGCAGGCGATGACCGATCAAAACGAAAGTCACTGGCACGCTTTCAGGATTGGTCGTGTCGGCACGCGTCAGCATCGTGGCCGTCATGTAAAGCGCCGTGCCTTCCTGGTAGAGGCGGCTCGACACTTCGATTTCCTGCATCTCTTCTTCGGTCGGCACATCAAGGCCGAGCGCCTCATCGACAAAGCGCTCCTCTTCCTTGGTCGGTTCCAGACAGTCGATCCAGACCGCATCATCGGGTATCGCCCCGCCCGGATCAATGATCTGCGGGTTCAACATGCCATTGTTGCGAATATAGGCCGTTATCATGGCAACTCCCCGGCGCGACGACTCATGTTGGCGCGATCATGCCTCGCCTGCCCGGTCTCGACAATCCATGAGATGTGACAAAGAGCGAATTAAGGGCAGGCTGAATGGCTTGGCAGTGAGGAACGGGGGCTTTATCTTGCAGCCACATGCGAGCAGGGGACGAATGACGATGGACGCGACAGACAGCATTTTTATTGGCGCCGGTGAGCATCCCCAGAATCTCCTGCTGAAATATGCCAATCGTCATGGCCTGATTGCGGGTGCGACCGGCACCGGCAAAACCGTCACGTTGCAGATATTGGCCGAGGGCTTTTCGCGCAGGGGCGTGCCGGTTTTCATGGCTGATGTCAAAGGCGACCTGGCTGGTATTTCGCAGCCCGGCACAGCCAATCCCAAGCTCCGTGAACGCGCCGAAAAGCTCGGCCTGGCAAACTATGCTTTCGCTCCCTCGCCCGTTGTTTTCTGGGATTTGTTGGGCGAACAGGGCCACCCCATTCGCACCACGGTATCGGAGATGGGGCCTTTGCTGCTTTCACGCCTGCTCGAACTCACCGACGCACAGGAAGGCGTCCTCTCCATCGTCTTCCAGATCGCCGACGATCAGGGCCTGATGCTTCTCGACCTGAAGGACCTCCAGTCGCTGCTGACCTTTGCCAGCGAGAATGCCGCCGAGATATCATCGAAATACGGCAATGTTGCCGCTGCCTCGGTTGGCGCCATCCAGCGCAAACTTCTCACGCTGCGCCAGCAGGGCGGCGAACATTTCTTCGGCGAGCCCGCCCTCGAACTGACCGATCTCATGCGCACCACTTGGGATGGTCGCGGTATCGTCAATATCCTTGCCGCCGACAAGCTGATGATGACGCCCCAGCTTTATGCGACATTCCTGCTCTGGCTGTTGTCGGAACTCTTTGAAGAACTGCCCGAGGTCGGCGACCCGGACAAGCCCAAACTCGTCTTCTTCTTTGATGAAGCCCATCTCCTTTTCAATGACGCGCCCAAGGCATTGGTGGACCGCGTCGAAAGCGTCGTGCGCCTTATTCGCTCCAAAGGCGTTGGCATCTATTTCGTCACGCAAAACCCGCTTGATGTGCCTGACACCGTGCTCGGCCAGCTCGGCAATCGCGTGCAACATGCGCTGCGCGCTTTCACGCCGCGCGACCAGAAAGCCGTCAGGGCGGCCGCCGAAACCTTTCGCGCCAATCCGGCCTTTGATGTCTCGCAAGTCATCACCGAACTCGCCGTGGGTGAGGCGCTGGTCTCGCCGCTTGAGGCCAAGGGCATCCCGGCAATTGTGGATCGCGCCCTGATTTGCCCGCCCGCCTCGCGGCTCGGGCCGGTCTCGCCGGAAGAACGACGCAAGACGATTGAGGCAAGCCCGGTTCTCGGTCGCTATGAAAAAACCGTCGACCGGGAATCGGCCTACGAAAAGCTGACGGCACGAGCCACTGCCGCCTCCGAACAGGCTGAACAGGCCAAAGAAAAAGCCGCCCGCGACAAACAGGCAACCCGCCCCGGCAACAGCGCGCCCCGCGCCAGCAATCGTCAGTCCACGACGGAAGCCTTCACCAAGGCAGTGGTCCGAAGCGTCGGTTCCTCGGTCGGACGCGCGCTAATCCGCGGTATTCTGGGCTCCCTGACCAAGGGCCGCTGAGATGCCGCACCGCTTTCCCTTGACATTCCCCCGCGAAAGCCTCATCAACACGGTAATTGTTCTCGCGAGCGCGCTTTGCGCTGCCCCAAAGGGGCGCCGCCTAATCTCGGAACAATCCTTGAACTCCCTCCGATTTCCAAGCGCGTTGGAACGCGGCTAACCCCGCGCAAAGCCCGATTTTTCAAATCGGCGCTGCACACGTTTGTATGAAAGACACCCAACGAATGACGAATAAAACCTTCGCGGATCTTGGCCTTGCCGAGCCGCTCCTGCGTGCCCTTGCCGCCAATAATTACACGATCCCGACGCCCATTCAGGCGAGCGCCATTCCCGCCGTGATCGAAGGCCGTGACCTTCTTGGTCTCGCCCAGACCGGCACAGGCAAAACAGCCGCCTTCTCGCTCCCCATCCTGCATCGCTTGGCCGCCGAGCCGCATGTGAAGCGCCTGCCCCGTTCGGTGCGCGCACTCATCCTCGCGCCCACCCGCGAACTCGCCATCCAGATCGGCGAAAGCCTCCAGACCTATGGCCAGTTCCTGCATCTGAGCCACACCGTCATTTTCGGTGGCGTCAGCCAGGCCCGCCAGGTCAAGCATCTCTCGCGCGGCGTCGATATTCTTGTCGCCACGCCCGGCCGCCTTCTCGATCTCATCGATCAGAAACATGTCTATCTCAACAACGTGACCGAGCTTGTTCTCGACGAAGCCGATCGCATGCTCGACATGGGCTTTGTGCGCGATGTGAAAAAGATTCTCGCTCTGATCCCCAAGAAGCGCCATGCCATGCTGTTCTCGGCAACGATGCCCGCTTCAATCAGTGCGCTTTCGGCTGAAATCCTGAAAGATCCACTTCGTGTTGAAGTCACACCGGAAGTCGTGACGGTAGACAAGATCGACCAGCGCGTCCTTTATGTCGACGGCAAGAAGAAGAAGGATCTGCTCGGCAAAATGCTTGAGGACGACGCCTTGTCACGTGTCATCGTTTTCACACGCACCAAGCATGGGGCCAATCGTGTCTCCGAACAGCTCGAAAAATCCGGTATCCCCTCTGATGCCATCCACGGCAACAAGTCGCAAGGCGCGCGTCAACGCGCCTTGGAAGCCTTCCGCACGGGCGACGCCCGCGTGCTCGTTGCGACAGACATTGCCGCCCGCGGCATTGATGTCACCGGCATCACGCATGTCATCAACTATGAATTGCCCAATGAACCTGAAAGCTATGTGCATCGCATCGGTCGCACTGCGCGCGCCGGGACGAGCGGCATCGCCATCTCGTTTTGCGACAGTTCCGAGCGTGGCTATCTGCGCGACATCGAACGTCTGATCAAGCGTCAGATCACGGTAGTGGATGCCTGCGGCTTTATCGGCGAAGGCGCCTTCAACCTTGGCGCAGATGTGGCAGAGCCGCGTCGTCAGGGCCGACAAGGCCGTCCTGGTGGCGGCAAGCCTGCCGGTGCCGGACAAGGCGCCAAGCGCCCTCAGGGTCAACAGGCGCGCGGCAAACCCGCAGGCGCGCGCAATGGCGAGCCACGCGGCGAAGCCCGTAATGGCAAACCAAATCGTCGCGCCAATAACGACAAGCCCTGGTCAAATCACAGCGCAGCACGTTAAATCAAACGACATTTCAGATGGGGCTCTTGCAAGGGAGCCCCATTTTCCTGTCCAGAGATCATCGTCGATTTCAGGTTGGCGAGTGACTGAACACCCGTCAGACTGTCCCTTGGTGAAATGATGCGGAGCCCCCATGCCGGACCACGCCGACAAGCTCATATCCAAGCCGGTGACACTCAGGCGGCGCTCCATTGCCAAAACACTTTCATGGCGCTTTCTGGCCTCGCTTGACACATTTTTCCTGAGCTGGCTCATCACCGGCAATTTCATCTTTGCCGGCTCCATCGCGAGCGCTGAAGTCCTCACCAAAATGGGCCTTTATTATCTCCATGAACGCGGCTGGGACAGCATTCGCTGGGGCCTGCGTCACTAGCACCCTTCGGGCCCCTATCGCAGCTATTCAAGCGCCTGTTTTCGCGCCTCCATCCTTGGGCCCATCCACCATTCCGGATGTTCAGCAATAACTTGTTGCATGAGGCGGCTTTCCTCGCTCTCATCCGTCAATAATTGCCTATAGAGGCTATCGTCCTGATTTTCCTTGAGCGGGCGCAGCATATGCGCAGACCGTCGCACGAGGACACGTCGCGCACCCCGCCTGGCCGCATCAATGCCAGCCGACAGATCTGTCATTTTGTGGCTCGACCATTTCAGCGGGTCAGGTGCAAATGTCTCGCTATGAAAAGCAATCGTGCCTGTGCCGATGATATCGACGGGAATATCAGCCACGCAACCGCGCGCAAAATGAAGCACGGATTTGTCTCGCCGATAAGATTCATAAGGCGGGATGAAACGTGATCCATGAACCCCTGCAATCACCTTGAAATCATGACGCTCCAAAGCACTGGCCATGATTTCCACATAACCGGATGGATAAAGGATGTCGTCGTCAAAACAAAAATAAAGGCTTGGCTGATCAATGAACTTATAGCCAACAAACTTGCCATCTCCCTGAACATCGCCATGGTCGTCCGGTCGCAAGGGAACGACTTTTGGCAAGCCCGCCACGAAACCCGGTATGGCATCATACTTGTCAAAGTAGATATAGAGTTTGTCGAGTTGTGGTAATATTCCGCCCAGCATTTGACGAAATGTATCATCCCGTGTTGGCATTGTCGCCATGCCGCCAATACGTGGCAGCTTGCTTGCGTGATTGTGTTTTTTCCAGTCCAAGATCAGGAACTCTTCCCAAATTACCATGCAGCCCGCGCAGACTTTATCGTATTTTGGCCTGGGCAAGCCATCGGCGAATGATGTCTATCTCTCGCCACATGCCGATGACATCTGTTTTTCTCTGGCGGCACTTGCCATGCGACGGCATTCGGGCCGTCTCGCAACGATATTTTCGACCACCAATTATCATGCCTTACCAGACAAGAAAATTGTCGATACGACACGACTGCGCAAATCCGAGGATGAATATTTTGCAATGCAGGCGGGATTACAGATTTCACATCTGGATTTTCTTGATGCCCCGTTAAGAGGTCTGTCCCCCTTCCACCTCGCGAATGCCAAACCAACGGCGGACCTGATTGAATCAAAACTTTTGGCAATTCTGCTTGAAGAGACGCAATCGGTGGATGATAGCCGTCCAAGGCTGTTTGTTCCCTGTGGCATTGGGGGCCATGTCGATCATGTGGGTGTGACAATGTTTGTCGCCCGGCACGCAACAGCCCTGACGAGGCGCTATGACATTTGTTTCTACGAGGATCTGCATTACGCAAGCAAATCTGAGGCGCGCATGGCAGGTTTACGGCGGCTTTTCCGGTTGTTCCCAGGAAACAGGTTTCGACGTGTGGTAATCGCGTTAGGGGATATGCAGTCAGTGAAATTGCAACTCATGTCAACTTATCGGAGCCAATTCGCACAATTGCCGAAGGACTTGCGGTCGTTTGTTCCCGCCGCGACGATGAAAGGCGCCCCCTTGCCACCCCATGAAGCCCTATTGATACCCATACGGCGCGATCTCTCGAATTAGCCCGGCGCATGGATAATGCGAAGCTGTGGCATGGCCCAACATTGATAGCCCATATCTTTTGCCATCATGGCGAGACCTTCGGTCTCGATATATCCATGATGACTATAGGCGGGAAATATCAGCCCTTCACGATGGAGATCAGCCCTGATCAACAGGGCCGTGCCGCCAACTGAATCAATGGGCACCAAGCGCTCCTGCAAGAACGCGCCGAGATAACTGCGTCCAATTCCTTTTGGGGGCTGGTAGATTTCATCAATCAGATATTGCTGTGCCTCTTTTGGCCCCCGCTCCGGAGCAAAGCGGAAGGCGTTCAGATCAAAATCACTGCCATCCGGCCTGACGCAACGCGGTACAACAATGTCCTTCCCGCTTGAAAGCAATTGCTTGATAAGGTCGGCGGGATAATCAACAAGATCGGCATCAAGCCAGAGCACCCAATCTTCATCCCTGATTGTTTCGCTCAACAGACGGTTTCTGACGCGCGCCAAAACTTCACGACGCATGCGTTGCCCTGAAACGGCCCAGCGTGCGGTTTTGAGTGTGAGGCCATAATCATGCTTCAAGAGATCAACCCGCCGAAATCTCTGTTGCCAAGCCGGTACCAGGCTCTGGAGTTTTTCATATGTGCCATCATCACTGTCGCCTTCCAGCATGCCAAGCGAGATCAGGCGCGGATCATAGTCGATCCCCTCAAGCAGGCTTGCATATCGCGGCACGAATCGCGCCGCATTCTTGAAGGGGGTCAGGATGAGTATTTTCGCATCGGCAGTGACATTGCGAGATGTACTGGAGATAAGTGCATCCGTTGCAGGCACGGCGTCAGTGGTAATCTTGTCCAGCCGCCCCTCCGCCTGCAGCGTCTTTAAACGTGCCTCAATAAGATCAGCTATCTTCAACTGGCTAAGATGTGTGTGAACAAATTCTGCACCAGTTTTGCCCTTGGCCTTCGCCTTGTCGGGATGGCCAATGACATGGCGCATATGCGATGCCGCCTGATCCAGATCCGGCTCTGCCCATAAGGTGCCAGTGGGATAGACACCATCCTGCTCTTCTACCTTGAAAAGGGATGCGTTCACCAGATAGGCATTCTCCGCATTCGTGAAATCGAGATTGCCAGAGTAGTTGGTTACGATGACGGGTTTTGCCTGCTCCATCGCTTCACCGATCGTCAGTCCAAATCCCTCGGAGCGGTGCAGGGAAACATAGGCATCGCAATTGGCAATCAGACCGGTCAGACGTGCCCTGGAGATTTCGCCGACACGAATGGAGATATCCATTCGACCATCACGGGCGGCCGAAATCATTTCCATATGCGCAGGTGTCAGGGTTCTTGCCTTGATGATCAGCATGGTGCTGCCGTCATCCTGTGGCACAGCACGCTTATAGGCTTCAATGACACCCAGGGTATTTTTCCGTCCCAATCCGCTCAGGCCATCCAGAATGGTCAGAAAGATGAACTTGTCTGGCGGTAATGAGAGATCGGCTCGCGTCAGCGGCGTGATGCGCAATTGGACGACATGCGGAATGACAATGATCGGGACGGAAACATGGTCGGAAATTGCGCGGGCGACATACGTGCTTGGCACCCAGATTTCATCAAAACGATCACACCAGCTTCGCCATTTTTCCGGGAAAGTTGTTTCACTCTCCCAGGCCCAGACGCCGATATTGTAACGTCCTTCAAATATGGCGTGATCAAATCCGGCGCGTCGGCCCAATTGAAAGGCTTCGCCCAAGGCGTCAGGATTGGTGTGAAAGATATTTATGGCGTGCTTGGCGTCGCGGTCGGCATCAAACCTGTTTCGGGTGGCATTCGGGGTTGAAAACGCATCCAGGTCTATACCCGTATAAGGTAAGCGAATGGCTGAGAGCGCGGCGAGCGTTCCCCGACCCGCTATGCCAAGGCCGATGTTTTTCTCAAGATGGGCAACGAGATTGAAGCCGATCGGCCTCGATTGCCTGTCGGCAGCGGAATAGTTTTCTGCGTCGTGAATGCGCGAGAATAATTTTTCATAGTCGTTGACAGGCAATCTTTTGGAGAGTTCAGTGCGCACCGCCTCATAGCGCTCCCCTTCATATTTGCTTCCTTCAAGTGTCCAGAACATTTCAAAGTGATCGCTCGTCCATGTGTTGCGACCGTGAAACGAGTAAAGATAGAGACGCGGCATATCGACAAAAGCGACTTTATAGCGCTCACAAATCTGCTGCACGACGGGCGTGTCTTCGCCAGCGCGCTGGTCGAGAAACTTCGGCATGATCGCTTTTTCGCAGATCATGGATCCTTCCCAGGTGCGACGATGTGAAATCTTCAAGCGCTTGCGGGCCGGCATCCAGATCGTGATGCGTGACAGCATGACGGCGCGAGCCTCATGCTGCATCAGGACAGACATTTCGATTTCGATGCGTTTTGGATCGTAGAGGTCGTCGTCGTCCCATTGGCAGACATAGAGGCCCCTGGCCTCCGCCACAGCCTGATTGCGCAGCGAGCCAAGACTCTGATTTTTCGGCGAGGGGGATATGTAGCGTATGCGGGGATCGTTGAGCGACGCGATTTCTTCCGCCAAACGCCTGTCATCACCGTCATCGAGTACGACAAGTTCGCAGTTTGAATAGGTTTGTCGGCGAAATGACTGCATGGAGAGGCGCGCCAATTCATATCGGTCACGCGTTACCATCATGCAACTTACAAATGGATCGCCCGATACGGATTTGAAGGCAGGCTCCGTTGTCGTGTCGGTGCCCGTCGTACAGTGCACTCCAAGTTTTTCAGGCATGGTTGGCAGACCATCGCCCGATTTCCGGAACCAGCTGCCATCCCAGTAGTGCACGGCATAAGCGCCTCTGGTCTTGCGTTCCCAATATTCAATTGAAAATGCATTGCCATTCCAGCAGGCGATTTTGGGTATCGGGTAGAATATCGACGCCGGTACCAACTTTATGCGGGACGTTTCGCTATAAGATTCATAGGCCCGGGTGAGCAGGAATGGGCCCGTCATGTCCAAGGGCTCATCGCTGGCGGGTGTCGTTTTGATGAGTTGCAACACATGATCCCAGAAGGGGTGGGATGGTTCGCAGATGATAAGGCTCGGACAAAGCAGTTTCGTCAGTCCACGGTTCTTCACCTTGATTTCATCGAGATGCCCGTCTGGTTCGAGTCCGATCAGAAAGGAAGCGTCCTCCAGCATGGGTGTCATGGAGCGCAATGCCTCCATGTCAAGATCGGCGTAGAGACCACCAAATTTTTTCAGGATGAGATAGCGTCCGGCATCTGCCCGACAGATCGGGTGCGAAAAGCCATCAAAAAATTCCAGAAAATCGGGAAAGTCCGACGCCACCAGGGCGCGCAAATCCACATCCGTCCAGAGACGATACTGCCAATCAGGATGCAATCGACGCCAGGATTCGACCAGAAAGGCGTAGCGTTCCGGAATGACATCATCTTTCCAGAGCTGATGGATGATCTTTGGAATCGTCATGGGATTGCACTTCAGTCGATTGGTCGATGCAGGCTTTGCTCAAGGCATATATATCCCATGATGCCCCGCCAGTCGCCAGACACGGTATTGAAGAGATTAGGCGATATTGGTATTTGACAATTCTGCGCGCATGGCCTGTTTTAGCCCTTCGTGTGATATTTCAAACGCCTTCTTTGCGCTCAGCGATCATATCGCCCCAGGGAATTACTGGAACGTCCATGAGCTTCATTTTTGTTGTTGGCGCCTGGGGAGGCGGTACATCTGCTGTCGCTGGCGCATTGCACAAAATGGGCTGCACGGGTGTCGAGCCCTTCTTTGGCATCGGTGATCCGCGGACAAAAAATACATTTGAGTCCCGTGCCTATCGCGCCTTACTCCTCAAGCACCTCAGCGAGCAGCACTTGCGCCCCCTGACACAGGACCGCAGCGAGATTGTCCAGGCGCTGAAGGAATTCAGAGACAAGCTGCCGCCAACGGCCACGCCTATCTTTTTGAAGCACCCTCTCTCCGCCCTGATCCTCCCCGAGATTGCGGAGGTGTTTTCGCCCCGATTTGTTTTTGTGTTTCGACCCGTCGCAGATGTCGAAACCAGCCGCCTAAGACGTGGCTGGGGCGAGCATTTCGGTGCCAAAGGGGCAAGCATCCTGTTCGGGCAAATGATGCGTTTCTACATCAATGGCACCGCAGAAATATTCATGCTGCGCTATCCGATGCTATTGGCCAATCCACGCCTGCTCCTCAATGCCATGGCCAACTTTGTGGAGCTTGGACCGAAGGCAAATATTGAAGCCGCGCTGGACTTTATCCGCCGGGACTAATGGCGCGCCAGCGTATAGTCGCTTTTCATGGCCGGTTTGTCGGAACGTCCGCAGCCGACAAGGTCAACCGCAACGACACAATGCCCTGCTGCGACAAGGCCCGGATGCGCGTTTTGTATCTTCTGGAATCATATTGGCACTTAAATGCCATTATAATTGGTGGGAAAACGGTGGGGTCGTCAGAACTCCATATCGAGTTCTTCAAACTCGTCTGGCTCTGCCTTGGCGGCCTCTATCCATTTGACCATGGCCGGATGCGCCATCATCCGCTTGCGATAAGCGTCGCATTCTTCATCCAGCTCCACGTCATAGGTCGTGAAACGCGTACAAACTGGCGCATACATGGCATCTGCCATGGAGATGTGCTTGCCAAAGAGATAAGGGCCCTTGTAACGGGCAAAGCAGCCATTCCAGATGGTGACGATGTGATTGATATCAGCCTGCGCCCCAGCCCAGATCTTGAAGCCGGGATATCGCGCCTTCAGGTTCATCGGCAGCGCTGCGCGCAGATTTGAGAAGCCGGAATGCATTTCGCCTGAGATGGCGCGGCAATGGGTCCGCGTGGCCAGGTCGGTTGGCAAAAGGCCAGCGTCAGGAATGACTTCATTGAGATATTCGGCTATGGCGAGCGTGTCCCAAACCTTGATTTTTCCGTGCTGGAGGCAGGGCACCAGAAAGGATGGCGACAGCAGGAGCAATTCGGCGCGGGTGGCCGCGTCGTCACTTGGCAAGAGCTTTTCCTGAAAGTCGAGACCGGCAATTTCGCACAGGAGCCAGCCACGCAGCGACCAGGAGGAATAATTTTTCGAACTGATCGTCAAAGTTGCCTTGGTCATAAGACGTTCCTTTGCTCAAGGGCTCAGGCCCCTGGCACCATACACCAGCCAGTCGGACTCGTCCCGACTCGCCCCACCACATGCCACACCGCCCCAGATTAACGATCATCCTGCATTGCAGCAAATTATTCTCGCACTAGCGAGATAAAAGCACTAGCCTTTTACGATTGATATTGAAGACCTGTGACAGGCTTATGCCTCAGCAGGCCGGGGGCTGGTGGTTACGAATGAAATATTTGGCCTATCAGGCTCAAGCCGATCTCATGCAGCCCGTCAGGCTCGCGGCTGAGGCCACAAAACTTGCGCTGGAGAGCCCGTTTTCGGGCCTGTTGGGGGAACTCACCCTGCCCTATGTCAAGGCCGGCCTGGAAATGGTCAGCCGCGCGGCGCTTTCCCATTCCCGACCTGATTACCAGATCAAGACTGTCATGGTGGATGGCGAAATTGTTCCGGTGACGGAAGAAGCAACGCTGGTGACGCCCTTTTGCACGCTCTTGCGCTTTGCCAAAAAAACCGCCTCCCCCCAGTCGCGTGTGCTTGTGGTTGCGCCACTATCAGGACACTTCGCCACGCTTCTGCGCAATACGGTCGTCACCCTCCTGCCTGATCATGATGTCTACATCACCGATTGGCATAATGCGCGCGAGGTGCCGCTGGACGCCGGACGCTTCGGCTTCGATGAATATGTGGATCATGTGATCCTGTTTCTTGAGACGCTTGGCGAAGGCTCACATCTCCTCGCCGTTTGTCAGCCCTGTGCGCATGCCTTTGCTGCGGTCGCCGCCATGGCCGCCACCAACAATCCGGCCCAGCCCGCCACGATGACCTTGATGGCGGGTCCGATTGATACGCGCGTCAACCCGACGACCGTCAATGAATTGGCGACGAACAATTCGATTGAGTGGTTTGAACGAAATCTGATTGCCAAGGTGCCTCATGGATTTGCCGGTGCCGGGCGCCGCGTCTATCCGGGCTTTGTGCAACTCACCGCCTTCATGAGCATGAATCCCGGCCGCCACTTCGACACGCATGTCGATCTGTTTGGCGATCTGGCCAACGGGCGTCTTGAAAAAGCCGCCGCGACCAAGAATTTCTATGATGAATATTTTGCCGTGCTCGATCTGACAGCGGAGTTTTATCTCGAAACCGTCAAGCTCGTGTTTCAGGAACACGCCTTGCCAAAGGGCAAGCTGTCATGGCACGGCGAGAAGATTGATCCGCGCGCCATCCGCAAGACAGCGCTTTTTACTGTTGAAGGCGAGCGCGATGATATTTGCTCTGTCGGACAAACCGTCGCGGCGCATGATCTGTGTACAAACATCAAGCCCTATAAGAAGCGCCATCATCTGCAGCCGGGCGTTGGCCATTATGGCGTTTTCAGTGGCTCCAAATGGGCCAATCAGATTTACCCGATCGTCCAGAACTTCATTCTGGCGAACAACTGACACCATCGCTTCATGCTGCAAAGCGGCATGATCTGATTTCCTGACGCAACGTCACGATGTCGTGTCAGGCATTGACGTTTTTCATCTGGATGCCGCGCATGAAGCTGGAGGAGAATGCAAACAGCATCCTCCTTGAAGTCTTGTCCCATGAAACCTGGCGTCTGCCACTACCCGGAACATTGGCCTGAAGACAGGTGGCGCAAGAGATTGCCGGTGCATCCGATGCCGGAAGGCTTGCGTCTCAGCCGGCGTGGGTCTGTTGTTTTTGCAATCAATTATTTGTCAGAGCCGCGTCACGCGTCGGCCGCGACGAATGCGATATTCTTACCGGGAAACCGGGACGTACCGCCTGCCGGTGTTGCTGCCCGGTTTGAGGAAACCAAATGAGTTCTGCTTCCATGAAGGCCGTCAATCTTGTCCAGCTTGCCGAGCGTTTCACGCAACGCTATGGCACTGTGCCGCGCTTGTTTCGTGCGCCAGGCCGCATCAACATCATTGGCGAGCATACGGATTACAGCGAAGGCTTCGTCATGCCCGCGGCGATTGATCGCTGGTGCGTCATTGCGGCTGCACCAAATGGCACGCGACGTTTGCGCATGGTGGCGAGTGCCTTTGCCGAAAAAGTGGACCTTGATCTTGATGCCCTGCGGCCAGAAAAAGACTGGAGCGATTATCCGGCGGGTGTGGCTTCCATCCTTATGGCTGACGGCATCGCCGTTCCGGGCATGGATATCTGGATTGACAGCGATGTGCCAATGGGCGCGGGTGTCAGTTCATCTGCCGCCATCGAAGTCGCCATGGCAGCGGCCTGTCTGGCGATGGCTGGCGAAACAGCCGATCGCAAGCAGATTGCACGCTGGACGCAAGCGGCTGAAAACGAGTTCGTCGGCAGGTCATGTGGCATCATGGATCAGTTCGCCTCGGCCAATGGCCTTGAGGGCAAGGCGCTGATGCTTGATTGCCGCTCGCTCGAAGCAACACCCGCCAGCCTGCCTGCCGGGGCAGGTTTTCTGTTCGTCAACAGCATGGTGAAGCATTCCCATGTCGAAGGCGACTATCGCCAGCGCCGCGCCGATTGCGAAGAGGCCTCGCGTCAGCTGGGTGTGCCCTTCCTGCGCGATGTGAGCATTGATGCCCTGCCAGCCGCCCTGCAAAAACTCAGCGGGACCATTGCCAGGCGCTGCCGCCATGTCGTGACGGAAAATGAACGTGTGCGCAAAGCCGCGCTCGCCATGAATGCGGGCGACCTTGTCGAACCCGGTCGTCTCATGACGCAATCCCATGCGAGCCTGCGCGATGATTTTGAAGTGAGTGTGCCCGAGGTTGACAGGCTCGTGGAGATTGCCTGCGCCACGGAGGGCGTTTATGGCGCGCGCATGATGGGAGGCGGCTTTGGCGGCAGCATTATTGCGCTTGTCGCTGTTGACCAGGCGGAAGCGGTCAGGGAGGCGATTGTTGCCGAGTATGCAGATGTCGTGAACAAGGTGCCAGATGCCTTCACCTGCCGTGCCGTGGATGGCGTCAATGAGGTTGAGTTGTGAGTGCTGTGGCCAGACCTGAACGTCGCCTGAACCCTGAATGAGAGGGTTCTTCTCCTGGCGGTCAGATGGGCGTAATCTCCTGGCTTGCATCGACCGGAGAGCATCATGACCCTATTGACCGTCGCCGCAACCCAGATGGCGTGCGGCTGGGACGCAACAGAGAATATTGAACGCGCCGAACAGCTTGTCCGCAAGGCTGCCGGTCAGGGTGCGCGTCTGATCCTGTTGCAGGAACTTTTCGAAACGCCCTATTTCTGCAAGGACATGAAGCCCGATTACATGCATCTGGCGGTGCCCGTGGCTGAAAATCCAGCCGTTGCGCATATGCAAAGGCTTGCGGTCGAACTTGGCGTCGTCATACCCGTATCGATTTTTGAGCGCGCCAATGTCGCGCTTTACAATTCGCTCGTGATGATCGATGCAACAGGCGAAATTCTCGGTGTCTATCGCAAATCGCATATTCCGGACGGCCCCGGTTATAGCGAGAAATATTATTTCAGTCCCGGCGATACGGGCTTTCGGGTGTGGGACACGCAGGTCGGCAAGATCGGCGCCGCCATATGCTGGGATCAATGGTTTCCGGAAACGGCCCGCATCCTGACGCTCAAAGGTGCCGATGTGCTGCTCTACCCCACGGCCATTGGCTCGGAGCCACATGATCCGACAATCCAGTCACGCGATCACTGGCAGCGCACCATGCAGGGACATGCCGCCGCCAACCTCATACCGGTCGTGGCATCAAACCGGATCGGTCATGAACAGGGGGAGAGCTGCGCCATCACTTTTTATGGCTCGTCCTTCATCACGGATACCACAGGGGCCAAGATTGCCGAAGCCAATGAAACGGATGAAACCGTGCTGATCTCTTCTTTCGATCCCGAAGCCAATCGGCGACAAAGGCTCAACTGGGGCCTCTTTCGCGATCGCCGCGTTGATCTGTACAAGGACATACTCTCGCTTGACGGCTCACTTCATCACCCTCTGACGTGAGTTCATTCGGGATCAGGGCTCAACCAGGATCGGCGCCGTGATGGCCGCTTCATCATAGGCAAAATCAGAGGTGAGCGGCGCGAAGGGTGCGCTGCGTCTGATAGCCTCTTCAGCCGCCCGATCCAGATCTGGCGAGCCGGATGATTTGCGCATGGCAAGACCAAGCAGCATGCCGTCTCTCCGGACGCGAACCTCATATATGACCTGACCCGAACGGCCACCGGCTTCGGCGGGATATTTCAGATTGTGATAGACGCGCAGTTGCATGTTCAGCAGATATTCATTGCCGCCACCGCCACCTGACCCCTGAGCGAAGGCCGAGCTGTTGGGTGAAACTCTTTTCTTCAGATCAGGAATATTCGAAAGGTCGAGACCCTGCGTGATGTTGGTCGCCCATGAAGGTGTCTCAACCGGTTCGGGTTTTGGCTTGCTATCGGCCTGGGGCTTTTCCTGCGAGTTGGAGGGATTACCGCGCGCCTTGGCCCGCTCCGGCCCCTCAGGCTGGTTCGCCTTGCCCGCAATCAGTGGTTTTTGCTGCCTGGAAGCCTGCTCCTTCTTCTCGGACTCGGTTTTCTTTTCCGGCTCAGGCTTTTTCTGTTCTTCCGGTTTTTTCTGGTCCTCTGGCTTGGGCTGAGGCTGAGGCTGAGGTTGAGGTTTTGGTACCTCATGCACCAGTTCAATCGGGATGGTGCGGGGCTCGATCCTGGGTTGCTGAAAATCGAGACGGAAAAACAGCGCCAGAAAGATCAGGGCGTTAAGCGTGACGGCAAGGCCAATGGCAATTGCCTGGCGGCGCGTCCGGTCAAAATCGTCCGCTTCAACAACAACATGCCCGGGGACAATCCGGATTCCGGCGAGTTCTTGACTACCCTTGCTCACCGTCACTGATTTCCTGTCGCGGGTTTCCCCCGTCCCCTTACCAAACCCTGTTTCATGCGCCATGCCGAACATGGGGTCGCATGAAATACAAGGACACGCAAATTACCGCTTTGCCATCATTCAAACGCATCTGGCGGCAAATGCCAGCGCTCAAAGACAGATGGGCACTCAGCCGCCTGACGCCAAGTCTATTTTCCAATCCGGCCAATTGTGGCACAGCCTTAATCTGCTTTCATCATGGTAAGAAATGTTAAAAAGCATGTTTATCCTCGTCATATTTTGCCTCAAACAGTCTTCTCTTGTGCAATACAGCGTGTAAGTCGGATGACGACGCTCGTGTCACCCCTGTAGTTTGCCGAGATCCAACAGAATGACTTCGGATGGGCAATGCACATAAAGAAACGGGCGACGCCTTTCGACGCCACCCGCCTCTCCCCCAAACCAGGTGAGATCAACCCTGATAGGGAACCTGTTTCCATGCGCCGTCCGGCTGACGGCAGGCCGTGCCATAAGCGCGCTGACTGCGCCCATCGATTTCGATATAGGTCTGATATTCGCGGCAATAGGTATCTTCATCACGCTGATAGCTGCGCAAGGGCGTGACTTCATAATAGCCGCCTGTGTCAGGATCTGCCCAATCGACGGTTTCGTTGGTGGGGACATATTCCAGCACTTCACCGACGCAGGCCTGATTGCTGTCATCAATGGCGCGGCCCAGGACGCCGCCAATCAGGGTGCCGATGATGACGCCGCCCACAGCGCCGCGACCATGATGCGAAGACGAGTTGGCACCAATCACACCACCGAGAATGCCGCCGATAAAGGCGCCGACGGCGTCGCTGTTGCAGACCGGGCGTCGATAGCCATAGGTGGAGCGATAGTATGTGTCGTAATCGTCGTAGCCATAATAGTCACGCGGCGCGACATAGATCGTCGTCTGCGGCGCCGGCAGGTAGTAATAGCTGTTGCGATAAATCACCTGTGGCGGCAACCAGCGACGATCGCTCCAATCAGAGTGGTGGCGATCATGTCTGTAATCACGACGATATGTCCGTTCATCACGACGAATGTCATGGCGATAGAATTCTGGCTGCTGTGCGCGACGATCACCGCGACCATCATAGCCCCCACGATTCTGGCGTGAGTCATTGCCTACCCATTGCGCCGGACGATTGTC
>Ga0209066_10000768_pt1 | contig 45641 bp, 38 predicted proteins | sample All_14_2_FD_187198 | JGI IMG/M metagenome (GOLD analysis project Ga0209066, IMG submission 187198) | Freshwater microbial communities in response to fracking from Pennsylvania, USA - Allegheny Zone_MetaG_DW_15 (SPAdes) (version 2) ... | reverse complement strand
GCAGCGACGTTGACGTAGTTCTGGGTGTTGCGCAGATAGGCGATGATCGGGATATCAAAATGCTTGAGAAACTCTTCCAGCATTCCCGCCGCCTTGGTCCGCGGATCAACCCGCATTGCCACGATCCCCACCTTGGTCCGCTGACCACGTATTTCCGAACGGATCGAGTTGAGGAAATCTTCCGTGGCCGCCATGTCAAATACGGAAGGGACCAGAGGAACGACCACCTTGTCTACAGCACGGATGTAGTCAGTCAGCTTGTAACCCTGCAGACCCGCGGGTGCATCGACAACAACCCAATCCGCCTCCTTGGGCAAATTGAGGACTATTTGATTTCCTGCATAGTATCCACTCAGCGCAGCCAAGGCCGGGTCGCGAAAAGCCATCCAGCGCAATGCCGACTGCTGACGATCCAGATCGCACAGCGTTGTCACCTTCCCCTGATTGGCGAAGTACCCCGAGAGATTGGTAGCGAGCGTGGTCTTGCCAGCCCCGCCCTTTGGATTTGCCACGAGAACAGCCCGCATATCACCTCCCTGTATATTTGAAGGCTAATTATATTGCCGCACTCAAGGACGTCATAGATGCATAGAATATGGACTTTGATTCAGCCTACGCACCATGATCACTAAAGTTGCCAGCGAACGTCAGGGGATACAGTCCATCGAAGTCGGCTTTCGACTGCTGGATGTGCTCGCAAAGAACAACCGTCCAATGATGTTGCGCGACATCGCCAAAGGGGCTGGCATGGCCGCAGCCAAAGCCCACCGCTACCTGGTCAGCTTCATGCGCATCGGTATTGTGGAACAGGATTCGGGAACAGGCCGCTATGACCTTGGCGCCTACGCGCTCGAACTTGGCCTCTCCGGACTGGGAAGACTCGACCCCGTAAGGCTTTCCGGTCCTGTGCTGGACAACCTGTGCGAACAAATCCACGAAACGGTTGCCCTCGCGGTCTGGGGCACTCATGGCGCGACCATTGTCCGTATTGTGGATGCAGGCAGTCCGATCACGATCACCCTGCGGCCGGGCACCGTACTCTCCCTTAGCCGCTCGGCGACCGGACGCGCCTTCGCAGCATTCTGCCGCTCACCTTTCCTTAAAAAGATGGTCGACCTTGAATTGCACGAACAGGCAGAGTCGAGCAAGACCGCTATAACAACCTGTCGCCGACAATTGGAAAAGGTCCTGACCGAAATTCGCGAACATGGAATTTCCCGAGCCAGCGGCAGCCTGACACCAGGAATCAACGGCTTCAGCGCTCCTGTTTATGACCACACCGGTCATATGGTTGCAGCGATTACATCCCTCGGCTCAGTCGGTGAATTTGACGTCGAATGGGATAGCGCAACGGGGAAAGCCATGCTCAAAGCCGCTGCAGACTTGTCTCACCGCCTGGGCTACGGCAACATGCCTGCGTGATTGGTGCCCCCGGTCGGAATCGAACCAACACCTGATGATTACAAATCAACTGCACGACCTTCATGCTACGGGGGCTGAAACTGGGCCCGGATTATAGCTGATCAATAACATTCCCACATGACCAACCCAGCCACTCCATTCGAGATTGCCCGCGACACGTTGAAGCAATTGGCTCAGCGCAGGATAGCGCCAACGCCAGACAACTACCTGACGCTCTATCATGAAATAGCCGGGACAAAGCCAGCCTCGCAGGATTTCCCGGAACGACATCTGCGCTCGCTCGCAGCAGCCCTGCCCAAAGGCTCTCCGGATCAGATGCGACTGGCACGGCAACTAGACGATGCCGTCAAGAACGCCAACTGGGAATCGTATCAAAAGCACCTAACAACCTTTGTCGGCTCACTGGCAGAATCACAAAAGCTGGCCTGGGGAGAGCTGATCTCCGACCTCCTGCGTCAATGGGAGGCAAAACACCAGGGGCTCACCGCGGCCCGCAAGCGCGAATCGCTCGAACATGTGCTCGGTGCCAGCGCCAGCAATCCCGACAACCTGTTCAACCGCCTGCAAGGCCTACTGCGCTCCTGGGGACAAGGACGAGAACAGGAAGGCAATGTTGCGGTCAACGACGTTGATACACCAAAAATTGATCTGGCAACGCCGTCGACCGCCAGCAGCGACCCGGAACTGCTCTCCGAGCTCAGGGAACTCTTTGCCTTCACACTGGAAACGGCAATCGCCACCCAGCTGATCGAAAGCCCCCAGCTCTCAAGCGATGCCAAGCAACTCGCCGCCGACATTCGTCAGACCCGCAAAGTAGACGAGATGCAGGCCTTCCTGACGCGTCTCAAGCGCTTCGCATTCAAGCTGGAACTGCTGGCAGAGGACCAGGGGGAATTGCGCAACAGCCTGCTCGGCCTGCTACGCTTGCTGGTGGAGAACATGACCGAACTGGTCATCGACGATCGCTGGCTTCACGGGCAGATTGAAGTTGTCCGCGAAATAATCGACAAACCCTTATCCCAAAGGGCCATCGACGATGCCGAGCGCCGGTTGAAAGAGGTGCTTTTCAAACAAAGCCAGCTCAAGGCCAGCCTCTTCGAAACCCGCGAAGCGATCAAGCAGATGCTGACCGGCTTCGTTGACCATCTGGCCGACTTTGCCGACGCAACCTCCGACTACCACGACAAGATCGAAAGCTTCGCCGACAAGATCAGCGCCGCCGATAACATATCCCAGCTCGAAAGCGTGCTCGGGGAGGTAATGCGCGAAACGAGGAACATCCAGATCAACGCCCAGCGTTCCCACGATGAATTGCGTACTACCCAGCAAAAAGTCAGGGAATCCGAAACAAGGATTCGCGAACTGGAACTGGAGCTGGAAAAAACCAGCGTCCTTGTCCGCCACGACCAACTCACTGGCGTCCTCAACCGGCATGGCCTGGAAGACATGTTCGAGAAGGAAATTTCCCGTGCCCAACGCCACGACACCGTAATGTGTGTCGCACTTCTCGATATTGACAATTTCAAGAAACTGAACGACTCACTCGGTCATGACGCAGGCGACCAGGCCCTCATCCATCTGGCCACGGTCTGTCGACACACACTGCGCCCCCAGGACACCATTGCCCGCTATGGCGGTGAAGAATTCGTCATCCTGCTGCCGGAGACCAACCTGAAAGATGCAGTTCTCGTCCTGACCCGCCTGCAACGCGAACTGACCAAGAAATTTTTCCTGAACGACAACGACAAAGTCCTGATAACCTTCAGCGCAGGTGTCACCCAGATGACTGAACAGGACAATCAAGGTAGTGTGATCAAGCGTGCCGACGAAGCCATGTACGAAGCCAAGCAGACCGGGAAAAACCGGGTAGTCAGCCGATGAAGGCGGTCATTCTTGCAGGGGGGCTGGGAACCCGCATCAGCGAGGAATCGCACCTCAAACCCAAACCCATGATAGAAATCGGCGGCAAGCCAATCATCTGGCACATCATGAAGATATATTCCTCCCATGGAATCAATGACTTCATTATCTGCCTGGGATACAAGGGCTATGTGATCAAGGAATATTTCGCCAATTATTTCCTGCACAACTCCGATGTCACTTTCGATATGCAGAACAACCGGATGGAGGTCCATGAGCGCCACTGCGAGCCATGGAAGGTAACGCTGCTCGACACTGGCGAACAGACCCAGACCGGAGGGCGACTGCGGCGGGTCAGAGACTTCATCGAGCCCGCCAGTCCTTTCTGTTTTACCTACGGCGACGGGGTTGCCGACATCGATATCGGCGCGCAGATCGCCTTTCATCGCCAACACGGACTACCGGCTACGGTTTGCGCAGTCACGCCCCCCGGGCGTTTTGGCGCGCTGGATATCGATGGCATTCACGTAAATCGCTTCCAGGAAAAACCTTTGGGTCAAGGCGGCTTGATCAATGGCGGCTTCTTCGTCCTGCAACCGGAAGTCATTGATCTCATTGACGACGACGAGCAGCCATGGGAGGCCGAGCCCATGCGTGGACTGGCGCAACGTGGCCAGCTGGCTGCCTGGATGCACCAGGGCTTCTGGCAACCGATGGATACCTTGCGCGACAAGATGCTGCTCGAGGATCTCTGGCAGAACGGCAACGCCCCTTGGAAAACATGGTGACTCCCGGCTTCTGGCGGGGACGCAAGGTCTTCCTGACCGGTCACACCGGATTCAAAGGCAGTTGGCTGGCACTCTGGCTTGATATGCTGGGTGCCGAAACCCATGGCTACGCCCTGCCAGCGCCAACGGCGCCTGCATTATTCGAGGTTGCCCGCATAAAAGACTGCGCGCGCTCGACGATGGGCGACATTCGTGACCCTTCACGGTTGGCAGCGGCAATGCACGCTGCCGCCCCGGAAATCATCTTCCATCTCGCCGCCCAACCGCTGGTCGGTGAAGGCTACCGTGACCCGGTGGGGACCTACGCAACCAACGTGATGGGCACGGTCAACCTGCTCGAAATCGCCAGGACGCTCCCCGGCCTGCGCAGCATCGTCGTGATCACCACCGACAAATGCTACGCCAACCATGAGACCGGCCGAGCCTTCCGCGAGTCAGACCCACTGGGCGGCCGCGACCCTTACAGCAGCAGCAAGGCCTGCACCGAACTGGTGTGCGAGGCTTATCGCCAGTCCTTTCTTGCCGAAACCGGCATTGCCCTGGCCACCGCGCGGGCGGGCAACGTCATTGGCGGCGGGGACTGGGCCGGCAACCGCTTGGTCCCCGATATACTGCGCGACCTCGCCGCCGGTCAGTGCGCGCGATTGCGCAACCCTGGCGCCGTCCGTCCTTGGCAACACGTACTGGAACCACTTGCCGGCTACCTTGCACTGGCCGAAGCGCTTACCTGTTCAGCCGACTTTGCCCGCGCCTGGAACTTCGGTCCGGAAACAGCCGATTGCGTGACAACAGGCACCCTTGCCGACCTGCTGACCGAGGCCTGGGGCGAAGGTGCATACTGGACCCATGCAGCCACGGACTTCCCGCATGAAGCCGGCCTGCTCAGCCTCGATGCCGATGCGGCAAAAACAAACCTCAAGTGGCGACCGAAATGGCCGTTGAAGGAAGCCATCCGGCAAACAGCAAACTGGCACCGTGCCTGGCTATCCGGCGAAGACATGCAAGCGATCTGTCGTGCCCAGATCGCTCAATACACACAAGAATAACGATGACACTGGACAAAGAAAGACAACACATACTCGAACTGGTCCGTGCCTATGCCGAAAAAGCCAGCGCACCACCTGACTTTGTCTCGGGAACTAGCGCAATTCCACCTTCAGGCAAAGTGCTGGGAGCGGAAGAGTTCGTCAATCTCGTTGATGCCTCGCTCGATGGCTGGCTGACCACTGGACGCTACAACAGCGCCTTCGAACAAAAACTCGGCAGCTTTCTCGGCATACCGCACATCCTGACCTGCAATTCGGGATCGAGTGCCAACCTGCTGGCACTCACGGCGCTGACCTCACCACAACTGGGCGAACGTGCCCTGCGCCCGGGGGACGAGGTGATCACCGCCGCTGCCGGCTTCCCGACCACGGTCAACCCGATCCTGCAAAACGGCCTGACCCCGGTATTTGTCGACTCCGAAATCGGCACCTACAACCCATCGGCGAGCGCCATCGAGGCCGCGATCTCACCGCGCACGCGGGCCATCATGCTCGCCCACACCCTCGGCAACCCGTTCGACGCCGCCGCCCTGCGCGAACTGGCTGATCGGCACAATCTGTGGCTGATCGAAGACTGCTGCGATGCCCTCGGCTCGACATTGAACGGGCGGAAGGTCGGCAGCTTCGGGCATATCGGCACCCTCTCGTTCTACCCCGCGCATCACATCACGATGGGGGAAGGCGGTGCCGTTTTTACGGTCGACCGGCAATTGAAGCAAATTATCGAATCGCTGCGCGACTGGGGTCGCGACTGCTGGTGCAATCCGGGCTGCGACAACACCTGCGGCAAGCGCTTCGACTGGCAGCTCGGCGAACTGCCGGCTGGCTACGACCACAAGTACGTCTATTCGCACCTCGGTTACAACCTGAAGATCACCGACATGCAGGCTGCCGTCGGCCTGGCTCAGCTCGACCGCCTTGACGGTTTCATCGCCGCCCGCAAACGCAATTTCGCGCAATTGCGCGGTCAACTGGCCGAATTGCAGGATTTCCTGGTCCTCCCCGAGGCAACTCCGGGCAGCGATCCCGCCTGGTTCGGCTTCCCGGTCACGCTGCGCGAGGCGGCGCCCTGCGACCGCGTATCGCTGCTGCGCTACCTCGATCAGCACAAGATCGGCACCCGCCTGCTGTTTGCCGGCAACCTGATCCGGCAACCCTACATGATCGGCCGCGACTACCGCATCGCAGGCACGCTGGATAATGCTGACCAGATCATGAAAAACACCTTCTGGGTCGGCGTTTGGCCCGGACTGGGCGATGCAGCAGTCGGACACATCGCCGCCTGCCTGACCGAATTCTGCCAGCCAAATTTCTGAGGCCCCATCATGAGCAAACCCCTTTTCATCTTCGAGATGGCCAACAATCACATGGGCGACACAGCCCATGGCGTTGCCATCATCCACGCCATTCGTGAGGCTTGTGAAGGTTTCGATTTTGATTTCGCCTTCAAGCTGCAGTACCGTGATCTCGACAGCTTCATCCACCAGAGCTTCAAGGGTCGCGACGACGTCAAATACGTCAAGCGCTTCGAGGAAACTCGTTTGACGCAGGCGCAGTTCCAGACACTGATCGACACCATGCGCGAATGCGGCTTCAAGACGGTATGCACGCCATTTGACGAAAAATCGGTCGATCTGATCGAAGCACAAGGCATCGAGGTGATCAAAATCGCCAGTTGCTCACTGACCGACTGGCCACTGCTCGAACGCATCGCGCAAAGCGACACGCCGATCATCGCTTCAACCGCCGGCGCAACCCCCGAGGACGTCGACAACGTCACCAGTTTTTTCCTGCACAGGGGAAAGAATCTGACACTGATGCACTGCGTTGCCGAATATCCGACGCCTGACGCCAACCTGCATATTGCCCGCATCGATGCCTTGCTGCGTCGCTATCCCGAGGTCCGCGTCGGCTTCTCGACGCATGAAGCACCGGAACGCACAGAACCCGTCATGCTGGCACTAGCCAAAGGCGCCACCGTATTCGAGAAACACGTCGGCCTGCCGACCGAGCAATACGCGCTGAACGCCTATTCGGCCAATCCGCAACAAGTCCGCGCCTGGCTGAGCGCTGCCGCGCTGGCGCAGAGCATGTGCGGCAGTGAAGCCTGGCCCCCCGCCAGCAGGAACGAGAGCGACAGCCTGGAAAGCCTGCGGCGCGCAGTCTTCCTGACGCGCGACATCGCCGCTGGCGAAACAATCAACAACGATGCCGTCTGTTTCGCCTTTCCGCCCGTACCCGGCCAGATCAGCGCCAACCAATGGTCGAAGTACAACCGCTTCGTGGCCCGCCAGGAACTCAAGGCGGGAACCCCGTTACTCGCCACTGAAGTCGATATCTGCAATGAACGCGAGGAGGTGCTGGCTGCCGTCACCGCAGTCCGCCAATTGCTGAAGGACGGCAACATCGTTGTTCCGGGCAAATCCGACCTGGAAATTTCGCACCACTACGGGATGGAACGCTTTGCCGAATTCGGCCTGATCATGATGACTGTGGTCAACCGCGAATATTGCAAGAAATTGCTCGCCATGCTGCCCGGCCAGACCCATCCCGAGCAATACCACCTGCAGAAGGAAGAAACCTTTGTCATCCTTTACGGCAAGATAACCATCTGGCTCGACGGCAAACCGCTCGAAGCAGCACGCGGCGACGTCATCACAGTACACCGCGGCGTGCGCCACAAGTTCTACACGGCTACCGGTGTTGTCTTCGAGGAAATCTCCTCGACCCACTACAAGGACGACTCCTTCTATACCGACGCCTCAATCATCGCCAACAGCCGTCGCAAGACCTTGCTCACCCACTGGTTATAAACGATGCGTGCAGCCGATTATCTGATGCAGCGCCTGGCCGATGCGGGCGCCACCGATGTTTTCCTGCTGCCGGGCGGCGGGGCAATGTTCCTCAACGACGCGCTGGTTTGCGAAAAACGCCTGAACCCAGTCCCCTGTCACCACGAACAAGCCTGCGGCATTGCCGCAGAAGCCCATGGTCGCGTCCGCGAAAGCTTCGGCGTCTGCATGGTGACGACAGGCCCTGGCGCCACCAACGTCATCACTCCGGTGGCAGGTGCCTGGATCGAGTCGATCCCGATGCTGATCATCTCGGGCCAGGTCAAGCGCCCCGACCTCCTCGGCAACCGGCCGCTGCGCCAGGGCGGCGTGCAGGAAGTCGACATCGTGCCCATGGTCCGCCACATCACCAAATACGCGGTAACTATCGACGATCCACAGCAGATTCGTTACCACCTCGAACGCGCGCTCCACGAAATGAAAAACGGCCGCGCCGGCCCGGTCTGGCTCGATGTACCGCTCGACGTGCAGGCTGCTGCGGTCAACCCGGAAAATTTGCCAAAATTCACCCCCCCGGAGGCGCCACGCGGCACCGACCTCAACGCCGCTGCGGATGAAGTCCTGGCCCTGCTGGCAAGCGCCGAACGACCTTTGATTCTGGCTGGCCACGGTGTCCGACTAGCCGGTGCGGCAAAAAATCTGCTGGATGCCGCCGAACGCCTGCAAGTGCCGATGGTGACCACCTGGAACGCCCTCGACATCATCCCGGCCGACCACCCGCTGTGCGCCGGCCGCCCCGGCGTCGTCGCGCTGCGCCCAGGCAATTTCGCCGTACAGAACTGCGACCTGCTCATTTCCATCGGCTGCCGGCTGGACAACATCATCACCGCCTACAACCCGCGCGGCTTCGCCCGGGCGGCAAAAAAGGTCGTCATCGACGTTGACCGCAACGAGATCGAAAAACTCGACATGGATATTGCCCTTGGCATCACTGCCGATGCGGCCGACTTCCTTGCCGCACTGGACAAGTTGCCGGCACCGACGCCACTGGCGCGCGACGCCTGGCTCACCCATATCGCCGACTGGAAACGCCGCTATCCGGTCAACGAGGGAAAACCATTCCCCGTCGCTGGACCGATCGATCATTACCACTTCGTCTCCGCACTATCCGACGCCATTCCGCCCGACACCCTGATCGCAACCGGCAGTTCCGGGCTAGCCGTTGAGGTCTTCTACACCGTCTTTCGCAACAAGCCGGGCCAGCGTGTGTTCCTGACCTCCGGTCTCGGATCGATGGGCTACGGACTACCAGCAGCCATCGGCGCCTGTCTGGCCAATGGCTGCAAACCCATGGTCGCCATTGAAAGCGACGGCAGCTTCCAGCTTAACCTGCAGGAACTTGCCACACTGGCTGCCCAGCGCCTGCCGATCTGCCTGATCATCATGAACAATGGAGGTTACGCGTCGATCCGCAACACCCAGCGCAACTATTTTGCTGGCCGCCACATCGGGACCGGCCCGGAAGCCGGGCTGCTGCTACCCAACCTGGAAAAGATCGCGACCACCTATGAGCTGCCTTTCACTCGCATCGCCGATGCCACCGACCTGTCCCGCCTGCAGGAGCTGCTGGTCGGCCCCGGCCCCCGCCTGATCGACATGCAATTGACCCCCAACGAAACCCTGGCCCCCAAGGTTGCCGCCCTGCCCCAGGCAGATGGCTCCATGCTCTCCATGCCCCTGGAGGACATGTCCCCGCTCCTGCCCCTCGAACAGCTACAGGCGGAAATGCTTGTCCCCTTGAGTCCGGCTTCTTTGGCAGCCCGTCGTTGATCCCATGGCCGCACCAGCCAACACCTGCCCCTGCTGCGCCAGCCCAGCCACGACGCCTGTGGCGAGCCCTGCTTATGCGCATTGCCGGCAATGCGGACATCGCTGGCGCAAGCCCCGGGGAGAAGCAGGCAGCAGCCACTACTATGAAACGCTGGTGGAACGAAACGACCCCCAAACCCACTGGTTCAAACAAAAGATCACCAACCGGGTCGCCGCTCTGGCTTCCCTGATCACCCCCCGGGTGAGGCGCATTCTCGAGATAGGTTGTGCCGAGGGAGAACTGGGTGCAGAGATCAAGGCCCGTTTTCCCATCGCGTATGACGGGGTGGAATTATCTCTGGACAGTGAACTTGCCCGAAAAAAGCTGGACCAGGTTTTCCGGACGCCAGCTGGCCAGTTGGCAACCTCTCACTATGACCTGATCGTTTCCTTTCACGTACTAGAGCACATCGCCGACCCGGGAGAGGAACTCCAAGCCTGGTCCAGACTCCTGTCACTTGACGGGCAATTGCTGATAGAGGTTCCCCATCAGGCCGGCCATCCCCTGCTTGCCAACGACCTCAACCCCGAGCACCTGCACCAGTTCACCCCGGCTTCATTGACGGTACTGCTCGCCAGTCGCGGTTTCACCTGCCACGCGCTATCGCTAGGACATTACGAATCACCGGTATACCCGGACTCGATTCGGGTCGGCGCCCAACGTCAGTTCCAGGCCAGCCAGCAGCGGGAACTGTTATTGCAACGCTTCTGCGCGAAAATCGGCGCTTCCTTCATCGCTTACGGCATCGGCGGTGATTTCCAGAACTACGTGGCACCGCTCGCTGACGCACTGGACATCCAAGCACTGGTTGACTCATCCCCGGCAAAATGGGGGCAGCAACTCGGCCAGCACGTAATCGCCGCCTACGACCCAAAACTCCACGGCACCCTGCCGATACTCATCTGTTCCATTAAATTCGGCGCGAGCATAAGGCAACACTTACTCTCCATGGGGATTGCCCCGCAACGCATCATCGGTCTGGAGGATATCTATGCGGACGCCTGACCCCATACTGGCAGAAGACCTGTCCAACATCCTCGCGACAGCCCTGCCGTGGGAGGATTTGTACGGCCGCCACATCCTGGTCACCGGCGCCTCGGGATTCATCGGCGGGCATATGGTCGAGGCACTGGCATGGCTCAATCGCAGCCGTCCGAAAGCAAATCTGCGCATCCACGCCTTGGCCAGGGATATGGAAAAGCTATGGCTACGCCTTCCCTGGCTAGACATCCCCGGGGAAATCAACCCGCTGATTCAGGACGTCACCCAGCCATTGATTCAGATGGCTCCAATCGACTTCATCATCCACGCCGCCAGCCCGGCCAGCCCCAGGGATTACCTGAAGCGACCAGTGGACACCATCCGCGCCAACACCGACGGTACCCGGCAGTTGCTGGAATTGGCCCATGAGAAACGAGCCCGCCTGCTATTCCTGAGTAGTGGCGCGGTCTACGGGGAAAACACCCTGAAAATCGACGCCATCAAGGAAACCGACTTCGGAAGCGAAGACCCTCTGGAGCCGCGGGCCTGCTATAGCGAGAGCAAGCGGCTGGCTGAAACACTATGCCGTGCCTATTACACCCAATATGGCGTAGACGCCAGGATCGCCCGTGTTTCCCACTGCTATGGTCCAGGCATGCGTCTGGACGATGGGCGGGCTATCGCCGACCTGCTCGCCAATGTACTCGCCGACTCCGATATTCTGCTGGATTCCGATGGCAGCGGATCGCGACCCTTCTGTTATGTGTCGGACACCGTTTCGGGCCTGTTCCACATCTTGCTCAAAGGAAGAGGCGGTGAAGCCTACAACGTCGGCGAAACGCAGGAAACGAGTATCCTCGAACTGGCGAGGAAAATAATTGCATCGGCGAACAAAACCGGACATCTCATGGTAAAACCCCGGGCACTTGAAAGCCATTCACCAGCCGCGAGGAGTTCCGGCCATTTTGACATCAGCAAGGTCCGTGCCCTCGGCTGGATGCCAGGTATCGATCTGGATGCCGGACTATCAAGGCTGCTCAAGGCCAGCGCAAACAACTAGCTCGTAAGCAACACACCAATGGCAAAGAATATTCTTTTCGTCCTGCTCGAATTCGACAACTGGCAACGCGGCCGCGGCTGGTCCTACACCGGATCCTACGCGTTCATTGACGGGTTTGCCCGCAATGGGCACCATTGCTTCGTGCTACCGGCAATTTTCGGGCGCCCCCCGGATGCAGCGGACAGCTTCATCAAGCATGCCCCCAGGTTATTTGCCGGGCAGCAATTCGACGAGGCCTGGGTCTGGAGCAATCATGCCTGCTATGACGAAAATTTCTGGAGCTGGCTGAAGGAAGTCGCCCCCGTCCGGGTCAGTGTCGCACTGGAATCCCTTAACTACACCCCCTTCGAACATGAGGTTTTACCCTTTCTCACTGAATGGGTGGACAGCGGCTACGCCAGCCTGCCGCACTGCACGCACGCCATCGTCCCCGACGAAATGGATATAGCGGAAATCGAAAACCGTTTCGGCATACCGGCCGCGCAGAACATTTTCATGATCCCGGAAGAACTGGTCCGCAACGATCCGGCGCCGAACCGGGAAATCGCTTCCTTCATCGGCTCCACCTATTTCACCGGCCCGGGCTACGACCTGCCCAAGGCGGCACTGCTGCCGCGCAACCAGTATCTGGCCGACAGCCGCCTCCAGGGCCTCATGGATCGCCCCCACTTCCAGCTCCCCGAACGCAACAGCGATACCCTGGCGCGCTTCGAAGCGATCCACAAGGAAGTCACCATTCGCCTGCAAAGCGGCAGACTCGACCGCGCCGGCTTCGACGCCTACGTCGCTGAATTGCAGGTGCTACGCAGCAAGCTTTTCGCCATGCTGCTCGATGGCTATCGCCTTGGCATGGCCAACATCAACCTGCCAACGCTGGTCAAATCCTATTCTGGCCGCGTGCTTGAAACCATGGCTGCCTGCGTGCCCAGCGTCAGCTGGCGTATTCCCGAACGTCCCGAGTGCGCCCGCTGGTTCAAGGAAGACGACGAACTGGTGCTGTTCGACTCGATCGAGGAACTGGCGCAAAAACTCGTCCGTCTACGCAATGAGCCGGATTGGCGGGAACGCTTGGTCAGCAACGGACGCAAGGCTGTTCTTGAACGCTACACGAGCCGCATCCGCTGTCGGCAATACAGCGACTGGCTGGATCACGGCATCCGTTTTCACTGAATTGAGGCGATAAGGCCATGGACGTTCTGTTCGTCAACCCCGACTCATCCGCCAAGGCCTACCAGGACCTGGCGAAGGTCTTCTCCGCCATCGAGCCGCCGACCTGGGCCTTGCTGTTGGCCGAATCCTGTCGCGCCAAAGGCTACGGCGTCGGCATCCTGGACTGCGATGCCGAGAAGCTGTCGTTGACGGCTGCGGTCGATCGCATCGTGAGTAGCTCGGCCCGGCTGGTGGTCATGGTGGTTTACGGACAGAACCCGAATTCGGGCACTACCAGCATGATTGGCGCCCTCGCTCTGGCTCGCTCCCTGAAGGCAACCCATCCCGATATATCCATCTGCTTTGTCGGCTCCCACACCAGCGCCCTGCCCCGTGAAGTGCTTGCTGAATCCTGCGTTGATATCGTGTTGCTCAACGAAGGCGTCTATGCGCTTCACAACCTGCTGGCCAGCAATCTGCGGGACGATCTGGGCCATATCCGGGGGATCGGCTACAAGCGCCGTGAAACCGGCGGCGAAGTTTCATTGCACCTGAATCCGCCCGAATCCGTCGTCCCCCAGTCGCGCATGGACGAAGACCTGCCCGGATACGCCTGGGACTTGCTGCCTTTCCGCGAAAAGCCACTCGACCTGTATCGAGCCCATTTCTGGCACGCCGGCTTCGACCATGCGAACCGCACGCCTTTCGCCGCCATCTATACCTCACTGGGCTGCAAATTTGGCTGCGACTTCTGCATGATCAACATCGTCAACCGGAGGGATAACAGCGACGGTATCAGCGCTGCGGACTCCCGCGGCATGCGCTTCTGGAGTACCGACTGGGTGCTGCGCGAGATGGACAAGCTGGCCCGCCTCGGGGTCAAAACCTTGCGCCTGAGCGACGAGATGTTCTTCCTCAACCGAAAATACTACGGCCCCCTGGTCGATCGGCTGGCGGAGAGCGACTACGGTTTCAACCTGTGGGCCTACGCCCGGGTGGACACGGTGCGCGCCGACGCCCTGGAGAAATTCAAGCGCGCCGGCATCAACTGGCTGGCGCTCGGCATCGAAGCCGGCAATCAGCAGGTGCGGCACGAAATGTCCAAGGGCACCTTCCAGGAAGTAAATATCCGCGACATCTGCGACACCATCCGCGCGACGGACGTCAACGTCATTTCCAACTACATCTTCGGGTTCCCCGACGACACGCAGGAAACCCTGCAGCAGACCCTCGACCTGGCGCTCGAACTCAATACCGAGATGGCGAACATGTATCCCTGCCAGGCCCTGCCCGGCAGTCCGATCCACCACACCGCCCGTAAGCTGGGCTGGGCCCTGCCCTCCTCCTACGAGGGCTACGCCTTCCTGTCCTACGAATGCGAGCCCTTGCCGACCAAGCACCTAAGTGCGGCGGAAGTCCTGCGCTTCCGCGATCGCGCCTGGCAGACTTACTTCACCAACCCTGCCTATCTTGATCTGGTGGAACGTAAATTCGGGGCCAAGGAACGACAGAACGTGGTCGACATGGCCGCCATTCCGCTCAAAAGAAAACTGCTCGGCGACTGAGTCCATGATCATCACGCGCACCCCCTTCCGCATCTCCTTCTTCGGCGGCGGCACCGATTACCCAACCTGGTATAGGGAGCATGGCGGCTCCGTGCTGGCCACCACCATCGACAAATACTGCTACATCAGCTGCCGCTACCTGCCGCCCTTCTTCGAGCACAAGCATCGCATCGTCTATTCCTTTATCGAGAACGTGCAGAACATCGAGGAAATCCAACATCCCGCGGTGCGTGCCACCCTGGCCTGGGCCAAGATCGAGGCCGGACTGGAAATCCACCACGACGGCGACCTGCCGGCCCGTTCTGGCCTGGGTTCAAGCTCCTCGTTTACGGTCGGCCTGGTGCACGCGCTACGCGGACTGCGCGGCCAACTCATTTCCCGGGAAGACCTCTCGCGGGATGCCATCCACATCGAGCAGCAGCTGATCGGCGAAAACGTCGGTTCTCAGGACCAAGTCTCGGCAGCCTACGGCGGCCTCAACCGGATCGATTTCGAACCGACCGGCGCCATCAACGTCTCACCCATCATCCTACCGGCCCAACGCAAGGAAGCCCTGCATAGCCATCTGATGCTCTGCTTCACGGGGGTTTCCCGCATCGCGTCCGAAGTCGCCAAATCAAAAATCGAGAATCTCGAAAAGCGCAGCACCGAACTCAGGCGCATGCGTGCCCAGGTTGATGAGGCGATCTCCATCCTGCAATCGACCTCGACTTCGATCGAGGATTTCGGCCGTTTGCTTCACGACAGCTGGCAGCTCAAGCGCAGCCTGTCCCCCCGGGTGTCGACCCCGCACATCGACGAACTCTATGCCGAAGCCCGCCAGGCCGGCGCACTGGGAGGCAAGATCCTCGGCGCCGGCGGCGGCGGCTTCCTGCTGCTGTTCGCCCGTCCCGAGGACCAGTCCGCCATTCGTGCCCGCCTCGAACGTTTGGTGCACGTCCCGTTCAATTTCGACGATTCGGGTAGCCGCATCGTGCTTTACCAGCCCAACGGCCTCTGACGCACATGGATTACAACGCTCCCATCCTGATCGCAGGTCATACGGGCCTTATCGGCTCGGCCTTCACTCGCCTGCTCAAGGCACGCGGCTACGACAACCTGCTGCTGCCCGGCCATGCTGAACTGGAACTGGCCGACGCCCCGGCGGTGGACGCCTATTTTGCCCGCCATCGCCCCGCATATGTAGTTCTGGCCGCCGGCCAGTCGGGTGGCATCATGCACAACCAGCGCTTCCCGGCCGACCTGATGCGCGCCAATCTGGCGATCCAGTCGAGCGTTCTCGAAGCAGCCCACAAACACCAGGCTCGTCGCCTGATCTTTTTTGCCTCTTCCTGCATGTACCCCCGGGAATGTCCGCAGCCCATGGCCGAAGAAAGCCTGCTCCGCGGCCATCCCGAACCCACCAGCATCGCCTATGCCACGGCCAAGCTGGCCGGGCTGCAACTTTGCCTCGCCTACAACCGGCAATATGGCGAAACGCGCTTCATCCCTGTGATTCCGAACAGTGTGTACGGCCCGGGCGACAACTTCGACTCGACCTCCGGTCATGTCCTGTCGGCGCTGCTGTGCCGCTTTCACGAGGCTTCCCAGGCCGGGCAACCCGAGATCGTGCTCTGGGGCAGCGGCACGCCACGCCGCGAATTCCTCCATTCCGACGACCTGGCCGAAGCCTGCCTGCGCTTACTGCAACACGAAGGCGAAGAACTGCCCCTGCCCATCAACGTGGGACCGGGTCAGGATGTTTCCATCCGCGACCTGGCCAAGGCAATCGCCAACGCAACCGACTATCGCGGCCACATCGCCTGGGACACCGAAAAACCCGATGGAGCCCCCCGCAAGCTGCTCGACAGTAGCCGGATACGTGCCCTGGGCTGGGAACCTCGTGTCTCCCTGGTGCAGGGCATCGAACAACTCTACGCCTGGTATCGCAGCCAAGTCGTTACCCCATCATGAAAGCATGACACCATGACTAGCCCGGAACATGAGCTTTCCGCCAAGGCCCAATGGGTCTGGCAGGAAACTCTGCGCATTCACCAGCGTGCGCCGGAAACCCGGCTCGCCTCCTCCCTGTCGTCGATCGAGATATTCGTCGCCCTGTATTACGGCGGCGTACTGCGCCACGACCCCGCCGAACCGCTGGCGGAACACCGCGACCGGCTGATCATCAGCAAAGGCCACGGCTCGATCTGCATGTACCCCATTCTTGCGGACCTCGGCTTCTTCCCGGCCCAGGAGCTGGAGCGAGTCTGCCAGGCAGGCAGTTTCCTGGGCGGCATCCCCGACCCAGTAATCCCAGGCTACGAAACGGTAAACGGCTCGCTGGGCCACGGTCTGGGTGTGGCAACCGGCATGGCGCTGGGGCTCAAACGCCGCTCCAGCGACCGCGACGTCTTCGTCATTACCGGCGACGGTGAACTGCATGAAGGGGCCAACTGGGAAGCTGCGATGTTTGCCGGCCATCACCAGCTCGATAACCTGAACCTGATCGTCGACGACAACAGCATCAGCATGCTCGACTACACCAACAAGATTGTCAGTCACGGCGATCTGGCCGGCCGCTTTACCGCTTTCGGCTGGCAGGCGGAAGAGGTCGATGGTCATGATGTCACCAAGGTTCGCAAACAACTGGCGGCCATGAAGGCTCGCCATGCCGGCAAGCCCAAGGTGCTGGTCGCGAAGACGAAGAAGGGACACGGCGTCCCAAAACTGGAAGGCGAACCCTTGAGCCACATCATCAACCCCAAGCCCGAACTGCTCGAGCAACTGCTTGCCGGGGAAGAGCCATGACCCAGCCCACCCAGACAATGCGCGACGCTTTTCTACTGCGTTTGCTGGAGGCAATGCGGCAGGACGACAAGCTGTTCTTCGTGACCGCCGATTTCGGTTCTCCCGTGCTAGATCGCGTCCGCGCCGAACACCCAGACCGCTTCGTTAACGTCGGAATCGCCGAACAGAACCTGATCAACATCTCCGCCGGGCTGGCGCTCGAAGGCTATACAGTCTTCGCCTATGCCATCGCCCCCTTCATTACCATGCGGTGCTACGAACAGATTCGCGTCAGCCTCGCCTTGCTCTCCGAAGTCCGGCCTGTGAACGTCAACCTGATCGGCGTCGGTGCGGGCTACAGCTACGTAGTTTCCGGACCGACCCACCAATGCTACGAAGATCTGACGATCATGCGCGCCCTGCCCAACCTTGGTCTGCTGTCACCTTGTGACCATGTGAGCGCGGCAGCCATGTTCGACGTTTGCCTGGCGCGACGACAGCCCAAATATCTGCGTCTAGACGCACAAGTGCTACCGGTTGTTCATCGGGAAACCCCGCCCGACCTGGCCCGGGGGTTCGTACCGTTGCGTCAGGAAGGCAAGCTCTGCCTCGTCGCCACGGGCTATCCCGTACACACCGCCCTCCAGGTCGCCGAACAACTCGCCGCTACCGGCCGCGAAATCGCTGTTGTCGACCTGTTCGATATTGCCGATTTCGACCGACCGGCCTTTGTTCAGGAACTAGCCCGCTACCAGGCCATCGTCACGCTCGAGGAAGGCTTCAAGGGTCGTGGCGGCATGGATGCCATGTTGTTCGACCTGCTGGCAGGCGAACTGCCGCGCCCGTTGCTCAACCTCGGCGTTGCCCCCGGCTATCGTTTCGAACTGGGTAGTCGCACTCAGCTCCACGAACAAGTCGGCATCGGACCGGAGTCCGTGCGGCACGCCGTATCGGCCTTCATGGACAGCCATCTTTTCTAACCCAGCCACAGGATTTCCGATGAAATTCCCCCTCATGCGCAACAACATCCTCCGCGAAGATCTTGATGCCGTCATTGAGCATCTCCAGCAGGACAACCCCATGCTTACCCATGGCGCCAATGTCCGAACTTTCGAAGAGGAATGGTCGCGCTGGCTGGGCGTCAAACACAGCGTCTTCGTCAACTCCGGCGCATCCGCCAATCTGCTCACCATGGCGCTGTTGCGCATCCGCCACCCTGAAGGCGGCGAGGTCATCGTGCCACCGCTGACCTGGGTTTCGGATATCGCCAGCGTGCTGCAGAACGGTTTCAGCCCCGTCTTCGTCGACATCAACCGACACACTCTGGCCATGGACTCGAAAAAAATCATCGATGCCATCACGCCCAATACCCGAGCGATCTTCCTCAGCCATATCCAGGGCTTCAACGGTCTCACCGACGAACTCCTGGCGGCCCTCGAAACCAGGGGCATTCCCCTGATCGAAGACGTCTGTGAATCGCATGGCGCCACCCATAACGGCAAGAAGGCCGGCAGCTTCGGCTGGATCTCGAATTTCTCGTTCTACTACGCCCATCACATGAGCACCATCGAAGGCGGCATGATCTGCACCGACGATGACGAGACTTATCAGCAGCTGCGCATCCTGCGCTCCCATGGCATGGTCCGCGAGAGCACCGATCCGGCTATCAAGCAACGCTACAAGGATGAATTTCCCGATCTCAACCCGGATTTCATCTTCGCCTTCCCGGCCTACAACGTGCGGAATACCGAAATTGGCGGCATTCTCGGGTGCAAGCAGTTACCTCGGCTCGAGGCCAATATCCGCAGGCGCAGCGAAAACCAGCGCCAGTTCCTGAATCTGATCGACGACGAGAAATTCCGCACCGACTTCAAGACCGAAGGCTCCAGCAACTACGCCTTCAACCTGGTACTTCGCGATGCCGACGAGGAATTCATGCAACGCCTGATGACCACCCTGCGCGAAGAAGGCGTTGAATTCCGGCGCGGTAGCGCCGGCGGCGGCAATCAGTTGCGCCAACCTTACCTCCGGGGCGTTGTGCCCGACGGCCACTACCGGAACTTCCCGGAGGTCGACCACATCCATTTCTTCGGTATGTACATCGGCAACTACCCCGACCTGCAGGCCGACGAAATCGACGCCTTGTGCCGGATCATCAACCGTGCCTGAAGCGGTCACCGCCATTGTACTCGCCGGAGGCCAGGGCACCCGCTTGCGCAGCGTCGTTCCCGACCTGCCCAAGCCGATGGCGGCGGTTGCCGGCCGCCCGTTTCTCGAACACTTGCTGGACTACTGGATCGCACAAGGCGTCTCCCGCTTCATCCTTTCAGTCGGTTACCGGCGAGAGACCATCATGGCCCACTTCGGCGCGCACTACCGGGACGTCCCCATCGACTATTCCATCGAGGAAACACCACTGGGCACAGGCGGCGGACTCCTGCTCGCCACCGAGCGCCTCGACGACGAGAAGGCCTTTCTCCTGCTCAACGGCGACACTTATTTCACCATATCCCTGCCAGCACTTACCGAATTTGCCGAAGCCAGCGCCGGAGCATGGTGCCTTGGGCTTTTTCCGACCAAGGATACCGACCGGTATATGGGCCTGGCAACCGACGCTCACGGCCAAATCCTCGACCTGAACTGCAAGGCCAGTGGCAGCACCGTCCTCGCCAACGGCGGCGTCTATTGGGTCTCCACCGAGCACATCGCGCAACTGGGCTTCACTGCAGGTCAAGAATACTCTCTGGAAGCCGATATCCTTCCCAGGGCAATGGCGACAAGGCAAAAGATCGTTGGTCTGCCTTGTTCGGGAATCTTCGTCGACATTGGCGTACCGCATGACTACCAGCGCGCCCAAACCCTGCTGCCGAGCGCAAACCCGGTGGCCGAATTCAACTAGAACCTGAAAGACATACATGAGCTATCGCATACTCGTTACCGGCGGCGCCGGCTACCTCGGCTCTACCCTCGTTCCAGAACTTCTGGCCGCCGGGCATCAGGTCACGGTACTGGACTCCTTCATGTACAAGCAGGCAAGCCTGAACCACATTTGCCACCATCCGAATTTTTCCGTGGTGAAGGGTGACGTGCGCATCGAAAGCACACTTCTTCCGCTCCTGCGCGAGGCTGACATTGTGATTCCCCTCGCCGCTCTGGTCGGTGCACCGCTTTGCAAGCAGGATCCGGTCGGTGCCACAACCACCAACCGCGACGCGATCCTGTCCATGCTCAAACACCTGTCGCCCCGGCAACTGGTGCTGATGCCAACGACCAACAGCGCTTACGGCTCCGGCGACGAAAACAATTTCTGCACGGAGGGGTCGCCACTCAACCCAATTTCCCAATACGCCATTGAAAAGGTGGAGGTCGAGAAGCACCTTATGCAGCATCCTGCGGCTGTCAGCTTCCGGCTCGCCACTGTGTTCGGCATGTCGCCGCGCATGCGGATCGACCTGCTGGTCAACGACTTTACCTACCGCGCGGTGAACGACCGTTTCGTGGTCCTGTTTGAAAGCCATTTCAAGCGAAACTACATCCATGTGCGCGACATTGCCCGAGTCTTCCTGCATGCCATCGAAAACGCGGAGCGCATGACAGGGCAGATTTACAACGTTGGCCTTTCCGACGCCAACGTCTCGAAATGGGAGCTTTGCGAACACATCAAAAAGCAGATTCCCGATTTCACATTCCTCGAAGCCCCTGTCGGCAAGGATCCGGACCAGCGTAACTACATCGTTTCCAATGCCAAGATCGAGGCCACAGGATTCAAGCCCGCGGTCTCCCTGGATGCGGGAATCGCGGAACTGATCAAAGGGTATGCCATGATTCGCAACGCCTGTTATGGAAACATCTGAGAGCACAGCATGACCACAATTAGCATTCCGCAAAATCAAGTTTGGCCCGAGCGCAGCAGCATCATGGCAGAACTTTTTCGTCATTTTTTTGGCGGAAAATCGACCAAGGCGTTGGAAGTTGGCGTCTGGTACGGCATCGGATCCACGAATATCTGGCTGGATAACTTGGTGAGCGGATCAGAGCTTTTCTTAATCGACTCATGGCGCCCCTATTCATCGGAGGATGACCTGAACGATAGCGAGTGGAACTACCGCTCGATGGACCAATTATCAACCGACGCATTTCTGAGCACATTTCTGAATGTACGGAAATTTGAGGAGTCGCCCCGACGCGACGAGGTTGAAATCAGTCTAATGCGTGGCAAATCGGGAATCATCATGTCGGCCTTGGAGAAGGACAGTTTCGATTTCATTTATATCGATGGCGATCATAAATATCGCAATGCAAAAAATGACTTAATACAGGCCAAACGCCTGATCAAAAAAGACTTTGGGATTATTTGCGGCGATGACCTAGAACGCTTACCAACGTCAGAATTATATGAAGTTGCCCAAGCTTTCCCTGATAAGGACTACTTGCGGGACCCCCACCATTTTCACCCTGGCATACTTATGGCAACTCATGAAGAGTTTCCCAACAACCTTAACATGCTGAAAGGATTTTGGTGGATTGCCTGCGTCGACTCCGAGTTCGTTAAAGTTGATTTGATCCGACAGGGCAACCAAATGCACTTCGCTCTTCCAAACCAAGTCGATGCCTGATTGACGCTGGACGAGGGGAAAAGAGACCATCCATGCAGAATTTGCTCGATTAATGCTTCGTCATGTTTTATACCCCCCACCCAGAAATCATGAGGTATTTAGGAGCTTTCTATGAGGGTCATGCTGATTGTCCCTACGCACGAATATATTTTTCGTTACCCAGCCTATCTGTCGATCGCCGATTTTCCTGCGGGCTTTGCCTATCTGGCTGCTGCACTGAAACAGGCTGGGCATGAAGTTATTGGTTGCAATCCCAACAACGATGCGTCGTTTACCAGTGCAGCAGCAATGGTGGAGCACTATATTACCGCCGCGCTACGAGAAACACCTCCCGATTTAATCGGCATCGGCGGTCTTTGCACGGACTACCCGTTCCTCAAGCATTGTCTATCCATTTGTCGCCAGACCAGCCCTTCCGTTCCCGTTGTAATGGGTGGCGGGATCATTAACTATGATGGAGAGTTCATCACCCGTGCATTGCACCCGGATTTCGCCCTACAAGGCGACGCGGAGCACACCTTAGTTCAACTTGCCAACCAACTCGAATCAGGCGAACAAAACTGGGATTCCATTGCCAATTTATGGTTTTGGCGACACGGACTGTTGTGCCGCTCCAAGGCTAGTTACAACATGCCAGAACTGGACACACTTCCAGTACCCGACTATGAACCTTTCGCTGCTGAAAAAATGCACTCCAATAGCTTGGCCGCCCGCTATCTCTATCGCTACACGCGCCCGGAGCCACGCTTGATGACTCTAGTCGCCGCCCGCGGCTGCCCATTTGCGTGCACGTTTTGCGTGCACGACGATGGGCAGCCCTACCGGCTACGCAGCATTGACAATATATTTGAGGAAATCGCACAGCAGTACGCGCGTCATCGCTTCAACATTCTGGTGGTACTCGACGAGCTATTTGCTGCCAACAAATCACGCCTGAACGAATTTTGCCAACGACTCATCCATGCTCGCGCTGAGCACGGCTGGGACTTCGATTGGCTGTTTCAGACCCATGCCAACGCCCGTCTGGACGAAAAATCTCTGTACTTAGCCAAGGAAGCTGGATGCTATTTCTTCAGTTACGGTATGGAAAGTGCCAGTCCAACGGTACTTGCCTCCATGAGAAAAAAAATCCGGCCGGAACAACTTTCAGGCGCCATTGCACTAGCCCAAACCATCCCTATTGGCTTTGGCGGGAATTTTATCTTTGGCGACACAGCCGAAACGCTTGATTCAATTGATGAGACCCTGAATTTCTACGACACCCACTGTCGAGACATGCACGTGTTCCTTGGGGAAATCCGCCCTTACCCCGGCGCAAAGTTATTTAACGACAGCCTTTGCTCCGGCCAAGTAAGAAAAAAAACGGAGTATTACGACACAATAGAACAGAAGCGTTTTAACCTAACCTCCATTCCTCAGTCCGACTGGCTAAAAGCCATCGACCCAATTCTTGATCGTGGTCTGTTCTGGGATATTGTTCACACTGACACAAAAGAGATAGCCTACGAGATTCAAACGCGAGAAGGAGAAAGCCATGAGACTCTGTGCCCAGATGGCGACGCTGATAGCGACAGAATTCAACATCGGATCGTCCGACTACACTTTGACTGCCCCCACTGTGGGAAGAATGGACTCTACCGCCACCTTCTAGATGATCGACCTGCATTTCATGTTCTAACTGCATGCGCTCACTGCCACCGCCGCTTCCGCCTTCGCGTCACGCTCAAAACACTCGAAAATTGGCTATTCAACTCCCTCAGTCCGCATCTTTCAAACGAATCTGCTTACACTCTTGCTCACTCTCTAGCTACGGACCTCTCGGAGAGGCGACGAAAAATGATGACCATGCCGGTCAGCGTCCGTATGCGATCAGTTATTCTTGATACGCTTTCTGCATACCAACTCACGCTTGACGGCTTCCTAGACAATGCCCCAGAAAAAAAAGGTACTCAGCTACGAACTCTGGTTATCGACTCTCCAACTACCGCCCTCTCCACCCTGCCTGAAAAAGCTTTTGTGTTCGTCGCCAAGGGCAAAACTGATGCCGTGCTGCGATCGCAACTGCTAGACCTTGGCTATGAAGAGTTCCATGACTTTATTCTAGTTTAACTACCAGATTCGCAAACTTTTTAAATGCTCTGGTTAGCTGCTTAGCATTCCAAGTAATACGCCACAGTAACGCATTCTGCAATCACAAGGTGTCCAGCATGGGCATCGAAATCCAGTAGTTTTGACATTTGATTTATCGGCCCAGCCCAGTTGACGCGCAATTTTGAGGCAGAAGACCTGACAATCATCATACCGTCCCTCGGTAGGCCGGTTCTTGAGTCTCTATTGGCCATCTTATCGAAAAGACCAGATGTACACCACGTCATATGTGTTTTCGATTCTGGAAACCCGCTGCCGCCTTATCTCCAGAACTATTCTCCAAAAATATCCTGCGTCAGGCACGACAGAAATCGCGGCCTATCTGCGGCACGCAACACGGGAATGCGGGCAGCCCAGACAAGGTTAGCCATGTTCGTTGACGACGATATTGTTCCACAAAATAACTTCGTGGCTCAGGTTATAAATTTCCATAATGCCTACCCAAGCGAAAAATGCTTTGGAACAGGAAAGGTTACTTGGAAAGGCACACCATTTGAAAATAGCATAACGAACTGGTTCGAAGAATGGGGCGGATGGTCAATTCTCAAGACCATTTCCACCGGATCTCATCTAGCACACTTCTCCGGCGGATTCACTTCGTTTCAGACATCCATTCGTGAACAGATTCTTTTTTCGGAAAAATTTACCCGCTACGGTTGCGAAGACATTGAGTTCGGAATCCGCTTGAAAGCGCTGGGCGGCGAAGTGCGTGGCAACGCGCAACTAATAGGCTTGCACCATTGCACCATGAATGCGTCGATTTATGCGAGAAACCATCGGGGGGCCGGATACTCGCAGGGCACCATGTTCCGGCTCCATCCCGATAGCGCTTTTCCATTGCCGCATTTCGAACGAAACGTTCGCTTGCACTCAATGCCCGATGAAGCCGAAACGCTTGCTAAGCTGGTCAATCAGCTGACATGCAACCCCATAATAGAGGGCGAAGAGATTCACTCCTATATGCAACTACTTACCGAAGCAGCCATCGGCGAAGGCCACATTGAACATGAAATTGAAACCTACCCAGGCTTTTCTGAGGCCATGCGTTATTTACTGGCGGGAAATAGCGAAAGACTAAGTCGCCTACAAGGAGCAACCAAAACCTGTCCCAGTCATCCGCTCCTCTGGATGCTCCGCGCACGAGAGGAGAAAAAGCAAAACATCAGCGAAATTGATAGCCTCTGGCGAGCGGCCAATTGTTTGGAGCACTACGTTGCCCCTCTCTTGGAGCTTGATTCATTGTGTGATCCAGAAGCCAGAACCCGTCTTGAAGAAATTTTCCAAACCCAACAACACGTAATGGACCCAAAAACTTTCAAAGCAGTTGCTGCAAGGCTGGGAGGAGCGGTTCTGGAAAGAGAGGACAGAACAACCCAAGTCAATGATTTGTTTCATGAAATGCTGCAATTCGCCAATCAGGCATCAGAAACGGCCGAAGACTCGGCAATCGGTTTGGGTCTGGCAATACTTAGCAAAGAAATTGGGCACGTTGGTGCAGCGCTTGGTCTTGCTGAATTACTCCAGAAAAGGTCGCCTATACAATCAACAGTATTTGCTAACATGGCTGAATACTTCCTCAAATTCCGCCCTGGTCGCGAACACCTTTCGATTCATCAGCGCCTGTATGACCTTAATCAAAAGCGAAAGATAGAACAATGAAAATTCTGTGTGTTCTGCTTGAATTTCCAAACTGGACAATGGCCCGTTCCTGGTCTTACACCACAAGCTATGCTGTTTTAGACGGCTTGGAAAATATTGGTCATGACGTCACATTGCTGCCCTCCTTGTATGGGACTGCGCCAAGTGAGCCAACGAGCTGGATGACGCATGCCGACAGCCTCTTTAAAAATGAAAAATTTGATCTGGCTTGGGTGTGGATAACGCACAACTTTTATCCGCCGGAATTCTGGGCGTGGCTGGAAAGCAGGGCACCGATCCGTATTGGAATGGTCATGGAATCGATGACCGCGACTTGCGAAGAAATCGAGCAATTACCACATCTTTCTGAGAGAAAAGACCTGGTAATGCGTGACTTGAAAAACTGTACCCATGCCGTCCTGTGCGATGAGTTCGATACTCAGGCTGTAGAAGCCGAATTGAAAATTCCTGCAGCATGGTTCCCCAGCATCGTCCCGGAAGCGCATATCAGACCGCTGGACCCACCGAACAAGACCCAAGCCACCTTCATTGGAAGCGCTAATTACACGATCCGACGATCCCTGCTGCAACACCCGATTCTGGAAAAACTGATCGCAAAACCGAAAATGCCGGAGCAAGAGACGGCGCTTCCAGCTTCGTTCGACGCACTGCAGGCGGCAATCAGCAGTTTGATGGCAAACAGCCCCCCCACCCACGCGGATTGGAAGAATTATTGCGGTAATCTTCGAAAAATTCGTCGCAACTTGTTTGAATTAACGCTCGACGCTCATCGCACAGGCGGAGTCTCCGTCAACCTTCCGTCATACTTCAAATCTTACCCAGGTAGGGTCGTCGAAGCGATTGCAGCAGGGGTTCCTATCATCTCCTGCGAAATAGAAGATCGACCGCGATGTACCAAGCTCTTTGCTGAGCATCAGGACATACTGTTTTTCAACAAAAATGACCCGTTATCTCTTGCTGAATGTGTAAAAGAATTAATATCTGACCGCGACCATGCTTCCCGTCAAACATCAAGTGCGCGTATCAAGTTATATGCAATGCATACGGCCGAGTATCGAATGGCGCAATTCATACGGTGGATATTCGAAGGCATTACGCCAAACTACGAAACGCCGCCGGGCCCCATCGCCTCGATTGAAGACTGCCATTACTATCAGCAACTGTTCGTCAACAATAAGCACTGGTCCACGATTCAACCAAACCTGGATGAAACAAGCCGGTGGAAGGTCATCAAAACATATCTTGACTCAATCACAGCTGAAAACCGGGAGCACCCAAGAATTCTTGACTTGGGTTGCGGACGCGGCTGGCTATCAAATCTGCTGAGCGATTATGGTCAAGTACTCGGCTGCGACCTAGTTCCTGAAGTCATCGGACAGGCTAAACAGAATTTCCCGTCGGTCACCTTTTCTGTCGCGACCGCAGAAAAGCTATTAGCACTGGGTTTACAGGAAGCCTTTGATATTCTGGTCACTTCCGAGGTCATCGAACATATTCCCGGACCGGCCAAAGCGGGCTTCATCCAATCAGTTAAGGCACTCGTCAAACCAGGCGGCCATGTCATTATTAGCACCCCGCGAGGCAACATAAAGGACGCCTGGGAACTAACCTACGGAAAACCTAACCAACCTGTCGAAGACTGGCTGACCGAAGCTGAGCTAAGCGCTTTTTTCAGTGATTTCTCAAAACTCGGGCCGAAATATGCGTATCTCTTGGATATTTACCAAATATGGCTATTCCAGAAGCCCGATCTCAGCAGAAAAATCCAGTCCAATGAATCTCATAAATTTTTACTGAATTGACATGAGAATCTGTGAAATCTGCGGAACTTCCGATCAGGATCAATTACACCGCCAAAACTTTATTTTTCCCGGCCAGACCAAGCCCGTCTACTATGACGTGGTAGCCTGCCAGCGATGCGGTTTCGCCTTTGCCAGCAACATCCCTGACCAGTCCGCCCTGAATCGCTTCTACCAAAATTCCGAGCACCATCTCCACCAGGAGCTACCACCTGGGCTGGCGCGAATCCACGACGATTTCTTTGGTTTCGTAAGGCAATATGTCACACTAGCACCGGCATTGCGAATATTGGATGTCGGTTCTGGCATGGGGCATTTTCTTAGCCGATTCAGGAAGGCCGGGCTGCACGACCTGACCGGCATTGAGCCAAGCCCCTTGGCGGTGCGTCTTGGGAAGGATATCTACGGCCTTCAAATCAGGACGGAAACCGTAGGCAGTTTCGCACCCGCAGCACCCTTCGGCCTAATCACGCTGTGCGGCGTTCTAGAACACATAGCCGACCTAAAGGCTGGCCTGCGCCGCATCAACGCGCTTCTGGAAACTGACGGTCATCTGTTCATCGCAGTTCCGGACGCCGCCTCCTTCGGCAAACAATCCCCCACGGAGGCCTTTCTAGAATTCGCACTGGAACACATCAACTTCTTCAGCTCGACCAGCCTTGATAACCTGCTACGACAAGCCGGCTTCGAGTCAGTGCAGATTGAGTCACGGCACAACGATTTTTACGGCAACAGCTATTTGTTAGCGCTCTATCAGAAAACCGCCGATGCCCCCATCGACATAGCCATTCGCCGAGACCGTGTTGCAGCCCACAGCCTGCAAGCCTATGTCGAGCTTTCCCGTCAGCGGCAATTACCCGTCGCCAACATAGCGGCGCAACTAGCTACCGATGGTGAACCGCTGATCGTCTGGGGTGCAGGTTCGCTGACCAGCCGCTTGCTTTGCGATACACGGCTAGGAGAAGCCAAGATCATCGGGATCATTGATCGAAATAAGGCCCTGCACGGAAGGAATTTGCTCGGATTTCCGATCACAGGACCAGAAATGCTCAAGACCCATCTCGACACGACGGTCTTGATTGCCAGCACCACCTATGCAGCAGAAATCACCGCGAAGTTGAAAGGCGAATATGACTGGCACGGAAAAATCATCACCCTCGTTCACAACGCCATTGAAGACAAAACATGAATTCTCTCGAAACTCTCCGCCATGCCCGAGAAACTGACAATCTCGGCAAACAAGAATACATCGAGGCAATCCACTCCCACCATGTCGCCCTGTTTGACTACCCTGCCTTCATAACAGGTACTGACGTCGAAAGTCTGAATATCGTGCCAGAAGGCGTTTTTGCCCGCTCCCGCTCGCAACAGATCGATCTCTGGCTGGATCCGCACGATCAGCACCTAGTACCTTGCACCTTGATGAACTTCCGCGCTTACGAGACTGCAGAAACGGAATTTCTCAAATTGATCGCTGGTAATGACTGGACGATGATCGACATTGGTGCCAACTGCGGTTGGTATTCTCTGGCCCTAGCCAGAAAGTTCGCAGGAATGACGATTCATGCCTGCGAACCGATTTCCAATACGCACAACATTCTGTTACGAAACATCCGGCACAATCGCTTGATGAACGTTCACGCCCATCTAATCGGATTTTCTGACCACGAAAGCACTATTCAATTTCTCCATACGCCGAATTGCTCTGGAGCCACCTCGATGGTCCACGCTGGTCAACCGGCTAGCATGGGGGCCTTGGAAAAAATTGCTTGTCCGTGTACTACGCTCGACCTTTTCTGCGCTGAACACAACATCACTCCCCAACTTGTAAAGTGCGACGTTGAGGGCGCAGAACTACTGGTCATCCGAGGCGGACTATCAATATTGGCCACTCATCAACCAGTGATCCTAATTGAACTACTCAGGAAATGGGCAGAAAAATTTGGCTACCACCCCAATGACGTGTTCGCCCAGCTATCGGCCCTGGGCTATCAGGCCTTCACCATCGGCTTAGATGGCCTTCAGCACTGTTCTAGTATCAACTTCACTACCACGGAAACGAATTTCTTGTTCCTGCACCAGAATCGACACAGGGAGATAATCCAGCAATGGACATAACCAACAAACCGGCGAGCAGTTTCTATGAAAGCAAGCACTTTCCGTATTACATCGCTAGCCCGGATTTTTCCCGACATTCGTCAGGTCCGCGCATGCTGCATAGCTTGTGCCACATGCTCAACGAACTCGGTTACGAGGCTTATATAACCGCAAAAGTAATATCGCATTGGTTACGCACGCCACAATTAACACCGGAAATAATTGCGAAACATAAGGCGACTAACCGCCTCCCGATCGCCGTCTATCCGGAGATAGCGAAAGGCAATATCCTTGGTGCGCCAGTTGTTGCTCGCTGGATATTGAATCAAGCTGGCCATATCGGTGGGGATGAGGAATTTGATCCTAACGAACTGCTATTTTACTGGGATAAATGGACACTAAAAGGCCATGAAGTTGCTGACCGTTTGTTTTTTCCCAGTGTGGACACACGAATTTTCAATCAATTAGGATCAGAAGATATAGAGCGTCAGGGGTACTGCTATTATGCTCATAAATATTTGTATTACGGGGGCAAGATAGCTAAGCGTATTGCCGATGGAGGAATTAGCCTGTGCCAGGATATTCCACGCACAACGGAAGAAATCGTGGCCATACTCCGCCGTTCTAAAGTTCTGTATTGCTACGAACCGTCTAATATGGTCGCAGAAGCCAACGCTTGCGGCTGTCAAGTAATTCTAGTTGATAGTGAATACATGCGACGTTTCAATATGGAACACTTTCTCCATCTTGAGCGCATTTCCGAAGCCAAGATAGATTTTTCTTACACTCCCAATCCCTCGCCTCCAAAATGCTTGGCTGACGCTGACCGAGACGAGACGGTAATTTCCCGGGCATTCGACAATTTCGTTAAAAAAACCCAAGCTGCCGCAAAAACCTACGCGGAAATTTTTCAGAAAAACGCTTTTGATTTCGCATCTTTCGAAGCCGGATCAACAGATATCAAATACTCGCTGGAACAGAAATACTCTTCTTATTTAGCTGCATGCGAAGAAAAAACACGCGAAATTAAGAAAAAAGTCACACGTCTAGCCACAAGCCTTGATGCACCTGAAGCCGTCCAACCCGAAAACAACTTCATCACAATAATTGTCAAAACCACCAAATCCACGCTTCACTTGCTGGCAAATACGCTGGATAGCCTTGCTGCCAACAGTGCGCTTTGCTGGCACCTGATAGTTGTCTCGAATGCTGAAGAGCCGCCCGAGCTAGATGGGATTGATCGAATTTACTGGATTAGCACCGACACTCAAGAAGAAGCAAAGTCGAGGATCGACACCACAGTGGCTGCACTCGGATCCACATGGGTCATTGAATTACCGTCTGGCACGACAATTAATGAGCGACTGTTCGAACAACTGCTCTCCTTCAATGATCTGGAGGCGAGCGCTGTTTTCTTTGACGACGATATTTACGATGAACAAGGCAAACACCATTCGCCTCGTTTCAAACCTGGCGTCAATCCGGAGGCACTGCGCTCAACTGACCTTGCCGGACCGCTATGCGTCCTCCGGGAAGTCTGGTTCGAAACCGGTGGAGCCTGGCAGCACGGAGAGGCTGCATGGTACTGTCGATTACTAAGGGTTGCTCAAGCTCGCGGGTGGCTCACCATAAGGCACGTCCCGCAAATCTTGCTCAGTTTTGCTGAGGGATATCGCAGTAACGCTGACGCCTGCCTATTCGCCCTTGACCAACATCTTCAAGAAACAACCCCCGAAGCAAGCATCTCCATGATTAACAAGGACTCTTGGAGCGTTGTCCATAATCTGCCCTCCCCCCCCCCAAGCGTCGATGTTTTCATCAATTCACAAGGCGACCTTGGTTTGCTGGAACGCTGCCTGGCATCGCTGCGCGATATCACGGACTATCCGCGTTTTCAGGTGGGGCTCATCATTGATAACAGTGATACGGATCCTGACCTAGATAATTGGCTGGAAAAATTTTCCGTAAATAATCCAGAAGCACTAGTCCTTCGCGCCCAGGGCAATGGGTTCGCGGCCTCAGCCAATAAGGCGATCTCGGGATCGACCGCGGATTTTTCGCTTTTTATCAATGACGAGTCGGTAGTCATTCAGAAAGAGTGGCTTAATGAACTGGTCCGCGCTTGCGCTCAGGATGGTATCTCAGGCGCCTCACCACGCCTTCTGAAGTCAGGCACAAAGCTCCTTGAAAACACCGGCCATGTACTCGGCTTGAACGGTTGGCGAGCCCCTGCTTTTTACGGACAGCCCAACATCACGATACCAGGACAGTTTGACTGGATCGACTGCGCCCGAGACATTACGACCTTGACATCATCCTGCTTCATCGTCCGTAACTCGGCCGTTACCCATGCTGGCGCGATGGATGAAGAAAATTTCAGCGACCAAACGGCAATAGCTGATCTGTCGTTGCGTTTATTCGATAGCGGCCATCGGCTCCTGTATGTCCCTCGCGCCAATCTGGCCGGAAGTTCCGACTTGCCCGCGCCACTCGACAATACACTTGAAGTGCAGATGAGTTACCTCAGCGAGCGCAAGAAAAACCTCGAATCGCTCAAGAAACGCTGGTGGCCTCACTACGCGAACGATCCATTTTGGAACCGCAACCTGTCACTAGTTGAAAATGTCCCTACCCCGGAAGTTGAATTCGTTGCCGACTGGTTTTTTGAAGACACAGGTAATCCAAAAATCCTGGCCCATGTAATTGCCAATGCCCAAGCAGACTTCCGGATCACCAGCCCGCTGAATGCGCTGCGCAAGAGCAATCTGGCGGCCGGTTGCGTCTGGAAACAACGCTTGTTCGCAGCCCCCAGATATCACACAGCCAGCGAGCTATACCGACTCAACCCCGACGTACATATTGTCCAGAACTACATTGACGACAACGCGCTGACAGCAATGAACGAATGGCACAGGATGAGCCGTCGCCCGTTCACCGTTTACGCCCTTGATGATGTAATCACAGGTATCGACCCCAGCAACCCGTTCTTCAAGAATTTTTCGGCAAACAGCCGCACCCGGCTTAAATACGCTCTTGCCCGCAGCGACAGAATGGTTGTCTCAACAGATTTCCTTGCCGACCTCTACCAACACCTTATCGCCGATATTCGAGTAGTTCCCAACCGCCTTGAGATGGAGAAGTGGTTACCGCTGCGCACAAAAAAAAGGACAGGCAGCAAACCCCGCATTGGCTGGGCCGGCGGTACCACCCATCGGGAGGATTTATTACTCCTGAAGGAGGTCATCGAGCAAACGCGCAATGAAGCTGATTGGATTTTTTTCGGGATGTGCCCGGAGGAAATTCTTCCCTTGGTCGCCGAATCCTATCCTTTCGTCCCCTTCGAGGAATACCCCGCTTTCCTAGCATCGCTCAACTTCGACATTGCGGTAGCACCGCTAGCCAACACGATATTCAATCAGGGTAAAAGCAACCTGCGTCTGCTTGAATTGGGTATCCTTGGGCTCCCGGTTGTCTGTACCGATATCGATCCGTATCGCAACAGCCCGGCTTGCCGGGTAAACAATACAGTGGATGCTTGGGTATCGGCCCTGCGGGAACGCATTTACGACGCCGATGCCAGTGAGGCCGAAGGCAGCACAATGCGACGCTGGGTGATGAGAAATTTCCTGCTGGAAAACCATCTCGACGAATGGCTGACTGCACACATGCCAGACCAAGAAATTGCTAAAGTTATCTCAGCATCGTCCGTTAATGAATTCAAGAGCGGTACACAACCCTCCAGTAACAGGTAGTGAAAGCCATACCCGTCTAGATTTGACAACACTTTTGGAGATAGATCATGTCGCAAATCAACACCAACTCCTATTCGCTGAACGCACAGCGCAATCTGGCCAACAATCAGCGCGGCCTTTCCAGCGCGCTTGAACGGCTTTCTTCGGGCCTGCGCGTCAATTCTGCCCGCGATGATGCGACCGGACTAGCTTCAGGGATGAAGCTTGAGTCTGATTCTCGAGTCACTCAGGTTAACATTCGCCTGCAGTCCGATGTCATTTCGGCCAACCAGATATGGGATAACGCCATGGCGGTTGTCGGCAACATTCAGACCCGACTCAATGAACTGAGCGCCATGGGACAGAGTGGCGGAGCTGAAGCCACAGCACTAGTCTCTGAGGCGGCGACAATCCAATCGGACGCCCTTAGCAAGATTGCCACCTTCGGCGGCTCCTCAACCGGCATGACGAGCGTTGCCGCATCGGCCACTGGCGGAAATACCACGCTGGACTCGATCTCTTCGCAGCGCACCGATGCTGGTGCCCGCATGAACAACGCCGAATTCAAGATCGAGGCACTCCGTGCTCAGTTCGAAGGCCAGAAGGCAGCGCAAAGCCGGATCATGGATGCTGATTTCGCCGAAGAAACCTCCAAGCTATCCCGCTTCCAGGTCCTGACGCAAGCTGGTACGGCGATGGTTGCACAGGCTAATGCAGTCCCGCAAAACGTGCTGTCACTCCTCCGTTAATCGACTTAGCTGAGGCTAATCACACAGGTGCGGGGGCTGTTCGGTCCCGCACCTTTTCGTCCTTCCGGGAGTGAATCATGAATATCGAATCAATGGCAGCGAGTAACTCACCTGGGGTTACAGCAAGACCTCCTGGCGACACAAAATCGGCGCCCCCCCAGACCTCAAGAGTAAAAACCGATTCCGCGTCGCAGGGTTTGGAACAAAAAGTCCGTAGTGACGCTCAAGCCTCTGCTACGAAAGAACCTGACAAACAGCAAGTCACTGATGCTGTCGAAAAACTATCGAAATTCGTCTCCAACATCCGAACTGAAATCAGTTTTTCAGTGGATGACACATCGGGTACCCGTGTAGTAAAAGTCATCGACAAGCAATCAGATGAGGTGTTGCGTCAGATTCCTTCGGAAGAAGCAATCCAGTTGGCGCAGGCACTGGATAAACTGCAAGGGCTTTTCGTCCGAGAGACTGCCTGACCCTATACACTATCCAAGGAGTACACAATGGCCACTTACAGTTCATTAGGTGTTGGTACAGGGCTTGATCTGCAATCCCTGCTGACCAAACTCATGGATGCCGAACGTACTCCGGTCAGGAATCTCGAATCGAAGATCACGGCAACCAACACCAAGATTTCAAGCTATGGCACCCTGAAGTCGAAGCTGGATACATTCAAAGCGGCTTCGGATACTTTGCGCTTTGAATCCAGTCTGGTTGCCAAATCTGCCGCATCGAGCGACACATCCGTAGCAACCGCCACCGCGACAGCCAATGCACTTAATGGTAGTTACGCATTGGAAGTTTCGCAACTTGCTGCAGCGCAAAAAAGCTTCTCTTCCGCGTTTGACTCAAGTCAAACTTTCGGCGCAGGAACCTTGACTTTTTCAATTGATGGCAACGCTGTTGCTCCGATTGAAATCACTGGCACCAGTAACACCCTACAGGAGATCGGGGCACAGATAAACGCTGCGAACGTTGGGGTCAAAGCAACGGTAATTGCCTCTTCCGATGGCTCACAACGCATGGTTTTCACCGGCGACAAAAGTGGCGCAGATCAGTCCTTCACCCTTGACTCCACACTGGCCGCAGTAGCGCCGTTCGGCGGTGGCACCCCTGTCACGCTCGGCGAATTCGACACAGCCACCGTTGGCCTCGCACGAAAAACGGCCAGCGATGCCATGGCCACAATTGATGGCATTTCAGTCAGTTCATCCAGCAACACCTTCGACAACGCTCTCCCCGGCGTGTCCTTCACGGTAAACAAAGCGTCGGCAACCAGCACCCTGAGTATCAGCAACAACGACGAAAAAATCGTTGCTGCCGTGCAAGCTTTTGTCGATGCCTACAACGCAGTCGCGACGAATGTTACCCAAAACACCGGTTACGATTCGGCAAGCAAAACCGGCAAGGCCTTTGCCGGTGACTTCGCGGTTCGGTCAGTCATGGATGATTTGCGGACTGCCCGGTCAACAGAACCCGCCGGTGTTGCAGATAGTGCGTTCAAAACTCTGGCTGATCTCGGGATCAGCGTACAGCAAACTGGTTTGTTGTCACTTGATACGACAAAGCTGAAGGAAAAACTCTCGATTGACTCAGGTGATGTAATCAAAACGCTCAATGCTTACGGCAATGCGTTCAGCACTTCGCTGTCAAGCACTCTCTCAACGGGGGGAGCCTTTGCCTCCCGAGTTGACGGATTGAACAGTAGCGTTCAGCGCTATCAAGATTCGATCACTGCCATGGAGGCACGGCTGGTGCAAACCGAACGCCGCTACCGTGCGCAGTTCACCGCTCTGGACAAATATGTTTCACAAATGCAATCCACTGGCAGCTACCTGACCCAGCAATTGTCTTCGCTGCAAAATTCCTCCTGATGCAACAGTAGTCTTGTAGAATCCATTGCTACATTCGTCGGATCTCAGATCGCCTGAACTATGTTCACAAACTCCATAGCCTCCTACCAACAAATTGGGAAGGACGCTGAAATTCTGGGCGCAGACCCACATCATTTGATTGTCCTTTTGTTTGACGGAGCGGAAGCTGCGCTGGCCAATGCCCAGAAGTGTATTTCTTTGCAGGACATTCCAGGGCGGTCCGATGCACTGATCAAGGCCACCGACATCATATCGAATGGCCTGGCAGCCAGTCTCAATTTGCAAGAGGGGGGGGAACTTGCCCAAAACCTGAATGCATTGTACGACTACATGGTGTCTCGCCTGATTTATGCAAACATCCACCAAGACCCTCGTGCAATCACTGAAGTACAAAAACTGCTGGGTGAAATCTCTGGTGCTTGGCGGGAAATGGGCGATAACAGTAAAAGTTCCGTCTGAGTTGGAGCACGAGTTCTGAAGCACAACCCGCACCCTAATGCTGACTTTGAGAATCTAGCCCGAATCCTGGACCAGCTTCTCATCTTGCTTCGTCAAGGTGACTGGGATTTGTTACCAGAAATGGAGTCATCGTTGCTACCAGCTCTGGACGCAGTACAACGGACCAAGCAGCCTCCCGGTCTTGTTGGGGCCGCAACCGAAATAATTGCCCTCCAAAAAAAACTGGAAGAAGCAATACACGAGTGCCAGGAACGCAAAAGCCAGATTGCTCCCTTGCTCGACTCGCTGTCCCGTATTCGTGAAAAAACACCTGACGTATGATCCCTCCGGACGTCGTCAATAGCCTGCGCACGCTCCTCCCCGACCAGCAAGCGGCTGCTCTTTCCCCTAAAAATCAGCCCGTTGCAGCAGTTCAACGTATTGCTGATGTTCTCAGCAACTTGGTACCTGGACAACGCATATTGGCGGAAATCCAGTCAATGCTACCAAACGGCACGTACCGCGCTACGGTTGCTCAACGAGACGTCACCCTTGCCTTGCCCTTTGCCGCAAAACCCGGCGACAGCCTGGAACTAGAGGTCACAGAATCGGAAGGCAAGCTTACTCTTGCCTTCGTCGCCAACCGGGGTGACCCCGCCCTTGGCAAGGGGCAAGCGGCCTCGGCCGCTACAACGTTGAGCAATGCCGGTAAGCTGATCGGTGACCTGATGCAGGAAATCAATGGTGAAGGCAAACGGGCGCCGGCCGCTCCACTCAATGGCAACCAGGCGCTGGTTTCCAGCATGCCCAAGGATGCTGCACAATTAGCGCCGATTTTGAAACAGGCACTTTCACAAAGCGGAATGTTTTACGAGGCGCATCAGGCACGCTGGGTTGCCGGCAAGATACCAACCGAACAATTGCGCCAAGAGCCCCAAGGCAAGCAGTTACCAGCACAGCCAGCTCAAATCATCCAGCCGGGCACCCAGCAACAGGCGGCACCACCTGCCACGATACCCGGGCCACCTCTCGCACCCTTGCTGACTGTACAGAGCCATGCCACGATCACCCAGGCCGCAGCTGCACCGGCTCAACCCAGCAATACGATGCCGCATCAAGCTGGCCCAACCCCTGGAGCTCAACAAGCCAGCCCCCCCACGTCAATACCCGCCGCCACTCAAAATCAACACGCTCAACAGGGCGGGTTGGTTTATAACTTGCAGCAATTGCGCGGCACAATAATTCAGCCGCAAAACGTACCCCACCCTGCAATACAGATCAACAGCTTACCCACCCCCACCCAGCTAACGCAGACTCCACTTGGAGCAGGATTTCCGCCGTCGGCCTCGCCCCCTGTCTCCTCCCTGCCTGCAGAGCCAACACCGGGCACGTCGGTAAATCCAGGCATAGCCAGACCTGAATCCAGCCCTGCCCAATCGGGCGCAAGCCCCAATGCGCCTGCACAGTTGCCATCGAACGATGCGGAAACACGAAACAATCAGCTTCCCGGCATGCCATCCACCCAGGGCCCAGATAAAATAACAAATCAGCCCCCATCTCAGGGCGTCGGCATTCCACGTGATATCGCCCCGCTCGTCCAACAACAACTTGACGGCCTGGCCAACCAGAACTTTGCCTGGCAAGGTCAGGTATGGCCGGGACAGAAAATGTGGTGGGAGATCGGCGAGAATCCAGAGGATCGCAATTTGGTCGGCGAAGAAGCCGACGCACGCTGGCACACGCGTCTGAAACTGATACTACCCAATCTGGGCGGCGTCGATGCCAGACTGCATCTCCAAGCCGATGGCGAATTGGGCATACGCATTCTATCCAACACACCGGAAGGGGAAACCCGTTTGCGCGATGGCTTGTCCGCACTGCACAAACAGTTGGAAGCCGCGGGGCTGAATGTGCGACAAATCCTGATTGATCATGAGCCGGCCATCGAAACCTGATTCGCCTCGCGAAGCCATCGCACTCGCCTATCAGCAAACCGATGCCGCACCACGCGTTGTCGCCAAGGGTAAAGGCTTGATTGCCGAGCAGATCATCGCCAAAGCAAAAGAACACGGAGTTTACGTGCACGAGTCGCCTGAACTCGTCGCGTTGTTAACTCAAGTGGATATTGACGAACATATCCCGCCGCAGTTATACATGGCTGTGGCTGAATTACTTGCCTGGCTGTACCGGATCGAACAAGGCGATAATCCCGAGCCTCCTACCCTTTGAAAACAGTTCTCGCGTTGACTGCGGCTCATGACAAACATTCCCGAAGATATTTCCGTCCCGGTTTTTGAAATTGACCAGCCGGAAAATTACGGCCAGTACATCCTGAACAATCCCCGGGAGATTCTGCGCCATCTTCAAACGCTCCAGGAGCAACGTAGTTTTGTGACGCTGTATCTGGATTCCGGACAGCATTTTTTTCTGAGCACCGTCGTTGCGGTCGACGAGGAAAAACACCAACTTTTGCTCGATAGCCCCGGCCTTCCCGAACAATTTACGCAAGCACTGAGTGCCCGGCAAAGCACACTATCGACTACAGTTGACCGGGTAAAAATCCAGCTACGCCTCGGCGCACTGCGTGCGGTTCAAAATGCAGACCGCACCGTACTCGCCAGCGCCCTGCCCGAACAAATGCTGCGTTTGCAGCGGCGGGAGTTTTTTCGGATCGAAACACCGTTGCTCACTCCTTTGCGCTGCAAACTTGCACAAAGGCATACCGACGGACGCGCTGAAGGTTTTGATTTTCCGCTCTACGATATCAGCGGCGGCGGGCTCTGCTTGACCGGCCCGATCACCCACGCTGACAAATTCTCATTGGGCGAACTGTTTGCCGATTGTCGCCTGGATATTCCTGGCGAAAGTGTTCTATCAGTCAATTTGAGAGTTCGTGAAATCTCGCGCGTCGAAACCATCAATGGTGACCAACAACTGCGTCTCGGCTGTGAATTCGTCAACTTGCCGGGCACGCGGTTGACCTTGATTGAGCGCTATATCACACGACTTGAGCGAGAGCGGAAAGCCAGAGCGAGCGGCCTTGCCTGACAAGCTCCACTAATATGCAGGAAAGCAGCATTCAATATCAGCATTTCTGGGTCGAACTCCTGCTGGGCATCGCCGTTATCACCATTATCGCGATGAACCCGCTGGCCAAAGGGGTAGTCAGCCTACTTGTGTTCTGGTTCGCCATACTAACCAGCCGGACAATCCAGAAAGGGCGCTTGGCCAACGCCAAGCGTCTGGCGCGACGACGGGCGCTTGAAGAAGAGAAAGCCCACCAGGAAGAAGCGTTACGCAAAAAACAGGAAGCATTGCAACAAGCACAGCGCGAATCGGCAATGAAATACCTCGACGCGACAAGCTGAACTGTAACCGTCAGACCTGCATGTTCATCATGTCCTGATAGGCGGTAACCAGCTTGTTGCGTACCTGAACCATTTCCTGGAAGGAAACGCTGGCCGTCTGCAGGGCGATCATTACTTCATGGAGGTTCTGGCTGGTATCGCCGGCGGCAAGTTTTTCCGCCATCTGATTGGCCGATTGCTGGGTCTCATTGACCTTGTCGATGGAATTCTTCAGGACTTCCGAAAAATCGGTAACGCCAGCCGTACCCGCAGATGGCTCTGCCGATTTGCCGGATGCTTGTGCTGCGGTCGACCGCAGTACGCTCAACATTTGTTCAATACCGTTGGTGTCCATTTTCCACTCCTTCAACCAAGCTTATCAGAGCAAAAATCGGGCCAGAATCAATCCTGATAGTGCCCTTCCTCGCGGTATTGCTGCAACTTGTAGCGCAAGGTCCGCTCCGAAATACCCAGTCGTTCGATCGCCAACTTCCGCGAGCCACCGACCTCTGCAAGCGTCTGCAGGATGTGCTCGCGCTCCAGATCCTTCATGTTCATATTATCGGCTTTTTTGTCGTTGACCGCAGCAACCGGCGACGTTGCCGGCCTGACTGCGGTCTGCCCGCCCAGGTGCAGATGCTCAGGCTCGATACTGCTACCCGGCGCCATGATCAAGGCTCGCTGCATGACATTCTCCAGCTCGCGCACATTGCCAGGCCACGCGTGCGAAGCAAGCACCTGCTCAGCTGGTGGTGACAGGCGCATGCCGGTTCGCCCGAAACGCCCGCCGTGCTCGGCAAGGAAATGCCGGGCGATCGGAACGATATCGAGCGGTCGCTGGCGCAGCGCGGGTATCGCCACCGGGAAAACGTTCAGCCGGTAGTACAGATCCTCACGAAACCCCCCGCTGGCAACCGCTTCAGCCATGTCACGATTGGAGGTGGCGACGATGCGGATGTTCAGGGCAACCGGCTTCTTGCCGCCAACCCGCTCCACTTCCCGCTCCTGTAAAACACGCAGCAGCTTGGCCTGCAGACCCATCGGCATTTCCGTCACTTCATCAAGCAGCAAGGTACCGTCCTGCGCCTGCTCGAACTTGCCGGCCTGCGCCTGCTGGGCACCGGTAAATGCACCCTTTTCGTAACCAAACAGGGTTGCCTCAAGCAGGCTGTCCGGAATCGCTGCGCAGTTTATGGCAACAAACGGACCATTGCGGCGCAGCGAATTTCGATGAATGAAGCGAGCGACCACTTCCTTTCCAACCCCCGACTCTCCTGTCAACAATACGGTTGCATCCGTCTGCGCAACACGCTGCGCTATGGCGAACAGATCCCGGCTGGCGGCATCCTCGGCCACCACGCCGCCATCATCACGGCTGGCCGCCAGTTCATATTTGTTGATGTGACTGAGCAAGGCCTTTGGTTCGAAAGGCTTGAGCAGGAAATCGCAGGCCCCTGAGCGCATCGCATCCACAGCCTTCTCTACCTCGGCGTAGGCGGTCATCAGTACCACCGGCAGATGCGGCAGGCGGGCACGGATTTCCTTGAGCAGGGTAATCCCGTCCATCGGCATCATGCGCACGTCGCTGACAACGATGGAAAACGCCTGGCGCTCCAGCGCCTGCAACGCCGCCTCCCCTCCGTCCACCGACACATAGGCACGACCAGCCAGTTCCAGGGTATCCCCGATTGCCTCACGCAGACTGGGATCATCCTCAACAACCAGAACAGGCAAACTGTGTTCGCTCATCGTTTCAACTTTCGCTTTGCGCTTCACCAACCGGTAGCGTCATGACAAACTCGGCACCCGCAATCGCTGCCGTCGAAATTTCAATTGTTCCACCATGCGCTCGCGCCACCCCGAGCGCGATCGCCAGACCAAGACCAGTCCCCTGACCCTTGGTCGTGTAGAAGGGCTCGAAGATTCGATCCCGCTTCTCCGGCGCAATCCCGGGACCACTATCGCGCACCGACAGACTAAGGAATTCGCCGGAAAAATTGCCGGAGAGGCAAATTTTGCCGCCCGCCGGCGTTGCCTGCAGCGCGTTTTCCAGAAGATTCACCAGCGCACCGAACAGCGCCTTGCGACTGCCGACGATTATTGCCTCTGCACAGCCGTCGACCGCAACAAATTCAATCCCGTGTTCGCGCATCAGCGGTTCCATGGTCTGGGCAACCTCGCCGAACAACTCGCCTGCGGGAATGATGTCGCGCCCCATGCTTTCACCCCGGGCAAACAGCAACACATCCTGGATCAGGCGTTCAAGGCGGCGTAACTGGGCAGTTGCCTTGTCGGAAAACTTCGCCCGCGACTCGTCACTCATTCCCGCCTGACCGAGATTGACTGTGTAGAGCAAAGCAGCGGCCAGTGGGGTACGCAACTGGTGGGCCAGGGAAGCCGCCATCTCGCCCATGGCTGCCAGCCGGTGGCTGCGCTCCAGCTCTTCCTTCATGCGCTGTGCCGAGGAAATGTCGTGGATCAGTAATATCTTGCCATCACCGGAGGGCAAAACACTTTCGGCCATCGACAACCAGGCTTCTCCCTGTCGCCATTCACCAACGGTCAGTGCAGGCTCAAGCGTCCGGCTGACCACGTCTCCCCAGTGCTCCCCGATCACACGCTCACCGAACATCGCGATGGCTACAGGATTGACCGCCGTCACACGCGCCGACGAGTCAAGCAGCACCACCCCGGCCGGCAAGGCATCGAGCAGCGAAGACAAACGCTCGGAAAGCGCCTCCTTCTCGCGGTACTGCCGCCGCAACTCGCCATTGGCCACAGCCAGCTCTTCAGTCAGCGAGGCTACGCGCCCCTGTAACGCCTCGTAGGCCTGCGTCAGCTCAGCCGAAACCTGATTGAACATCGCAAATGCGCGTTGCAACTCGGCAGTCTTGTCGGCAGCAGCAATGTCAACAGCAATGGGCTCGGGATTTGTCATTAAAAAGTTAGGGTGCATTCGGCGCCGGTAATAGTAGAATATTTCTAGGAAAATTTGGCTTCCTGTTTGATTCTTCTTCTGTTTCACCCTAAACGACTTGGCATTTGATGGCAGCAACAACCGAAACCACAGCAGGAACCGCACCACCGGAAAACCCGGTGGAACGCCTGCGCGAGGCTTTCAATCGTCTGAACGGGCAGCAAAAGATCGGACTGGCCGTTGCCATAGCTGCCATCATCGCAGTCATCGTTGGGTCCATCCTGTGGAATCAGCAACCTGATTTCAAGGTTCTTTTCTCCAACCTGAACGAACGGGATGGCGGCAATATCATTGCCAGCCTCGAACAGCAGAACATCCCCCATCGCATGTCCGACAGCGGAGCAATCATGGTGCCGAGCGAACGGGTTCACGAAATCCGTCTGAAACTCGCCTCTGAAGGTTTGCCACGCGGCGGCATGGTCGGCTTCGAGTTGATGGAAACCCAGAAATTCGGCATCAGCCAGTTTGCCGAACAGGTCAACTACCAGCGCGGACTGGAAGGAGAACTGGCGCGCACCATCATGTCGATCGGCTCGGTGCAATCGGCCAGGGTTCACCTGGCTATCCCGAAACCTTCGGTGTTTGTACGCGAAGAGCAGAAACCGACCGCATCCGTAATGCTCAATCTCTATCCCGGACGCGCCCTCGACAGCGCCCAGGTTGCCGGCATCACCCACCTGATTTCATCCAGCGTCCCGCAACTGCAGTCGGCTAACGTAAGCATCCTCGATCAGAACGGTGCCCTGCTGTCCACGCTCAAGAACAAGCTGACTGAAGCGGGACTCGACGCAACCCAGATAAAGTACGTTCGCGAGATTGAAAACAGCATTGTCGGACGCATAGAAGAAATCCTGAAACCTGTGCTCGGCTCAAACAATTTCAAGGTCCAGATCGCCGCAGACATCGATTTCTCGCAAAGCGAACAGACAGCCGAGACGTTCCGTCCAAATGCCACCCCGGACGCAAGCACCATTCGCAGCAGGCAAAACAACGAGACAGCAAGTGTCAATCAATCTGCGGGAGGCGTGCCCGGCGCTCTCACAAACCAACCGCCGGCTCCGGCCACAGCCCCGCTGACGGCACCGGCAGTTGGGAACATTCCAGGTCAACCGGCGCGCGCTGGCGACATCCAGGGACGGATAGAGGCGGCGGGCATTACGGCCCCCCTGAATGCAGCGGGACAACCCATCAATACAGCCAAGAACTCAACCATCAATTACGAGGTTGACCGTACAATTCGCCACACAAAACAAGGCATGGGTGCCATCCGCCGGCTAACCGCCGCCGTCGTCGTCAATCACCGCAAGGAGTTGGATAGCAAGAGCGGAAATGAAGTCAACAAACCGTTGGCCGATACTGAGATGAAACAGATCAACGATCTGGTTCGCGAAGCCATGGGTTTCAGCCAGGAACGGGGCGATTCAATTTCTGTCGCCAACGCGCCGTTTACCAGCACAGAAACAACCGAGATCAGCCTGCCAGCCTGGAAGGATCCGGAAACACTCACTTTTGCCAAGGAACTGGCAAAATACCTGCTGATCGCTGGCGTCATCGCCTTCCTGTACTTCAAGGTCATCCAGCCATCGCTCAAAACCATGTTCCCACCACCGTCTACAGACGAAGATCTCGCCACTGCTGCCGGTGTTGCAGGTGCCGCCGGCCATGTCGCAGTAATCGGCGAGGACGGAGAAGAAGGTGAGGACCATGTGAAAATTGATCATTACGCTGCCAAGGTGCAGAAAGCGCGGGATATCGCGCAAGCCGACTCGAAGGCAGTAGCTAACATTATCAGAGACTGGATGGGCGCCAATGCCAGCTGAAGACGGACTGGAAAAGAGCGCGACACTGTTGATTGCACTGGGCGAGGACCACGCCGCCGAGGTGCTGAAACACCTCGGACCACGCGAGGTGCAGAAGCTCGGCCATGCGATGGCGGCGCTGAAGTCGGTACCGCGGACGACGGTCGAAGCCGTTCTGGACGAATTCCACAAGGATGCCGAAGAGCATGCGGCCGTTCACGTCGACACCGACAATTACATCCGCTCAGTGCTAACCAAGGCACTTGGTGACGACAAAGCGTCAAATCTGATTTCCCGCATTCTGCAGGGCGGCGAGACCTCTGGTATCGAAGGTCTCAAGTGGATGGACGCGCAAACCGTCGCTGATCTGATCAAGAACGAACACCCGCAGATCATTGCGACAATTTTGGTGCACCTCGAACACGATCACGCCAGTGAAATCCTCAATCACTTCACCGAGCGACTGCGAAACGACGTTGTGTTGCGTATCGCGACACTGGAAGGCATCCAGCCATCCGCGCTACGCGAACTGAATGAAGCTATGTTACGCATCCTATCCGGCTCGACAAGCGTCAAGCGCACCGCCATGGGTGGCGTACGGACGGTCGCCGAAATTCTGAACTTCATCGGCACGGCGAATGAAACATCGGTGGTTGATGCCATCCGTGAATACGACCCCGATCTGGCCCAGAAGATTCTCGACGAGATGTTCGTTTTCGAGAACCTGATGGAAATCGACGATCGCTCGATCCAGATGATCATGCGCGAAGTGCAGTCCGATTCGCTGGTCCTGGCATTGAAGGGGGCTTCGCCGGAATTGCGCGAGAAGATTTTCAAGAACATGTCGCAGCGTGCCGCCGAAATGTTGCGCGAAGACCTGGAGTCGAAAGGTCCAGTTCGCCTCTCGGAAGTCGAAGCCGAGCAGAAGGAAATCCTCAAGATTGTCCGGCGCCTGGCCGACGAAGGCCAGATCGTCCTCGGTGGCGCCGGTGGCGAGCAGATGATCTGACGCCATGTCCAGTGTCATCCCCAAGGAACAACTGGCAGCTTACCAACGCTGGCAGGCCAATGCGTTCGATGCGGCGCCGGCGGCGCCCGAACCAGCACCGCA
>Ga0209066_10000767_pt1 | contig 45678 bp, 40 predicted proteins | sample All_14_2_FD_187198 | JGI IMG/M metagenome (GOLD analysis project Ga0209066, IMG submission 187198) | Freshwater microbial communities in response to fracking from Pennsylvania, USA - Allegheny Zone_MetaG_DW_15 (SPAdes) (version 2) ... | reverse complement strand
CTGTCGTGGTGTCGGCAGCGGTGGAAGACGGTACGGTCTACCTCGAGGTCGACTACATCCAGTTCCTGACGGGTGCCGAAGCCGCCGCCGCGGCGTCCGCGCGTGGCGACGAGTCCCCTCCCCCGAACGACTTCTACATCGTCAACGACAACGCACGGCTACGGCGGTTCGCGGTGCAGGACGGCATCTCGGTGAACGTGGTGGTGCGCGATGACGGCACCTCGGATCCCGGCGGTCGGACCATGCCGCTGTCGGACTGGGTCGTGCGGCTCGAAGGACCCACGGCAAGAGCGTTCACGTCCGGCTTCTACTGGCTCACGGTGAGCGGCGAGACGATCACCACGATCGAGCAGCAGTATCTCCCGTAGGACGGCGCACCATACCCCGCCTCCGTGCACCGCGCGTCATGTGACCCGCCACCGCGCTCTCACTACACAGCAGAGATGTTGGCATGTATCCTGCAGCGACGACCATGTCCGGCCAGGAGAGCGAGACACATGCGCACCCGACGTGCACGTGATGGATCCCAGGCGACGATCGATCCCGATGCCGCTCCGCTCAGCCGGGGCAGACTCCGTGTGCTGCGGATCGCGATCCTCGTGTTGTTCACGGTCCTCACCGTCGGCATCTCCGTGTTCCACGGAACGAGGATCGTCGCACTGATCGAGGACCACTCGCTGACCGAGGCCAGGTCGTATGCCGACCTCGTCATCGCCGCGCGCTCATGGAACGCCCGTCATGGCGGCGTATGGGTCGAGAAGACGCCTTCAGCGGACACGAACCCGTACCTGCTCGGGCTTGGCATCCAGGCTGACCGCATGGTGGATGACGGGACGACGCTCACGCTTCGCAACCCGTCACTCATGACGCGGGAGATCGCCGAGGAGATGGGTCGGACTGGGGCGCCGTCGGCCTTCAAGCTGACCAGCCTGCTGCCGGTCAACCCGGCCAACGCCCCCGACATGTGGGAGCGGGATCAGCTCGAGCGGTTCGAGGCACGGGGCTCCGATGTGACCGAAGCATGGAGCACCGACTCCGCCGCAGGTGATGGCGAGCGGTTCCGCTACATGCGAGTGCTCTTCGTAGACGCGTCGTGCCTTCAGTGCCATGCCGGCGCGGGGTACGAAGTCGGCGATGTGCGCGGGGCGTTGAGCGTGTCACTGCCCTATGCGGAGACCGCGGCGTCACTCGCCCGGACGCGTGACCAGGTGTTCGGTATCGCCGCCGTGGTGCTGCTGCTCACCTGGACGGGCGTGATCGTGGCCACGCGACTCCAGGAGAGGCAGGTCGCGGCTTCCGAGCACGCGCTCGCCACGGCCGCCGCCACCGATCCACTCACGCGACTCTCCAACCGGGGCCACACGTTCGAACGTCTGCGGACCGAGATCGAACGCACGCGACGGACCCGCACCGGCCTCGGCGTCATGCTTGCCGACATCGATGACTTCAAGCGGATCAACGACACCTACGGGCATGCGGCGGGTGACGATGTGCTTCGCACTGTGGCGGTCACGGTGAAGAACGCGGTCCGCACCTATGATCTCGTGGGAAGGATCGGCGGCGAGGAGCTGCTCGTCGTGGCGCCAGACATCGAGCCGGAGGCGCTAATCGAGCTGGCCGAGCGCGTGAGGGCGGCGGTGGAGGGTGCGTACGCGCTGGACGGCTCAGGTGAACGCGTGAGCGTGAGCATCGGGACCGCGTACCTGCCCCATGGGTCCGGCGAGTCCCTCGACACCCTTGTGGCGCGAGCGGACGAGGCGATGTACCGGGCGAAGGACGCGGGCAAGAACCGCGTCGAGTCCAGCTAGCGGCCGTTACCGCTTGCGACGGCGCACAGCGTGCGTGGAACCCTTGCGGGCACCGCGCCGCAGGCTGCTCAGCACCTCGTCCGCCGTGCTCGACTCGACCTCCGCCTTGAGCTTCACGACCTGGTCGCGCAACCGCGCCGCGTTCTCGAAGTCGAGCGCTTCGGCCGCCGAGTGCATGTCCTCCTCCATCGCGGCAAGCACGCGCGCGAGCTCCTCACGCGGCAGCTGTCCGAGTTCGGCGGCCACGTCAACGCTCGGCTCGAGACCGACCTCTTGTTCGCGCACGTACTGCGCGATGTCGTGGATGGCCTTGCGGATGGTCTGCGGCTCGATGCCGTGCTCCTCGTTGAACTCGAGCTGGATGATCCGGCGCCGCTCGGTCTCCTCCATGGCCGTGCGCATCGAGTCGGTGACCTTGTCGGCATACAGGATGACCTGGCCGGACACGTTGCGCGCCGCGCGACCGATCGTCTGGATGAGCGATCGGTGGTTGCGCAGGAAGCCCTCCTTGTCGGCGTCGAGGATGGCCACGAGCGACACCTCGGGAAGGTCGAGCCCCTCGCGGAGCAGGTTGATGCCCACGAGGCAGTCGATCACGCCGGCACGGAGATCACGCAGGATCTCGACACGCTCGAGCGTACCGATATCGGAGTGCATGTAGCGAACCTTGATGCCGTGCTCGAACAGGTAGTCCGCGAGGTCCTCGGCCATCTTCTTCGTGAGCGTGGTGACCAGCGTGCGCTCGTTGCGGTCGGCGCGCTCGCGCACCTCGGCCATGAGATCATCGATCTGACCGTGCGTGGGGCGGACCTCGATCTGCGGGTCGACGAGGCCCGTGGGCCGGATGATCTGCTCGACCACGCGCTTGGACACGCGCAGTTCATAGTCACCCGGCGTGGCCGAGACGAACACGGTCTGCGGCACGCGCGCACGGAACTCGTCGAACTTGAGCGGCCGATTGTCGAGCGCGCTGGGCAGACGGAATCCGTGCTCGACGAGCGTGAGCTTCCGCGACCGGTCACCCTCGTACATGCCATGCAGCTGTGGAACGGTCACGTGGCTCTCGTCGATGATGCAGAGGAAGTCCTCGCCGAAGTAGTCGATCAGCGTGTGCGGGGGCTCGCCCGCCTGTCGACCGTCCAGGTGACGTGAGTAGTTCTCGATGCCGTTGCAGTACCCCATCTCCTCGAGCATCTCGAGGTCGTACGAGGTGCGCATCTCCAGACGCTGGGCCTCGAGCAGCTTGCCGTCGGCGTTGAGCTGCACCAGCCGGTCGTGGAGCTCCTCGCGGATCGCCCCGATCGCGTCGGTCAGCTTGTCCTTCGGGGTCACGTAGTGTGTCGCAGGCCAGATCGGCGTGGCGCCGAAACGGTTCACCACTTCGCCGGTCACGTGGTCCACCTCGGAGATCGACTCGATCTCATCGCCGAAGAACTCCACCCTGATCGGAAGGTCGGCGTATGGCGGGAAGATGTCGAGCACATCGCCTCTCACGCGGAACGTCCCGCGTGAGAGCTCGTAGTCATTGCGATCGTACTGGATGTCGATGAGGTCGTAGATCAGCTTGTCGCGGTCGTACGGGGTGGCCTCGGCAAGGAATACCGCCATGCCCGCATAGTCCTCGGGCGAACCGATACCGTAGATGCACGACACGCTGGCGACCACCACCACGTCCTTCCGCGAGAGCAGCGCGGCGGTGGCGGCATGGCGGAGCTTCTCCACCTCGGCGTTGATCGACGCGTCCTTCTCGATGAAGGTATCGGTGGTGGGGACGTACGCCTCGGGCTGGTAGTAGTCGTAGTACGAGACGAAGTACATCACCGCGTTGTCAGGCATGACATCGCGGATCTCGCTGGCGAGCTGTGCCGCGAGCGTCTTGTTGGGGGCGAGGATCAGCGTGGGCTTCTGCACGGCCTCCACGAGCTTGGCCATCGTGAACGTCTTGCCGGATCCGGTCACGCCGAGCAGCGTCTGGTCGGTCAGACCGGCGCGGACGCCGTCGGCCAGGCCCGCGATCGCACGTGGCTGATCGCCCGCCGGCTCGAACTCGGAAACGACCGCAAGCTCCCTCACTGCGCTCACCTCTCCCGCGGCGCGATCTCCATGTCCCAGAACTCCCCGATGGCCGCCTGGAACGACTCGATGTCGCCATCGTTCTCGATCACGTAATCGGCGATCTCGCGACGTTCCCCGTCGCCGGCCTGCCTGGCCAGGCGGTTCTCAGCATCCTCCCGGGACATCCCGCGCGCAACCGCACGCTCGATGCGCAGGTCCTCGTTGGCCGAGATGGTGAGCACGGCGTCGACCGGCTCCAGGAACAGCGGGGACTCCACGAGCAGCGGCACCACGAGCACCACGGCCGGTGGTTGCTCGCCCTGGAGCGCCAGCGTGTCGAGCGCGCCCGCGACAGCCGCGAGGATGGCCGGGTGCATGATCGCGTTCAGGCGGGCCGTGCCCTCCTCTGTTGCGAACGCGACAGCGGCGAGCGCCGTGCGATCGACAAGTCCGTCGGCACCGAGGATGTCCGCGCCGAAGGCCTCGACGACCCGCTCGCGCACCGCGGCCGCTTGCACAAGGAGCGTTCTCCCGATCTCATCGAGGTCGATGACCACGGCGCCGCGCTCGGCGAACACCTGCGCCGCGGTCGACTTGCCGGAGCCCAATCCTCCGGTGAGTGCCAGTACGTACATCTCAACCCTCCAGACGGTTCGGGGCCGGGCCGCGCGCTCGCGCGGGCCCAGCCCCGGTGGGTTCACCTCAGCGGTGGTACTGGACGCTTAGCCCTCGTCCCCATCGCCTTCGACGACCGGCTCGGCGTCGGCCGGAGCGGTCTCGTCCTCGACGACCTCGGCGGTCTCGACATCAGCCTCGACGGCCTCATCAGCCGCAACGGTCTCAGCGGCTTCCGCGACCTCGTCGCTGTCACCCTCGGCAGCCTCATCCGGGGCCGGGATGGCGTCGGGCAGACCGAGCTCCTCGTTGGCCGCGCGGATCGAGAGCGAGATGCGACGGCGGTCCAGATCGACATCCATGACCTTCACCTTGATGGCGTCGCCCACACGCACGACGTCCTCGGGCTTCTCCACGTGGCCACGGGCCATCTCGGAGATGTGCACGAGACCCTCGACGTTGTCGCCGATCTCGACGAATGCGCCGAACGGCACGATCTTGGTGACCTTGCCGTCAACGATGACGCCGACCGTGAAGTCCTTGACGAGCTGCTTCCACGGGTCTTCCTGGGTCTGCTTGAGACCGAGGGAGATGCGCTCGCGGCTCATGTCCACGTCGAGGACCTGCACCTCGACCTTGTCGCCCACGGCGACGACCTCGGACGGGTGGTTCACGTGGCTCCAGCTGAGCTCGGAGATGTGGACCAGACCGTCGATGCCGCCGAGATCGACGAAGGCGCCGAAGTCGACGATCGAGGACACGGTACCCGGCAGGATCATGCCCTTGACCAGCTTGTTGAGCACGTCCTGGCGCTCCTGCTTGCGGTCCTCCTCGAGCACCACGCGGCGCGACAGGACGACGTTGTTGCGGTTGCGGTCCATCTCGATGACACGCGCCTCGAGGCGATCGCCGAGGAACATGTGGAGGTCCTTCACGCGGCGAAGATCCACGAGCGATGCCGGCAGGAAGCCGCGCAGGCCGATGTCCAGGATCAGACCACCCTTGACGACCTCGATGACCTCGCCCTCGACGTTCTCGCCGCCCTCGAACTTCTTCTCGATGTCGTTCCACGCACGCTCGTACGCGGCACGCTTCTTGGAGAGGATGAGTCGGCCGTCCTTGTCCTCCTTCTGGAGAACGAGCGCCTCGATCTCGTCGCCGAGCTCCACGATGTCCGCCGGATTGGCGTCCTTGCGGATGGAGAGCTCGCGCGCCGGGATGACGCCCTCGGACTTGTAGCCGATGTCGAGCAGAACCTCGTCCCGCTCGACCTGGACCACGGTACCGGTCACCAGGTCACCGTCGTCGAAGTCGGTGATGGTGCCATCGATGAGGGCGTGCATCTCCTCGTCGGTGTACTCGTGATCGTCGATCTCGATGTAGCTGCTGTGCTCGTCTACCACTGTGGGTGGCCCCTTTCGTGCTTCCGGGGCCCCGGTCCCATGTCGTCTCGGTCGCCTGCTGTCCGGTCGGTCATGCTCTCGGGGGCCTACATGACTGTTCACCCCGCGCGGGCGCGCGAGGCCGCAAGAGTGTACCACCAGTGGCGCCGCTGTGCGAATCCGCGCCGGGCGGCACCGCTATGCCCCGAGCGTCATGCATCGCCGATCGCATATCGCCCGGCCAGTCATCACGCCCTCATTATCCGTCCGACGCACGCCGATATACAGTGCATGGCCCGCACACCCGACACACAACCAGCTCGTGCGACCGGAGCGCCCAAGACGGTGACGCTCCGGGTGCGTCTCGTCATCCTCCTCCTGGCGATGCTGCTGCCCTTCGCGGGCCTGTCGTTCTGGCAGGCCCGCGACATCTACGCCGACCAGCGCGCCCACGCCTCGTCCGAGGCGCTCACGATGTCCCGCCTTGTCGGCTACTCGATCGACGACAACATCGAGTCCACGGAGGACCTTCTCGTGTTCGTTGCCGGCAGCGAGGCCGCGCGTACCGGGGACCATGCGACGCTACAGGCATGGTTCTCCGAGATGCTCCCCTCGTATCCGCACTTCATGAATATCATCTTCGTCGGCTCCGACGGCATCATCCGTGCGGCTGGCCTGCTGCCAGAAGACCCATCGAAGCCCGTCGACGTGTCTGACACCGTGTACTTCAAGCGTTCCATGGAGTCGACCGGCCTCGCCGTGGGCGACTTCATGCTCGGGAAGATCTCCGGGAACCCCGTGGTACACGTCTGTTACCCGGTCTACGACACCGCCGGGACGCGCACCGGCTTCGTCGCCGCCGCGTTCAGCCTGACACGCATCCAGGACCGCGTGATGGACCTGGACGTCCCCATATACATGAACGCCACGGTGATCGATCAGAATGGGATCGTGGTGGCCCGGAGCGACCAGGCGGAGCAGTGGGTGGGGACCGACGTCGGCGCGATGTTCGAGCTGCCCCGCATGCAGGCGGAGCCTGAAGGCACCGGCGAACTCACGCTGGCCGACGGCCAAAGACAGCTCTCCTCATACACCACGGCGACGAAGGTCCCGTGGCACGTCCGCTGCACTATCGACAACACGCACGTGCTGCAGGAGGTTCAGGCGAGCATCGAACGGCAGCTGTCCGTATCCATCCCGTTGTTCCTGCTCGCGTTCGCGGGGTTCCTCTGGATCGGCAGAGACCTCGACCTGATGCACCGGCACACGCGACGCATGGCCCTTTCCGACGGACTCACCGGGCTGGCGAACGTCCGCCAGCTCGAGCAGGATCTCCACCGCGCGATCTCGGCGGCCGACAGGACCGACCGTCCCGTGTCGTTCATCATGCTCGATCTCGACAACTTCAAGCAGTTCAACGACCTCAGAGGGCATAGGGCTGGCGATGCCGCGCTCAAGGCTGCGGCCACCGTGGTCAAAGAGGCGGTGCGCGGACGTGACGCGTGCTACCGCTACGGCGGCGAGGAGTTCTGCGTGTTGCTGCCGGACACCGATGCCGATGGCGCATACTCGGTGGCCGAGCGTATCCGCGAGCAGATCGCCAGCTCGGAGGTACGTCTGGACGACGGGACCACCGCCCCGATCACCATCTCGGCCGGCGTGGCCACATACCCGGTGAACTCGGGGACCGCCGAGGAGCTCATCAACTGCTCCGACGCGGCCCTGTACCGGGCGAAGGGCCAGGGTCGCAACGTCGTCTTCATCTGCGACCGGACACCGGGGTCGAATCCGATCGGCTGAGCCGCGTCACAGTGACCACCGGCCAGGCTTCCGGACCCCCTACTTGGCCTGCGCCCAGTTCACGCCCGCGCCGATGCCCACTTCGAGCGGCACGGTGAGGTCTGCGACCTCGGCCATGGCTGCACGGGCGAGAGCGGACAACTCCTCGAGCTCACCGGCCGGCACTTCGAATACGAGTTCGTCGTGCACCTGCAACACCATACGCGACTCGAAACCTTCGGCATGCAGACGGCGGTCCACCTCGATCATCGCGAGCTTCATGAGATCGGCGGCCGTGCCCTGCATCGGATGGTTCATCGCCGTACGCTCGCCGAAGGACCGTAGGTTGTGGTTGCCGCTGCCCAGCTCGGGTATCGGGCGGCGGCGGCCGAACATCGTCTCGGCATACCCGGTCTTGTGCGCCTCGGCGATGGTCTCGTCGAGATACCTCCGCACCCGCGGATAAGCAGCGAAGTACCGGTCGATCGTGGCCTGGGCCTCGGCGTAGCCGATGCCGAGCGAGTCGCCCAGACCGTGTGCCGAGATGCCATAGACGATGCCGAAGTTGACGGCCTTCGCTTTGCGGCGCATCTCGGGGTCGACCTCGTCGGGCGCGACGTCGAAGACACGCGCCGCCGTGGCGGCGTGGAAGTCGGCGCCTGATGTGAACGCCTCGATCAGTCCGGGATCGCCCGAGAGGTGCGCCAGGATGCGCAACTCGATCTGCGAGTAGTCAGCGCTCACCATCAAGTCGCCTTCACGCGCGGGCACGAAAGCCGCACGGATGCGCCGGCCGAGCTCCGTGCGCACGGGGATGTTCTGCAGGTTGGGGCTGCTGCTGGACAGCCTGCCCGTGGCCGCGACCGTCTGGTTGAACGTGGTGTGGATGCGGCCGTCCTCGCCCAGAAGGCGCGGTAGCGAGTCGATGTAGGTGCTCGTGAGCTTCGTGAGCTCGCGGTAGGCCACGATCTTGTCGGCGATCGGGTGGAGCGGCGCAAGCGAGGCCAGCACGCTCGCGTCGGTGGAGTAGCCGGTCTTGGTCTTGCGCTGCGTCGGCAGTCCGAGCTTCTCGAACAGCACCTCGCCGAGCTGCTTGGGCGAGTCAATCGTGAACTCACAGCCCGCGAGCTCGTGGATCTCAACGGTAAGCGACGTGATCTCCGCGTGCGTCTCGTTTGAGAGCGCGTCGAGCACCTGCCGATCGAGACCGACCCCCGCCTGCTCCATGCGCATGAGGACCGGGACGAGCGGCATCTCGATCTCGGTGAAGCAGCGCATGGCGCCCCACTCCTCGAGCCGGGCCGCGAGCACCGGCGCCAGCTCGGCGGCGGCTCGCGCTTCCGCGGCGGTGTCGCCCGCCTCCACCGTGCGCCCGAGGTGCTCCGCCGCAAGCGCGGCGATCTCGTAGCTCGAGCGGTTGGACGCGAGCAGGTATCCCGCGAGCCCGCAGTCGAACAGGCGCGCAGGGTCGAGCTCGGGCACGGAGCCCGACGATGCCGGGCAGACCGCTTCGGCGAGCGCCTTGATGTCGCCGGCGCTGACCACGCAGGTCTCGGCGATCGAGCGCCACGCCTCCGCCGCCGCGTCGCCTGAGACAGTGGTGACCGTACCGTCGCACGCGAAGGCCACCACCTGCTCGCCACCGAACAGGCACGTCCCATCGCCGGCACCCGCCGCTACCCCCACACGGCTCCCGGTCGTCCGGGAAAGGTCGCGCAGCCACGCACGGGCCTGATCGCCGGCGAGCTCGCGCCATGCGTCGTCCGGAGCGACATCCTGTACCTCCGGCGCCGCCTCCGACCTGCGGGCGGTACGCACCCGCGGGATGAGCGATGTGAACGCGAGCCCGGTCAGCGCATCGAGCGCCGTCGGCTCGTCCCAGGAGCCCCACGTCACCGCCTCGAGATCGACATCGAAGGGCACGTCCCTCCGGATGGTCGCGACCACCCTGCTTGCGAGCGCGGCGTCCACGTTGGCGCGGACGTTCTCGCCGAGCTTGCCCTTGATCTCGTCCGCGTGCTCAAGCACCGCATCGAGCGATCCGTACTGCTGCAGGAGCTTCGCGGCTGTCTTCTCCCCCACCCCCGGGATGCCGGGGATGTTGTCCGATGTGTCGCCCTTCAGGCCGAGGAAGTCCGCCACCTGCCCGGGCGCCACGCCGTAGCGCTCCACCACGGCGTCGCTGTCGTAGACCACGATGTCGGTGATGCCCTTCTTGGTGCTGACCACTCGCACGTTCTCGTCGACCAGCTGGAGCGCGTCCTTGTCCCCGGTCACCAGCAGCACGCGCATGCCGGCCTTCGACCCTCGCTCGGCGATCGTGCCGAGGATGTCGTCGCCCTCCCACCCCTCGACCTCCACGATGGGGATCGCCAGTGCGGTGAGCAGCTCCTTGATCATCGGGAACTGCGACTTCAGGTCGGGGTCGGTGGGCGGGCGCTGGATCTTGTACTGCGCGAGCGCCTCTGTGCGGAACGCCGGCTTGCCCCGATCGAACGCGACCACGACGCCGTCAGGGCCGAGGTCGGCGACCATCTTGAACAGCATGGTCATGAAGCCGAACACTGCGTTGGTGGGACGGCCGTCGGGAGCCGTCATCGTTGGCGGCAATCCGTGGAACGCGCGGTGCAGCAGGCTGTTGCCATCGATCACGGCGATCGTGCGCTCGGTCATCAGACGCCTTTCGGGTACGAACTCGGCAAGCGCGCGGCACAGCGCGGCGCGTGCAACGATTCTACCCGAGGGGACTGACGTGGGCTTCTTCAACTGGGCCGCTCCGCTCGTGCGGCGCTACGGCGACCGCTTCACGGCGGAGGACGCGGGAGAGATCGCCGGTTGGCTGCGGCCTGCGGTATCGCCAGGCGGTCACGTTCTCGACGTAGGCGGCGGCGCGGGGCAGCTCGCCATGTTGCTCGCCGAAGCGCTCGACGCCCGCGTGACGGTGCTCGACCCCACCGCCGAGATGGTGGCGCATGTGCCCGCTAGTGAGCGCATCACCGGCGTCCAGGGCACCGCGGAAGCGATGCCGCTGCCCGATGACGCGTTCGACGCGATCGTAGTGACCGACGCGTTCCATCACTTCCGCGACCAGGGAGCGGCGGTCGCCGAGTTCGCGCGCGTCGTACGCGACGGCGGGTTCGTGCTCGTGCTGGAGCTCGACCCCCGTCCGCTCTCGATGCGCCTCATCGCGCTCGGCGAGCGTCTCGTGGGCGAGCCCGCCGCGTTCATGACCCCTGAGGAGCTGTGCTCGTTCATGACGGCACGCGGGATCGAGGGTGCGTGCGTGCCGCTCGAGAAGGCCGGCTACCGGTTCGTCGGGCGGGTGTCGAAGCGGACCGGGCAAGCGTAGCGACAGCTGGGCGGCCGACTGACCCGCGGGCGTCAGGTCCGCCAGAGGTACCCCACGTTGCGCACCGTCTCCAGACGCCGCGCGAGCTCCGGTCCCAGCTTGGACCGCACGCGCCGCACGTGCACGTCGACCGTGCGGGCTCCGCCGAAGTAGTCGGTGCCCCATACCCGCTGCAGCAGCAACTCCCGGCTGTACACGCGGTTCGGATGCGTGACGAGGAATGCGAACAACGCGTATTCCAGGTAGGTGAACTCGATGGGCGTGTCGCCCGCGTACGCCTGGTACGTGGCCAGATTGAGGGTGAGTTCGTCCACCCGCACAACGTCCTGCGCCGCCGCGTCCTCACCCGGCCACAACAGCGCCCGCACTCGCGCCGTCACCTCCTGGGGCGACGAGCCGCGCGTCACGAAGTCGGCCGGAAGGCGCACCGGCATCCTCAGGCTCCCCAGTGCCTCGGGTTCGAGCACCAGCAGGAGCCTGAGATCGCTGCCTCTGGCCGCGGCAGCCTCGGCAAGGGCGACCACGCCCTCGGGAGCACGCCCCGCGTCGGCCACGACCAGGTCCCCGGGATCGCCGGACATCCTGAGCTCGAGCTCGGCGACCGGGCAGTAGAGGATCGCCACGTCAAGCGCGCCGATGCCCGTCTCCACCCAGGCACGGGCGTACACGTCGTCCGAAGCTATGAGCACGCGCTTGACATGCATCCGTGCACTCCTCCACCCGCACTGGCGTCACCCGATGCGACTCCCAAAGGGCAGCGCCGGACAGGACCGAAGTCCCGCCCGGCGCCATTGCCGTCGAACCACCCGCCGGACCGGCATCCGACGGTCGTGCGAGATCCGCTAGAGGATCGAGAGGTACTTGTCCTGCTCCCACGCGGTCACGGTCGCCACGTACTCGCTCCACTCGGCCTTCTTGTTGGCCACGAAGAAGCTGTGGATGTGCTCGCCGAGCACCTCCTTCATCAGCTCTGAGCCCTCGAACAGCCCGATCGCCTCGCCGAGGTCCTTCGGCAGCGTCTGGATACCCGCGGCCTCGAGCTCCGCCTCTGTCATGTGGAAGATGTTGTTGGTGGCCTCGGGCATCAGGGTCAGGCCCTCTTCGATGCCCTTGAGGCCGGCGCCGAGCATGACCGCGAACGCCAGGTACGGGTTGGCCGAGGGGTCCGGCGAACGCAGCTCCACGCGGGTCGCCACTTCCTTGCCGGGCTTGTACATCGGCACGCGCACCATGGCGGAGCGGTTCCGGCGCGCCCAGGTCACGTACACCGGGGCCTCGTAGCCCGGGACGAGCCGCTTGTAGGAGTTCACGAACTGGTTGGTCACCGCGCAGAACTCCGGCGCGTACTTGAGCAGACCGGCGATATAGGCCTTGCCCACCGGCGAGAGGTTGTAGCCTTCGGGGTCGTTGGCGTCGAAGAACGCGTTGCCCTCGGCATTGAAGAGGCTCTGGTGCACGTGCATGCCCGACCCGTTCTCGCCCTGGATCGGCTTGGGCATGAAGGTCGCGTACACGCCGTTCTTGTGCGCGATCTCCTTCACGGTGAGGCGGTAGGTCATCACGTTGTCCGCCATCGTGAGCGCGTCGGCGTAGCGCAGGTCGATCTCGTGCTGCGACGGCGCTACCTCATGGTGCGAGTACTCCACCGGGATGCCGAGCTTCTCGAGCGTGAGCACCGTCTCGCGGCGCAGGTCGCTCGCCACGTCGAGCGGGGTGAGGTCGAAGTAGCCGCCACGGTCGAGGGTCTGCGTGCCCTTGCTGTCCGAGAAGTAGAAGAACTCGAGCTCAGGGCCCACGTACATCGTGTAGCCCATGTCGGCAGCCTTTGCGAGCATCCGCTTGAGCGCGTGGCGCGGATCGCCCTCGAACGGCGTACCGTCCGGGTTCATCACGTCGCAGAACATGCGCCCGGTGCCGCCGTTGTCTCCGCCATTGGCGCGCCAGGGCAGCATCGTGAAGGTCCCGGGGTCGGGGAACGCGACCATGTCGGACTCTTCGATGCGGGTGAAGCCGTCGATCGAGGAGCCGTCGAAGCCCATGCCCTCTTCGAACGCGCCCTCGAGCTCGCTGTCGGTGACTGCGAAGCTCTTGAGGAAGCCGAGCACGTCGGTGAACCAGAAGCGGATGAAGCGCGTGCCCCGCTCCTCCACGGTCTTCAGTACATAGTCCTTGTCCATCGCTGCGGTCATGGCGGGATCCTTTCTAACGGTAGGGTTCACATGAAGCGTACTGACGGTGTGTTTCGGCCGTGTTTCGGCCGCGAGAACGACGCGATACGGCTCTTCACGCCGGGTCCGCGGTTGTGCGACAGTGTCGGGAAACCTCCGGGGAGGGAGCGACCATGATCCAGGGCACGAGCGTCTACCTCACGCGGTTCGACGAGAGCAACGCCGAACAAGCGCGCGCGTGGCTGAACGACCCCTCGGTCAACGAATGGATGCTCTCGGGCCAGATCCCGATCTCCCGCGCTCAGGAGGCCTCGTTCTACGAGCTCACCGAGCGTGAGTGGAGCGCTGGCACCGCGTACCGCTTCGAGGTCCATGCCGCCGAGGACGGCCGCTTCATCGGCATCGTCGGGCTCGACTCCACGAACCTCGTGCACCGCACCGGCGAGGTGGGGATATTCATCGGCTCGGCCGCGGAACAGAACCGCGGGTTCGGCCGCGACGCGATCGTCACGCTGCTGCGCTTCGGGTTCGACCGCCTCGGCCTGCACCGTATCGCGATCAAGGCCAACGCCGAGAACGAACGCGCGGTACATCTCTACACGTCGATCGGCTTCGTACAGACCGGCCGCGAGCGCGAGTGCGTGTTCATGCGCGGCCGCTTCCGCGACCATCTCTGCTTCGACATGCTGGAGTCCGAGTTCCACGAGCGATACGGCCTTTCGGAGTAGCTACATCGGGGCGTAGAGCTTGGCGTATGGACGGTGGCTCATCGGCGCGATGCGGGTGAACGGCGCCGCGAGGATCTCGTCGGCGTCCATGCCCATCGCGGCCGCGTACTCCGCGATCACCGGCCGCAGCCCGGAGAGATGCTCCTCCCCCGCCTCGGAGATGCCGACCTCGGCGCCGCACTGCCAGGGCTCGACGGTGCCACGCACGTACATCACGCCACCGTGCATCCCGGCGCCCAGGAACGACCCCGCGATCGGCTGCGCCTCGTCGCGACCATTCATGCCGAGCAACACGAGCATCCCGCCGGCCATGTACTCGCCGAAGAAGTCGCGCGCCTTGCCGCCGCACACGAGGATCGGCACGTGCTTCTCGAACGCCTTCATGTGGATGCCCACGCGGTAGCCCACGTCGCCGCGCACGAACACCTTGCCGCCACGCATGCCGTAGCCGAGCACGTCGCCCGCGTCACCGTGGACGATGACGCGACCGCCGCTCATGGTGTTGCCCACGCCGTCTTGCGCATTGCCGAAGACCTCGACCTCCGCGCCGTCCATGAACATCGCGGTGTCGTTGCCGGCGGTGCCATGCACCTCGATCCTCACGCCGGGCGCCGTGAGACCGGCACCGAGGTACCGCTGTCCGTTCACCCCGGTGATGCGCACGGTGGCGACACCCTCGGACACCAGACGCCGGACGGCGTCGTTGAGCTGCTGGAAGTACACGCCTGTGGCATCCACGCGCGCTTCAAGACCGCTGCGCTCCACCAGCGGCGCGACCTGGCGGTATCCCTCGATCACGCCCGCGGGAGGTGTGCTCGTCGCTGCTGTCATCATCGTTCTCACCCTCCCTCTAGAGTCCGGCCGGCTTGACGCCGAGGATCCGGCACGTCTGCTCGTCGAGCCCGATCGCGCGCAGCCGTTCGCGGCTTCCCCGCAAGCTCTCCACGGCGTTCACGCCCAGCGCGCCGAGGATCTCCTGCAGCTCATGGCTCCATGCGTTCACAAGGTTCGTGAGCCGCTCGGCGCCCCACTCGGGGTCGATGCGCCGCGTGAGCTCGGGACGCTGGGTCGTGATGCCCCACGAACACTTGCCCGTGTGGCAGCTCTGGCACAGGTGGCACCCCAACGCGAGGAGTGTCGCCGTGCCGATGGCCACCGCGTCGGCACCGAGCGCGATCGCTTTGGCAGCATCAGCCGAGGAGCGGATCGAGCCCGCCGCGATGATGGAGGCATGGTTGCGGATGCCCTCGTCGCGCAGACGCTGGTCCACGACGGCGATCGCGATCTCCACCGGGATGCCCACGTGATCGCGCACCACCTGTGGGGTGGCGCCGGTGCCGCCCCGGAACCCATCGAGGTAGATGTAGTCGGCGCCTGCGCGCACGATGCCACTCGCGATGGCGGCCACGTTGTGCACGGCCGCGATCTTCACGCCGACGGGCCGGTAGCCGCTCGCTTCCTTGAGCGCATAGATGAGCTGCCGGAGGTCCTCGATGGAGTAGATGTCATGGTGAGGTGCGGGTGAGATCGCGTCGCTGCCCTGCGGCACCATACGGGTGGCCGATACGTCCCGGTCGATCTTCTCGCCGGGGAGGTGCCCGCCGATGCCGGGCTTCGCGCCCTGTCCTATCTTGATCTCGAGCGCCGCCGCACGCTTCAGCACCTCGGGACTCAGCCCGAAGCGGCCGGAGGCCACCTGCAGGATGATGCGGTCTTGGTAGGGGTAGAGATCCTCATGCAGACCGCCCTCGCCCGTGTTCATCGTCACGCCGAGGCGCTGCGCGGCCATCGCCATCGAACGGTGCACGTTGAGCGACACCGAGCCGTAGCTCATCGGCGCGAAGACGATCGGCACGGCCAGTTCGATGTTGCGTGCGACACCCGCGTCGCCGGCGAGCTTGAAGCCACCCTCACCGTCGGGTTCGACCGCCACACTGTCGGCCTTGCGGCCGAGGTAGGTCCGCAGCTCCATCGGCTCGCGGAGCGGGTCGATCGACGGGTTGGTCACCTGGCACGCGTCGAGCACGAGCTTGTCGAAGATGCGCTCGTACGGCTTCGGATTGCCCATCGAGGTGAGCAGCACGCCACCCGAATCGGCCTGCGTCCACACGGCCTTTCGCGCGTCTGCCGACCAGTTGTCGTTGTCGCGGAACGCGAGCGTGTTCTTCTCGATGGTGATGCAGTGCGCCGGACAGTAGGTGACGCAGCGATGGCACGCGCGGCACTTCTCATCATGTGGGATGGGGCGCTCGTTGAAGTCGTAGACGCCCCACCCGCACTGCTGCACGCAGCGCCCGCACTTGTGGCACTTGTCGTAGTCGATCTTCACCCGGAATTCGGGCTGTACGAACGTCTGCTGCATGCTAGACCGCCACTTCCTCGAGTTCATGACAGGCGTCGGCCGCGGTCACCGCACAGGAGACCTCGGCTGGGGTGGCGTGAAGGGTGCTGTGGAATGGAAGTTCCATGCCCTTGACGCGTGCGATCACCGGCTCACCGGCGCGCGGGGTCCACAACGTGTCCGGCTCGGGCATCACGGTGCGGATTGCGCTCTCCTCGGAGGCGACCATGAGTCTGCTCCCGCTGCGGGCCGCCACAAGCGGGCGCAGCTTGATCCGGTCATTCAGCGCGACCATGCCGCCGTTGAAGCCCAGCACGATCGCGAACGGGCCGTTGAGCATCGCCGGACCGTACACCGCCCGCAGCGACCGCATGAGCGCGGCGCGCTCAGCCGGCATCCGCTCGATCTCCGACCACAGCGGCGGCGCAAGCACCGTGCAGGCGAGTTCCACCGGCAGCCGGTGACGGCGCAGCAGCAGATCGAACAGGTACGCGGCCACCTCGGTGTCCGTGCCGAGCGAACATGCGTACCCGAACTGCTCGAGGTACCGCGCGTTGATTCCGTAGCTCGAGATCTCGCCGTTGTGCACGATCGACCAGTCGAGCAGCGTGAAGGGGTGCGCGCCGCCCCACCAGCCGGGGGTGTTCGTGGGGAACCGGTTGTGTCCGACCCACGTGTGACCGGCGTAGTCTTCGAGCTGGAAGTAATGCCCGATCTCCTCGGGGTACCCCACTCCCTTGAACGCGCCCATGTTCTTGCCGCTCGAGGCCACGAAGGCGCCGTCCACGCGCGCGTTGATCTCCATCACGGTGCCGACCACGAAGTCCTCGGCGCTGCGGTCGAGCTCCTCGAGCGGCTCCTCGCGCGGCGTCATGAAGTAGCGCCACAGGATCGGCGCGTCGTGGATGCCGCGGACGGGACGGGTGGGCATCGGCTCGGCATGGTCCACGACGAAGCGCGACCGGAGGATCTCCTCGGCTTCATCCCTCGCGCGGAGGTCGTGGTACATCATGTGGAAGCAGTAGTGGTCGGGGAACTCGGGATAGATGCCGTATCCGGCGAACCCGCCGCCGAGACCATTGCCCCGATCGCGCTGCACCGCCATCGCACGGATCGGCTCCTCGCCGCTCATGAGCGCGCCGCTTTCGTCGCAGATGCCCATGAGGCCGCATCCGCCGTGGATCTTGAACGGCGACTCCTCGCGATAGTTGTCGGGTGAGAACCCGTCGTACCGGCCCAGATCGTATGCCATGACGGTCACTCCTTCTCTGCGCTCGCCGGACCCGTACCGGGTGCGGCCTTCGTGTCTGCTGCATGGATATCGAAGAGCCGCGCGACCACGTCGCCGCCGCCCGCGGGCAGCGGTCCGAGGCCGAGCTTGGTGCGCGCGCTCTGGCGCGGCTTGCCGAGAGCGCCGGTCTTCAGGAACTCCGCGTACGCCGCTCCGACCGACTCCGGACCATGGCCCCGCGTCATCGCGAGCTCCTTCAGTTCGCGGAACACGCCCGCCATGCCGATGCGGCTGTGGCACATCTCCTGGCACGTGTAGCACTCGAGGCACTTCCACAGCTGCCCCTCGGCGAGCACGTCATCGATCCCGCCGCCGAGCAGCGCCTCGATGATCTCGAGCGGCTGGAAGGCGGGATCGGCCTTGCAAACGGGGCAGTCGTCGGTGCACGCGCGGCACGCGTTGCACTTCTCGAGCAACGACACGTCGAACCGCTCGGCGAGCCGCTCGCGATCACGGGAGCGGACCTCCCAGCTCTCGAGGAAGCGGGTCACGGGGACCCGGTGCATGTCCAGCCCGAGATCCGCCGGCTCATGGCCCATCGCGAGCGCGATCAGCTCCGAAAGGTAGAAGACAGGCACGTCGATGTCCTCGTTGCCGCGCTGGAGCGCCGCTTGATTGAGGTCGAACTGCTGGAAGCAGCTCGGGCATACCACCACGAGCGCGTCGGCGCCTTCGGCCTGCACGTCGCGGAGCTTGCTGCGGCAGAAGGCCAGCGAGCCGTCCCGCTCGCCAACCCGATCGAGGGCCCCGCCACAACACTGCATCTTGGTCGTATAGTCCACTACGGTGGCGCCGAGCGCCTTCACGAGCTCCTCGACCTTCGTCGGCTCGAGAGGGTCGTCCCATCGCACGGCGGGCTGAGGGCGCAGCAGGTGACAGCCGTAGTGCACCGCGATCCGCATGCCCTTCAGCGGCCGGGTGACGCGCGCCGAAAGCGAACCGGCACCCACCGTGTCGGCGAGCCACTCGGCGAAGTGCGTGATCGTGAGGTCACCGGAGTAGTGGAGCTCCTCAGCGCGGAGACGCTCGTTGATGCGCTCCCTGTCACGCCAGTCGCTCGCGAGGTGGCTCGCCGCTTCCCGGAACGTCGAGTAGCAACCGTTGCATGGCGTCACCACGCCGAGGCCGGCACGCTCCACGAGCGCCAGGTTGCGGGCCGCCGCCGCCAGGAAGACCGTCTCGTCGTTCGCCTTCACAAGCGTTCCCTCCGGGCAGCATGTGTGCCCCGGAAGCTCGTGCACAGCGGCGCCGAGCTCATCGAACACGACCCGTGTCGCCTTCTCGATGAACGGGAAACGCGCGGGGATGGTGCATCCCCAGAAGACCGCGAACTCACGCATCGCCGACCCGCCTTCCTGCCGGGAAAAACCAAAACGCCCACCCGGACCCGTAGGTCCGTGTGAGCGTCATTGCTCCAAACTATGGATCGGCTCGCCGTTGAGCCGTCAGGCGCAGTGTAGCAGACACCGGGCGGGTTGGAAACCCGCCGGAAACGAAGGGGTCACTCCTCCATCGCGTCGAGCACGCGCATGAACTGCGCCTTGTGTGAGGCGATGATGTCCTCCGGCGTGCCCCAGGACTTCGCCCGGCGCGCGAGGATCTCCACCGCGGCGATCAGGTCCGCCTTGCCCGGGTCGTCCCACGCGCCTCCGACCTCACCCAACGTGGCGCGGATCGCGCCGCTCACGCTCTTGCGCACCGCGTCCTCGTCCCAAGAGGTGCCCATGCGCTGCTTGATCCGCACGAACGTCTGCTGCTGGGCGCAGTAGAAGCACTCCGCGAGCAGGTCGCGTGCGCGGGTGCCGGACACGGTGTGCAGGTCGGCCAGCGGGGGTCGCCAGTGCCCGAACTCGTCAGTCGCCATCCGTCACTCCTTTGCCGGTGGGGGGGGTCGCGGTGACGTGATACACCCTGCGGTATCGGCATCCGGTGAAGCGGCCTTAAGCGCCGGGCGCGGTCTGTGCGCCGAGGACAGAGCGAAGCGCCCTCCTCGGGCCGTCACCCCTCCGTCTCGGCAGCGAGCACCACGGCGTCGGCTACCTGACGCAACGACATCCGCTTGTCCATGGCGAGCTTCTGCAGTCGACGGAACGCCTCGTCTTCGGTGAGCCCGCGGGCCATCAGCACGCCCTTGGCGCGGTCCAGGACCTTGCGCGTCTCAAGCCTGCCAGCGAGGTCGTCGACCTCGGCCTCGAGAGCCCGCGCTTCGGCGAACCTGCTCACGGCCACCGTCATGGCCGGCACGACGTCCGCCCGGGTGAACGGTTTGACCACGTACGCCATCACGCCGGCCCCGGTCGCACGCTCCACATACGACTGCTGCGAGAACGCCGTGACCATCACGACGGGCGCGAGCCGCTCCTCGCCGATGATCCGGGCAGCCTCGAGCCCGTCCATACCGGGCATCTTCACATCCATGAACACGACATCGGGCCTGAGTTCGCGCGCCCTGGCGATCGCCTCGCCGCCCTCCCGCGCCTCGGCGACGATCTCGTGACCCTCCTCGGCCAGCATCTCGCGAAGGTCCATACGGATGAGCGCCTCGTCTTCAGCGATCAGGACACGCATGCTCACTCCTCACCTGGCGCCATCAGTGGCACGGACACCGTGACCACGGTCTCCCTGTCGGCCTCGAACCGCAGCGTCCCGCGCAGGTCGTCCTCGACCACCGTCTTCACGATCGCGAGCCCGAGGTGAGACGAAGACTCGGCCTCGAAGCCGGGCGGGAGAGCGGCCGCGCTGTCGCGCACGATGAGCACGACCTCGTGGTCCCCCCGCTCGAGTGAGACGGCGACGTCACCGTGCCCGGCCGGTCCCACACCATGCTCGATAGCGTTGTGGACGAGCTCGGCCACCACGAGCGCCAGGGAGGTCGCCACCTGCGCGGGCACCAGGCCGGTCTCCCCCTCCACCGTGATGCCGATAGCGCTGTCCGAGCCGGTCAGACCTCGTCTGACCATGTCGACCACCGTGGTCGCCGCGGCTGCGAGGTCGACCGATTCATCGGCCGAGGACGCGAGCATCTCGTGTACGACGGCCATCGAGGAGACGCGCTCGACCGCCTCCTCCAGCGCACGTGCCGCCTCGTCGCTCGAGGAGCGGCGCGCCTGTATGCGGAGCAGGGAGGCGATCGTCTGCAGGTTGTTCTTCACGCGGTGATGCACTTCGCGGATCGCCATCTCCTTGACGTGCAGCTCCTGCTCGCGACGGACGGCGTCGGTCACGTCCTCCACGAGCACGAGCGCGCCATCAGTGAGCCCGATCGTGCGGTAGCGCAGACTTCGGCCGCTGACCGCTACCGTGATTCCCCTCGCGCTATCGGTCCCCAGCACGGGGGCCACGGCAGTGAGGCCCCCCGGCGTCGCGGTCGCGGGACTGCCCTCGAGCGCCCCCTCGAGACCGGCGAGCCGCAGGATGTTCACGGCGTTCGGACTTGCGTAGGTGATCACGCCCCGTGCCGAGACCTCCATCACACCGTCGCCCGCCAGGCGCGTGGTCGCATACGGGAGCCCCGTCTCAAGATCGGCGAGCGGCCCTGCCTGCAGCCGCTCGAGCACGAGGCCGGCGAGTCGCATGAACGCGATCTCCATCTTGCCCGGGGCTTCGGCTACTGGTTGCGCGACGTGGCGTACCGCCACCGCGTACGGCTGGTCGGCGGGACCGATCGGATAGCCAGTGGAGGTGAAGGAGATGCCACGGCGGATGCGTCGGCGGACGCTGCATGCAGGGGCGCCGGTCTCCAGGGCGTCGTACGCCTCGGGCTCGTCGGAGCGATCGACGATCTGGCCGACGCGGCTGAGCGGCACCGCCGACATCGCGGTCATCGGACGCGCGTCGGCGACCACGAGCAGCCCGCCGTCATGAGGCACGAGCAGCGTCACGTCCCCATAGCCCAGGTCGGCCGTGAGCTGCAGGTTCTCCGCTACGTTCTCGATGTGTGCGCGCACCGGAGGAGCCATACGCGCGTATGCGTCCGCGACATCCATGCGAAGAGTATACGGCCAGCGCCGCCCCGATGAGTGGTGATGTGCCGACCGTCACCCTGACGTGTCCGTTGAGCGACAAACGGCACTCCGCGCTCATCCCCTGACCCGGCCGAGCCGATACCTCACATGAACATCATGCATGAGCAGGAGGAACCGATGAAGCGCGTCACCCGGCAGGACGAAAGCTCCTTCGACCAGTACATCCGACGCGAGCCGACCTCCGCCACAGCGACGGGCTCGACTCCCTGCTGCGCAACGCCGCGGAGCACTTCGGCGCGGACGCCGCGGCCGTTGTAGATGAGGACATCCAGATGTTCGCCTTCGAGTCGGTCGACACCGATCGCGCCGAACGGGCGATGAACAGCGCCGCCACGAAAGCCGTCACGGCGGGCATTCCGCTCACGCTGTCCGGCGACGACACCGAGGGGAGCGTGATCGCTGTCCCGCTCAGGGCCAACGGGCGCCTGGACTCCGTCGCCTGCGCATGGCGCGCCGAGGGAGAGTTCGAACAACAGCAGCTCGACGGCCTGCAACTCGTGGCGCGTATCATCGAGATGGGCTCCGACAACCGCCGGCTTCTCGACGAAGCGCACGCCCGGATGGAAGGCACCCTGCAGACACTGGCCGACCTCGTGGACCTTCGGCAGCCCGAGTACTCGCAGCACTCCGCGATGACGGCGCAGTTGGCTGTGGGAGTGGGCCGCACGATGGGCCTGCCCACCAGCGACCTCGAGGACATCCGGGTCTCCGCCTTGTTGCACGATGTCGGAATGCTGCAGGTGCCCGAGGAGATCATCAGGGCGGCGCGTCCGCTGACCCCCGATGAGATCGCCACGATCAGGCGGCATCCGGATGCCGGCGCTGAGATCGTGAAGCGTGGCAATCTCGCGCCGAGGATCCAGGCCGCGGTCCGGCACCACCACGAGCGTCTCGACGGCACCGGCTACCCTGCGGGCCTCAAGGGGCATGAGATCCCCGTGGCTGCGCGCGTGATCGCGGTGTGTGACAGCTACGTTGCGATGACCGCATCCAGGCCGCACCGGCATGCGCTGACGGCTTCGGAAGCGGCGAGCCAACTGGTGCAGGGAGTGGACAGCGCATACGATCGCAATGTGGTCCACGCGCTGCTCACCATCCTGAACGCGCGACAGAGCGCGGCGGCGGCCGAGCTGCAGGCCGCTGCAGTTCTCTGAGTCCTGACGGTAGCCTGGCCCGCGGCCACGCCGCAAACGGCCCTCGTTTTCGCGTATGATGTGAGCGAGGAACACCTGGGGGCCGGGAGGGGCACATGTCGTTCGCCTCGAGCATGACGTACGTCTACGCCTATGTGGCGTTCGCCTGCATATACCTCGTGGGCAGCCTGGTGCTGGCAACGAGCACGATCGCGGCGTCATCGAGACTCTCGCGTCGCCCGGCCGACACCGACGGCCGACCGCACCGTGTGTCCGGGCCGGATCCCGCGCTCGGGCACGGACGGCGCTTGATCGACTACACGCAGGCAGCCACCGCGCTGCCGCTGGTCTACATCGTGTGCAGCCTCCTCCTCGGCTCGCTCGTCGCCCGGGACCCCGGAAGCGCCCGTATCATCAACGTTGGGTGGATCGTGCTCACCCTCGTCTGCGGGGCGGCCAGTGTCCTGCTCGCGATCGTCGCGTACCGCGAATCCGCACAGCTCAAGGCACCTGCGGAGGCGATGACCAGTTCTCGGGCGACATCCGAGGCGTTGCAGAAGGTGGGGCTCCGACTTGGTGTGAGCACCGCCCTCCTGCTCTTGATCGCCGTGTTCACACTCCTGAACGTATGGTCCGTCCTCGGCGACATCGGGGCACTTCAGGCTGCGGACTTCCTCCTCTAGCCCGTCACGGTTACTATCTCTCAGAAGAGTCGTACGCCCCCATGCCCGGGTGGCGGAATGGCAGACGCGGAGGTCTCAAAAACCTCTGTCCGAAAGGGCGTGTGGGTTCGACTCCCACCCCGGGCACCAATACTACTCGGCGGCATCGGCGCCCGCCTCTCTCTCAGCCGCCGCGGCGGCGCGATACAGCGGCGGAGCGGCGAGCAAGAACAACCCGCTCACAGCCCAGGCGATCGGGATAGACATCGTGCGTGACAGCCACCCGAGTCCCAGCTGGCCCGCCGACGCCCCTCCGTCGCCGAACAACGCGTCGAGCGAGAGCACGGTAGCACGGTGCGCGGACGGGATCTGCCGGTTGAGGAATGCCTGGCGGATCGGGCCCTGCACCCCGGCCATGATGCCGAAGACGAGGTACAGGCCGACGGCTATGAGGAACGGCGTGATCCCCGATCCTCCTGATGGCACCAGCAGCCCGACAGCGCCTATGGCCGCCACGAGCACGGACTGCCCGAACGCGGTGAGCGCAAGCACCATGCCCGCGCTGCGCTTCCCTCCCCCGGCTCCCATCACCGGCTTCACGAGCGCATTGCCCACGATGCCGGCGATCGCAAAGCCCGCCGTGACGACTCCGTTCACCCACACCAACTCACGGCCCAGCAGATCGAGGAAGTACCTCTGCCACGAGTAGAACCCGAAGATGAAGAACGAACCCTGCACCGCTGCCGCGAGGAATAGGGCCCGCACGGTGCGATTGTGCCACCCATAGTGCGTTCCCGCGCCGAGAATCGCGCGCGTCTCCTCGCCGAGCCTGCGCCACGCGAAACGCCTGGGCTCAAAGCCCACGTCGCGCATCACCACCGCAACGAAGACGAACGCGAGCACAAGCACCACGCTGCGTGCGTAGTAGGGTAGCGCCAGATCGATCTGCCCCAGGATCCCGCCCCCGATCGTGCCGGCGAGGGTGGCTGCGCCGAACACCGCCTGGCCGGAAGCGAAGACGCTGTCCAGCGGCTTGTCGTAGCCGGTGTGCGCAAGCGCATCCACGAGCCAGGCGTCGATCGCGCCGGTTTGACACGTGAAGCCGAAGCCGAGCAGCACCGAGGCCGCAACGAACGCCGGAAGTCCGAGCCCGAGCTGCGCGGCAAGCACGTAGAGGACGGTTGCGACCGCCAGTGCGCCGATGCCGAGCAGAAACGACGCTTTGCGGCCGATCGTATCGGCAACCACCCCCGTGGGGACCTCGAACGCCAGTTGCCCGACCGTGAACGCGGCGTTCACGACCATGACCGTGAAGATGTCCAGCCCCGCGGACAGCAGGAAGAGCGTGTTCACCGCCCAGATCAGGGATGTGGCCAGCGTGAAGAGACCGTTCGCCGTAAGGAACGTCCGGATGATCCCGGCCGAGCCCGATCGCTCGATCACTGTGCTCCCGCCGCTCGAGGGGGATAATGTCTACAGATGATGGTTACCCTCACATCGCTGGAGGCTCACGTGGAACACGACATGCGCGCGTTCATCCTCGGACTACCCAAAGCCGAGCTGCACCTGCACCTCGAGGGGACCCTCGAGCCCGAGTTGATGTTCGAGCTGGCCGCGCGCAACGACCTCACCCTCCCCTACGATTCTGTTGAGAGCGCACGCGCCGCCTATGAGTTCTCCGACCTGCAGTCGTTCCTCGACCTGTACTACGCGGGCTGCTCCGTGCTCGTCACCGAGCAGGACTTCTACGACCTCACCTGGGCGTACCTCACCCGCGCCGCCGCCGAGAACATCCGGCACGTCGAACCGTTCTTCGACCCGCAGACCCATACCGAGCGCGACGTGGCGTTCGGCACCGCGCTCGCGGGCATCCTCCGGGCGCTTGAGGACGGACACCAGCGCTACGGGATCACCTCCCGGCTGATCATGTCCTTCCTACGTGACATGTCGCCCGAGAGCGCGAGCCTCACGTTCGAACGCGCGCGGCGGTACGGACACCGCATCGCCGGCGTCGGGCTCGACTCGGCCGAACTGGGGCATCCTCCTGACGACTTCGCCGAGGTCTTCACCGCCGCGCGTGCGGCGGGATACCGGGTCGTCGCTCACGCGGGCGAAGAGGGGCCCCCGGAGTACATCACCGGGGCGCTCGACGTGCTCGGCGCGGAGCGCATCGACCACGGCGTGCGCTGCCTTGAGGACCGGATGCTCACCGCGCGGCTCGCGATGGATCGCGTGCCGTTGACGGTCTGCCCGCTGTCGAACGTCCGGCTCAAGGTGGTCCCGGACATGGCGAGCCACCCGCTGCGCGCCATGATGGATGCGGGACTGCTGGTCACGATCAACTCCGATGACCCGGCGTACTTCGGCGGATATCTGGTGGAGAACTACGTCGCTGCCGCTCAGGCACTGGAGCTGTCACGGACGGAGCTCACCGGCCTCGCGTCCGCGTCGTTCCAGGCATCGTTCCTCGATGAAGGCGCTCGTCAGGACCGGATCGCCGAAGTGGAGGCGTACGGCGCCGCACACGGCGCACCGTAGTCGGCCGCGGCACGGGACCGGGAGACCGCGACCTCGGACACGTCCCCACTCGATGCGAACATGTGTTCGCTTTTGTGGTCGAATGGTGCTAGCATCGAGGGACGACGTTCCCCGGCAACGGAGCACCGATGAGCACTCCCGCGCGACCCGCATCGACCATCGCCCCCGGATCCCTCCTCCGCACCCTGAACGACGAGCAACGGGCGGCGGTCACGCACGACGATGGGCCACTGCTCATCGTCGCTGGCGCGGGCACCGGCAAGACCACGACGCTCGCCCACCGCGTGGCATACCTGATCGCCGGCGGAACGCCCGCTGGACGCATCCTGCTGCTCACCTTCACGCGCCGGGCCGCCGACGAGATGCTGCGGCGGACCGACGACATCCTTCGGCGTGCCGCGCGAGATGACGACGCGTCGACCGACCACCGTGCCGGAGCCAAGGTCTGGGGCGGCACGTTCCACGCCGTCGCGGCGCGACTGCTCCGGATCCATGGCGAGTCGATCGGTCTTCCACCTGGGTTCACGATCCTCGACCGCGGCGACTCCGAGGACCTCATGCATGCCGTGCGCACCGGCCTCGACCTGGGCTCCGGGGCACGGCGCTTCCCCCAGAAGGGCACATGCCTGGACATCTACTCACGCTGCGTCAACGCGGCCGAGTCGCTGGACCACGTGCTCGAGACACGCTTCCCCTGGTGCAAGGATGCCGCCGAGGGACTCACGCGGCTCTTCTCGGCATATGTGGACCGCAAGGAGCAGGCGCACGTGCTCGACTACGACGATCTGCTGCTGTTCTGGCGTGGCATGCTCGCTGACGAGGCGCTGGGGGCCGTCATCCGTGAACGGTTCGACGCCGTGCTGGTGGATGAGTATCAGGACACGAACGCGCTCCAGGCGGACATCGTCGAGCTCCTGCGCCCGGACGGCCGCGGGCTCACCGTCGTCGGCGACGACGCGCAGGCGATCTACGGCTTCCGGGCCGCCACCGTGCGCAACATCCTCGACCTGCCCGAACGCGTGCCGGGTGTACGTGTATGCACGCTCGAGCGCAACTACCGCAGCACCGCCCCGATCCTCGCGGCCACCAACGCGATCGTCGCCGAGGCCCCCGAGCGCTACGACAAGGCGCTGTGGACCGAACGTGAGGGCGGCGCGCGTCCGGCCCTCGTGACGTGCCGCGACGAGGCCGAGCAGACGGCGTATCTCGTCGAGCGGATCCTCGGCCACCGCGAAGAAGGCGTCGACCTCAAGCAGCAGGCGGTGCTGTTCCGCGCCACGCATCACTCGCTCGATCTCGAGGTGGAGCTTCAGCGCCGCGACATCCCCTTCGTGAAGTACGGTGGCCTCAAGTTCGTGGAGATGGCCCATGTGAAGGATCTCGTGGCGTTCATCCGCGTGGCTGAGAACCCCCGGGACACCGTCGCGGCACTGCGGGTCCTCGGGCTGCTGCCCGGCATCGGTCCGCGCACAGCGGCCGCACTCGCCGGGGAACTCGCGGCAGCCGGCGGGGACTGTGAGGCATGGGTCGGTCGCACGGTCCCGGAGGCGACATCGGCGATGTGGCCCGGCTTCGTGTCGTTGATGCGCACACTCGCGAGTGCGCCGACCGCGGATGTCGCGGCACAGCTGCACGCCGCACGGACGTTCTACGCCCCGCTGTGCGCCGAGCGCTACGACGCCTCCCCGGCGCGGCTGGCCGACCTCGAGCAGCTCGAGATGCTCGGCTCGCGCTTCTCCGATCGCTCCCGCTTCCTCACCGATCTCACGCTCGACGCCCCGCAGTGGACCGGGGACTTCGCCGGCCCGCCACTCCTCGATGAGGACTACCTCGTGCTGTCCACCATGCACTCCGCGAAGGGGCTGGAGTTCGGTGTCGTCTATGTGATCCATGCGGCCGACGGCAACATCCCCTCGGACATGGCCACTGGTTCCCCGGCGGAGATCGAGGAGGAGCGTCGGCTGTTCTACGTCGCGTGCACCCGGGCACGCGACGCGCTCTACGTCACGCACCCGCTGCGGTACTACCACGCCGGACGAGGCAGGTCGGACTCTTACGGATACGCGCAGCGCACCCGTTTCATCCCCGACCGGTTGCGTCCGCTGTTCGCCGAAAGCCAGGCCGGAGGCGATGCGGGAGCTGCCGACGAGACCGCGCCGGTGGTGCGAGCCACCACGTCGAGCATTCGCGCGAACGTCCGCGCGATGTGGGAGTGAGCACACGCCGTGGCGCGAGCGACCGGGGTCGAGGCATCAGCGATATACCAGAAACTGCCCCTACCTGAGGACACCTCGATGTGGCACCATCGTGGTTCGTGGGAACGCATCCAGGGGGAGTGTATGTCGACCGCAGTACAGGTGACGGGGCTCACCAGACAGTACGTCATGGGCGGAGAGCCTCTTGAGGTCCTGCGCGGAGTCGATCTCTCGATCACGTACGGTGAGATCGTCTGTGTCATGGGCCCGTCAGGCTCGGGCAAGTCGACGCTGCTCAACATAGTCGGCGGCCTCGATCGCCCCACGTCCGGGAGCGTGCTCGTCGCGGGTTCCGACCTGGCGGCCATGGATGACGAGCAGCTTGCCGTCTATCGGCGTCGGCAGGTGGGTTTCGTCTTCCAGTCGTTCAACCTGATCGGCACGATGACGGCCCGCCGCAACGTGGAACTGCCGCTGCTCTTCTCCGGAGAACCCGAGGAGCAGCGCACGGCGCGCGCTGCGGCCGCCCTGGAAGCGGTCGGCCTGGGACACCGCATCGACCACCGGCCCACGGAACTCTCCGGCGGTGAGCAACAGCGGGTGGCCATCGCACGGGCCTCGGTGAACGAGCCCGCGATCATGCTCGCCGACGAACCCACAGGCAATCTGGACACCCATACCGGGCAGGAGATCCTGTCGCTCATCAAGGCCATGAACGCCGAGGGGCGGACGTTCCTGATCACCACTCACGACCGTGCCGTTGCTGAGGCGGTCGCACATCGTATCGTCACCATCGTCGACGGCGCTATCGCGCGCATCGAGCAAGGAGGCACCCTGTGAAGCACGTGCGCATCATCCGGCTTCTGACCACGGCCGCTCTCGTGGCCGCGCTCGTCGTCCCCTCGGGAGCGTTCGCCGACGTGGCCACCGAGACGCCACTGGCGGACCTCGCACTGCCGACGGCAGGGTCGCCACTCCCGGTCGATCCGATCGCCCCGGCGACTCCGGCGCCCGTGATCGTCGTGACCTCCTACACCACGTCGTCTGACCGCATCATCCCGGGTTCGGCCTTCGACCTCACACTCACCGTCTACAACGCCACCGCCCGCCGCGCCGATAACGTGGTCGTGGTCCTTGGCGCCACCGGCGGCGGTGGCGACGCGGCGGCGGCCGCCGGGCTCTCCGGCGGACTCACGGTGCTCGAGACCGGCAATGCCAAGTACATCGGCAGCCTCAAGGGGCAGCGCGAGGACACGGTCACGTTCCGCGTGATCGCGGGTCCGGGCACGACTCCGGGGACGGTCAACGTGCCCGTCACCGTGAGCTTCGAGCATGCCGGCGCCCGCCAAGAGGTCGCCTACACCATCGGCCTGCTCATCGAGCGTGAGGCCGCGATCAGCCTCGTCTCAGCCGAGGTGCCGGAGACCGCGATCGTGGGTGAGCCGCTCGCGGTGAGCTTCGAGGTCGCCAACGCCGGCGCGTTCGCGCTGAGCGGCGCCAGCCTCAGCGTGGAGGCCAGCGGCGCGGTGGTCACCGAGGGCTCGATCTTCCTCGGCTCCATCGATGCGGCGACCACCGAGATCATCGACGCCACCGTGACACCCGAGTCGCCGGGTACGCTCGAGATCGCCGTCGTCCTCGCCTACCGCGATGACTTCGGCCGCGAGCAGAGCTTCCGTGCCACACGCACCGTGACGGTCGAGGACCAGCCCGAGGCCGGTCCTGACGAAGCGCCTGCCGAGGAAGGCGCGGGCGAGGACGAAGGCAACTGGTTCGTGCGGTTCTTCAAGGCCCTCTTCGGTCTGAGCGAGTAAGCATGCGCTTCCGCGACCTCGCATTCCTGGTCGTCTCGAACCTTCGGCGCATGAAGCTGCGTCTCGCCCTCACGTCGCTCGGCGTCGTCATCGGCACATCGGCGATCGTCCTCATGGTGTCTCTGGGTATCGGCTTGCAGGCGAACCTCACCGCATCGCTCGGCGACCTCGGGGCAGCTACGCACATCACCGTGCTGCCCGGCGGCATGGAGACGGGTATGCCCGACGAGGGGCAGCTCACCGACGCCGCGCTCCAGCGCTTCGAGACCATCGAGCACGTCGAAGCGGTGATGCCGATGACCTACGTGATGAGCGCTCAGGGGGCCCGGTACAAGCGATACGAGTCGTACCTGAACATCATGGGCGTGCCTATGGATGCGTTCGAGGCGTTCGGCTACGAGCTCGAGTCGGGCCGCCTCCCTCGCACCGACAGCGAGGTGCTCCTCGGCGCCGCCGTCCCCACGTCCTTCGCCTCGGGAGGCCCGGACATGCAAGCCGGTCCCTCCGGTCGGCTCAAGCTCGACCTGCTCGGGAAGCGGATCGACCTCACGCTCATGATGTGGCCGAGCGAGGAGGAGATGCAAAAGGATCCGATGGCACAGGGCACGGAGCGGAAGCAGCGCCTCACCGTGGTAGGGATCCTCGCGCCGACCGACATGCAGACCGACCAGACAGCGTACGTCACGCTCGACGCCGCACGTGCCATGAACGGCACGACACGGCGCACCACGGCTTACGAGAACGTCATCGTGAAAGCGGACTCGACGCGCAACGTGACAGCGATCGAGGACGAGCTCTCCGGTCTCGGCTTCTTCACGTTCTCGTCGCAGTCGATGCTCAAAGAGCTGAACACCGTGTTCCTCATCATCCAGGGTGTGCTCGGCGCACTCGGAGCGATAGCGATGCTGGTAGCGGCGCTCGGCATCGCCAACACGATGACGATGTCGATCTACGAGCGGACCCGGGAGATCGGGATCATGAAGGCGGTGGGGGCCTCGAACCGGCAGATCAAGCGTGTGTTCCTGGGTGAGGCCGCCATCATCGGCGTGCTGGGCGGCATCGGAGGCCTGACGTTCTCGTGGGCCGGCGCCGCACTCGCGAACCTGTTCGTCCAGAGCCTGATCGCGTCGCAGGCGGGCTCCTCCGGCGGCGTGATGCCGGAGACCTCGGCGTTCTTCCAGATCCCGGTGTGGCTCGCCCTGTTCGCCATCGTGTTCGCGAGCGGCATCGGCCTGCTCGCTGGTGTGCTCCCGGCGGTGCGTGCCGCCAATCTTGACCCGCTCACGGCCCTTCGACACGAGTGATGGAGAAGACAATGCGCCCCATGTTGACGATGCTCGCCGGACTCTTCCGCCCCGCACGGGCGCTCGATGCGGTCGGCGCCGCTGTGAGGTGGGTGTGGATACCGCTGGCTGTGCTGCTGGTGGTGTCCACCCTCATCAAGACCGGTGTTGCCGCACCGCTCCAGGCGGGAGCGATCCAGGAGCAGGCCGACGCGGTGATCGCGAAGGAGCTCGCCTCGATGCCGGAGGAGGAGCGCCGCGCCTACGAGGAGAGCATGGCGGAGATGGAGGCGAGCGGCGACGTGCTGGTGGACGCCGGCGATGGCGGCGCTATGGCGATCGTCTCCACCGCCGCGATGATCTTCGGCGCGGTGGGCGCAGTGGCCGCGCTTCTCTACATCGCAGGGTTCTTCTTCATCACCGCCAAGACGCAAGCGAATCCGGTGGGCTTCACCGCGCTTCTCACCGTCGCGTCCCTCTCCCTGCTCCCCCATGCGATCCGGAACGTGGTGCAGGCCATCTACATGGGCGGCAGCGGCGTCTGGATCGAACACGCGGGACTCGGCGCGCTCGTGGCGCCAGCCGACTACACGCAGGCGCCTGGCGTCGCCTACGCCATCCTCTCGCAGATCGACATCTGGACGGTGTGGGGGCTCGCACTGCTCTTCGGCGCGCTGCTGTCGAAGTCGGTCGGGTTCGACAAGAAGCGGGCCACCTCGGCGATGCTCGTGTTCGTCGCCGTGACCGGCGTGGCGCAGGCCCTGCCGACGCTCGTGCAGGGTGCGCTCATGGGGGCGATGTAGCCGAGGGCTACCGGCCCAGCAGGTCGAGTATGGTCGCGCTCGCCTCGAGCACGCTCACGTGCATGAACGCCTCCTCGAGCGAGCCGCCCTTCGCGAACGGACCGTGCGTGCGCAGCACGGCAACAGGCACGGTGCGGAGCGCCTCGGCCAGCACCGCTCCGGCCTCGGCGGACGCGATGGTGCTCGCCGAGCTCACGACCGGCACCTCGCCCAGCACGTAGAGACCCTCGGAATCGGCGGGGACGATCACGTCGCTCCCGAAGCTCCTGGCTATGGTGTGCAACGGATGCGCATGGACGATCGCGCGGGCGTCGGTGACGTCGTAGATGGCGCGATGCACCACGATCTCACGGCTGCACCGTTCATCGGCGCCGCATGGCGCCATGTCGGTCTCCACCAGGTCGTCATCGCCCAGCCGCCCAAGCATCGACCCGCGGCGGGTGATGACGATGCGATCGCCATCGCGGACGCTCATGTTGCCGCCATGACTCGAGGTGAGCCCTGACACGAAGATGTCACGGCCGATCTCGCGGAAGACGCGGATGAGCTCGCGGTCGATCATCCCGTCACTCCCCATCGCAGCGCTCGGACAACATACCCTGGTACTCAAGCGCACGCGCGAGCTTATAGAAGTCGCTGTCACGGTCGATGAACCGTACCCGCGTCTTCATGGTCTCCGGGTCGATCAGCATCCCGAACGGCACGTACCGAAGCGACAGTTGGTCTTCCACGCTCACCATCACGCCGCTGAGATCCTTCTCCACCAGCGCCCGGTACGCACCCACGCCGAGCTGTGTGCCGAGCAGCACGTCGAACGCGCTCGGCTCGGCGCATCGCACCTCGTAGCCGATCTGCTTGCTGCGCACCTTGATTCGCCGGCCGGTCCGGGCCTCGTACGCATTCGCCATGCCGTCAGCCAGCATCTTGCCCACCTGTGCCTCACCAAGCCGCAGATTGCCGTGCCCGTCTTCCACCTGCGGGCGCTGCTGGTCCGGCAGCCTGTCCGCGAGACCCTCGGCGATGCAGATGATGCCGTAGTGACGGCCGTCGGCTTCGCGCTTGAGCATCAGGTCCACCATGCGCTCCGCCTCGACGCGCACATCGAACTCGCCCTCGTAGTCTTCCACCGAGAGCATACGGGTCGCTTCGCCCGCGATGCCCGATGCGTACGTGAGCCAGCCGGCCTTGCGGCCCATGAGCTCGAGCACGTACCACACCTGCGTGGAGCGGGCATCCGCGCCCAGGTTGCGGATCTCGCTCGCTGCGAAATGCGCCGCCGAGAAGAACCCGAAGGTCCAGTCGATGCCGAAGTAGTCGTTGTCGATGGTCTTCGGCAGATGCACGATCTTGATCGGACGGAGCCCCGGAACGTACTCCTGCAGTTCGAGCAGGTAGTTGGCGGTCTTGAGCGTGTCGTCGCCGCCGATCGAGACGAGGGCGTCGATCTCATACGCCTCGAACGCAGCATACGACGCACGCAAGCGGGCGTTGCATGCCTCGTCGCAGAGGTCCGCCACGCGCTGCACCGGCTTTCCCGGGTTCGCGCGCGAGGTGCGAAGGATGATGTCCTTGCGGTTGCGGATCGCCGATACGTCATCGCGGGTCAGCCGGATGAAGTTCTTGCCCTCGACCAGCGGGTTGTCCGCCGAGTAGTTCTCCAGGCCCTCGTAGCCATCGTAGAAGCCGATGACCTCGATGCCGCTGTTCAGGAACGAGAGGGCCGCGGCCGAGATGACCGCGTTGGCCGCGGGAGCGGGCCCTCCACTGAACAACATGCCGACCCGCTTGATCCCGGTCCCCTCGCTCACTCGATCACATCCCCGTCATCATGTCCGATAGGCCGGCGGCACGTCGCTCAGCCGGCCTCGTTGTACACGCCGATGGACCGCAGCCGCTCATAGCGCCGCTCGACGAGCGCACGGGGGTCCTCACCCGCCAGTGCGTCGAGCGCAGCGCCGACCCGCAGCCCCACCTCCGCGATCACCATATCAGGTTCGCGGTGCGCGCCTCCGAGCGGCTCGCGCACGATCTCATCGACGATGCCGAGGCCGAGCAGGTCCTCGGCGGTCAGCGACAGCGCCGCCGCCGACTCGGGTGCCCGGGCCGCGTCCTTGTGGAGGATGATCGCGCACATCTCGGGGCTGATGACCGAGTAGTACGCGTGCTCGAGCATGATGAGCCGGTCACCGAAGCCGATCGCCAGCGCGCCGCCGCTGCCGCCCTCGCCGATCCCCACGACCACGACCGGCACCGGAAGCGCCGAGAGCGTCTCGAGGCAGCTCGCGATCGCCCACGCCTGACCGCGTTCCTCGTCCTCGAGGCCGGGCGAAGCGCCGGCGGTGTCCAGGAACGTCACGACCGGAAGCGAGAAGCGCGCGGCGAGCTTCATCGCGCGCTCGGCCTTGCGGAAGCCCTCAGGGTGCGGACTGCCGAAGTTGCGCGCCACGTTCTCCTTCGTGGAGTGGCCCTTGTTGTGCCCGATCACCACGACCCGACGCCCGTCGAGCGTTGCCAGGCCAGCGAAGATCGACTGGTCATCGGCGTATGCTCGGTCACCGCGGAGCTCGACCACCTGGTCGAACAGCCCGGCCACGTAGTCGTCGGTCTTCGGGCGGTCGGGGTGACGGCTGACCTGCACCTTCTCCCATGGGCTCAAGGCCGAGTAGAGCGTCATCCGAAGCCGCTCGACCTCACGCTCGAGATCGGCGATCTCCGCGGCGAGCTCGGGTGTGGCTGCGACGTCGAGCGACTTGAGCGAGCCGAGCTTGTCCACAAGCTCGGCGAGGGGCCGCTCGAACTCCATCACGAACCGGGCCATCACTGATCACCTGCTTCGGGTGCGGCGGCGTCGGGCATCAGATAGCCCAGCACCGTGGCGACCCTCTCACGAAGCTCCACGCGCGGGACGACGTCGTCGATCATGCCGTGCTCCACGAGCGAGGTCGCCGACTGGAAGCCCTTCGGGAGCGAGCGACGGATCGTCTGCTCCACGAGGCGTGGGCCGGCGAATCCCACCATCGCACCGGGCTCGGCGAAGATCACGTCGGCGAGCACCGCGAAGCTCGCCGTCACACCACCATACGTGGGGTTCACCAGCAACGAGACGTAGGGCAGCCCCGCCTGCGCGAGCCGTCCGGCGGCGGCCGACGTCTTCGCCATCTGCATGAGGGAGAGCATCCCCTCCTGCATGCGCGCCCCGCCCGAAGCCACCACGAGCACGACTCCACGGCGCTCGTCGCGCGCGAGATCGAAGGCTCGCGCGATGCGCTCACCCACGACCGACCCCATCGAAGCGCCCACGAACCGGAAGTCCATGGCGCCCACCACCACGGGGTGCCCGCCGATCGACGCGCGCCCGGTGAGCGCGGCATCGGTCATGCATGTGTTCTCACGCGCCTTCTCGAGTGTGGCGCCGTAGGGCTTGCCCGCCGAGAACCGCAGCGGATCGGTCGAGGTGAGCGTGGCGTCGATCTCCTCGAAGCTCCCGGGATCGATGATGGCATCGATGCGGTCGCGCGCGATCAACTCGAAGTGGTGGCCACAGTGCGGGCAGACGGAGAGGCAGCGGGCGACGTCGCCCTGGTACAGGGTGCGCTTGCACTGCGGGCACGAACGCCACACACCGTCGGGCAGTCCGTCGCCGGGCTTGCCCTCGGGGCAGCCGGGCGCCGAGACCGTGTATCTTCGGCCCTCGCGCTGCTTGAACCAGTCGTTGATCGACATACCGCTCCGTGACGTTCGGCGACATCCAGGTGGTAATGATAGCGCGGCACCACCAGCAAGGGCGATGCCGCGCTCTGGTTCGATCGACCTTTGCGCTAGACGGCGAACTCCTTCTCGCCGTTGAAGACCGCCAGCGCGTCCTCGGCACTCCAGTCGCCGAGCGTGATAGCGCTGATGGCCTTGGTCAGGCGCACCGCCTCGTCAAGCGAGCGCTGGTGGATGTTGCGCCCGGTGGCGTTGCCCACCGCACCGCCCACATGGATCTGCTCCCACAGCTGCGTGAGGAACGTATGGGCGTCGACGGTGGAGCCGCCGGCGCACACGAGACCGGTGCGGCCCGCGGCCGATGCGGCCTCCTTGAGCTTCTCGGCCGAAGAGGAGACGTCATCGCCCTTCGGCGGGTTGACCTTCACGAAGTCCGCGCCGAGCGACACGGCCACGCCGGCCGCGCCGGCGATCAGGTGCGCGTCCTTCTCATCGAGCACCGCACGCCCGCGCGGGTAGATCCACAGGACCACGAGCAGGCCCATGGAGTGCGCGTCGGCGATGAGCTGGCCCGCCTCCTGCATCATGTTCGCCTCGTACTCGCTGCCGAGGTAGATCGTGTAGCCCACGCCCACGGCGTTGACGCCGTTCTCACGCAGGTCGAGCACGGTCTGGATGTCGTACAGCTGCGGGGAGTACGGATCGTCCTGGTGCTTGGCCGGATCCTTGGCCGAGGTCTTCACGAGGTGGGTCTTGGAGTTCATCTTCACGAGGTAGTTGATGTCCGGGTAGTCGGCCGCATACTGGGCGATGAGCCCGCGCTGCCCCGCGAGCACGCCACAGATGCCCTGGCTGCCGATCTTGAAGAGGTGCTCGGGCTCGGCGTCGGCGATGTCGATGCCCTCGCCGTAGAAGTCGTCGTTCAGGTGCTCGACCTTCTGGTCGCACGCGAACAGCATCAGCCGTCCGGTGCCCCGCGTGGCTGCCAGATAGTTGTCGATGTACGTCTCCCGCACCTCGGCGGGGACGTCGACCGGTACGCGGACCTGGTCACGGGTGATGCTCGGCATAAGACCCTCCTCGTGGTTCGATGACTACGTGCCGCGGGCGCACGCAAGCGATGCATGCTGATACGACAGCCCGCACATAGGTTATGCCACCAACGCGTTCGGCGCTATCACCAGGTCACACCTGGGGCGCGGACGCGGCGCCGTCCACCCGCCGCTCCATCCGCACGTGCGGCATCCCGGTGCGGCCGGAGGGGAACACCCCGCTCACGGTGCGCCATCCCACACGGTGATAGAAGCCCTCGGCGGTGCACCTGGCGTTCAACCACACCAGCGGCAGCCCACGCCTGCGCGCCTCGGCCATCACCTCGTCCATCAGCGCCCGGCCGACACCCAGCGCGCGGACGTCCTCCAGCACGCTCACCTGCCGCACGTGCCCGGTGCCGTCATCCTCGAGCAGCAGGCACGCGTAGCCCACCACACGACCCTCACTGATCGCCGCGAGGTGGCGCTTGTCCACGCCTTCGTCGTCCCAGCCGTCGACCCGGGGCAGGCCGAACGGCGCGAAGAGCGCCTCGTGCCTGACCGCGTCCACCTCGGCCATGCGCGGATCGTCGGCGTCCAGCCACTCGAGCGTGATCGCCGCCATGCTAACCCCGGTACGCGTTCGTGATGGGCATCCGGCGGTCGCGGCCGAACGCTTTGGCGGTGACCCGCGTGCCTGGTGCGGCCTGGCGGCGCTTGTACTCCGCCGCATCGACCATCCGCACCACCCGATCCACGATCACAGAGTCGTGCCCGGCCGCGGCAAGCTCGGCGGCCGACCGGTCCTCCTCGATGTAGCCGAGCAATATGGCGTCGAGCACGTCGTACGGCGGGAGGCTGTCCTGGTCGGTCTGGTCGGGACGGAGCTCAGCCGAAGGCGGCTTGGTGAGCGTATCGGCGGGGATGACCTCACCGATCGAGTTGCGCCACCGCGCCAGATCGTACACGTGGGTCTTGAAGACGTCCTTAATTGGTGCGTAGCCGCCGACCATGTCGCCGTAGAGCGTGGAGTATCCGACCGCGAGCTCGCTCTTGTTGCCCGTGGCGAGCACCAGCCACCCGTTGGCATTGGAAAGCGCCATCAGGAGCGTGCCGCGCACGCGCGCCTGCAGGTTCTCCTCGGCAAGGGTCCGCTCCAGACGCCCGGCGGCGGATTCGAGCGTGTCGAGCAGGGCGTCGTGCGCTGGACCGATGGGAAGCGTGTGCGCGGGGATGCCGAGCGACCCCGCCAGCGCGAGCGCGTCGTCCACGCTTCCCTGGCTGGAATACGGCCCCGGCATCAGCACCCCGTGCACGTGATCGGCACCGAGGGCGTCGGCGGCCACGGCGGCCACGAGCGCGGAGTCGATCCCGCCGGAGAGGCCGAGGGCGACGTCGGTGAAGCCGTTCTTTCGGCAGTAGTCGCTTAGGCCGAGCTCGAGCGCCCGGTAGAGCTCCTCGGGCCCCCCGGGCGAGGGGGCGATGGCTCTGGCCACATCGGCGGCGGACCCGTCGCCCGGGCCCGGTGCCGCCACGTCGGCCACGATCACGTCCTCGGCGAACGATGCCGCCCGTGACACGAGCGTGCCATCGGGCGAGAACAGCGTCGAGCGGCCATCGAAGACGAGCTCGTCCTGCCCGCCCACCAGGTTGCAGTACGCGACCCACACGCCGCTGTCCATTGCGCGGGACCGCAGCATCGCTTCGCGCTCCCCGCCCTTGCCGCGGTGGAACGGCGATGCCGAGATGTTGAGCACCACCTGCGCGCCGGCCTCCGCGAGTCGCGCCACGGTCTCCGGCCGCCAGATGTCCTCGCAGATGGTGAGGGCGCATGAGATGCCGTTGATGGAGACGAGCGTGTCACGCCCGCCCGCCACGAAGTACCGCTCCTCATCGAAGACGCCGTAGTTGGGGAGCGCGCGCTTGTGGTAGACGACCGCGACCTCGCCGTGGACCACGTACGCCGCCGCGTTGTGGAGCCCCCGGTCGGACCGCTCCACGAACCCGATCACCGAAGGTCGGACGGCACGGCGCGCGAACTCCCTAAGCGCTTCGCCCACCCGCTCCACGAACCCCGCACGTGCGAGAAGGTCTTCAGGCGGATAGCCGGTGAGGGCGAGTTCGGGCAGGAGCACCACATCGGCGCCCTCCGCGCGCGCGACGGCATCCAGGCACCGCTCGAGGTTGCCCCCGATGTCGCCCACCGTCGCGTCGATCTGTGCGAGTGCGATCTGCATGCGGTGAGTCTACCACCACGCGAGGCGCCGCCCATCGGGTGATCCGCCCACCTGTCGCACTGGCGGGCGCTCGGGCCGCACACATGGCACGCCACGCGCTACACTACGAGCGAACGCCCACGAGAGGAGCCGCTATGCGCCCCCTTGCACGCATCTTCACCCTCGGACTCGTCCTCGCACTCGTCGCAGCGCTGGCAGGCTGCGGCAGCGGAGGCGGTAGCGCCGAACTCGAGGCCGACGAGACCCCCGTCCCCGACGGCATGCCGGTGATGTACGAGTTCTACACCACCACTTGACCCAGCTGCACCGCAATGGCGCCCATCGTGAATGGGCTCAAGCCGCAGTACGAGGACGACGTCGCGATCAGGATCTACAACGCCGAGACCGAGACGGGCGGTGCGCTTGCCGAGGAGTACGGCGTGCAGTTCGTACCCACGTTCGTGTTCGTCGACGCCAACGGCGAGGTGGTCAACACCATCATCGGCGAGACCACGGAGAACACGCTCAAGGCGGAACTCGACCGGCTCAAGTAGCCGTACAGCACAGGAAGCGACAGGGCCCGGTGACGATCGTCACCGGGCCCTGTTCACGTGAGGCGCGCACTACTCGCAGCCCAAACCGGCTTCGCGGACGATGTCCATGTCCTTGTCGCCACGCCCCGAGACCGTCACCACGACCGTCGCGTCCGCTCCCAGCTCGGCGGCGAGTCGCGGCAGGATCGCGAGCGCGTGGCTGCTCTCGATCGCAGGGATGATGCCTTCGGTGCGCGTGAGCAGCGCGAACGCCTCGAGCGCTTCGGCGTCGGTGACGCTCTCATACCGCACCAGGCCCTCGTCCTTGAGGTAGCTGTGCTCGGGGCCGACACCGGGGTAGTCGAGCCCCGCCGAGATCGAGTACGCCTCCTTCGGGTTGCCCGCGTCGTCCTGCAACAGGTAGCTGTAGAAGCCGTGCAAGACGCCCGGTGTGCCCTTGGTGAGCGCCGCGCCGTGCCGCTCGGTATCCAGTCCGAGTCCGGCGGCCTCGGCGCCGATCAGCATCGGTCGCTGCTCGGCCGGCACGTCGCGCAGGAACGGGAAGAACGTGCCGATGGCGTTGCTGCCGCCGCCGATGCAGGCGATGACCGCGTCGACCGGACCCACCGACTTCTCCTCGAGCTGCCCGATGATCTCGGCGCCGATCACGCTCTGGAAGTCGCGCACCATCTGCGGGTACGGATGCGGGCCCACGGCCGAACCGATGACGTAGAACGTATCGTCCACCCGGTCCACCCAGTGCCGGAGCGCTGCGGTCACGGCGTCGGCGAGCGTGGCCGACCCCTCGTCCACCTGCACGACCTCGGCACCCAGAAGGCGCATCTTGTACACGTTCAGCGCCTGCCTGCGGATGTCCTCTGCGCCCATGAAGATCGCACACTCCATCCCCATGAGGGCCGCGGTGGTGGCGGTGGCCACCCCGTGCTGTCCGGCACCCGTCTCGGCGATCACGCGCTTCTTGCCCATGCGCCTCGCGAGCAGGCACTGGCCGATGGTGTTGTTGATCTTGTGCGCGCCGGTGTGGTTGAGGTCCTCCCGCTTGAGGTAGACCGCCCCGAGGCCGACCGCCTGCGCGAGACGGTCGGCACGGTACAGCGGAGACGGCCTGCCCACATAGTCTTTGAGGAGGTACAGCAGCTCCTCGATGAACGCACGGTCCTGCACCGCGGCCCCGTACGCTTCGGCGAGCTCGGCCAGAGCCGGCTCCACGGTCTCGGGCACGAACGTCCCGCCGTAGGGGCCGTAGAAGCCTTGCGCATCGGGTGTGGCGTACGCCATGTCGGCCGAGGGAAGCAGTACGTCGGTCATCGGTGTCCTCCGTGTCATCGGGTCGGGTCGCGGGTCTCAGCCCTGGAGCGTCGTTCCGGCTGCGAAATCATAGTCCACAAGGTTGCCGCTCATGTACTTCTCATATGCCGTGAGGTCGAAGTGGCCGTGTCCCGAGAGGTTGAACAGGATGGTCTTGTCCTCGCCCGCTTCCTTGGCTGCAAGCGCCTCGTCGATCGCCGCGCGGATGGCATGGCTGCTCTCCGGTGCCGGCAGGATCATCTCGGTGCGTGCGAACTGGATCGCCGCATCGAAACACGCGGTCTGGTGCACCGCGATGGCCTCGACGTCTCCCGACTTCACGAGCGCCGAGACGAGCGGCGAGTCCCCGTGGTAGCGCAGTCCGCCTGCGTGGATGCCTGCGGGCACGAAGTCGTGGCCGAGGGTGTACATCATCATCTGCGGCGTGAGCTTGGCTTCGTCACCGAAGTCGTAGCGGTACTCACCCGCGGTGAGCGTGGGGCACGCCTTGGGCTCGACCGCGAGCAGCCGGGCCTTCGAGAGCCCGTTCAGGCGGCGGTGGTAGTACGGGAACGCGATGCCTGCGAAGTTGGTGCCGCCACCGATACAGCCGATGACCACATCGGGCTCGGCCTCGGCCATCTCCATCTGCTTGATGGCCTCCAGACCGATGATCGACTGATGGATGCACACGTGGTTGAGCACGCTGCCGAGCGAGTAGTGCGTACCGGGGTCCTTGGCGGCCACCTCCACGGCCTCGGAGATGGCGATGCCGAGCGACCCGGTGGACTCGGGATCGATTGCCAGAACGTGCCGGCCCGACTCGGTGAGCATCGTGGGCGACGGATGCACGCGCGCGCCGTACGTCTCCATGAGCGCCTTGCGATACGGCTTCTGGTCGTAGGAGACGCGCACCATGAAGACCTCGACGTCGATGTCGAACATCGCGCCAGCCATCGAGAGCGCGGAGCCCCACTGGCCCGCGCCGGTCTCGGTGGTGAGCTTGTCGATGCCCTCCTGCTTGTTGTAGTACGCCTGCGGAAGCGCGCTGTTGAGCTTGTGTGAGCCTGCCGGCGAGACGCCCTCGTACTTGTAGAAGATCTTCACGCCCTCGGGCAGGCCGAGTGAACGCTCGAGCGCGCGTGCCCGGTGGAGCGGCGACGGACGGTATGTCTTGAGCTTGTCGATGACGGCGCCGGGGATGTCGATGTAGCGCTCCTGGCTGACCTCCTGCTTGATGCACTCCATCGCGAACAGCACGGAGAGCTGCTCGGGGCCCATCGGGTTGCCCTCGGCATCAAGCGGCGGGGCGAGCGGCTCGGGAAGGTCGGCCTGCACGTTGTACCAGGCCGTGGGCATGTCGTTCTCGTCGAGCAGATAGCGGGTCTTCTCACTCATGGTCGTGTTCCTTTCGGGTGCGGATGGATATCCGGGGTGGTGCGTCAGGATGCGATGGAGGTGCGCCATCGCCGCCCGGGGCGCTCATCGAGCGCGCGCGTCACACCCACACACCGCTTCATGTCCGCTGCCGTGACCACCTGCATCGCCTTGCTCCTCCCGGCACTCCTGGGAATACAAAAAAAGCCCTCGTCCTCTAAGGGACGAGAGCTCTGCTCCCGCGGTGCCACCCTTGTTGCCGACGCCTCCCGGCTTCGGCCACTTGTCCTGCAGTACGCTGACCCGACTCGGTCTTAATACCCGGTCCCTTGTATCGGTGGGCGTCCGCCGGAACTACTAGGCACACTCGCCGTTGCTCCGGAGCCTCAAGGGTCCATTCCTACCGATCGCTCTCGCCAGGTTTCCACCATCCCCGGCTCTCTAGGCTTTGCTGATCGGAGTACTACTCCCCATCACAGGCGCACTATGTGATTGAGGCGCACTCTAGCAGGGTGAGTGCGGTGGGCGCAAGTGGGTGTGCTGGTTCATGACCTCCGCTACACCCAGGTCCAGAAACATCCGCTACTGGAGTTGTGAGGGCCCCAACCTCGGTTGACGCGTGTCACGACGCCATCTTCTCACGAAGCACCTCGTAGGGCGTTCTTCCTCCGAGCCCCCCATGCGGTCGGTGCACGTTGTAGAGCTCCTCCCAGGCGACGAGCTTCTTCCTGAGATCGACGTCATCGGTGTAGTCGAGCAGCTGGTAGAACTCGAGCTTGTCGGTCAGATGCGAGCGTTCGACCTTGCCGTTGAGGTTGGGGCTCGCCGGCTTGATGTAGACGTGCCGGATACCGCGGTCCTCCACGTGCCAGTGGAAGCGGACCTGGAACTCGTGGCCGTTGTCGGTACGGATCGTGTGGATGCGGAAGGGGAAGCGTTCGATCACATGGTCGATGAACTCGATCGCGCTCGCCTGGGTGTGCTTGTCGTAGATCTGGAGTGCCCGGATGCGCGTCGCATCGTCGATCGCTGTGTACTGGAAGCGCCTGATCTTCCGCCCGCCCGGATCCACGAAGTCGAGGAACTTCACATCCACCTGGACATGGTGTCCTGGCACCTGCTTCTCGTAGCGGATCACACTGGGCATCGAGCGCTGACGGCAGTTGGCGGGCAGACGGTTGATCCCGTTACGCACGAGCACGTTGTGGACTCCGTGCGGCGAGATCGAGATATTGTGATAACGGCCGAGGTACCAGGCGATCCGGTGTGGGCCGAAGTGGTACGTGAGCCGCAGGTGAATGATCTTGTCTTCGATCGGCTTGGGAGTGCGGAGTTTGTGGTTCTCAGGGCAGGGTCTGCTGTCGACGAGCCCCGCTTCTCCTTCACGCTCGAAGGCGCGCAGCCAGTTGTAGTAGCACTGGCGTGAGATTCCGAAGTAGCGGCAGGCCTTGGCGATGTTGCCGCATTCCCGCGCGTACTCGAGAACCTTGAGCTTGCGTCTGATGTCCCGCTGCGCCTGTGTCATGTCTGACCTCCCATCGACGATTGGACTATGCCCATTCGTCAAGCGAAGTCGGGAATCTCAAACTCCGGGATACCCGGGGCGATTCACTCGCTTTCCAGAAACGGCTGACGGGAGCAGCGCAGACTCCTCTTGTCCCGAGCAACGCTAAGGCCGATACCGTTTGATGAGCTCACCGGAATGAGGCTCGATCATAAGGTACTCATCCTCCCCAGGCGCAAGCGACCAAACGGGCAGTGTGACGGTGTCCAGTGCGATCCGATGTGGGAAGTCGTCCGAGGTCACCCGCTGATACAGCGCAGAGTAGTGCGCGTCAAATACCTGTTCGTCGATCAGGTAGGGATCAAGCGCATGCACCTCAAGCCCATCAAACGACACGTACCGCGAATCGATGACCCAGCCGACATCACCATTGGGAATGGTTGCGGCGACCAGCATGCCGTTCTGACCCCGCGTCACATAGTCTGCATGGCCCGGAATCAACTGCCTGTCGACGAGCTCAAACTCTGCATCGTACAGCTCGAAGTAGACAGAGCCCTTGCGGAGGATGGGCTCCGGATCGTAGGGCTCAATCAACTCATACGCGAGAACGATACTGCCATCGGACCTGCAGGCGATTGCCGCGATGTCTGCCCGGCGCAAGTCCTTGGCTATCACCCTGTCAACCGCGCCACTCGTGATATCCACGAGGTACACCCCATCAATGGCCGCGAAGTACGCCTTTCCGTTCAACGCGTCCGCTTCGATCCTGAGGGGTGATTCTCCCCCAATAGCGGAATCCAGGCGAGCCGCGACCACCAGGCTAGCTTCCGCTCCGGGCCAGACCCCGATGGTACCGTGACCACGCCGATCCTCGCCTACGAGAATCAATCCTCCGCTATCTGGATGCGCACCAAGGACACGAGACATCCCACGCGCATCTAACATGTCGACCGATCCACTCGATATCTGATAGCGAAACACGCACTGCCTCGACGCACTGCCTCTGTCCAGCCTCAGGCCCCCAGAGTCATCCTCATACACGCGCGTTTCGACATAGTCAATATCGGCGAGATGCAGGTAGAGCGTATCCTCGCCGAGGATGAGGGTGGGCCGCTCGCTCAATCCAGCCGTAGGCCCCTCAAGGCGGACGCGAAACAACTCCACCGTCGCCTCCGCTGTCAGCGCATTCACGCTAAGCTCAGAGAGGCTCCCGGACTTGGGGAATCCCACATAGTAGGCCTGGACATGCTCTGGGGATAGCGCCTTCGGACTCCCCACCAACTCAAACATGGTCGTCTTTGACCAGGGCCAGACCGTCCCACCGGAGTCACAGGAGACGAGCCCAAGACACATCAGGACAACGGCCATCATGATCCACCGCGGAACGGAGTGACGCATCACCGAAACCCATCTCATTTGAACGTCCTCGTCGCGACGGCGGCATACCAGACAGTGTAGAAAGCCCAGGCCCTGCCGTCGTTGTTGTTTACCTCGACGTAATTCGCAGACCTGAAGATTTTCGCCCCCGCCTTGATGAGTAACGCTGTCTGCGCGGTGGTCATCAGCCGATAACCGATGGCCCAGCCCAGAGCATGCGCGAACAGTTCGACGGCGATACGCGTCCGACCCATCTTCGCATACTTGCCCGAGCTTCCTCGCAGCCTGATGATGTCGGATGCGTAACTAAGGCAGAGGGACCGAGACTTGAAAAACGAGTAACGCATGGTGACGTTGAAGCCCCTGACCGTCCATTTGAATCCGGCAAACCGCTCGGCCCACTCCCCGCTCGGATCCACCTTCCCCACCGGGTTCCCGCCGCAGTACTGATACGCGCTCTCCTCGCCGTCGGCCTTGGCGGGGTCCTTGGTGATGAACTGGCAGGTGGCAGGATCATAGTAGCGCTGCGAGAGGTAGTACAGGCCGGAGTGCTGGTCGAAAGCGTAGCCGGCGTAGCGCAGGATGTTGCGCCCGGCGATGGCTGCTGCCGTGGCCGCATCGAGGCCGGGGGTGGCCGCACTCAGCGTGCGCGTGG
>Ga0209066_10000766_pt1 | contig 45736 bp, 47 predicted proteins | sample All_14_2_FD_187198 | JGI IMG/M metagenome (GOLD analysis project Ga0209066, IMG submission 187198) | Freshwater microbial communities in response to fracking from Pennsylvania, USA - Allegheny Zone_MetaG_DW_15 (SPAdes) (version 2) ... | reverse complement strand
ACACATGGAACAACGCCGGACAGCTGGCCGAGGTACTGGTCAGCAGCACCCCCGTCGGCACCTATACTTATGATTCGCAAAACCGCCGCACCAAAAAGGTGGCGGGCACCACCACGCATTATGTTTATGGCCTGAACGGTCTGCTCTACGGCGAGTACGACAATGCGGGGGATTTGATTCGGGAATACGTGTATCTGAACGACGCACCCCTTGCCCAAGTAGATGCAGGCGCACCAGAAACCGTCATATACCTGCACCCCGACCACCTCGGCACGCCAAGATTCGCCACAAACTCCGGCGGCACACAAGTCTGGGCGTGGAGCGGCGATGCCTTCGGCGTGGGCGCACCCAGCGGCTCTGCCACAGTAAACATAAGAATGCCCGGCCAGTATTACGATGCCGAATCTGGGTTGTTCTATAATTGGAACAGATATTATAATCCGGCAATAGGGCGGTATATCTCCAGTGACCCGATTGGCTTGGAAGGCGGGCTCAATACCTTCAACTACGCCAACGTCAATCCGGTGATGAACATTGACCCCAATGGCAACACCACAATGGTATTAACCGGGGGCGGCGTAGCCACAGTTGCGTGCCTCGCAAATCCGGTCTGCGCCGCGGCTGTTGCCGCTGGCAGCCTCGCGTTTGCGACAGGTGTTGGGGTGGCATATGTAGCTGCTTGGGCGATTAACAAGATAGAGAATTGCCCCAACGAATTAGATGAGGATTCGAAGAATAACGTAAGTAAATTGCCGTCTCAGAACATCAACAACGGAACCAAGGTCGGCCCCCCTGAGCCGCCAGAAGGCGATAGACACGAAATTTGCTTGAAACTTAAAAATAGCGTTTTGGCTACTTGTGCTGGCCTCACTGGCAAGAAGAAATTTGCTTGTTTTGCGGCTGCTCAAGCGACTTACGACGCATGTATGGAATAATAACACCAAAATTAAGGTACACGTATGACACACTTTATTGCAGAAAGGACGCTTCTCTACTCTGCAAAAGACGGTGATGTAAGAAAAGAATTCATCATTCGCCTTGGTGCTCCCTATTTTGTGCGAGAAGGTACAGTCAGCTTTTCTGTGGGGGAAGATGGTTGTTTTGCGTGTCGCGTTGAGGTCGAGGGGCTAAACGAAACGTACCCAGAAGTGTATGGCGCTGATTCACTTCAAGCGATTACTCTTGCAGCAAATGCAATAGAGCCTTTCCTTAAGCGACTGCAAAAGAAATATGATTTATATCATTTAAACGGTGAGTCTTACTTTGACGATTAGTGCGGACCCGATGTTCAAGGGGATGGAAAAGTGGCAGCATATCCACCGTAACCCAGATGGCACGAATGACGTATATGTGCGAGGAATGGTAAAACAGACGCATCTGCTGGGCCGAAGTTGCAGAGCAGCTAGCAAAATGTAATAAGAACTGTGAGGATCAGTAATGCAAGAAAAGACAGAAAATGAATTTCCAGTCTTTTTAGAAAGACATCTCAGATTTCAATCAGTCCCTGATGAGCCTATGTGCGATGTTATTATACAAGTTGGGCATCCTGCATGGGTTCAAGAAGGACTTGAGGCTTCGTGCCCCATTGCTATTCGTGGAGTTGCCGGTCGTACACCAAATATTAGAGGAGTTGATCCAATGGATGCTATGAAGAACGCCATGGTTTTTATCGAGAGCTACTTGACAGACCGTCGAGGTAAGTCAACTTTTTTTTGGCCAAACGGGGAAAAATACTAATGCGTACTCTTTCTCTATTTATTAAAGAGAAAACGGTCAGGTCAGCGGCGTGACGGCAGATGTGGCGGGCAGCCCCGTGGCGCTGGCAAGCTCCATCAAACAATCAGACTTGCCTTCTGGCGCAATTCCCATTGAACCGTTTCAAAGATAAAAAGGGAGACTTTCCATGCGTTATCCGGACGGCCAAGAAGTTATTATTGGAGATAGAGTGAGGCTAAGCAAAAGCAAGGACTCAGAAGGTGTAGTTGTTTGCTCAATCGACAGAGGGGAATACTCGGAGGGGTTTACTCAGAAACAATGGAGCGACTTAAAAACGGGTGTTTTGATAGAATTTGCAAGGTTTGGACTTATCCATTACGACCAAGCTGATGATGACCTAGAGTTGGTCGCTCGAAAACCCTGACGATAAGACAAAGGCGACAGCAGTATGTACGCGACCTGCGTAATGGCTAATATCGTGATGCACAGGGTAATATTGTTTCCAAAAAAGATCCCGCCGGACACATTCCGCTGGATCAATATCCGGGGTACAAGCCATGAGCGTAGTACAAAAGCCACTCTACTTAGAAATTATCAGGGAGTCTCTACAAGAGCTCACCGATGTGGAATATCAACGCCGAGTATGGGTAAAGGGCAGCGCTACTGAAGTGTCCAGCATGGATGAAGCGGTGGCTGGCCTGTTCAATGATTCCTGTTTAGACATAGCTCTTAAAAAAAACGCCGTGACTTTCTCGCCAGAAATTGACAAAGAGTTACGAGAATTACGAAAGCTGCTTCAATCCAGTTTAGATGCACAGCAGGTACGTGGAACGGCGGAAGTGATCGAGTCTATTGAGTGGAAGGACGTATGTGACCGAGCGGCAAGGATTCTTCGCGCGATTATCAGTAATTACACCCCATCCTCGACCACCAACTTCGCCACACAGCTCTGATCATAGGCTGACAATGCGTGATTCCCTTCGATCTGGCTCCAGATTCTTTCATTTTTTACAGACATTTAACTGCAACCTGTGAAGATTTTGTTGCGTTTTGTCGCTTTTTGTTGCATACTGTAAAGAGATGAAAGGATACCGCCATGGCAACGACCGTCAGATTACCGGATTCAATGGTACAGGAGGCAAAAACGCTCGCCGCCGTGAATATGCGGTCTGTGCCAAAACAGATCGAGTATTATTACACCCTTGGCAAGATCGCCGAAGACAACCCTGACCTGCCCATGTCTTTCATCAAAGATATTTTGGCCGCAAAAGCAGAAATAGATGCCGGAGATTTGACGCCTTTCATGCCTGAAGAATGAATATGCGCATTCAACAAACGGCAAAATTCAAAAAAGCGTACAAAAAACTCCACCCAAACCAGCGGCAAGAATTGAACAAGGCTCTTGAAGGCATCATCAAAAACCCTGCCATCGGCGAACAGAAAAAAGGCGACCTTTCCTGGTTGCGTGTTCACAAGTGTAAAATCATCCAACAACTGACATTGATCGGGTATCAGGTAGACGCAGGACAGCTGGTTCTGACCTTTGTGGCGATAGGCCCGCATGAAAACTTTTACCGTGATTTAAAAACCTGAAAACCTGCCCGGACGATGACACGGCAGGCCGTGGCCGGGGGCCGCAGCCATTGAAAACAATTGAAATCAGGAAAAATGGTGGTGCAGGCAGTATGTAGATAACCCGTCTTGCCATTACTTCCCTGTTTTTCAAGGAAAATACAGGGAAATTTTTGGTTTCCGAAGGCCGAATCATAAAATGATACAACAAAAGTCTTGGAATCCTTATAAAAATGCCCACAAGGGAAAAAACTCCCGCAAATTTAACAGCGAAATTTTAGGCCTGAACAGGGAATTTTTTAACGTTCTCAAGCAAAGTCAGATAGATATCAGACGCTCTCTAGTATTTACAGAATGGCGGAAAATTTCCCTCGCAGGTAAAGTCAGACAGATAAAGAATGGTTGTGTTATGACGACTCCCCTTAGGCCGCGGCACATCAGCAGGCACGACTAGATATGCGGAAAAGCGCACTGGTTGAGTAGGTAGAACAATCTCTCTTTTTACTAGCCAGAAGTCTCTATTGTCCGGCGTCCACAATCTACCCTCCGAACCTTTATTGAAAAAATCCGAGACTTTGATATCTGCATCAGGATTTTTCTGAGTGTACTTCTTCACAGCATTCTCTATCCATATCCTCGCATAGTCGCTCGCAGCTCCAGGGACAAGATCCCCACTTTTCTGAAGCTGGGACAACACATCCCCTTCATTCGGAGGCGCCCTATCCAGTTCTGCGCGCCTTTTTAACTCCTTATAGGCGATGCGCCCCTCCTCTACGAAATCTATCGACTCTGCTTTGGTATCAGAGCTTTGATTGGTGGTATCCGAAGGGTGGGCCTTAAGAATTTCTGCGATTTTACTTTGCGCCTCTTCGCTCATGCGCGCTTCTGTACGGGCAATAATACTAACAAAAGGTCGCAACAGATGCGCCTTGGTTTTTGCCTCAGGGTAACGATCTATATTGCGGAACCCATACATTGCCACGGCACGCGCCCTATCCCTATCTCCCTCCATCAAATATTTCTCGGCAGCCTGCGCAATAACCGAGGTCGAGTTCAGATCATCTCTTACACGTAGGCTTCCAATGAAATTATCAAGACTTTGTGCCGCCTCTTTTTCGGATTTTGCGGACGTTTGCTGCATAATTCTATCGACAACCGAAGCAAGCTTGCCACGCTGAATATCGTTTTGCGACAGGCTTAAAGCATGCTTTGCGTATGACAGCGTTTGCTCATATCTCTCTGCCAGCCCCAATCCGGCCTCAACCGCAGCACGCGCTACCCATCCTTCGATTGCCAGTCCTTCCGGATCAATCATAGGACTCCCCACTGCCGTGCCGAAAGAAGAAGATAGATCGTAGCCGGTATCGTAATATTTTTTAGCTTCCCCTTTCTGACCGCCCCTGATATATGCGCGCGCAATTTCAAAATAGGTCGCGACCAGATAGGGCGTATACGATAAGTCAGCGGCGACAATATCAAGCGCTATCTCCTTTTTACCGCGCTGGATCGCGGAAACAGCAATGTCATGCAATGTTTTTTGCTGATAAAAATAAGCCAAAAAATTTGTATTTCCGGCCTGCAGGACAGCTGCGGGATTGATAATGCTTTTTGCTGCACTATCGGCCAGATCAAATTCCCTGTCACGCGCAAACATGCCGGCCAACGTCGTTATTCTCTGGGCGCGCTGCATGGCATGAAGCCCTGTATGAGCGCCGAGCCTGTCCAGCCCTATAGACGGAGGCGCATCTGACGATGCCCAGGAAGCCTCTATAAACTCTTTCTCGAGCGTATGGAAGCCGGCATCGTGCAATAAATCCGCAAACTGCGATGCCGGAACGCCGAAATGCGCATCCTTTATTTTTTCCTCGCTTGCGGTATCACGATGCACAGCCGCAGCTGCAATAGCCATTTGCGCGCGGAACAATGGCGAGCCGCCGATACCCAAAGCCGCCAGATCTTCAGCAATCTTTAAGGCTTTAACCTTATCTTGCTGCGAAGCTCGAGAGATCGTCACGCTAAATATAAAGCTGCCGACTTCTTTATCTTCAAGCTTAAACCCTCTCTTGGTTAAAGCTTCTGCCTCTTGGGCACCAAGGGTCAAGAACCACGAAAGAGCGCGCTGCTCTTGTGCTGCAGCAGGATCGGCCACTACCGCTTGTTTGAAATCTTCAAAATGCGCAAATGCGCTTTTTATATCACCCGCTTTGGCAAAGGCCTCCGCCGCATAAAGGCTGACGATAGCGTCAAGCACGGGGTTTTTATAGTTGCCGACAATCGAAAAAATCTCCTTTATCATCGGTCCGGATTTCAACGTACCCAGAATATTGAAAAGACGCTGATGGAATAGTTTTTCAGCCCCGGGGTGTATAAAACCACCTCTGAGCGCCAGGCTCTCCTGAGCAATTGCATGTATCTCTTCTGTCAGTTTTTTAGATCCGGCCTCATCAGGATAACGCGCATAGTAATCTGCCATCGCTGACAAAAGAGGCAGTCGGCCTTCCGTATTTCTTCCAGTCTTTATTACGGTGTATATATCCCATGCCTTCTGGGTGTTCCCCGTCAAAAGATTTGCATAGACCATTAAAGCGGGATTTGCAGCATGCATGCCCGCCATTCCGCGCGCGGCCGCAAAAATCTCCTCATGATGGTTACGCGGCTTATCGTTTTCTATGTCTTCAATAAAACTTTTTATGGTTGCCGAAGTATCCTGCCCCTGATGGAACCTCTCGATTGCGATCAGCAGTTGAGCCTGTGACTGCAGGGCCAGCTGCGGACCATAACTTATTCTAGCCGCGCGCGCCGCTGCTTCCTGTTTATTACCCCATTCAAGAATAGCTTGATTGAATTCGTCATCCCCGATTTTTCGGGCATAACGTAATGCCTGATCGAAATTTCCAGCGTCAAGGGCTATCCTTGCCGCTTCCGCCAATCTTGCATCAGCGGTACGTTTATCGCCTACAAGGAAGCTCGCGGCATCGGGCATTTCTTTTGCGCGCGCACCGCCGTCTCGGGACATTTCGACTCGCTCCATAATCGGCAGCCAGTCGGCAAAAAACGCGGGATCTAGGGATTTTTGAGATAGCGCTATGCCACCAATCTTGCCGAGAGCTATCGTCTCTGCCAGATCAGGATACCCTGCGTCTAGAAAGCTTTGCGCGAAACGTACCAGTTCCTCCCTGCGGGACCCGCTTTTGGGCATACTGTAAAAAGAAGCGAGGAAGCCATATATGCAATCCGCGCGGTAATCACTATTGCATACAGTTACGTATCCGTTTCTGAGCCTTTCGGCATCATAATGCACAACGCCCGGATTTTTTGTCGCTGCGAGATCGCAAGAGCGGTCTTTCGTCTGCATCTGATGATCTTCGGGCTTAAATCCTGGCGGAAACTGCGTTTTGCAGTCAAAAGAGGCCCCTTTCCAAAAAACGTTCTCTGTTTTTGCACCAGTAAAATTAGCGCCCTCCAGCTTAACCAAACCGGCGCTGCTATATGATGACACCTCAAAGCGTGCGCCGTTCAAATCGGCGCCGCTGAAGTCGACGTCTGTCAGGTTTGCTCCTTTAAAAGTAGCGCCGCGAAGGCTGGTCCCTTTGAAAGAGGCCCCTGTATAGTCTCCCAAATCGAAGGCCGTATGATCAAGCTTGCGCCCGGACAGATCGATCCCCTGATTTTGCGACATACATTTTTTTGCATAGAAATTGGTATTTGTAAAATTCGCACCTTCCGTATTTGACTCCCTAAGCCCGCTTACCGTCGCGCTCGTGAAGTTGCTCTCTCGGAAATCATTCCCGCGCCAGTCTTTGTTACCGCGGCAATCCGATATATAAAGCTTTCCAGATGTGAAATCTGCGGTCTTGAAGCTGTTTCCTCCCGCCTCGCTTAAATCCAACTCAGCGCCCATCAAAGACGCGTTGTCGAACTTGCTATCCGCGATCTTTCCCTTTATTTTCGCGCCTGCAAATTTTGCACCTGTTAAATCGCTGCCGGAAAACTCTACTTGCATGACGGCGTTCGTAAAATCCGCACCGTGCAAAAAAACATTCTCGAATTTGACGCCGTTCAACCGCGCACCTGAAAAATCAGCACCGGAAAAATCCGTATTCCGAATAGTCAATCCGTTCAATTCTGCCCCAGACATCTGCAGCTTCTGCCCCACAAGGTCAACACTTTGCCCGGCGTAGAGCTTACTTTGCTGCAAATACGAGACGGCCTCCCCGTCAGACTTCAGCCGCTCCAAAACCTTGATCGCCTCTTCATAACGCTTTGCAAAAAACAGGCTGCGTCCGTAGGAAAGCACTATGTCGTTTCGTTGTGCCATCTCAGGCGCGGCTTCGAAAATCCTTTTATAAGTTAGCAACGATGCCTCAAAATCTTTGTTTGCCTCGTAAAGATCAATTTTTTTCAGATAGAATTCGGTGGCCTTGGGCATGGCGCTGATAAGTTCTTCGACGGCATCATATCTTGCTTTAATAATTTCCAGCTCTTGCGGCCCCTCGCAGCGGCTGCAGTATCCTCTGCCCGTTACATAAAATCCGGCATGTACGGACGCGTAAATGACCGTTTCTTCGCCCTGAGGATAAGGCCGCACCTCAATTTCACCGGCGATGGGCCCTGCGCGGCGCACCTCATAGAAAATCCGGATTTTATCGCGCGGCGCCCCCTTGTAGAGCGTCTGGATCTCAAAATCAGTATAGGCATTGGGAAGCCCCCTGATACCTTTCGCATTTTCGCCTTTATTTTTACTATACTCAGCCTGCATTTCGGGGGGCGTGTTGCCATTAAAAGCCGCCCGTCCCTTGAACACCAAATCGCTCTGTATCAACTTTTGAGCACAGGACTGATAAGAACAGCTTAAAGCATGCGCTTTTGGCGCAAAAGAAAAAGACAAACTAATAATAATTGAGAAAACGATAAAGCGCATGGGTCCATACCTCATTGAATAATTCTCTTTGCGTTTGCCGCAACCGGATCAAAACCATCTGGAAATTTTGTCGCAGCGTCGTATTTGGCGCCCTCGAATCTAGTTTCTTCAAGAATGGCACCTTCAAAATTTACATTCAAAAGGGTGGCGTTTCCAAGATTTACTCCCGAGAGGTCCGCACCCGAAAAATCTACATTTGTCAACGTGGCCGTATTTATGTTCGACCCGCGCAGGTCTGCATTTTTAAACGTCGTATCCGTGAACTGCGTGGCCCTATCTCCCTGACGAAAAGACATTTTTACGCCAGTAAAATCAGCATTCTTAATCTTGCACGTCGAGCAGACCACCTCCCCCAAACGGGCCTGCCGGGCCACGACGCCGTCTAAAACAATAAAATACCCCAGATCGATCTGGCCGGATTTCGAGGATGGGTTCACAGCGGGAATCGGCTGAACCGACACGCCTGATAAATCTACTTTCGGTATGGCACTCTCGTCGCAACCCCCATTTTTTGACCAGGCTGGAATCATGTGATAGGCGACAGGATCAAAACCCTCCGGAAATTTCGTTTTGCAATCGTACAAAGCCATATCCAGCCGGGCATCCTGCAAATTTACGTTCTCAAACGCAACCGAATGGAACTTGGCATTTGTAAAGTCGGTACCCGCGACGTTCACATTTTTCCAGTCTTTGATTGCATGAATTTTTCTAAGATTCAACCCGCTCAAATCAACGTTGTGCAGCGGGCCCGCTCCTGCCAGCGTGGCACCATTCAGCTCTCCTTTCCTGTCTGCTTTTAGAGCGGCCTCGATATACAAATTCGCTGATCTGGTTCCACAGAGAACAAACATGACATCATCATATGCACCCATCTTTATCAAGCCCTGCGCAAATTCGGGCAGGTTTTGTTCTACTGCCTGCACGCCTCTGGCCATAAGCACCGTTTCACGCATGCTTGTTGTCAGTAAACCGCCCTGAAATTCGCGCGCGCAGTGTTCATATCCTTCAAGAGAGCGGTTATAACGGAAACGCTCCATTTCTGTTTGTGCCGCCTGACTCTTGGCGACCGCTTCACGCGTATTTTTAACGGAAATTTCCATCGTTGCGAGCCAGTCGTCATGAGTGCGAAGAAGCCTGGGAAGCGCGTGCTGCACACGCTCACTATTCTCCCCCCCTTCCTCCGCTTTCAGACGCGCGGCTACCTCCGCCCCATATACCGCTGCCTCCGCCAGAAGGGCAGCATAGCTCGGAGCCCCTGTCTCCTGCCCTGCATAGAGCACCTTGCCGCAGCGCGCAGTGGCACCACTCACGGTATACTCCGCCAAAACAAGCGCTGGCGTATCTTTTTTAATAGCCGCGCCGGCGAAACCATCTGGCGAAAATTCTATCGGCCAGTTTCGAAATCCTTTGTATACGTTCGAAATCAAAAAAGATTTATCACTGTTAAAACGTCCTTCTACAATAACCGGGTAGTGCAAAAAAACGTCCTTTGCGCTGCCGGAAACCTCGGTACAAACGCGAGCCTCACTCTCCCGCTCTATGAGCAGAAACGGCATCTCTGCCCGCGCACCTGTGACAGTGGATAGGCCTAAAATGACTAAAAGAATAAAAACAAAACGGCGCAAGATTTCCTCATATAAATAAGCAAGTATTATAACGAATACGTGTTAATTAAACTTGAACATGTCGCAGGTGTGACCCTTGTAGCATTCGCGAATTACGTTAACCATCGCCGCGCATTAATACACATCTATTAATAACGAGCTATAAATAGATGGACGCATATCATCAGAGCCTGCTTTTAGATAAGCCGAGTTGAGGAATTTAAAGTTGTTCGGGCATCGTAATCACCGGGATACCCTTCATAGGAGTCTGTAACAGTGAAGATAAGATTGTTATCAGCGAATTTTCACACATGCGATTCGGGCGCATCCTACTTTTTACACTATCGCAAATGCAGAGAAAAAATTTGATTTTATTTGCTTTCGCTCAATAGAGATACGTTGGGTATACGTTTGGATTAAGTTTGGTTTACCTTGAAAAAGATTTTCAAAAGTCAACTGGTTTTACAACTCATCAAATTCTATCGCGTTAATAAATAAATTTTTCTCCGTGATTAAATCGACATGAAGGGCTTCTCAAATAGCCCGTAACTAGTCGAAAGGAATTTAATCATGGGTCTCAAGAAGCTTACCAATCAGCAGGGTGTTATCCATACAGATATTGAGAGCTTGAAGCCGCATCCTACCAATCCCCGTACCCATTCCGCCGCGCAGATCGGAGAGATCGCCAAAAGTATCCAGACCTTTGGCTTTGTAAACCCTGTTCTGGTCGATAAAGAAAACCGGATTATTGCCGGCCATGGCCGTATCCAGGCTGCACAGAAACTTGGCATGAACAGCGTTCCGACAGTTCGGATTGATCATATGACAGAAGGGCAGAAACGTGCTTACATTATAGCGGATAACAAGCTGGCCGAAAAAGCCGGCTGGGATGAGGATTTGCTTCGGCTGGAATTCAGCTATCTGTCCAGCTTGGATGCAGATTTCGAATTGACGGTAACGGGGTTTGAGCTGCCGGAAATAGATATCCTTCTGCACTGTGATCCGCAGCAGAAAAATCAGGAAGAAGCAGAAGCTCTTGAATTAAAGGTCCCTGACCATCCGGTTTCGATGCCGGGTGACCTCTGGGAAATAGGCCGGCACAGGGTTCTCTGCGGAGATGCCACAAAGCCGGAAAACTTTAAAGCCCTGCTCGGAGAGAAGAAGGCAGACCTTGTTTTTATAGATCCGCCCTATAACGTCGAGATCAATGGTCATGTGCGGGGCATCGGACAGCACGAGGAATTTGCTATGGCTTCTGGAGAAATGACACAGGGTGAATTTGTATCGTTTCTGGCTAAGAGCTTTAAGAACCTTACCCGATCGAGCAAAGAGGGCTCTATCCACTATATCTGCATGGACTGGCGCCATATCGAAGAAGTATTGGAAGCTGGAAAACCGGTCTATTCAGAACTCAAGAATGTCTGCGTCTGGAACAAGACAAACGGAGGAATGGGGTCTCTTTACCGCTCCAAGCACGAGCTCGTTTTTGTTTACAAGTATGGAGCCGCGCCCCATGTAAACAATATCCAGCTTGGTCAATACGGACGATACAGGACGAATGTCTGGGATTACCCAGGCGTCAATACCTTCAAGAAAGAACGCGGTAGCGAGCTTGCCATGCACCCGACGGTCAAACCCGTCGCGCTCGTCGCTGACGCTGTCCTGGACTGCTCTACCCTTAAAGACATTGTTCTGGACTGTTTTGGCGGCAGCGGGACAACCCTGATTGCCGCTCAAAAGACGGGTCGTATCGGATATCTGATGGAGCTCGATCCTAAATACGTTGATGTGATCATTGGCCGCTATAAAGACGTATATAAAACAGAAGCCACCCTGGCAAGCACCGGAAAAAAATTTGCGGAAGTTAAAAAAGAGAGAGCCACCGGGAACAGAGGTAAGAATGGCAGATGAAGACGATAAGGTCGGCTTCAAAAATCCGCCCAGAAAACATCAGTTTAAAAAAGGGCAATCCGGGAATCCCAAAGGGCGGCCCAGGATATCTGCTGACCTTAATCAAATGCTCTTCAACGAGCTTGATCGCGCTATAGCATTGACCCAATCCGGACAAACGCAGGAGGTTTCTGTGCGTGAGGCTATCGTTAAAAATTTAATTGCAGGGGCAATTAAAGGAAACTTGCGATGCCTCAAAATTATTTTAAGGCACCTGCCCCGGGGCGAAACAAGGGCGCGCTTTGTGAAAGTAGACAAAGGCTCCAGGGGAGACAGGCACCATGAATAAAAAGAGAAGATTCAAGAAAGGAAGCTCCGGTAATCCTGCCGGCCGTCCCGTAAAATCCAGGAACTGGAGAACCCTAATCGCAGAAGCCCTGCAGGAAACGATAACCATTAAAGAGAAAGGCAAAGCAAAACGCGTGACAATCGCGGAGCTGGTCATGAAAAGCTTTATAAAAAATGCCTGAGCGGAGATCCGGCAAGTCTTGACTTCCTACTTAACGGCTTTGCTAAAACTGGCCTGGATAAGAAAACCTTCACTTTGAGAATGGGAAAAGATTTACAAAGCCCTCCGGACACAGAATAGTTTTGTATATGGCAACCCCTGCTCCCCGTTGATCAGGCTAGAATGCTTTGAATAACCAAAAAATAAGCAACAGCATTGCCCAATTAAACAAAAATCTCCAATTGGAGACGGGCTTTGCATCATTACTGGGTTGTTGCTGAAGATGGTCCAATATCGCTCTTAACTGCTCTTCGATGGCATCAAAAGTTCGTGCTGCATCTGGTATATTGGCCTGAATTTCCTGAAGCAGGCTATTCAAATTCATATCAATGCTGTCGAGCACCCTTCCATGCCACTCCGCATCAGTTTCGAACCGTTCATCCCTTTCGAGAAATGCTCCGACTTCGTAATCTTCACGTGCGGGGTCCATTTTGATAGTCTTGCGGCCCATTCTTTTCTCCCAAATAAAAAGTCACCAGAGATGTCCTCTCTGGTGACCGGGAGTTAATAAGCCGCAGTTACACGACCGCGACGGCCTTTAAGCCGAGGCTTTGGACATACGCCGCCGCCTCCCGGCCATAAAGGTCGAGAAGCGACGTGGTGACGGACGTCATCCGGTAACTGAGGGGTTATTTAGATATTATCTATAGGTATCCCGATAATATAAAAGAAAGCATTGGCGGAGCCGAAAACAGAGAGCTCCGAGATCAGGCGGCAACTGCCTTGCGAGAGATTTATGAGGCATCGCTGGATAGACTTATGCAGGACGTAGAAAGCGCTATATTCGACAGTGCCACCTCAATATTCTTTCACATGATCCAAGGGCGATCATTTAGAGAAATCGTTGGTATAAGGTATAGCTATATTACCGGAAGAGATAAAAAAGACATCAAGCATACAAAGTTTTTACAGCAAGCTGAAAAACTCCCAAATATTTCATTAAAAACATTTTTTAGTATTTTCAAAAAAGGAACACCCGTAGGTAATGCCAATTACGACGCCGTAGTGTTCGATACATATGATTACATGGATCAAGTTATTTCTTTCTCCTTATCGGATGTATTTATAGCTGCATTTCAAATATACGGTGAGCAACATGACGACGATAGAGTCGAGCAAGTTATAGATTTGTTTCGCTATGGAACCAATAATCAGCGGCATATCCTCTTAATGAGATATGGATTTCCTCCAGAAATGGTAAATGATATATCTCTGCACATAGAAAAAATTGATGAAACTAGGATTATATTCAAAAATTCTATTCAATCTGCGCCTAAGGCAATACGTGAGCTTGTGGAGTGGTACCTGCCCTTGAGCGAAGACGATTAATACAATAAAGCGATTTTTAATCGCTACGGCACCATGGCGTTTTTCTTAATTAGAGTTTCAATTTCATCGCGCATGACTTGTCTTATTCTTTCTAAACCGATTTTTTGGGCAATGGCCAGAATGGGATCAGACACGCCTGTGTTGACAACTTCTTGTATAAGGCCAATTCTCTCCGGATAGGGCACTTCCTGCCAACTACGAAGCTCTCCATTAACAGTCATGCCCCTGAAAGCGATTACATCCTGTGGATCCTGTCCCTCAGGCCAAAACACCGTTTCTCCATTTGGAGATTTAACGTGTTTGCGCTTCTTTGAAATTGCCGCCCAAACCTGTTTCTTGATTTGAGAGCCAGTCCTGTTAAAGTTATGCAAACGGGCAATTTTCGTACTCAGTGCCCTGAAAGTGACTGGGCCGAGGCCATCAATTATTTGCCCAGCCAGGTCAGCAAGAACAGGAAGATACTCTTTCTCATAAAATCTCTGCGCAGACAGCTGATCCTGTACGCCTGATGAAAAAGTCAAGCTAGTCGTGGGCATTGTTACAGAGGCATTATTATCTGAAACAAGGGCCTCCTCTTCAGACGCCTCTTCTACCTCGAGTTGGTTAATTTCTTCTTCTACCTGATCAAGCTCTTCCACCTCTGTTGCAACTTCCGCTGCCTCTGGAGGGGAAAGCTCCGCCTGCTTTTCTCGATCAGTGGAAAGGAGAGCCTGTAGGCTAGCATCAACTACATCAATGGCACGTATAGGATCAATCCAGAAGTCTGTCGACCAAATACGTACCAAGTTCCAACCCAGAGATACCAGGATACTATGCCTTACGCGATCACGGTCACGCGCTGTGGGTGAGCTATGATAGGTAGCTCCATCACACTCGATAAGGCATCTGCATCCTTTTGAACGCTCTGCCAGCGGCACCATGTATTAATCCTAGGCTGCAGGGATATGATTTTATCTGCTTGTGACGCTAGCGCATCTATATCGTCAAAGGAGGTGTCTTCCAACTCAACATGCGTTATGAACCTCTTCAAAGCCTCCTCATATGATTTAAACGCACGCAAGAAATTCTCTGCAACGATAGCTATTGGCATCCCGGGCTGTAGTAACTCTTGTCCATCTATGCAAACGACCTTCAAGGCGCTTCTTAAAGCAGATACCTTCTCTAGATCCGTTCCAGCCCTAGAAATTGCCTCTCTTAAGCTTTTTGCAGCAGCAAGGTCGCTTTGAGCCCTTTCTGTATCTGTATCGAGACTTTTCCAGTTAATAGAATTTGGCAAGTCTAGGGATACTTTTCTCATATCTTCATAGACAGACTGTAGCTCCAAAATAATATTTAAGTCTTTCGCGAGGACTATATTTCCCGCCATCCCCATGAACTTTTTAACTTTATTTTCGAGCAGCCATTTTTGAATTGGCTCAATAGGCCAAATAGTTGACACAGCTTTCTCAAGCTCTAGCTTCCAGCTATTTACTGGGGCTTTTAACAACAAATCGTCATTGTATGATGCAGAAAAGCCTGACTTCTTAGCTCTGTATTCATCAAGTTTAGCGATAGAGCGCTCATACGCATCAAAGATAGCGGGCGCCTGAGCCTCGAAAGAGAACGTAAGATTATGCTTAGCCGCTAGAGGTAGAGCTTCAGCGATCTGTGATAGGTTACGAATATTAGAGAGATGAATGTCCTGCGAGAGAATTTTTGTTTGCTGCAGGAAAGTATCTAAAGCAGCTTTCAATGCGCTTGTTGCAAAAATTATCTCTTGGGACTTGCGAACAGTTTCGGCCTGCCAGGCATTTGACCAATCAGATTTGCCTATACCTTTAAACGCCGCCTTATCTTCTTGTGTAAGCTCCGCATAAATTTGCCCTATTCTTCGGGCAAGGGTCAAAAGATCAACTAACTTTTCTTCATTTCTGACTGGGTCTTGCTCTATTGATCCTTGCCAGTTCAAGCGAAACCGATGAATATTTCTCCATTTAGCCGCCCGTCCTATAGCCATACGTGGACTAACACCAGATGGCGCTGGGGTATGGAGCGCCTTCACCAGACCATTAAGCTCTTCTCTAATTCCTTTAAGGCGCGCAGCCTCTTGCTGCCATTGAGACTGAGTACGAGCTTCCCTGTTGTGCCAGGATTGTCCTAATTGATCCAAGATATGACGTTTATTTGCCTTGCTCGAATGAAGCTCGAGACAAAAGTCACCGAGCCCCTTCTCACGAAGCCGCTTATAAACAACTTCCAATGCCGCCATTTTCTCTGAAACGAAAAGCACCTTCCGTCCCAAAGCCAAGTTATGGGCGATGATATTCCCGATAGTCTGGGATTTACCCGTACCCGGCGGCCCTTCAAGAATAAAATCTCCCCCTTGCGCCGATGCATGTACAGCAACGATCTGTGAGCTATCCGCTGAAAGCGGCATGTAAAGATCTGAAGGGTTTATTTTTTCATCAGTCTCGCGTGGAGACATGAAAGATGCTGAATTGCCGTATGGGTCGCGTGGTTTTTCAATCAAGTGATGAACAAACGCGTTTTTCTTCAGCTCATCCGTCCTGTCGGCTAAGTCTTTCCACATCAAATACTTGGCAAAAGAGAAGGTACTCAGCACCATTTCCTCTACAACTTCAAAACCAGGCACGTCGCGGACAGCGCGCTTCACTATCTCCAGAATTCTGGCAACATCAACACCAGCGCTATCTTTGGGCAAGTCGCCCTCAAGTTCGGGCATACGTAAGGTAAAATCCTGTCTCAACATTTCCAATAGCGTCATGTTGAAGACAGGCTCATCGTCGTGCTGAGAAATTCTAACTTTAGATGCTGCGCTTTTGCGTTCCAAGGAAACTGGTACAAGAACCAATGGAGCCCTGTAAGACTTTTCTTCTTTTTCAGTCTGCTTCCACTTGAGAACACCCAAAGCCAGGTAAAGAGTATTTGCCCCACCTTCCCGCAGGTCATTTTTGGCTTTGCGATAAAGGTCGATCATACCCGCTTCCAGATCCACCTGCGGAAGATCTGAAACAATTTCATCGCGTTCTAAGGCTTCTTCAATAAACTTTTTTGTAAAGTCATCTCCGGTTCGCGCAACGAACATCGTGTTATCACGACCCCCTGCCGTTCCCGGCAATTTTGTCAACGGAGTAACCGTGATTTTCTTACCGGAGGCAAGCTTGTCCTCTAGAGCGCCTGGATCGGAACAGAACAGGCGGATCGCTGTTTTAGACGGCTTTAAGTTTAAAAGACGATTTCTTTTTGTAAGATCAAGGAGCTTACGTTTCCAGTGGTCAATCCTAGTCTCGGGGGTATCCGGCACAGCCGCTGCATCCAAGCCCAGATCAAACGGTGGCAAGTCAGGAGCAGTTTCTAGCCCCAACATTACTACTGAGCTGCCATTCTCGATGTTGCTAGCACTACTTTTGGCATACACCGCGCCTAGAGGAGTGATCTGCTGCTGACGAGCTCTCTTTATATCGAGGGCATACACAAACTCATGTTCTTTATCTTCAGAGATCGCCCGTTTTCCGGCTTCTACCGCTTTTGAGAAAGCAACGGGTGGCTCACTAACGACCAAAGTTGTCTCAAAAAGAGCCAATTCTTTGAGGTCAATATATTTGCGCAAGTCTGAAGAGTCATCCGCCGTAAGAGCTGGCAGCTGCTGGGGTTGAAGCCAGACGCCACAAAGTGCGTGTCCTTGCGTAAAAGCTACTACTGCATTTAAGCCCGCCTGTTCCAACGCGGCTGCAAACAAAACAGTTGTATCGAGGCAAGTGGCAAGGCCTATTCCAAGCACCTCTGAGGGTGTACGAACTTTCTGTCCCTCTCTCTCAAAGCTCGCAGGGGGTTCCGCATAGACCAGACGCTTAGAGGAAATAACCGTCCATATAGCTGAAGCAATCTGCCAAACTCGCTGACGAGATCTAGACTGGTAGCCATCTAGAGATGGTTGCAGGCCTCCAGCGCGTAAGACTTCACCAGCATCTTTTAAAATCTCAGCAATAGCAGGGTCATTAGGCATGACAAAAGTAATCTTATCTGCCAGCGATACAGAGATTTTAGCTTGTTGATCGTTATTATTAATCGCCACTTCATCCTGAAGGGCGTGAACAGAACTTTGCGACTGTGACATGCGCGCTCTACTTTTTTAAAAATTGAATACAAGTCATAAATATCATTAAGTCTTTGATTGAACAATAAAAGATCCAATAAAACATTGGACTTCCACGGCGAATAGAGCGATGTGTCGACATATGGAGGTGTCGACGCATGAAAAATACTCAAATGAATCAAACGCTTGATAATAATATTATCCAACTATCGCTTTCCGAGCTTCGTCAAAAATGGGCTGAATACTGGGGTATGGAGCCGCATGCGCGGATTGGCCGCAAAATGCTGGAGAAAAGCCTCGCATACAAGATGCGGCAGGCGCGCGGAGACGGGCTGACGGCGGAGCAGCAGAAGCGGCTGGATAATCTTGTTGCTGCGTACAAACGAAACCCTAAGTTTTTTGACGAAGGGTTGTCAGGCTTGAAGCCGGGCGTACGACTGGTGAAGCCGTATAATGGCACACATCATAGCGTGCTGGTAAAGACGGACGGTTTCGAGTACCGGGAAAAGATTTTCGGTAGCTTGTCAGAAATTGCCTTCACCATCACTGGTACACGCTGGAATGGATGGGTGTTCTTTGGCCTCAAAAAACGCGGAGGTGTCAAATGAGAGCTTCCACACAAAAATGTGCTATTTACACCCGCAAATCCACCGACCGCGGACTAGAGCAGGACTTCAATACACTTGATGCCCAACGTGAAGCTTGCCTCTCCTATATTGCCAGCCAAAAATCTGAGGGCTGGACCCCTGTAAAATACCTCTACGATGATGGAGGATATTCGGGCGGCAGCCTAGACCGCCCTGCCCTAAATCTGCTGCTTGAGGATATCAGGGCAGGAAAGGTAAACATTGTCGTCGTTTACAAAATCGATCGTCTTACTCGCTCTCTCACAGATTTTGCAAAGCTGGTCGAGGTACTTGACCAATATAACGTCAGCTTCGTGAGCGTTACACAAAGCTTTAATACAACCTCCTCTATGGGGCGACTGACACTAAACGTGCTGCTGTCCTTCGCACAGTTTGAGCGCGAAGTGATCGGCGAGCGCATCCGCGATAAAATTGCTGCTAGTAAGAAGAAAGGCATGTGGATGGGCGGGCACCCCATGCTGGGGTACGACATCGTTGATCGACAGCTTGTCGTTAATAAAAAGGAAGCAGAAAGCGTCAGCTATATTTTTGATAGATATCTTGAGCTCAAAACAATCCGATTATTAGAAGCAGATTTGAAAGAAAATGGCATCACGAGCAAAACATGGACCTCCAGGGCAGGACGGACGCATATCGGCAAACCCTACGGCTATGGCGCGCTACACCATCTGCTCAAAAATCCTGTTTATGCTGGCTGCATCGGCCACCACGGAGAGGTTCACGAAGGACAGCACGAAGCGATTATCCCGAAAGAAAAATGGCAGCTAGTACAAAATCTATTACAAGACAAAGCCGCTACGCCACGTGGTCATAAAAAGAAAAATCTGAAGAACGTCCTGAAAGGGAAAATCTTTGGTACGGATGGCATGATCTACACCCCCGTACACACAACCCGCCATAAAAGACAATACCGATACTATGTACGCCGCGATGTCGTGCAAGGCATTACAAAAAACACTGGCAGCGTTGTTCGATTACCGGCGCACGAGATTGAAGAACTGGTATTGAATGCCCTCACCGCAGAGGTACAATCACCCGAAAAACTGGCAAATATTTTAGGAATCGAGATGGATGCCCATCTGGAAACATTTCTGCAGACATCAAAGCGGGCAAAGGAAATTACCGAGATACATAAAGCTGTCGAGAAAGTTGTTATAGATCTGGAAAGTATAAAGTTATATGTTTCTGCACAAAATTTGGCATCATGTATTAATGCGGACTTGAGCCTCTCCCTGCCGATGCAGGAAAGTTTTGTTCACCAAATTCAAATCCCCTACCACGCACAACGTGCGCGCAAAGGTGCGGTGACAATGATTAGCGGAGATGGATCAGATTCACTGGACTTGCCCGCCTCGCGCTTGGAGAGTTTGGTGAAAGGTATTATTTGGAGAGATGAACATTTTGCCGGGAAGTCCTTTTTAGAAATCGCCGAGGCAAACAAATGTTCCCGCTCTTTCGTAATCCAGCTCATTGAAAAGAGCTTTCAAATATCTTGAATAGCATATGCGTGACTTGGCAAAAGATACCCCACTCAAGCTTCCATATTTAAAAACAAACCCATTCACACCTGACTTGCCACGTTCGACAGCATGAGGCAAGGACCGCCTCTAGACGAGCATAGCTGGGAATTCTACCTCCTATTGGAGCAGGGACACTCATTTCACTCAGGTTAGAGACAACGCCCTCAAATACGCTTAAAACCGGTACGTCTCAGCAGTGTCCCAAAAATGATATAGCCAAAAACCCCGCCAACAGCGGGCTTTTCGCGCCAAAATTTCGAAATGTCAGGAAACAGAAGAAAAGATGGTGGAGGAGGTAGGATTTGAACCTACGAACTCGTAAGAGGGCAGATTTACAGTCTGCTGCCATTGACCGCTCGGCCACTCCTCCACATCAGCAATTTGCTGTACTGGCTTTGAAATAGACGATTTTTACGTCAAAAGCCAATATATTTCTTCCTCAGACTCGGGAATTAAGTTAAATTGCCCGAAACATCTAAAGAAAGAATAAAAGCTTATGTCACAAAATGAAGGCAAGTTCCAGTCCAAATCTAAAAAATTTGGTGCAAAACCTGGCGGTAAATCAGGCGGCAAATTTGCTGGCGCAAAAGGTAAACCCGGCGGCAGATCCGGCAAACCTGGCGGTTTTGGTAAGCGTTTTGAAGGAGATAGACCCCAGCGCCGTGATGGTGAAGGCGGCGAATATCGCGCCAAGAAACCCTTTGGTGACCGTAAACCGCGCGCCGAAGGCGAATACCGCCCGCGCCGTGAAGAGGGTGCAGGCCGTCCCCCGCGCCGCGAAGGTGAATATCGCCCCCGCCGTGAAGGCGACAGCGAAGGTTACCGCGCGAAAAAGCCATTTGGTGACCGTCCGCCCCGCCGCGATGGCGAATATAAGCCAAGGCGCGAGGGTGGTGATCGTCCTCCCCGCCGAGACGGTGAATACCGCCCGCGCCGCGAAGAAGGTGAATTCCGTCCCCGTCGTGAGGGTGGCGAATACAAACCCCGCCGCGAAGGCGGTGAATACAAACCAAGACGCGAAGGTGGCGACCGCCCCCCCCGCCGTGAGGGCGAGTATAAACCACGCCGTGAGGGCGGCGAATTCCGCCCCCGCCGTGAAGAAGGTGAATACAAACCCCGCCGTGACAGCGGTGACCGCCGTCCGCCCCGTGGGGATGATGACCGCAAACCCCGCCGCAGCTTTGAAGACCGTGGCCCCAGCGCCGCCCGCTATGGCGAAGATAAACGTGACCGTAAATTCGGCGACCGTAAATCCGGCTTCAAAAAACCGGGTGGCCGTGGTGCGTATGAGCCGAAACGCTTTAACGACCGTGGGGACAATTATGAAGCCGCCCCGTTCGAGGCATCTGATGATACACGCCGCAAACTGAAGTCGGACCGTCCGGGCTTTGGTGCCCCCTCGCCGCTGTTTTTGTTTGGCCACCATGCCGTACGCGCGGCGATGGTCAATGCAGAACGTAAAATCACCCGCATCATTGCAACTGAATCCGGCTTTGAAAACATTCGCGCGGCTTATGATGAAGCCCTCACCGCAGGCCTGTCCCGCCCCGAGCCGATCATTGCAGAAAAAGAAGACATTGACCGTCTGCTGCCCCGCGATGCCGTGCATCAGGATGTGATGCTGGATGTAGAGCCGCTGGAAGATGTATTTTTACAAGACCTGCTGATTGCTTCTGCCGAAAACGCAAAAGTGATTATTCTGGACCAAGTCACAGACCCGCATAACGTGGGTGCCATCTTGCGCTCTGCCGCGTTCTTTGGCGCGGATGCCGTGATTGTGCAAAAACTGCACGCGCCGGAAATTACAGGTACGCTTGCCAAAGCGGCCTCCGGCGCGGTGGAATTCGTGCCGTTGGTACGTGAAGTCAACCTCAGCCGTGCGATTGAACAGCTGAAGGAAGCCTACTTCACCTGTATCGGCCTGGATGAACGCGGCACGCTGACCATGGCGAAAGCCAGCAAGCAGGTTGGCAAAAACCGTGTGGCACTTGTGATGGGCGCGGAAGGCGATGGCCTGCGCCGTCTGGTTGCAGAGAAATGCGACATGCTTGCACAGCTGCCGACAGACGGACCGCTGGAAAGCCTGAACGTTTCCAACGCATCCGCTATTGCCCTGTATGAACTGTGCCGCGAGACCGATGGAGAGTAATGCGCCAAAGATTGAAGGCACCTTCTTTCACCTGATCGGCTACCCCGGCACAGGCAAGTATACGATTGCGCAAGAAATCAAAAAACGACTGGATTGCCGGATTGTTGACAACCACTTGATCAACAATCCGGTTTTTACCGTCGCGCGGATTGACGGTAAAACCGCCCTGCCCCCGCAGGTCTGGGAAAACACCGGTAAAATCTGGCGCATTGTGCTGGAAAGCATCCGTGACCTTTCACCTGCGCATTTCAACTTCCTATTCACCAACGCCCTGTTTGATACCGACCCCGATGACCACGACTGGTTTCGCGAGATTTGCGATTTTGTGGATGCACGGGGCAGTGTGTATATCCCCGTCCGGCTGGAAATTGCCGATAAAGAAGAACACCGCAAACGCGTGACCGCCACCGGGCGTGATGAGCGCTTCAAAGCAACCGATCCCCAAGGGCCCGAGCGTTTTCGTGCCCGCGGGCCGATTCTTTGCATCAATCACCCGAATGTGCTGACGCTGGATGTCACAGATCTTTCGCCGGAAAATGCAGCCATCGCTATTTTGGCCCATGCAGGAAAATGTCAGAAATCAGATACATAAAATGCAATGTATAAAATTGTATTCAAATGCTGTTGAAATTGCTTATTTAATTTAAATTTTGTTCACCATGCTCTGGTATGCTTGAAAATGTGCAAACAGGCAGGTTTACCGACGATGTACGAGCATATAACACCGCCACAACACCACTATCAGAAAGACTTTCTGCTCAGATCCCTGCTGGGCAGTGTGCTGATCGGTATTCCCAGCCTGTTTGTTGTCATCTATCTGCTGAAGAGTACGCCGGTGATGCAAGCCCCCTCGCTTGCTTCATTGATCATTCTCGGCATGACCATCGGTAATTTTGTCGCGCTTATGGGGCTCGAAAAATACCGCGACAGCATCGGACGGCTCACAATGCACGCCTTGGTCGCCACCATCGGCATTGTGCTGCTGTTTCTGATATCGGATGCCTTGAACCGCTTTGCATTCGATATCGGTTACCGGTGGCTGTATCCGATGGTCATGGCCGGTCTGGTTATTCAATATATAGCGCTGTTTCGCGAGAAAATTTTGTGGCTGAAAGTATTGCTGGCCATCGATGGTGTGATGCTGGCAACACTTTGGTGCCTGGGAGCCGCCGATAAAATGGCCCTGCCGTTTTAAAGCTTCACTTCATTAGATATGCGGGTCAAAAGACCGTGCCTGTGTGCGGGCAAAGCGTGCGGCACGTTCTTGCTTATCCAGCGCCAGCATTTCCGGCAACGGCACCTCGACCGCATCCGGCGGTGTGAAGCGCGGTTTCCCTGTTTCGTCATTCGGCACACGCAAATACCAATTGCCCATCATCTGCATTGCATCCACCGGGTCTGATCCCTTGATCGCGCTGTTGGAGCCGAAGCAGAACGTCACGTTATCACGTATCTGGCCAATGTTTGGCTGCATACCACCTGCCTCCAGCTGGCAATCGCGCACAAAAGCACCATGGTACCTGCCCGCTGGTAACTCCTTCATCGGCATATCACCGCACTTCAGGACATTTTCCAGTTTCGAGCGTTTGGCTGCACGCAGCATCAACCCGCAAAAATCGGTGACAAAAAAATGGTCTTTGGTGGCGGGGGCAGGCTCTGCAAAAATGGCCACAACGGACTTGCCGTCATTATCCATCTGGCGGTTATTAATTTTCCAATCTGCGGGCACATTGCCTTCTTGCGCAGGCGTGAAGTGAAAACACATGAAACGGAAATTATCGTTTTCCTTGTCATACCCGCCCATCATGTCATTGGCACCAAAGCGTTTGCAGAGCTGTTTTTGCATCTCATCCAGCTCTCGCTTCGCACCCTGTACGGTTTCAATCGCATCAAGGCTAATGCCCTCGGCACGAAAATAGCTATAGGGCAATATTTTGGGCGGTGCATCGGGCACGGCATTTTTCCTGACAATTCATGTGAAATTTAAATGCCATAATAATACCCATGCCGTTTTTGTCAATAACCGTGCGCAAGGCTGGACTTTACCGCCAATTACAGGCATTTTCAAAGGCATGATTAGCACATATGCCCTGAAAAAACCGGTAGCCGACATGACCGCAGAAGACCGCCAGAACGAACTGTTTCTGATCGACGGATCAGGTTTTATTTTCCGCGCCTATCACGCACTGCCACCGCTGAACCGGCCCGATGGCACGCCTGTCAATGCCGTGCTTGGCTTCACCAATATGCTGGTGAAGTTGATTTCGGATATGCATGTGCCCAACATTGCCGTGATTTTCGATGCTGCGCGCAAAAACTTCCGCAACGATATTTATGCGGAATACAAAGCCAACCGTTCTGAAACACCGGAAGATTTGATCCCGCAATTCCCGCTCATCCGTGAAGCGACCGAAGCCTTTTCTATTCCGGGTATCGAGCTTGACGGGTATGAAGCCGATGACCTGATCGCTACCTACGCACGGCTGGCCCGCGCCAAGGGTTGGCCGGTAACAATCGTATCCTCCGACAAAGACCTCATGCAATTGGTGCAAGACGGTGTGCGGATGATGGACCCCATGAAAAACAAATTCATGGGTGCCGATGAAGTCATGGAAAAATTCGGCGTTACACCGGACAAGGTTGTGGATGTACAGGCACTGGCCGGCGACAGCGTGGACAATGTGCCCGGTGTGCCAGGCATTGGCATTAAGACCGCCGCACAGCTTATCAACGAATATGGCGACCTTGAAACACTGCTGGCGCGCGCGGGCGAGATCAAACAAAACAAGCGCCGTGAAAGCCTGATTGAACATGCGGAAAAAGCGCGTATCTCCAAACAGCTTGTGGCACTGGATGCGCATATCGATCCGCCCATGCCGCTGGAAGATTTGAAAATTACACATCCGGACCGCGACAAGCTTTTTGCCTTCTTGCAAGAACAAGGCTTTCGCAGTGTGCTGACGCGCATGGAGAAAAAATTCGGCGCGTCCGATACGCTTGACACCATTACACCCAACCCCGATGCCTCCGTAACAGCCGCGCAAGACGAAACCCTTGCCTCTCCTGCCCCTGCCTACGAATTGGTGCAGGATGAAAAAGCCCTGCAAGCATGGGTAACGCGCGCGACAGAAGCGGGCGTTGTGGCACTGGATACCGAAACCACCAGCCTGACACCTGCCATGGCAGAACTTGTCGGCATTTCCATGTCCACGGCCAAGGGCAATGGCTGTTACGTGCCACTGGGCCACCGTGACCCAAAAGGCTATTCGGAAAGTTTTGATTTTTCGATGGCCGATAAAAAGACTGAGGAAGTGGATTTAACGCAAATCCCCCTGAAGCGTGCGCTTGAAATTTTGAAGCCCATGCTGGAAGACCCCAGTGTTTTAAAAGTCGGCCATAACATTAAATACGACCTGCAAATGTTTCTGCCACACGGCATCCGTGTGGCACCGGTGGATGATACGATGTTGCTGTCCTATGTCGTCGATGGCTCCCGCCATGGCCACGGCATGGATGAACTGGCACAGACCTTTTTGAACCACCAGACAATTTCGTTCAAAGAAGTAGCGGGTACGGGTAAAAACCAAGTGACGTTTGATCTGGTGCCGATCGACAAAGCACTGACCTATGCTGCCGAAGATGCAGATATTACCTTGCAGCTGTATCACATTTTCAAACCGCGCCTGGTACAAGACAGCATGACGACGGTCTATGAAACGCTGGAACGCCCCATGGCACCGCTGATTGCGGACATGGAATTTACGGGCATCAAGGTGGATCCCTCAATTTTAAAGCGCATGTCGAACGATTTTGCCAAAAAGATCATGGTGCTTGAAAAAAACATCCATGAAACAGCAGGGCAGAGCTTTAACATCGGATCCCCCAAACAGCTGGGCGATGTTTTGTTTGGCTCAATGGGTTTGCCGGGCGGCAAAAAAACAAAAACTGGCGGTTATTCCACCAGCGCCGATGTGCTGGAAGAATTATCCGGCGAACATCCGATTGTAGACAGCATTTTGGAATGGCGCGGGCTTTCGAAATTGAAAAGCACCTATGCCGATGCCCTGCCCGAAGCCATTAACCCCAAAACAGGGCGTGTGCATACCTCCTATTCACTGGCGGGCACCAACACAGGCCGCTTGTCATCTTCCGATCCTAACTTGCAGAATATCCCGATCCGCACTGAAGATGGCCGCAAAATCCGCGAAGCCTTTGTGCCGGAAGACGGTTATGCACTTCTGTCTGTGGATTATTCACAGGTGGAACTGCGTCTGGCGGCAGAGCTTGCTGACATCAAACAATTAAAACAAGCCTTCCACGATGGTGTGGATATTCACGCAGCCACCGCCAGCCAGGTTTTTGGCGTGCCCATGTCAGAGATGACATCCGATATACGCCGCAATGCCAAGGCGATTAACTTTGGTATTATTTACGGCATCAGCGGGTTTGGTCTGGCACGGCAGCTGGGCATCAGCAATCACGAAGCGGGCGAATACATCAAGCAATATCTTGCCCGCTTCCCTGAACTAAAAAAATTCATGGACGATGCCAAAGAATATGCACGCGCACATGGCTATGTGAAAACACTTTATGGCCGCAAATGTTATCTGCGCGGCATCAACGACAAAAACCCTGCCATGCGCAACTTTGCCGAACGTCAGGCCATCAACGCCCCGCTGCAAGGGACCGCCGCCGACATTATGAAGCGCGCCATGATTGCCCTGAAGCCTGCACTGGACGCAGAAAAGCTGGGAGCCCGCATGTTGTTGCAAGTACACGATGAATTGCTGTTCGAAGTCCCTGTAGACGAGAAAGAGCCCACAGAAACCCTTGTCAAAAAAATCATGGAATCCGCAGGCATTGGCCTTGCCGTGCCGCTGGCAGTCGAAGCCGGCTGGGGCGACAATTGGGCCGAAGCGCATTAAGAGGCATTAAAGAATGATTGGTGTTCTAGATAGCGGTTTCGGCGGCCTGACCATTCACCGCGCATTGATTGATGCAATGCCTGACCATGATTTTGTGTACCTGGGCGATAATAAAAACAGCCCCTACGGCCTGCGTGAGCCGCTGGATGTACTCAACCTCACCTGCGCCGGTATGGACCGGCTGGTGGCAGAAGGCTGCACACTGGTGGTGGTCGCCTGCAATACAGCGGCGGCCGTTGCCATGCGGTGGATCCAGCAGCAATGGCTGCCAGCACTTTACCTGAAAGACGGCGTGCGTCGCAACGCACTCAGCATTGTTGTGCCGACGATCGAAGCCGCCACCGGCCTTGACTGGTACGAAAAGCGCCGCCTGCACGATGGCGTGACAACAAGCGGTGTTGTGGCCGTTTTTGCAACCCCGCGTACGGTTGCCACAAAAACATACCCCTTTGAAATTCGAAAACGCAGGCCGGACATTAATGTTGTCCAACAGGCCTGCCCGGCCCTTGCAGGCGCGATTGAAACGGGTGCTACCCAAGACCAGTTGCGCGCAATGATTGGTGAATACGTAGCGGCCCTGATGCAGCAATTAAATGGCCGCGCACCAGAAAGTGTTGTTTTGGGCTGCACGCATTACCCGCTTGTATCGGATTTATTTGCCGAAGTGCTGCCCCCCGGTACACCGATTATCTCCCAACCCGATACAACAGCGGCAGCGCTGCTAACCTATCTTGAACGGCACCCCGAATATCAGACAAGCACAAACGGCACGCGCAGGTTCCTATCCACCGGATACGTGCCCGATGCCCTGCAGCTGATTGAAAAATTCTGGGGTGAGCCACTGGTCTTTGACCAGATTTGAAACATGGTCTTTGACCAGATTTGAAACATGGTCTTTGACCAGATTTAAAACATCCGGTCCGCATCGTTAATGCGCCTGACAATAAATAAAACCACAGCCCATAAGCCATGCGCCGCCGTTTTGGCAATCTGGCCATAAGGTAAATGCCGCAGATAAAAAGCAACCGCAAGTGCCTGGTCTGACATGCTGTCGTGATATCCCATCTGGCGGCGGGTTGTGCGTATCAATTTTTTGGCCAACCTTCCGCCTTCTTCGTACTTACACTGCCCTGTTTTCAAAGCACGTGTCAGTGCACCACGAACCAAAGTATTTTCCGGCCGCATCGCGCGAACCAAGATGGCATGGCAGAGAGGCATGTCATCAATCGTCTCATCAAAACAAATGGCAAGGATTGCGCGTTCACGGTGTGTGATTTTTTTACCTTGAAAATAAACAGTCGCGGTCATTCATGCTCCGTGCAAAATCCGTGGCTGGTAGATTTATTATAACAAATACCAACTGCTTTTTAAATATTTTTCGGATGATTCTTCCCGCCGCACACATCAGAAAAACCACAGAAATACCTGCATTAAATGAATTAATCGGGCATTAACGGGATTTTAAGGGGGCTGGACTATTCTGGGCCCCGTTCTAGATAAGCACTGCGTTTTAACCGGGCGATCAGCCCCGTTGCCACAAACAACAGAAAGGCTTTTTTCATGCTTTATATCGATATTCAGGACCGCAAAATTCCAGCTCTTGGCTATGGCACATGGCAATTAAAAGACAAAGAATGCGAAACCGGTGTGCTGAAAGCACTGGAAATGGGCTATCGCCATATCGATACCGCGCAGATTTACGAGAACGAAGCACAAGTCGGCACCGCGCTGAAAAGCAGCGGCGTATCACGTGATGATATTTTCCTGACGACAAAAGTATGGATGACCAACCTGGGCAAAGACCTGTTCAGAAAGTCGGTCGCGGAAAGCCTTAAGAAACTGCACACAGACCATGTCGACATGCTGCTGATCCACTGGCCTGTGACAGAAGTCCCCTTTGTCGAGCAGATGGAATCCCTGCGCCTGATGCAAGAAGAAGGCATGGCCCGCATGATCGGCCTCTCCAACTTCACCGTGCCGCAAATGCGCGAAATTGTGGAAGAACTGAAAATTCCCGTTGTGAACAACCAGGTTGAATACCACCCGCTGTTGTCACAAAAACCTGTTTTGGAATACCTGCGCAAGCACGATATGTTCCTGACGGCGTATTCACCGCTGGCACGCGGCAAGGTGCGCGATGAAGTTTTGTTGCAAGAAATTGCCGACAAGCACGGCAAATCCATCGGCCAGGTCACGCTGCGCTGGCTGGTACAACAGCCGCGCGTGGCCGCCATTCCAAAAGCCGCCAGCGAAGTGCATATGCGTGAAAACTTTGATATTTTCAACTTTGTCCTGGATGCGGATGACATGCACCGCATCAACATGCTGACACAAAAATCAAGCCGTCTGATCAACCCTGACTGGGCGCCGAACTGGGATAAAGCAGAAGCTGCATAAACAGATACAAATTTTGCACTGAAAATAGGGGGAGCGTCCTTGACAGGACCTCCCCTTATTTTACCCGGCCAGCAAATAGACCGAACAAACGGCCATGGCAACAGAAACCATCTGAATCCGGTTCAGCTTTTCTTTCAAAAACACCCGCGCCATGATCAGCACCACAATCGGGTACAAAGCTGTCAGCGTGACAACTGTTGCCACAGGGCCGTGATGCAGCGCGAAAAAATACAGCAAAAACGCACTGACCGTCAGCACGCTGGCAAAGGCGGAAATACTAATCCCTACACGGCTGCGGACAAGCCGCCCACGCAGAATAAAAAAGATCGGGATCGCAATAATCATATTGCCAAGTGACTCATAGAACACAACGCTATGCGGGCTCATGGTTTGCAAGGCAAGCTTGGGCAGGAATGACCAAAAGCCCCAAGCCACCAAAGCCCCTACCGCCAGCCAGATCCAGCGGGTGGGTGACGGTGTCATCGGAATAATGGGCGGCAAATCCGGCGGCGATTCCGGCGGCATCACATCTGGTGGTTCAGGAAGGCTGCTTGTCACGGGACACCACAAGTAAAACAATTGCACAAAGCCCCATGACAATACCGCCTGTCTGACGCATCGTCAGCGGCTCGCCTAACACAATGAAGGCAAGCACAGTGGCAATCAGCGGGTAGAGGGAAGAAATCATGGCGACATACGTCAAAGGTCCATCACGCAAGGCGAGCAAAAACAGCAATTGCCCGAAACTGCCCGCAGCCCCCACACAGATGGCCAGCGTCACCCCCATTGGGTGAAATTCAGGCCCGCCATAAAAGGCCTGTACCAGGACTGCTGTTGTCAGGAAAAATAATGCGCCATACACCACCAGATGAAGGGGCGGCAGCGTTTTCAGCGCCATCTTGGACAAAAATCCGGTCACCCCCCAAATGGTGAGTGCGATGACGGACGGGAGAAACCAGTTCTCAATGACCATAATATGAAACCCTGAAAGAGCCTGAATAAAAAGTATAGCAGAGATAGACGTTTGATTTGCATAGAAAAAAGAAAGCCCCGTGCGATTTATTGTTGACGGAAACACAACGCTTTGTTTTACCGTAATATTTTACAGTTTACCCCAGAGTCCCTTTGCACTGCCGTAAAAACACAGGTATAAATAGGCCCAGAAATGCGCACCCCGGCGCAACATCGCCTTCATCTGGAGTCCCATTCATATGACCGATCCAACCACCCATGCCGCCCCCAAGCGCTTTCTGGTTTCCTGGGACCAGTTTCACCGCGACAGCAAAGCCCTTGCCTGGCGACTGGTCGAAAAACAGGACAACTGGAAGGGCATTATCGCCATTACCCGCGGCGGCCTTATTCCGGCAGGTATTGTGGCGCGGGAGCTGGAGATCAAAACCATCGAAACCATTGGCATTTCAAGCTATGACGACAAAATCCAGCGCGATGTCAGCGTCATCAAAAGCATCAATGCAGACCTCGTCGGTGATGGCACCGGCTGGATGGTGATTGATGATCTGGTCGATAGCGGCAATACGGCCAAGCTTATCCGCCAGATGTTGCCCAAGGCGCATGTGGCAACCGTCTATGCCAAGCCCGCAGGTGAACCGCTGGTCGATACCTATGTCACATGGGTCAGTCAGGACACATGGATCTATTTCCCCTGGGATGTCGACATTCAACCGACAGAACCGATTGCCAGCACCCGCAAACCCGGTGGATTTCAGGGATAAAACAATATAGACTACCTCCCGTAACAACCGTACAAGAACCCATCTCTGCCCCGTCGGGCATCAGATAACACCATAAGAACAAAAAACAAAAAGAGCGCAACGGCCATGAACATGGAATTCAACAAAATTTTCGCAGCCCTTCTCGTCGCAGGCATTATTGCCATGCTGGGAGGCTTTGTCAGCAATCTGGCATTCCATACCGAAAAACTGGCTGAAAATGCCTATCCGATCGAAGTGCCGGATGCACCAGCCGGCACGGGTGCCGCAGCCGTACCTGCCGGGCCGGAACCGATTGATGAATTGATGGCCAGCGCCGATGTTGCGCATGGCGAAAAACTCTCCAAAGTCTGCGCGTCTTGCCACTCGTTTGATAACGGCGGCGCAAACCGCATTGGCCCGAACCTGTGGAAAGTTGTGGGTGGTCCCCATGCCCATGCCGATGGTTTTGCCTATTCGGATGCCATGAAAGCCAAACACGGCGAAACATGGACACAAGATGCACTTAACCACTTCCTGTGGAACCCGAAAAAAGCGGTCCCCGGCACAAAGATGGTTTTTGCAGGCTTCAAAAAAGCGGAAGACCGTGCCGCCATCATCAAATGGCTGGAAACACTGAAGTAAGTATTTCACGCATACAAAAAAAATCCCCCGTCTGAAACGGGGGATTTTTTGTATCTACAATGCGCGTTTGAAGTCAGCCGCACATCGCAGGCGCTGAATCACGCTTGACGCGGAAAACATAAAGACTGCTATGCTCACCATCGGTAAAATATAGCTGCCCCGAAACGCTCTCGGCTGTCACGCTGCCAATATAAACAGTGCCGGTTTGATCTTTACAATTCCCGTCTGCGTCATCGCAAACAACCCCTATGCCACTCCCCGCTTGCAGTTTGTTATCCAGTTGAAAGGTCAAAAGCCCCGCATCCAGCTGCGCAGGCAAACGGGTATACACAATGGCACCCATATGGTTATCCAACGTCAGGCGAATGGCCGCCCCATCCCACGGCGCACAGCTTGCCACAATCGTGCCACCAAGGGCATGTGACTCTGCCGCCGCTGCAAGGCCCGTCATTTCCTGCACGGCTTTAATGTTTTCATCCAGCGTGCGGCCATATTCATCCTCAAGCAACACCGATCCATCCATCTGCATATGTCCGGCATAAAGCCACCGCTGCCCCGGCCGGAACATAATGCCGCAACTGTTCTGCTCCATCACCACATCAAATGACGCACCCGCTTCAATATTCTTAATGCCTGTCTGCACGTTAAAGAAGACCTGACCATTCTCGACCGTTTCCACCGTACCCAGAAAAACGGTATCCGACGTTTTAATATTCTCCGCCAATGATCTGGGCACATAACGGCACGCTTCCGCATTGTTCTGGCTGACGATAAGCATTGAAATGACAAGAAATATGATAGCGACAGCTCTTAGCAAACGAAACACAATGCAGCCTCCTTTGAATATCTTATGTGTCCTATATTAGACGCACCTAAACAAGATTTGCTTGGTTTTCTTTGCACAGGGGTATTCCTGCCCTACCCATTGATAAATATAGCAAAACTTGCACTTTTCGGAATCGGTCAAACCTGTTAAAGTCTGGCCCACGCAATAAACGCTCGAATATAAAACCTGTTGAAGACGGAGAGGTGGCAGAGCGGTTGAATGCGGCGGTCTCGAAAACCACTTCACCCTACTTATACCCCAATAAAATATTTATAAATCAATTGGTTAAGTTTTTTAACTTTTCCGTATTATACTTACACATGTCTTACACATATGTATTTATATCCGGAGGTATGTGATGAGCGAACAAACCCACGACTTCATGGACGGTAAAGTCCATATTTACAAACGTGACAACAGCCGCTTCTGGCAATGCGCCACCTATATGGACGGACGCAACCACCGTATCTCTACCAAAGAAGAAAGCCTCACACTCGCCAAGGAATTTGCACGGGAATGGTACATGGCCGCCTACCTCGCCACACGGCAAAGCCGTGACCATCGCCGCACCTCCCTGCTCTTCCGCCAGATCGGGCATACACACGCTATGCCGACAACTCCAGATACACACGTCGCGCAGCGCCCATCTAAAAAATCCATAGGCCCCACTTTCAGCGAAGCCGCAGAAAAGTTTATATCCGAATACGGCGTTATTACCGAAGGCCAGCGCAACGAGAAATGGGTATCCGACCATATCCGCCGTATCCGCAACCACCTCATCCCCTTCTTTGGCGACAAGCCCGTCTGCGACATTTCCGCAGGGCTTGTGCAGGAGTACCGCATTAAGCGCAATACAGATGGGTACAAAGGCCGCAAGCCGTCACGCAGTACATTGCACCACGAAACAGTAACGCTACGCCTTGTGCTTAAAACAGCCCATCGTTACGGCTGGATTCAGCAGGTACCCGATATTTCCCCGCCCTATAAAACATCTGGCAAAGTGAAACACCGCGCCTGGTTTTCACCCGAAGAATACAAGATGCTTTACGAAGCCACACGCGAGCGTACACAGAACCCGTCACGTGATAGATACAAATATGTCTGGGAAGACCTTCACGACTACGTTCTATTCATGGCGAATACGGGATTACGGCCTGACGAGGCCGGACGCCTTGAATACAGGGATGTCACAATCGTGGCAGACCAAGATACGGGCGAACGCCTGTTGGAAATTGAAGTACGTGGCAAACGCGGCGTAGGTTATTGCAAAAGCATGACAGGTGCTATCCTGCCCTTCCAACGGATGCAACAACGGCACAACAGCAAACCCACAGATAAGATTTTCGGCAAGTCTCCACGGACACAGCTTAATCAGGTACTGGAAGAGCTGAACCTGAAAAACGACCGGGACGGAAATGTGCGCACAGCCTATAGCCTGCGCCATACCTATATCTGCCTGCGGTTGATGGAGGGCGCGGATATTTACCAGGTTGCCAAAAACTGCCGCACCAGCGTGGAAATGATCGAGCAATTCTATGCCATCCACCTCAAAAACACACTGGATGCCTCTGCCATTAACGTCCGTAAACCGCGAAAAAAGCAAAAAAAGCAAAAAAAGCAGGAGAAAATGGCCGAGGAATAACATGTGGCTTGAAAAGCCCAATTTTCCCGATTATAAGCGTAAGAAGCTGCCGCGGCGCATATTACCCGCGATTCATCGGCAAGCTTTTTTATACTGGACAGGTGGCCGAGTGGTTGAAGGCACCGCTCTCGAAAAGCGGCAAGGGTTTACGCCCTTCGTGGGTTCGAATCCCACCCTGTCCGCCAGCCTTTCTTTCAAGCAGAATGGAAGCTCTTTCTAAATGCTAAAATTGTGATGCTTTCAACTATCTAGCCTTTTCGCGCTCTAATACGCGTATATGGATTGTATACGAATGCGTATTATGACCTCAAAAAGGAAAAGACTGATCTTAACCTATTGTATTGACTTACTTAATATGCCAAAAATACTGTTAAATTTTAACTTGAGCTATTAAAATGAGTCCATCCTCCTTAGAAGGCACAGCCAATCAAATTGTATTTCCCTTCCTAAAGTGGGCCGGAGGAAAAAGATGGTTAGTATCTAGTCACTCACACTTACTTCCCAAGCGCTTTAACACTTATGTTGAGCCCTTCTTGGGGAGTGGCGCGGTCTACTTTCACCTGACTCCGCAGGAGGCAGTGCTGAGTGATATAAACAAGGATCTCATCAGCACATATCAAGCCATCAAAGAGGATTGGCACTCCGTCTTTAAGAACTTAAAATTATACAATCGCTCTCATTCAGAGAGTTTTTACTATGAGATGAGAGATAAAGCGCTAAGAAGTAAATATACAAAAGCTGCGCGCTTTATATATCTTAACCGTACATGCTGGAACGGCCTCTATCGCGTCAACATGAATGGAGAATTTAATGTCCCGATAGGGACAAAACAAAACGCCGTTCTTGATACTGACGATTTCAGCCTCATCTCAAGCGCACTAAAAGGTGCAAAAATAAAAGCTTGTGATTACCAAAAAACTATAAATGCCGCGCAAAAAGGCGACTTCCTTTTCGCCGACCCTCCTTACACTGTAAAACATAATTTAAATGGGTTCATTAAATACAATGACAAAATCTTTAGTTGGCAAGACCAAATAAGATTGAGAGATTGCATTGAGAATGCGGTCAGTCGAGGTGTAAAAGTTTTAGTCACAAATGCAAATCACAGATCAGTGAGAGACCTATATAGAGGCATTGGCAAAATGATTCGAGTAGAGAGAATGAGCGTTATCTCTGGAGATGCTAACGCCCGAGGAAAATTCTCAGAGTTAGTAATTAAGTCCTATTAAAGATTAGAATTGTTCACAGAAGGTTTTCTTCAATGGAAGCTTGGTTTTATATAATCGACGAAAAAATGGGCGGCTGGCCAAGAACTGCTCTTATGATTATCACAGAGATAGTAATTGTATACCTTCTGTCACATATTCCCTTTATCCTGAGCTCGTTAAATGTCTCCCCGACTAGCGGTGAAGAAAATGGATTAATATTAAATTTCATAGGCCTAATTTCAGAAAAGGTAAATCATGGTGAATTGCTGGCGTTTACTTGCGCCTTAATAGCACCCGCTATTTTTTGGAGCATGGCTGAATTTAAAAAAGCCTTTATAGCAAAATTACTTTGCTTCATTTCTTTACTAGTATGGACAGTTTGCGTTTATGTTTACGGCCAAGGAGAAAACTTAGCCCAACTTGACAGCCTATATATATACTACGCAGCAGTTACCATCTGGGTTCTATCAATCCTCTGTCGTCTAATCCCCCCTGAAAACAAACAACCTTCTCCAAACAAAAAAGCTGCAATTCTTACAGAGCATTTAAGAAACATTGAGGGAAACAGCCATGGACAAACTTGATATATATAAAAAAGAGATCGAGTTCCCTGCAATAGAGGTTACACAACCTATTGGCACTTTTTATATAGGCTCCATTAAGTCTCAAGACCTTATAGAGGTAGCTCACGCAGACATACGTCGGTTAGAACAAAATGCCTTAGACAGCTACATTGGTATTCAGCGTCGCCTTTCACCTAAACGTGTTCAGGATCTCCAGCAGTATGTTAACAATGTAGATGCTACATTTCCTACCTCCGTAATATTAGCTGTGCCTGAAGAATGTGCGGAGTGGAATCCTCAGAAATCAAAGCTAAGGTTAATTGCAACAGAAAATTATCCAATCGATAAAGTCGCTACGATCATTGATGGCCAACATAGAGTAGAAGGATTAAAAGGTTATAAAGGTAGTGATTTCGAACTAAACGTTTCAATTTTTGTTGGAGTTCCTTTGGCTACCGAAGCGAATATATTTGCTACGGTCAACCTAGCTCAAACCAAAGTCAATCGAAGCCTCGTGTATGATCTATTCGACTACGAAAAGAAAAATAGCCCTCAGAAGTCAGCCCATCACATAGCTATCTCTCTTGATACCTATGAGAAAAGCCCCTTAAGAAATCGTATCAAGCGCTTGGGCACAGCGACCCCCGGGAGGAAACATGAACAGCTTACCCAAGCAATCGTCGTGGAAAGCTTACTTACATATATGTCCGATAACCCCAACCAAGACAGAAATACGTATTTGTTAGGCAGAAAACCAAAAAGGTATTCGACTGAAGCTTTAGAAAAGCTCATTTTTGGAAATATCTTTCTTGATGGCCACGATGAAAAAATCGTAGAAATTCTTTTTAACTACTTTAGCGCTGTTAAAAAACGATGGCCTATTTCTTGGGACGATTTCAAAACCAGCGGAAACATTCTGCCTAAATCGAATGGTTTTTTAGCTTTAATGGCTTTATTGCGTCCAATATACAAGTCTATAGTTCAAAAAAAGGGTGCAGACCACACGCCTACGATTAGCGACTTCGCAGTGTACTTCAATAAAGTGCAAAGCTTAGAGGATAACAAAATAAATACTGATATCTTTAAGCCCGGCTCTAGCGGCTCAGCCTATATGAAGAAGCTGCTATTAAAGGACATCTTTGACGTAGAACAAGAGAGTAATATAACCTTTAAGAATGGGCTTTTTGATTAAGAAAAAACTTTTATGAACAAGTAAAGCTTCTATCTTGATTAGTACAATCAGTTAGAATAATTACTCTGAATTCTTAATCTATTAATTAAAAACCGTATCCTCCAAGCTAATCCGCACCCGCTTCCCCACAGCAGCCGCAGCGCGGTGGATGGTTTCTAGGGAGACTTTGTCGTTATTCGGGTCGAGCAGCCTATCCACCTGCGTGCGGCTGGTGTGCATACGCTCGGCCATTTTTTGTTTGGTGATTTTCTGCGCTTTCATGGCCTCTTGAATCTGCCATGCAATCACGCGTTTTTCCGCAACGGCGGTCACCGCTTCATAGATACCGTCATCTTTCAGAAAATCTTCAAACGAAGACCCGATTTTACCTTTTTCTTTTTTTGCCATTACTCAATCTCCTTCTTGCGGCTCTTGGCCAGCTTTAAATCTTCTGCCGGTGTTTTCTGCGTTTTCTTGATAAACCCGTGGAGCAGTACAATCCGCTCTTTCACCACACAGAATATCACCCGTGCCTCGCGCTTGCTCGGCAGAGAGCTGCGCACTTCCCACAGCCCCTCGCCCAAAGGCCGACAGATCGGCATCCCGATCGGCCATCCGTATTCGACGGTTGCAATGTCTTCTCCCAAGACCCGGCGGTCTTTTTTGTTAAAGGAGAGCAACCAGTCACGTACAGGCTCCGTCCCGTTCGGAGACTGATAAAACACGGCTGGGCATTTCTTGAGCTTTTTCGTCATTTACACCAGTCTCACACCTTAAAATGTACCTTATACGGTACATATTGTCAATGGCGATATAAAAATATGGTTATATATCAATGGATTGAGCTTTGACTATTTTATAGCCTTTCATCACTCTAAATCCCCTCCCTCTGTTTGCCTAGGTTAAAAGCGCGCGTTTCCCGCGCATATCGATGCCAGAGCATAAACTAGATGACAGGGGTAAACCCCTCACAGCCGCAAGGGTCTTTGATGAACGGCGTAGGCCGTATCCCCATGTTTCCGCGCCCCGCCAGCTACGCTGGCATCAGATGGAGCTTGTGCAACATGGGTGATACCCCTCGGCCTGCGCCGCCCTTGTCGGCTGCACACCCCATTCGCGCTCGCCGCTTGGCGTTCGGGTTTCATGCGAAACCCGTATAACCCAAGAAGGAAAGCAAGACATGACCGAATATCAAACAATCAACTGGAACGGCCTGACACTGGAAATCTCCATCGAGCCGAACCAGACTTTTTCCCGTATCGCAGGCGAAGAATATACCCGCCTTAAAGTGACCACGGCGCAATCGGCGCAGCCTCTTATCCATGACATTATCTCGGCATCGCTTATCCGTCAGGCAGGCGGTGCCGTGAACTTTGTCGATGTCATGCTGACCGCACAGCAAGCAGCATAGGAGAGGAAAAGCCATGACCACACTTTATGCACAGCCCTATGACTTATATGCAGCAGGTTTTTATTTTGACACGCTGGAAGAATACAACGAAAAAGCCAAAAACAACCGCAATAACTATGGCGAGATTGTAGAAGAGTATGAAATCCAGTTCATAGACGGAGAACATATCGACTGCGCACTGTTTAAAGGCTTGAACATCCACCAAGGCAATATCGAGGATTATTTGCAAGTCTGTGACGATTGGCGGGAAGATGAAAAGCAAAAGGTCATTATTGCCGTTGGCGAATGTGGCTATAGCTTCAATTTTGCAACCGATACGCCGGATAGTTTCGAGGTTGATATTTACCCCGCGGAAAGCCTCAAAGAACTGGCCGAGCAATTTGTGGAGGAAGGTCTGTTCGGTGAAATCCCTCCCTCTATCGCCAATTATCTGGACTATGACGCGATTGCCAGAGACTTAGGTTTTGATTACACCAAAACGGAAATAGCCGGAGAGCGATTAGTTTACAGATGTAGTTAAAGATCAAAAAATTTGCGCCGCAGCTTGATGGCTGCGGCGCGGATTTAATGACGCGTACTTTTGACTTTATCCCATGCCTCGGTTTCAATATACCGCACCATAATCATCACGGCCACACGCTCGATAGGGCAGCGGGTGGTAACGTGCATGATTTGTGGCGGCAGGTTTTGCAGGCCGTTGGCTTCGATATAGGACTTGTATCTGCTGAAAAAGCTGGCAACCAGTCGTGTGACTTTGGCCTCAATCGCATTGTCATCCTCCTGAGCGCCCAGCGCCACCCAAACCTCACGCTCCGACAAATGGAAGAATTCCGGATTTGCCTTGGGGAACGTCCATGTTTTCTCGCCTACCTGCTTACCTGTTTTGAATACTGGAGAACATTGTGGCATCCAGCACCATGCGCAAAGCCATGCCTTCCAAAGCGCAGGTTTTGGCGGTCAGGAGGCTATGTGGATTTTTGCCGTCCTGCAAAAGCTGTTTGACCTGTCTTGTGTAATCGTCCATCAAACAGGTAAGTTCATGAATGATCTGACTGTCATTTCTATCGGCCAGTGCCGCTTGAACCTCGGCCTCGTTCATATCCTGATATTTTTTAGGCAATGTGTACGTCATGCGGCCACCCTTTCCCGAAATCGACAAAAGAAAACGGTCACCAGAAAGCTTCTGGTGACCGGGGTGTTAATAACCGTACTGGACGGCGCAGCGTATTTATGCAAGCGCTATTGTATTCCGCCGCCACCCCGACCGTAAGATCGAGAAGGCGCATCGGTTTTACGAGCAGACGCAGTGCTCGCCTCGAGAGGTTATTAAGCCCCGGAGCGACCTTTTTCGCCGCTCCGTTTATGAGGATAAGGTTTTTAGAGGGGGTTGTAAATGAGCATAAAATCAGACGGAAATACCAGATTCCGCCAACAAAACCGCCCGTACATCTTCTTCCGACCAATGGAGCCTGTGCGGTTCGCCCTTGAGGATTGTCTGCTTTTTCTTGGTAAGTGCCGTGCCGACAGTGTGAGACTTTATATCCGCCCGATGCGGGTTGTCGGTAATTTCTGCTTTGAGAACGGTAAAGGTTACAAAGTCCCCCTCTATCCCCGTAATTTGTCCTGTGACTTTTTGTTTTCCCAGCGGCTTTGGCTTTTGTTTGCGGCGTGGCTTCCGTGCAGGCCAGATGGTTTCTGTCCATTCGATCACATCAGAAAGAACAAGCTCGCCAACCGTGCTATCCCAATTTAACGGTTTATCGGCCATTATTGCCTCCGCTGTGTAAACCGCGCAGAGAGCGCGGGGGCATCTGTCATGCGGATGCGCACGGGCGCAACAGCACGGCTGTCGTCGCCGCCTGGCTGCAATCCCGCACGGCGCAGGATTTCTTTGGCTTCGAGTACGCTTTGCCGCAGATTGGACGCGGCGATTTCGGGTTCTATGACAGGTTTTGGCCGTTCTGTGGTGGTGATGTTATGTAAGAGTTCACGATTTTTGAGTTGTCGGATGTTGGCAACATAGGCCGTTTCATCCAGCCGCTTTTCAGGTGGCGGCGACTGGACGCGGATGTCCCATCTGGGGAGCCCGTTCAGGCTGTAGCTCATGTGCGTGACTACTGCATAAAACTGCCTGTTCGCATCCTGCTTTCTATGCAGTTCTTCCTGCTTGTGCTGTAGCTCGGCGTAATGGCGGACATATTGGTTGATTTCCACATGTTTGCGCTCGATGTCCTTTTGCCGCGCTTCCGTGCGCGTGAGCTGCTGCTGTTCCTCCACTGCCTTGATATGCAGAGTTTCCAACGTTTTTTCTATCACGCGCCGGATACGTGCCCGCATTTCTTCGGAGAGCAGATCGCTCTCCAGTGAGGCCTGTAGCTGGTTTATGTCGCCTGACAGCATAGCGATTTTAGCTTCAAGTTGTTCGAGCTGTGCCGCCAGCGGTGGCTTGTCGGCGGCTATGGCTTCTGGTTTTTGTGGAATAAATAAGGGCTCTGTGGAGGTCGAAACATACTGCGCCATTTCCCGCCGCAGCCGTAACCGTTCTTGCTGTTCTTCAGCGCGGTAAAACCGAAGGGTCTTTTCCAGTTCCTGCCGTTCTTTCAGCTGGACGCGGATTACGGTATGGAGTTCCGTATTATCCCGCTCCTGACAGGCTTTAGCTTCCTGCCTATTGACCTCACATTTTCGGGCATGTTCGCCCGTCGCACGTTCCCACAATCCGCTGATGCCCGTAGCAAAGCGGGCAATACGAGTGCGGGTTTCTGCAATACGACGGGTATTTTGCCTGTCGATCAATGCCTGCCGCTCGATACGCTGCTGACGGACTAGGTCACGCAGTTCCCGCACCAGCGGCAGACGCTTTTGCGCCGCCTGTTTCTTGGCGGATTGCTCATAGCGGCGCAGGTTTTCTGACATCCGTTCGGAGAGGAAGGATTTTGCCCGTTCTGTGGTGGGCAAGTCTTCCACATTGCCCAGCCGTGCCTTGAGTTCTTTACTTTTGGCAGCTGTCCAGCGGCTCAGAGAATAAACTTTGCCGTTTAAATCCACCGCCACAAACCCGCGCCTGTCGCCTTGCGCCAGCAAGAAGCCGTGCGCCTCAAGCGCGGCGGCAAAAGCCGCTTTGGAATCCGATTGCTCCCATAGTGCCTTGAACAGGCCTTTGAGCACGGTCGCATCTTCCATCAGCCGCGCGGCCTGACGGTATTCTTCCCGTGACAGCGCAAAGGGGTTTTTATCTGCCTTGCGGCGCATCCCTGCGGGGAGTTTCCAGCCGTGTTTCAAAAACAGGGCATAGGAAAGATCCTGTAATTTGCTCTTGAAGTGATTCATGGGGATCGCGATCATACGTCCGATGGTGTGTCTGGACATGGCCAGCCGTGACCAAACCACATGGCAATGTCGGCGGCCTTTCTTTTCATGGAACACGATAAGGCGCGGCTGGCCGGAGAGATTTAGCTTGCGCTCCATTTGCTCAATCGCCGCTTCAAAATCCTCGACTGGCACATCGGCCTCTTCGGGTGGATTGAGCGATACGGCAAACAAATATTGCTTGCAACGCGTACCACGGCTAATAGCCTCAATTTCCAATAAGGCTTCCGTCAAATCATGCGTGGCAAAGCCCCGCACTTCGTGGATGGTCACATGATCGTTTTCTTGCATATTGAGCAGGTGTTTTGCCAGTTCGGCGGCATTGGCGCGTTGGCTGGCATAAAAAATCATGCTTTGGCCTCCGGCGGCTCACCCTCCGGCAATGGTTGGAGGGTATCGCCGTTTTTCATGCCCAAGGCCTGCATCAGCCAGCCGCGCATCTGGCGGATATCCTGTAAGGCCAGCTCCATATCCTGTTGCTGGGATGGTGTCAGGGACAGGGTGCCGTCATGCACGGCACGGACAATCTGATACAAATTGCCCGCCATGCGGCTGTTGCCAAGCACGGCCAAGACCTGAGCAAGTGCTTCGGCATCCTGTATCGGACGGCGGAATACCCGCTGTCGGGTATCCGGCGTATCAAACAAGCGTGTACGGATGTAATCACTGAGGGGCAACGCCCCGGCTTCCGTATCCAGCCGCGCCCGCTCGGCCAACGTCAGCCGGATGGAGAACGGCGGCGCGTATTTTTTACGCGGTTTTTTAATATCTCCGGTCATGCATCCCCCAATGCCGGATAGAACGTATAAAAAATCATCTCTTCCATGCACACAAAGCGCATGAATCAAAAACAACGGATAAAAATGTTTTCCTGCTTACCCTTTGATTTTATCGGTCGTTCATTAACAGGCTGTTAATCACAGACGGCAGCACGGACATAGAAGAAGCACGATACAGCAAATAGATAATCTCTTTCACGCCGCCTCTATTTTGCCTTAACAAACTGAAACCTTTATTGCTTTTATGCTTTAAAACAATGTTTGAATCTGTTCAAATCTCACACCAAAGTATGCGCAGAAAAAAGTTCAAAAAAATTCATTCAGCAGATCAATAACAGCGCTTCGCGCTGATGACAAGGTGTGCATTGTCGTACAAAAATCGCTCTACGATTCGCTTTTCGCCCTCCAATGCCGACCTTGGCAAGGGAAGGAAATGCCTCCACCAAAGGCGGACTGTTTTCCCTCCCGTTGCATCCCTCCCTGTAAGCGGGGCGCGCATCCCCAATTCGGCGCTTATCCGCGCCACATTCCCCCACAAGGCAGGAAGGGGCACATTGTGCCCCCTCCCGATATTATCCTCTGTATAACATCTTTCCACCCCGTGAGAGGTAATGCCGCAGAGAATCCTTCTCTGCCTGTTTACCCCTCCAAACACTCACTGCTGTTTTCCTCCCCGTTTTTAGTATCACGTAAATATGCGGGGGCATTTGCGTGATAGGCGCAGAGGCATGGTCTGCGCTACGGATACACCTTACGTATATCCGCACAAGCATGGACGGAACGATGTGAGTAATATTATTACCCTGATATGTGTTAGGCACATATCAACAGACCCATCACCATTCTCATGCATGAAGACAAGTCCGTCGCATAGGACGCCATCGCCGGAAGTATCTCTTTCGCTATAACAAACAAGGGAAGGTAAAAAGCAAAAGCCACGCCCAAGGTCAATGCTAACGTGACTTTCCGATACTATTCCGACGATTGTATAGATTAGATTAGGCTATATTGCTCAACCTGTCCGCACCAAAATCACTCACGAACACTTTTTATACTCAAACTCTAGGGTGGAGTGCTCTATCTCAAACTGATCGTGTAGCAACTTTTTAAGACGGCTCTTAAGGGCATCCATGTCAATATCTTCCCTCAATACTACATGAGCCTCTAAAGCATTGCGGTGTTCATCCAATTGCCAAGCATGGACATGATGGACATTGATCACGCCTTTTTCATTTTCCATTGCGGCAACAACGTTTTTAATATCCAAGCCTTCAGGCGTCCCCTCCATCAGAAGATGAATGACTTTTGGTATTGCAGTGAAGCCTTGATAGAGTACATATCCTGATATCATAAGAGTCATGGCAGCATCTGTCCAAATCCAGCCATATAGCAGGATAAGCGTCCCAGCGATAATAACACCAACCGATGCAAGCGCATCTGTCAGGTTGTGTAAAAATGCAGCCTTGATATTCATACTGGTTTTCGACTGACTATAAGTCAAAAGCGCTGTGAAAATATCGACGACCAGAGCAATAGCGGCTACAATAACAATCGTCCATCCAGCAATCGGCTCAGGCGTTATGAAACGCATGATCGCCTCATAGCAAAGATACAGCCCAATAATGATTAAAGTAGTCAAATTGATGAGTGCCGCTATGGTTTCAGCACGTTTATAGCCGAAGGTTTTAAACTGATCCGGAGGTTTACGGCCTATGCGAATAGCCACCAAAGCGATAAGTAACGAGGCCGCATCACTAAAATTATGCAGCGCATCGGCGATCAGCGATAAACTGCCTGAAACAATGCCTCCTATGATCTGTGCAAGGGTAAGCAGAATATTTGCGGCTACAGCCCACCATAAGCGTTTTTCGCCTATTTCAGATGGATCTCCATGTGAATGCCCGTGACCCATATTTATTTTCCTTTTTTAAGCTCAGACAAAGCTTGTCGTGCAATTTTGACCGATGAGTGCATGAACAATCCGGCAATAATGAAAGCGACAATAATATCTGGCCACACTGTACCGCTGGCAAAAACTCCAGCTCCAGCCATAATAACAGCAACATTGCCAATCGCATCGTTGCGACTACAAAGCCAAACTGAACGAATATTGGAATCACCTTCACGGTATTTCAGCAAAAGCAGGACACTCACCATATTGGCTAACAGCGCCAGAAAGCCTATCGTTCCCATCGTCAATGGCTCCGGCTCACCAATGGAAACAACACGGTAGAGGGTAAAACCCAGAACAAACAGTGCCATTGCGCCCAAGCTCAAGCCTTTAAGCAGCGCCACCATTGCCCTTGTTTTTAAAGATTCTCCGATCACCAGAAGCGTTATCCCATAGGTGACGGTGTCTCCAAGAAAATCAAGCGCATCAGCTTTTAGCGCCGTTGAGTCGGCCAAAAATCCTGCGGTAACTTCAACCAGAAACATGAGACCGTTAATCGCAACTACCACCCATAAAATTTTCTTATAAGTATCCGAAAGCCCCTCAAAAGTCTGACTACTGCATGAATCTCCACAATTATCGGCCACTATTTTTCTCCTTTAAATCTTTAAGCTTTGGCGTTTTGAAAAACTCATAAAACATGAGCAGCGTTACACCGTTGACAATGGCGCTGTCTGTCAGTTTAAAAGCAGGCCAATGATAGCCATAGACATGAAAATCCAGAATGTCGATCACATAACTGTAAGCCCACAGCTCAAACGTATAGCTTTCGTTATATGTTTTCTTCTTCTATAGAGGTTGGTTAAGATTTTCTGTTACGGCGGATGCTGAAACGGCTGGGGAACCACTTATAAAGCGCAGGCAATACCAGCAATGTTAGAATCGTCGAGGAAATAATCCCGCCGATAACCACAGTAGCAAGTGGCCTTTGCACCTCCGACCCTGCACCAATATTAAAGGCCATGGGCACAAACCCAAGGCTTGCGACAAGCGCGGTCATTAGAACGGGGCGCAGGCGCGTTAAAGCCCCTTCGATAATGGCTTCTTCCTGCGGTTTTCCTTTTTCTTCCAGATCACGGATGAAAGACAGCATTACCACACCGTTCAGCACGGCCACACCGGACAAGG
>Ga0209066_10000763_pt1 | contig 45813 bp, 34 predicted proteins | sample All_14_2_FD_187198 | JGI IMG/M metagenome (GOLD analysis project Ga0209066, IMG submission 187198) | Freshwater microbial communities in response to fracking from Pennsylvania, USA - Allegheny Zone_MetaG_DW_15 (SPAdes) (version 2) ... | reverse complement strand
AGCGCCCTGCCGCCGCCGGCCGCGTAATCCCGCGGGCGGTGCATGGGCAAGGTCGTTACCACGTTTTAGGGGAGTTTCGAGGTCATGGACGTTCTGGCGCTGAAGATCGACGGGGTGGAAGGGGAATGCACCCTGGACGGATATGACAAGCAGATCACCTGCCTGTCCTTCGCCCACGGCATCTCGAACGCGATGCAGACCGACGTCGCCAATATCGGCCGTGCCCGTGGCCGCGTCGATCATGGCGATTTCACCGTCACCAAATATCTGGACAAGTCCACGCCGCTGCTGAACTACAAATGCGCGCTGGGCTCGAACCTGCAGACCATTACCTTCACCGTACTGCGCGCCTATGGCGAGGCCGCCCATAAGCCGATGATGATCTACACGATGGACAATGTCATCGTGTCCTCCATCTCGGTCACGGGCGGCGGCGGGGAAACCCCGATTGAATCGGTGTCGTTCAACTACACCAAGATCAAATGGGAATACAAAGTCCAGGGCAAGGACATGACCGAGCCTGGTTCCGTCGCGTCCGAATGGGATCTGACCACCAATGTCGGGTCCAATGGATAAGGTCCGGGCTTAGGGGCCGGGGCAGGGCATGCGCGCGCTCAAGCCGCAGAGCGGTGCCCCGGCACTTCTGTTTGATCGGTTGACCGATGCGCAGCCCGGCATCGCCTTCGAACCGGTGCCGAAGCGGGTGCTGAGCGTGGAGGAGTTGCGCGCCTCCGTCGAGCGGGAGATCACGACCCTGCTGGCTACCCGGGCGCCCGAGCCGGAACATGTGCTGGAAGGGCGCGAGCGCAGCGTGGTCGATTACGGGCTGGCCGACATCTCCCATTATTTCACGCGCGACCGGGAAGATACGGAACGCCTGGTCCGTCTGGTGGCACGCACCATCGCCGCTTATGAGCCGCGCCTGAAGAAGGTCGCTGTGCGTATCGACCGCACCAACCGTCAGCACCGCATGGCGGAGCTGACGATCGAGGGCGAAATCCGCGTCGGCCGCATCGTGGAGCCGGTATCCTTTCCCGTTGCCGTGCAGGCGCCCGGCGCCTGAGCCGGCGGAGGCAGCAGCCGATGGCGAATGATTACCGAGAGGAGCTTCTGGCGCATTACCAGCGCGAGCTCGGCTATCTGCGCCGGGCGGGGGCCGGTTTCGCCAAGGCCTATCCCAAGGTGGCCGGTCGGCTGGAACTGTCGGAGATGGAGGCCGCCGACCCTCATGTCGAACGCCTGATCGAAAGCTTCGCCTTTCTGGCCGGGCGCATCCAGCGCAATATAGACGCGGAATTTCCACTGATCCCGCAATCGCTGCTGGGCATTCTCTACCCGCAATTCGTGGCCCCAACCCCATCCATGGCGATCGCCCGCTTCGAGCCGGACCCGGATCGGGGCGAGTTGACCGATGGTTATGTCCTGCCGCGCGGCACCCAGCTTTACGCCCAGAGCCCCGGCCAGCTGACGGTGCGCTTCCGCACGGGCTTTCCCGCCACGCTGTGGCCCATCGCGGTGGCGGAGGCGGGCTTTGAATCCATGGATGCCTATGACGCGCTCGACAACCGGATGGATGTGGAGACCGTGCTGCGCATAAGCCTGAAGGTCCAGGGCGGGCAGAGCTTCCGGGAGCTTGGCGTGGACAGCTTGCGCTTCTATCTGAATGGCGACCGGGTGCTGACCGATACGCTGTATGAGCTTCTGTTCGTGCATTGTGTCGGGGTGGGGCTGGTGCCGGACCGCGACAAGAAGCGACTGGTCCTGCGCCAGGCCGACCGTCTGCAACCCGTCGGCTTCGCGCCGGATGAGGCGGTGATCGAGGAGCCGGGCAATGCCCAGCCCGGCTATCGCCTGTTGCAGGAGGTCTTCACCTTTCCGGAGAAATTCCTGTTCTTCGACGTGTCGGGCCTGAAGGAAGCGGATGCGGGCGAGACGCTGGACCTTGTCTTCCTGCTCAACACCAGGCCGCGCAGGCGCGCCACGGTGGATGCGGAAACCTTCCTGCTGGGCTGCGCGCCGGTGGTCAATCTGTTCCGCAAGACGTCGGAACCCATCCGCATCGACGGGCGGCGCACCGAATATCAGCTGGTTGGCGACCGGCGGCGCGAACGGATCACCGAAATCCACTCCATCCTGAAGGTGACCGCCGCCAATCAAGCGGATTCCGAAGCGGTGGAGGTGGAACCTTTCTTCTCCTTCTCCCACGCCGCCTATAAGCGCGATGCGCGCGCCTTCTGGGTCTCCCGCCGGGATTCGGCGGAGAAGGCCAATCTCTTGGGCACCGATGTCTATCTCAGTTTCCTGGATCTGGATTTCGAACCGACCCAGCCGCCGGTGACGACCCTGTTCGCCCATGTGCTCTGCACCAATCGCGGCCTTGCGGAGGAGTTGCAGGCCGGGTCTGTGCTGCAGTCGGATGAAGGGGGGCCGTTGTCGCGCATCCGGCTGATGACGCGGCCGACGCGCCAGATCGAACCGCCGATCAAGGGCGAAACCCTGTGGCGGCTGGTCAGCCATCTGTCGCTGAACTATCTGTCTCTCTCCAATCTGGATGGCAGTCTGGAGGCGCTGAAGGAGATCCTGCGGCTGTATGACCGCTCCGGCGATCCGGCCACCGCGCAGCAGATTGCCGGCATCGTCGGGCTGGCCTGCCGGCCCGCCGTGCGGCGGCTGGGGGTGGAGGCCTGGCGGGGCTTCGTGCGCGGCACGGAGGTGGAGGTGACCTTTGACGAGCGCGCCTATGTCGGCTCGTCCGCCATTCTGCTGGCCAGCGTGCTGGACCGCTTCTTCGCCCTCTATGCCTCGGCGAACAGTTTCACGCAGCTGTCCATCCGCTCCAATCAACGTGAAGGGATCTGGAAGTCATGGCCGGCCCGCGTCGGCGCACACCGCCTCCTCTGATCGACCAGCTCTATGAAGAGCCCTGGAAGTTCGATGTCTATCAGGCCGTGCGCATCCTGGAAGAGGTGCGGCGCGGGGAAGGCGTGCCGACCGAATCCCTGGGTGATGGCGAGGACCCGCGCCGGGAAGCCGTGGTGTTCGAACATGATGTCAGCTTCGCCTTTCCCGCCTCGCCGCTGAAGGGGGCGGAACCACCGCGCACCAAACGCGGAGCGGCGCGGCTGATCCAGAACTTCATCGGCCTGGCCGGGGCGCTGGGGCCGCTGCCGCGCCCCTTTACCGAGCGCCTGCTGGAGAATGAAAAGCGGGGGGATCGGGGTTTCCGCGTCTTCCTGGATATCTTCAACCATCGCCTTGCCGCCCTGATGGTGCGGATGCGCCGCAAGCACCGCATCGCGCTGGAACCGACGCCGCCGCAGGACAGCCATTTCGCGCGCTATCTGTTCAGCTTCATGGGGTTGGGGCTGGACCATCTGCGCGACCGCACCGTGCTGGAGGATCGGGCGCTCTTGCGCTATGGCGGGCTGATCGCGCAGCGCCCGCGCTCCGCCGCCGGGATGGAGCGCATCCTGGAGGACCATTTCGACGTGCCGGTGGCGGTGGAACCGTTCGACGGGGCCTGGCATGTGCTGCCCGACCATCAGCGCACGGGGCTTGGTCTGCGTCTGGGGCGGAACCAGCTGCTGGGGCGCGATGCCACGCTGGGGGCGCGCTACTGGGACCAGCAGACGGGGTTCGTGCTGAAGATCGGTCCCTTGCCGCTGGACCGGTTTCTGGACTTCCTGCCCCCGCCGCGCGGCCAGCCGGACGCGGCGGGCGTGGCCTATCGCGCGCTGAAGCCGCTGGCGCGGTTCTATGCCGGGCTGGAATATGGGATTCGCCTGAACCTGATCTGCGCCGCCCAGGAACGCCCGTTGGCAAGGCTTGGTACGGGGGGCATGCGGCTGGGCTGGACCAGCTGGCTGGCCAGCGCGCCGGCGGCGCTGGACGATGCGCAGGTCACGGTGCGCCTGCAATCCGCCGGGGGCGAATAGCGGGCGTCCGGCCCTTCGTCCTTTCTTTGTAACAGGATGGTCGAATTCCTCTGGACAGGCCCGGCGGATTTGTCTATTTCCAGCCCCGCCTCACCAACGGGGCCGCAGCGACCCTCACCGGTCACCGCGGCTCACCCGGCGCCCAGGTAGCTCAGTTGGTAGAGCATGCGACTGAAAATCGCAGTGTCGGCGGTTCGACTCCGTCCCTGGGCACCATTTTTCTCCTAATATCGAAGTATTGCGTCCGTTTTGTTCGATTTCGCCTCGCCTGAGAGCATGATTTTATTCTAATGTGTTAATTTAATTAATTAAATTGGCGTCACATTGAAAGTCATACGGAAAAATGGGGCCGTTTGTCGTTATCTTCACCCATTTTTGATTAAGAAGCGCCGAGGACTATTTCGTTGTGGCGATAACATTGGCTTATTGCGACTTAGATATATCCAGGCTAACCCGTGTGGCTTTTTGTGTCCTCGCTGCCCATGTGAAAATAATTCTTGCGCAGCGTTCCGGGCCATTTAAATCAAGAATCCATGGCCTGTAAAATTGCCCTTCCTCGAAAAACCTCGGATTTCCGCCCCTCTGGTCAAGAATGAAATCAAGGGTGATGCCGGTCATGTTCATACGAAGGCCGGAAAGTACTTTTTCATCGTTCGCCGTAAGTGGAGCGACACCAATTCCATGACGAATTGCTTCACCAGTTGAAGGGTGGATATACAATCCCAGAGGTTTCAACACCCCTCCTCCAGATAGTGCTTTTAGCGCAGTCACAACATCCACCTCATAGTCAGCGGCTAAAACCTTTCCTTTAGACCGTGCCACCTTCGCTGAGTACAGTCCCAGGAGCGTCTTAATCCCCCAGAGTTCGAGCGCGTCCCCACTCACGAGAAAAAATTTCGGTTGGCGCGCTAACGATTTCTTGGTCACATAATTCATCGCGTCAGTAATCTGTCGGAAGGCATGCCCCGCTGCAGAATCAAGTGGAGAGAGCGCGGTATTGTGTCGAGAACACAAGACCTTTGACGCTAACGCATTTGCTCCATACTTGACCATTTGGTCGTCCAAGTGCCACGGTAACCCACTGGCGGCGAGCTGATTGAACTGGTCAAGAATATTTTTAGAAATGTAGTGTTCGCGCGACAATTTCTCTGAACAGTTTGCCGTGGTCTGCATGTAGCATCCAGGATTTCGATGTCCGGTTCGATTCGTCGCAGGCAGCAGGCTCGGCAAATCCACTAAAGGCAGGCCATCTGGCTGCAAACAACACTCAGAGTATTTCTTCCCACTGAAACAAGGGCATGGATCTTGTGCCCTCCAAGGGATATCAAGCGAATTTGGGTTTAGCTTCTTCATTATATTGTCGACCAATTTGCATTTTTGGGCCAGGATAACTATTAGGCCATCAATGATGGACATTGACCTGAAAGCTATCACGCATATGGTTGCGCGCCGCACCGAAGCTTATCATCAATTCAAGCATGTTGAAGTTTGTGCCCAAAGGATACCAACGAAGGTGGGATACTTTGGGCAAAAGCTATCTAGAGGCATGGGAACATACGTAACCCCATTTCCACAAATAATTGTTTTTATTTAAGTTGTGCAGCCTGGGTCCCGGGCACCACCCTCCTTGTTCTTGAATAGTCAGCGCTCAGGCGCGTGTTCGCGCGCCCCCGCTCTGACGGATAGGGCTGCTTTTCCTTTGCACATGCCGCGCCGGCAGGCGGCGTGCTCGAGATCCGTTGAAATAGGATACAGCCATGCCAGTTCGATTCGTCATTACCGGCGGACCGGGATCGGGCAAAACGACCCTGATCCAGGCCTTGGCCGCGCGGGGCTATCCTACCATGCCGGAGGCCGGGCGGGCCATCATCCGTCAGCAGCAAGCCATCGAAGGGCCGGCTCTGCCCTGGGTCGAGCCTGCCGCCTATGCCGAGCAGATGCTGGACTGGGAGCTTCGATCCTTTCAGGAGGCGACATCGCATTCCGGGCCGGTATTCTTCGACCGGGGCATTCCCGATGTAATCGGCTATCTGCGGCTGAAAGGCCTGCCCGTGCCGGACCACCTGATGCGGGCGGCGCAGCTCTGCCGCTATGACGAGCCTGTCTTTCTGATGCCGTTCTGGCCCGAAATCTATCGAACAGATACGGAGCGACGGCAGGATATGGCGGAGGCTGAAACGACTGCGCGGACAATGGCGCGCATCTATGCCGAGCTGGGATACAAGGCTGTGACCCTGCCCAGAACGACGGTCGAAGATCGGGTATTCCTCCTGCTCGCGGCAGTAGGGAGAGAAGGGTGAGATGATCGGGGGCCGAGGAGGCAGGCGAGCGCCCCCCGGGTTTCGGTTCATGGAACCTGATCCCGGGGGCGTCCGTCCTGCCCTGTCTCAGCCGGCCTTGTTCTGCCCCAGTCCGTCCAGCACGGCGGTCAGGATGCGCTGGCCTTCGCTGTCCATCGCGAATTGCAGGCGGGCCTGGGGATTGTCCGGATCGATGATGCGGGCGCGCACGGCCTTGTGCCCGGTAATGGCCAGATTGGCGGAGGTGCCTGCGGGCAGGCCAAGGTTCCGGTCCAGCCGTGCCCCGCCCAGGGAAAGCTCCAGCACGGTGGTCCGGATCGTTCTGCCATCCACCGTTATCTCCGCGGGCAGGCTGGTTGTCGTGCGTTCGAACATGCGCCGGTCACCGGCATGATTGACGGCGGACAGGAAGTCCGCCACCTCGGCGGCCAGTTGTTCCGATTGCTGGATCAACCCGTCGGCGGTGTCCTTGACCTGATCGGCCTTGGCGCCGGTATCGGCGGCGCCGTTCTTCACATGCAGGATGCTGGCGGTCACATCCTGGGTGCCATGGGCCGCAGCCTGGACATTGCGGGCGATTTCCTGGGTGGCGGCTGCCTGTTGTTCCACCGCCGCCGCGATGGCGCTGGATGCCGCCGTGATCTCCCCGATCGTGCCACCGATGCCGGAAATGGCACCGATCGCCTCCTTGGTGGCCTGCTGCACCGCGCCGATCTGTCGGACGATCTGGTCGGTTGCCTGGGCGGTCTGGGTGGCCAGGCTCTTCACCTCGCCGGCCACCACGGCGAAACCCTTTCCGGCCTCTCCGGCACGGGCGGCCTCGATCGTGGCATTGAGCGCCAGAAGATTGGTCTGGGAGGCGATGGCACCGATCAGATCCACCACGTCGCTGATCTGGCCGGTAGCGTGTGACAACCCGTCAATGATGCCGGTGATGCGTTCCGCATCCTTGGAGGCCGCACCGGCCACCTCGGTCGAATGAGCGACCTGACGGGAAATCTCATATTGAGAGGCGGCGAGTTCTTCCGCAGCGGCGGCGACGGTCTGTACATTGCCGGCGGCCTGTTCGGCGGCGGCCGCGACATTGGTGGATTGCAGGCTGGTATCGGTGGCGACATGGGCCATGACATCGGCCACGCCGCGCAAGGCGGTCGCGGACCGCGCCACGCTGGACAGCACGCCCGCCACCGACTGGTTGAAGTCGCGGGTCAGGGCTTCCATGGCGCTTTGCCGGCGATTGCGGGCTTCCTGTTCCAGGGTCTGCGCCTCGGCCAGGCTGCGGCGCTCCGCTTCCCGCTCCCGGAATACGGACAGGGCGCGGCTCATCTCGCCCAGTTCATCCTTCCGGTCGGCCCCATCCACCCGGATATTGAGATCGCCTTCGGCCAGACGCCCCATATGGCCGGACAGGCCGCGCAGGGCACCGGCCAATCGGCGCGACAGCAGGGTCGACAGCCCGGCGGTGATCAGCACGATGGCGGCCGTCAGGGCGCCGAAGATCAGGGCCCTGGACCGGAAGATGCTGTCGACATCATCCAGATAGATACCGGTGCCGATCACCCAGCCCCAGGGTTTGAAGCCGCGGATGAAGGAAATCTTGCGCACGGGCTCGTCAAAGCCCGGCTTGGGCCAGAGGTAGTAGTAGAAGTCGCTGCCGCGTGCGGCCACGATGCGCACCATGTCCTGGAACAGATAGGCGCCGTCGGGCGTGCGCATGCTGCTGAGGTCCTTGCCCTCCAGGTCCGGGCGGGCCGGATGCATGATCATCACCGACTTCATGTCGTTGACCCAGAAATACTCTTCCCCGCCATAGCGCATGGCCTTCAGCCCGGCCAGGGCGGCGGCTTTGGCGTCGGCCTCGCTCATCCGGCCGGCTCTGGCCTCGGCCTCATAGCGGGCGACCATCCCATGGGCGACATCGATCAGATGCTGCACCTTCCCCTGGCGACCCGCCATCAGCTCGCCATGCAGATTGTACAGCGATGCCGCGAAAATGGCGGCCATACCCAGTGACGCTACCAAAACGAGCAGCATCAGCTTCGAGCGCACGCGCAGATTATCGATGAAACGCAAGACTTTATCCCCTACCTGGACCGCATCACAAAGACCTTCCCCCGAAGGCTGTTTGTATTTTTCTGTGCGCCCTGCCTAACCCAGGCACCTGTATGCTTCATCTGTTTTCATGCGAGGTTTGGCTGGCGCGACCGCGTGGCGGCGCCGGGGTGCGGCCTGTTGTTAATCAGGGATCGTCTAAGGGTTGGTGACGGGGCCGTGACGTTTGCGGGAAAGTCGTTACAGGATGGGGGGTTGCCCAGGGTCAGGCAGGAAGGCTGACGATCGGAATTCCCTGGCCTGGGATGGCCTGCTTCAGATATGGCACAGCATATTGGCTGGGTGTTCCTGAATTAGCAGATCGTGCGAATTGGGAGATGCCGAGCCCCGATCAGGCCGGTGCGCCGTAATAGGCCTCGCCAAAGATCTGCCGGCCTTTGTCGAAGCGCATCATCTCGCAGGCCCGCAGGTTGCGGCCATCCAGCCGGGCGATGTAGTGCACGACCAATGTCTGGCCGGCATCGTCGCAGGTCGCGCTTTCCAGCTCGAACCGCAAATCCGGCACGGCGGCGAGCGCCTTGGCCCAGTATTGCCGCAATGCCTCGCGCCCTTGAATGCGGGCCTGGCCGGTAAGGGTCTGCGCACGCGGACTGATGAATACCGCATCTTCCGCGAAATGGCTGAGGATGGCTTCCAGATCGTGGCGGTTCCAGTTGGCGATCCACTGTTCGGCGAAATGCTGCAAATCCTGTCGGGTCATCACGCTGTTCTCCTTTTCGGAGGCGAGCCTATCGCGGGGCGGTGCGGCAATCCCGCCATCCGCGCTCCACAGAGTTGGGAGCGGGCGGACAGAACCTCATCAACCCATTGAAATGGAGGGGTGTGTTGGACCTTGGCTTTGCCGTCCAAACTGAAGGGCGCGGCATTGCGGCACGCGGCCCAGCGCGGCGTTCGGCGCGATGGCGTCGGCCGGTTGACGCTGGATGTCGCGAGGTAGCCTTCCAGGTCCGGCGACAGGCAAGGCGGGACCCGGCAATCCCGTGCGATGTGCCGGACCCCGCCGCTTCCCTCACCCGAAGGCACGACCAATACGGACGAAACGCAGGCTGGCGGGGATACGCCACCCTGTCATGGAATTTGTGCGTTGAATGCCGCGCGCGCTTTCTGGCCGGCCTCGTCGGGACGGAAACAGATGTACAGGGATTTGTCCTCCAGCAGGGTGGGCGAGAACTGGACCTGACCGGCAAGGCCGGACAGGGCCGGATCGTTCTCCAGCAGATAGGCCAGCACGTTGGCGTCGATCACCGCGGCGGGAACGCGCCCGGCGGCGACTTTGCGGATATTGGTGGCGTCATCCGCGACACTCTCAACCTTGATCGCGCCGGCCGCCGCCATTGCGTCGAATTCCGCGGTGTTGACATAGCCGCTGACCGTGCCGATCACCTTGCCTGCCAGATCCGCCACGCCCGACCACTGCATCGGCGCGGAGCTGCGCACCACCAGGCCAAGCGGGCCGCTCTGATAGGGTTTGGAGAACAGGCAGCGATCGCCGCCCTTCTCGGTATCGAGCGCGGTGTCGTAATATTCCGGCCCGTAGCCGACGAAGCCTTCACCTTCCATCGCCTTGCGGATCGCGCGCTCCCAAGGCAGGAATTCCACCTCCAGCTCCATATTCGCCTTGGCGAATAATCCACGGATCAGGGTGATGCTGGTACCCTGCTGCGGCAGGGCTTCGCCGGCATAGGGCGGCCAATCCAGCGAGGTGATGCGGATCGGTTCTGCCGTGGCAGGCAGGGCGAATAGTGAAGAGATTGCTGCAATCGCAATGGCTAGACGTTTCATGACGATCCCTCCTCTCGGGGTGACGGGTTCAGCGCGCGGCATCCTTTGAACCGCGCAGGGACGAAACGAAGATGGCGACGGCGTCATTCAGCTTGCCCATGTCGTCGGACAGGTCGGTGAGGCCGCTTCGCACGCGTTCGGCGGCGTCGGCGGCGCGTCCGGCCTCCGTGGCTACCGTACCGGTGAAGCTGTTCAGTTCCGCCGCTCCTCTGGCCGTATCGGCGACGGAGCCGGCAATTTCGTTGGTGGCCGAGGATTGCTGCGTGACCGAGGCGGCGATGGCGCCGACCGCCGCGCTGGCGCGGTCCAACTGGCTGGAAATGCCCTCAATCTTCTTTGCCGCCTTGGCGGTCGCGCCCTGAACCGCGTCGATCTGGCCGGAAATCTCGCCGGTCGCACGCGAGGTCTGGGTCGCGAGGTTCTTCACCTCCTGCGCCACCACGGCGAAGCCTTTGCCAGCCTCGCCGGCCCGCGCCGCCTCGATGGTGGCGTTGAGCGCCAGCAGATTGGTCTGTTCGGCGATATCGGAGATGAGTTGTACGATCTTGCCGATTTCCGTGGCGGATTCGACCAGACCCTGCACTTCCTGTACGCCATCCTTGGCCGTATGGTCGGCATGCCGCATCAGCTTTGTGGCGGTATCGGTCTGGCGGCTGATCTCCTGGATGGAAGAGGCGAGTTCCTCCACCGCGGCGGCGACGATCTGGGCGCTTTGCGACACCCGGTCGCCGGTGATTGTGGCATCGCCTGACAGGCGCCTGCTGGTGGCGGCATTCTGCGCCAGTGTGTCCACGCTGGCATCCATCGTGCCCACCCGGTCGGCCACGGCCCGCAGCAGGCTGCCGACCTTGGCCTCGAACTCCGCGGCCATGGATTCGCGCGCCGTACGGCGTTCCAGCGATTGGGCGGCTTCCAGTTCGTGCTGCTGTTCGCGCAGGCGCGCGGCCTGCTGCATGGCCTGCACGAAAGTGGCGAGCGCCAGGGCCTGCCGGCCGATCACATCCTGCCTGTCCTGATAGGGGATGCGCACCTCCTGGCCTTTGGCGGCTTCGCTCATGACCTCGGTCAGGCGGCGCAGCGGGCCGATCACGATGTCGGAGGCGAAGAACACCGCGATGCCGATAGCCAGCAAGGATGCGACAAGGATCAGCAGCCCTTCGAGTACCAGATCCGTTTCGACCGCCGCGCGGAAGGCGTTGGCGCGCTCTTCGGCCCTGGTTGCGGCGGCTGCCACCTCGCCCAAGGCGTTGTCGACCGCCGCTCTCATCTCACCGGTGGTGCGGCTGCGTTCTTCGGCAATGCGCGCTTCCACCGCTTCGGTCCGTGTCTTGGCGGCCGCGTCGGCGGCGTGCAGCGGCTGGGTATCGATTCTGAGGATCAGTGTTCCGATCGCCTCGCCCTGATGGCTGATCGGGGTGCGGAATTCCTCGCCGCCGCTCACGGCGCCGGCTTCCGCAAACACCTTGCTGCCTTCCAGCACCTGGGCGCCCAGAATCAGGTCGAAGGAGACCACGCTTTCCAGGATGGCTTTGGTGCCGTTTACGTCGAGATCCCAGAGCGGCGAGGCGATGGCGGGAACTGCAAGCGAGCTTAGGATGGACAGGGCGCTTTCCTGCGCCGCGCGGATACCGGCCAGTTCCCGATCCAGCGCCTGCCGTTCGGCCGCCAGCAGCAGGGCGTCCGCCCGGTCCTGGCTTTCCTTGCGTGCCGCTCCGGTCTCGCGGATGGTTTCGAGCCGTGCTTCCTGCAATTGGCTACGGTCGGCCTCGGCCGCCTGCGCCATCTGTTCGATCAGAGAGCCGGTCGTCAGATACTGCACCGCGAGTATCGCCAACAGGATTACGACAAGCGGCAGCATGACGGCGATCAGCAGCTTGGATTTGATGCCCCAGCGGAATCCCATGCGCTTTGTCCATAGCCCCCGTACACATGACAATTTCGTGCCTATCACGTGAATGTGTCCGTCAGGTTATGGCCGGTGGATTCAGTCGGGTCGCTTGGGTGCGATGCGTAATCCCCGCGCGATCCCGCGCCCGGCTGTTATACGTCCTGTCAGGTGTGGCGCCGGATGGCGCCGGCGGACGTCATAGCCCAAAGGGGCGGTTTTTCGCCGAATTTCCCAAGCATCTCACCGTAATGATCGATCTTTATCTCGTAGCCGTTCGGTTTGATTTGGGCCTGATGGTCGCAGGACCAGGGCGTACAGTTCGGATATGCGAGCTTGACGCAGCGCAGCATGCTGGTATTTTTCCAACCGGATGGTTTTAAATAATGAAGGCTTACCATGGGGCGCCATAGGGTAATCGACCGCAATGCGGTTCTGGAGGCGGCCGAGCGTGTCGTCCTGCGCGATGGCGTGGGACGTCTGACGCTGGACGCCGTGGCGGCCGAAGCCGGGATCAGCAAGGCCAGCGTGTTGTATGACTGCAAGACCAAGCAGGGCCTGATTGCCGCCATGATCGAACGGCGTGTTGCGCTGGAGGATGCCAAGATCGCTGATGCGATGCAGCATCAGGGCGATGGCCCCGACCAGATGGTAAAGGCGCGGCTGGACGTGGCGTCGCGGCGTGTTTCCGACGAGGACCGCAATGTGATCCTGAGCCTGTGCGGCTTTCTGGCCGAGGATGCGCGCCTGCGTGAACCGATACAGCGTTCGGTACGGAAGCGCATGCAGGATATTCAGGCCGATGCGCGCAATCCGCGCGGCGCGTTGTTGGCCTTCCTGGCGGTGGAAGGGTTGATGGCACTGGAATGGCTGGATTTTCATGCCTGGACGGAAGACGAGCGCGGCCGGCTCATGTCGGAAATCCGCTGGCTGATCGATCAAACGCCGGAAGGGTGAGCCTGGCGCGTTAAAAGCTGGGGATGATGGACGATGAATCACGTGACATTGCGAGGTAGTACGATGATGGCGGCAGGGCGGGGCGTACCCCGTTGCAGGCTTTTGGCGATGCTGGCGTTGGCGCTGGTGTTGGGCGGCGGTTTCGGCGTTGAACGGGCACAGGCCCAGGCGCCCGGCGCGCGGCCGCCGACACCGGTTTCCGTCGTCACCATCCAGCCGGAAGATATCCCGATCATCAACGACCTGCCGGGGCGGATTGCGCCGACGCGCATTGCGGAGGTTCGCCCGCGCATTTCCGGCATCATTGTCGAACGCGTGTTCCAGCAGGGTAGTTTCGTCAACGAAGGCGATGTGCTCTATCGGATCGATCCCGAGCCGTTCAAAGTGGAGGTGGATCGTGCCGCCGCGACATTGAAGCGGGCCGAGGCCGTGCGCCAACTCGCCCGGCTGGACGCGGATCGTCAGAAGGATCTGCGCGAGCGCAGGGTTGCCAGTACGCAGCAATACGATACGGCCATTGCCGAACTGGCGCAGGCCGATGCCGATGTGGCGAGTGCGCGGGCGGGGCTGGCGGCTGCCCAACTGGATCTGGAATATGCCGATGTCAAGGCGCCGATCAGTGGTCGCATCGGTCGTGCGCTGATTACCGAAGGCGCGCTGGTCAGCCCGACGAGCACGGGTGTGCTGGCGACCGTCCAGCAGTTGGACCCGGTCTATGCCGATTTCACGCAGTCGGCCAACCAACTGCTGCAACTGCGCCGGGCCTTGAAGGCGGGAACCTTGACCGATCCTCAGAAGCGCGACACGCCGGTGCGTCTGAAATTCGACGATGGTTCGCCCTATGGCTTCGTCGGTCTGCTGCTGCTGTCGGAAGCGACGGTGGATGCAACCACGGGACAGGTCACCCTGCGCGCGGAATTCCCCAACCCGGATGGTGACTTGTTGCCGAACATGTATATACGCGTCCTGATTGAACAGGGCATGCGCCCCAACACCTTGGCGGTGCCGGAGCAGGCCATTCAGCGCGATACGGCAGGGCTGGCCCGGGTTTATGTGGTGGGCGACGACAATACCGCCCAACTGCGCCAGGTCGAACTGTCTGACGTCGTGAATGGACGGTGGGTGGTGACCCAGGGGCTCAAACCCGGCGATCGCGTGGTCGTCGAGGGCTTCCAGAAGATCCGCCCCGGCGCGCCGGTTGATCCGCAGCCCTGGAAGGGCGCCGGCGCGGCCCAGTCGGGTACCGCACCGTCCAATACGGGCAAGGCGGGTTAGGAGCACAGCTACATGGCCGGTTTTTTCATCAACCGCCCGATCTTTGCCTGGGTGGTGGCTATCTTCATCGTGCTGGCGGGCGTGATCTCGATACCCTTCCTGCCGATTGCGCAGTATCCAAGCGTGGCACCGCCGCAGATTTCGGTGTCGACCAGCTATCCCGGCGCTTCGCCGGAGGAAATCTATCTGACGGTGACCCGTCCGATCGAGGAGGAGTTGAACGGCGTTCCCGGGATGCTCTATTTCGAATCGACCTCCGACACCTCGGGCAGCATCTCCGTCAACGTCATGTTCAACCCTGGCACGGATATCGCCGGCGCGCAGGTGGAAGTTCAGAACCGTATCGCGCGTGTCGAATCGCGTTTGCCCTTGTCGGTGACGCAGCAGGGTATCCGCGTTGAACGGGCGGGCACCGGCTTTTTGATGATCGTGGCGTTGACGTCCACCGATGGCAGCATGGACGCAATTGGCCTGGGCGATTATTTGAACCGCAACGTAGTCAATGAAATCCGCCGTCTGGACGGCGTGGGCTCCGCCCAGCTCTTCTCGACGCAGCGTTCGATGCGCGTCTGGCTGGACCCGGACAAAATGCTGGGCCTGAAATTGACGGCGGATGACATCACTTCGGCGATCAGTGCGCAGAATGCGCAGGTTTCGGCAGGCAGCATCGGCGCCCAGCCCAGTCCGACCACACAGCAGCTATTCGCCACCGTTCTGGTTCGGGGGCAACTTACCTCGCCGGAGGAATTCGGTTCCATCGTGCTGCGCGCGAATTCCGACGGCTCCTCCGTCCGACTGCGTGATGTCGCCAGGATCGAAATCGGGGGTGAAAGCTATAATTTTTCCAGCCGTCTGAATCGCCAGCCCAGCGCCGCAGTCGGCGTGCAATTGTCATCGAGCGGCAACGCGCTTGAGACATCGCAGGCGGTGCGCGCGAAGATGGAGGAGTTGGCGCGCTTCTTTCCGGAGAATCTCGCATACGACATCCCCTATGACACCTCGCCTTTCGTGGAGATTTCCATCGAAAAGGTGCTGCACACCCTGCTGGAGGCCATCGCGCTGGTCTTCGTGGTGATGTTCCTGTTCCTGCAGAATTTCCGCTACACGATCATTCCGACCCTGGTCGTTCCGGTGGCCTTGATGGGCACCTGTGCAGTCATGCTGGCGACCGGCTTTTCCATCAATGTGCTGACCATGTTCGCCATGGTGCTGGCGATCGGCATTCTGGTCGATGATGCCATCGTGGTGGTGGAAAATGTCGAGCGCATCATGGTGGAGGAGGGGGTGACGCCAAGACAGGCCACCCGCAAGGCCATGAAGCAGATCACCGGCGCCATCATCGGCATCACGCTGGTATTGACGGCGGTGTTCGTGCCCATGGCCTTTTTCCCCGGTGCCGTCGGTGTGATCTATCGTCAGTTCAGCCTGACCATGGTGGTCTCCATCCTGTTCTCGGGCTTCCTGGCCCTGTCGCTGACGCCCGCTTTGTGCGGCAGCATCCTGAAACAGATACCCAAAGGGCATCACGAGGAGAAGAAGGGCTTTTTCGGCTGGTTCAACAGAGGGTTCGACCGGACCACCACGGGCTATGGCGGCATGGTGGGCTGGCTGACGCATAGGGCCGGTCGGTTCATGATCATCTATCTCGCCCTGCTGGTCGGCCTGGGATGGGCCTATATGCGCCTGCCCACTTCCTTCCTGCCGAATGAAGACCAGGGTTTCCTGCTGGTCGACATCCAGGCCCCGCCGGAGGCCACCGCGACGCGTACGCTGGAGGTCATCAAACAGGTGGAGGATGTCTTCCTGGCCGAGGAGATGGTGGAGAAGGTGATGGCCATCTCGGGCTTCAGCTTTTCCGGCAGAGGACAGAATGCGGGCCTTGCCTTCGTGACATTGAAGGATTGGAGTGTTCGTGGCGCCGAGAATTCCGTATCGGCGATAGCCGGCCGCGCCAACAGGAAGCTGTTCGCCATCAAGGATGGTTCCAGCTTCGCGCTTTCACCTCCGTCGATCCAGGGACTTGGCACCAGCAGCGGTTTCTCCTTCCGCCTGCAGGATCGTGGGGGATTGGGTATGGAGGAGCTGGGCAAGGCCCGGGATCAACTTCTGGCGGCGGCGGCACAGAGCTCGGTGCTGTCGGGGCTGCGTGTCGAAGGTCTCAGCGATGCTGCCCAGGTCAACCTGATCATTGACCGCGAGAAGGCGAATACGTTCGGCGTCGTCTTCGCCGATATCAACTCGGCCATCTCGGCGCATTTCGGTTCGAACTACGTGAACGACTTCCCCAATAACGGACGCATGCAGCGCGTGACCGTGCAGTCCGATGCCGAACAACGCATGCAGACCGATGATCTGCTGAACCTGAATGTGCGCAATGTCCATGGCGGCATGGTTCCTCTGTCGACCTTTGCGCATATCGAATGGTCCAAGGGGCCGACACAGGTCGTCGGATATAACGGCTATCCGGCAATCCGCATCAGCGGGCAGGCGGCGCCAGGCTATTCCACCGGCGATGCGATCACCGAGATGGAGAGTCTGGCGGGCGAGTTGCCGAATGGCTTCGGCTATGAATGGACGGGTCAGTCGCTGCAGGAAATCCAGTCCGGTTCGCAGGCTCCCTATCTGATCGGCTTGGCCATCCTGTTCGTCTTCCTGTTGCTGGCGGCCCTGTATGAAAGCTGGTCGATTCCGCTTGCGGTCATGCTGGTCGTCCCGCTGGGCGTGATCGGGTCGGTGCTGGCTGTCGAATTCAGGGGGCTGTCCAACGATGTCTACTTCCTGGTGGGGCTGATCGCCATCATCGGACTTTCGGCGAAGAACGCGATCCTGATCATCGAATTCGCCAAGGATCTGCGTCGGGATGGCATGACCAGCATGGAGGCGGCGGTGCATGCAGCCAGGCTGCGCTTCCGTCCCATTCTGATGACCTCGCTTGCTTTTGCCCTGGGCGTGCTGCCGCTCGCCATTGCCACGGGGGCAAGTGCGGCCAGCCAGAATGCCATCGGCACCGGCGTGCTGGGCGGCATGATCTCCGCAACCGTGCTGGCCGTACTGTTCGTGCCGGTCTTCTTCGTCTTTGTCTCGCGTATCTTCGGCGTGCCGAAAGGGGTGGTCGAGGAGGAAGAGGATCAACAAGACGGCACTCCGTCCTGACGATTCGGATCGTTTCAAAGGAAAACGGCGCCGCATCCGGGAAGGATACGGCGCCGTTCTTCTGTTCAGCCTGCATCATACCAACATGCTCGGTCGTTTACCGATCATGTGTGGGTTCTGCTCATCGCAGTCTGGCGTCAACCCCGGATGAAGGCATGCAGATCGGCGTTGAAGCGCTGGGGATCCACCTGGGCCAGGCCATGCGCACCGCCCTGATAGACCTTCAGCTCCGCCTTCGGCGCGATCCTGGCTGCGGCAATGGCCGAGGTGCCGATCGGCACGATCTGGTCGTCATCGCCATGCAGGATCAGGGTCGGCACGTCGATCCGCTTCAGATCGTCCGTATAGTCCACCTCCGAGAATTCCCGGATGCAATCATACTGGCCCTTGATGCCGCCGGCCATGCCCTGCAACCAGAAGCTCTGGCGCAGGCCTTCCGATACGGTCGCGCCCGGCCGGTTGAAGCCATAGAAGGGCGTGGTCAGGTCCAGATAGAACTGGGACCGGTTGTTGGCGACCCCGGCGCGGATACCATCGAACACCTCCTTCGGCAGGCCGTCGGGATTGGCCTGCGTCTTCAGCATCAGCGGCGGCACCGCGCCGATCAGGGCGGCCTTGGCGACCCGGCCCGTACCGTGGCGGCCGATGTAGTGGGCAACCTCGCCACCGCCCGTGGAATGGCCGACCAGCACCGCATCCTTCAGATCCAGCGCCGTGATCACGGCGGCCAGATCATCGGCATAGGTATCCATATCGTTGCCGTGGAAGGTCTGGTCCGACCGGCCATGGCTGCGCCGGTCATGTGCGATCACCCGATAGCCGTTCTGCGAGAAATAGAGCAGCTGGGCATCCCAGGCCTCGGCACTCAGCGGCCAGCCATGGGCGAAGACGATGGGCTGACCCTTGCCCCAATCCTTGTAGGCGATGCGGGTGCCGTCCTTCGTGGTCACATAGGAGATGGGGGAAGCTGCCTGGGACCCCGTGGCGGCCTGGGCGGCGTTCAGCCCGGGCAGGGTGGCGGCAAGGCCACCGAGGGCAAGCGCGCCGAGGGCGGCCTGCCGGCGGCTGAGGGAAAAGCCTTCGTTCGAAACGCTATTGCTCATGACGGTTCTCCTTCCTCTTGGTCTGGAAGCAACCCACCCGAGTAGACGGGCGCAAGGGCCATCCAGCCCGTTGAATGATCCGACCGACCCCCAGGGCCGGCCCGGTTCCGCTGTGTGGCTGAACCGTGAGGAGGATATAAATCGCGCGCGATATAAAATCAAGAACGATTTAATCGTACACGATAAAAATAGACATGCGCGGGATTACTCCGGGCGGTGCTGCACGGGCAGGCCGGAAAAGCAGGGCTGTCGGGTCGGGGTAGGGGCGTCGGGGGACAGCAGCGCGCTACCAGCGCTCCTCCCCATCCAGCCAGAGGGCGTAACTCAGCCAGGGTGCGCGCTCGGCCAGACGATCATAGGCGCGCTGTGCGGACAGATTGTCTTGCGGCACCAGCCAGCGCAGATGGACCCAGCCCCGCTCCCGGCCGAGATCGGCGACGGCGTCGATCAGGCGCTGGGCGAGCCGGTGGCCGCGTGCATCGGGGGAGACATAGAGATCGTCGATCTGTCCCGCCCGCCGGCCGGAGATGGCTTCGGGCAGGTCAAAGAACAGGACAAAGCCCATCAACCTGTCGCCCTGGAAAGCGCCCAGCAGTTCCACTTTCGGATCCGCCAGAATCCTCTCCGCCAGGGCGGCGTCGGGTGCTGGGGACGCAGCATGGCGCATTTCGCCCGCATAACCGGCCACCAGGCGGGCCAGACCAACCGCATCCCCAGGCTGCATGGGCCGTATGGCAAGGTTCTCCATCATGGCTCAACTACCGCACAGGGTGGACAGGCTTTGCAAGCCGGGGAAGCGGGGTGGCAAGGATGGATGCGCTCCGGCCCGGCTTCGCGACAGCAACTTTCAGGTACCGGGTGCGGGGTGTTCAGGACGGTTATTGCGGAGCCGGAATGGTTTGGCTGGGACTGGAGCCAACGGCGAGCGCGGAATATTTCGATATCGAAATGGGTTTTGCCTTCATTTCAGGCTATTGACTGCAACCGCAGTTAGCCCTTCTGCCCTCGATTGGGGTGCCAGAGCCATTCCCGTCCTGGGTCTGCGGCTTGCCCGCAGCAGGAACCAGATCCAGCTTGCCATAATAGCGAGCGTCAGAACCGCCCAGCCCGCCAGGAACAGGGACGTCGCCAGCGGCAAATCCGCTGGCAGGCGTCGACCATCCTGCAGCGGACCGGCAATGTGCAGCGCATACCAGAAGCTGGGGACGGTCAGCAGCGGGGGTAGTAGCGAAATCACCCCGGCCAGCACGCTGCCTTGCCAGGATGCATTCCGCGTATCGCGCTCAAGCCGTTTCACATGCAGCCAGGCGCCGGTTAGACACAGGCCCGACAGGGCCAGGCCGAAGGTGAACCAGATGATCTTGCTGGGCAGGCCGGCGAAATTCCCGAAGTGCAGCGGATCGGCCATGTCCGACCAGCGCCAATAGATGCTGAGATCGCTGGCGCGCTGGCTATGCAGGACCGTGCCGTCGCGCGGGTCCAGGAATATTTTATTGGCCCGGTCGCGGACCAGGACATCCCCGGCCTGTCCTTCGACATAGAAATAGCCGTTGCGGTCGGGATAGACGATGCGGATGGCCAGATCCGGCCTTGCCTGCCGGGCCGTGTCCAGCAGCGCGCGGAAGGGCAGGACCGGCTGCGCCCCGATCTTCAACGGCGGCAGGGCATGTACCGCCAGCGGATAGGAATCGACATAGGCGAACTTGCCGTCGATCAGATGAAAGCGGACATGTTCATACAGATACCAGAAGCCTGTGAACGCGATCAGCGCCACGAACCACAGGCTCCACAGCCCCGCCACCTTATGCGCACTGCTCCAGAAGGCCCGCACGCCCTTGCCGATCTTCAACTCGAAGAATCTGCGCCACCAGCGCTTGTAGAAGACCAGCGCGGTGGCCAGAGACAGAATCAGTGGCAGGGCGAACAGGCAGACGAGATACTTGCCGGCACCCAGCAGGCCGAAGAAATCCTCATGGAAGGAGCGGAAGAAGCGGCCAACATTCAGGGCCGGTACGTCACCCGTGACCGCGCGCCGATAGGGATCGACGAAGACGAGCCGGGTTTCCCTGCGTTCGGTTGCCATCACGGCCACGGCCGCGAAGTTCCGATAGGGCGGCTTCAGCACCGCGACCAGCTTCGCGCTCGGGAAGGTTGCCTGGGCCACCTCCGCGATATCGGCCAGCGCGGCCGGTTCGCCGGAAGGGGCAACCCGCATCGCAGGGGTCAGCAGCCAGTCGATCTCCTCGGAGAGGACCGCGAAGCTGCCGCCCCAGCAGATGATGAAGAGCAGGAGCCCGCTGAAGATGCCGATCCAGCTATGCCAGTCGAACCAGCGGCGGGCTCGGTTCCGTTTGGCCATGATACGATCAGAACTCGGCGCGCAGGCCTGCGAAGAAGGTGCGCGGGGAACCCACGCTGACCCGGAAATTTCCGCCCGAGGCCGCGTAATATTCCTCGTCCATCAGATTTTTCACGCCAAGATCGAAGCGCAGGCGCTTCTCATCCTTCAGCGGCAGGTAATACCAGGCGCCGACATCGAACAGGGTGTAATCGCCGATATCCCAGGTATTGGCGCTGTCGCCATAGCGCTTGCCGACATAATAGGCGCCGGCACCGAAGCCCAGCCCTTTGACCGGGCTGTCGGATTGCTGGAATTCATAGCTTGCCCACAGGCTTGCCGTGACGGGTGGCGAGTTGGTCGGGCGTTTGCCGTCGGTCGTGGCACTGGTGCTGACGGTTTCCGCATCCACCAGGCCCAGCCCGCCGCGCAGGTTGAAGCCCTGGACCGGGTTGGCGATGGCGGAAACTTCCGCCCCGCGTGAACGCTGGCCGCCGGTCAGGACCGGATTGCCATTCACGGTTTCGACCACATTGTCCTGTTCGATCTGGAACAGGGCGCCGGTCAGCAGCAGCCTGCCGTCCAGCCCGCTCCATTTCGCGCCGATCTCATACTGCTCGCCCTGCTCCGGCGGCAGAACGACCACCGTGGAATTGCCGCCATAGATATTCTGCGTCTGGAAGGTCTCCGCATAGGAGCCATAGAGCGACAGATCGCGATGGGGTTTCCAGACCAGCCCGGCGGATTTGGACAGATGGCTGTCCTTTTCCGGATTGGCCCCGCTGACCGCATTGGTCAATTGATTGACCCGGTCGTACTCGCCATCGAAATACTCATAGCGCGCGCCGAGCGTCAGGGTCAGGTCCCGCAGCAGTTCCAGATCGGTCTGGGCATAGGGTCCGTAGGATACTTGCCGGACATCCGTCCACAACTGGCTGTTGGGTGTGGCACTGTTGTCGACCACGGTGAAGGAAGATGGGTTGTAGATGGTGCCGCCGACCTGGGTGGCGCCACTGAAATTGACCCAGTCCTCATCCTGCTGATGGTATTCGACGCCGGTTGCGATATCGATGGGAATGCCAAGCTCCACATCCCCGGTCAGCTGCATCCGGGCGAACTGGGTGGCCAGCGTGCGGTCGCGATTGCCCTGAACCTGGCGGGTCAGGACGCCCGCGGCATTGACATTGGTGACTTCGACGCGAAGGTCTTCCGAGGTTTCCTGGGAATAGAACAGCTTGTTGTCGATGGACCAGGCACTGTCGCCCAGCGGGATGGAGGTGTCGAGTTCCAGGATATGGTAGCTCGCCTCGCGCTTGTTGAAATCCGGATTGTCGTAGCGTGTTTCGGGCGAAACATGGACCACCTCGCGCAGCCCATTGGCCACGGCCTGGGTGACGTGCCCGCGATCGACGGGGCGTTCATCATGCCCGTATTCGTGGTTGAGGGAGATCCGCACGTCCGAATCCCCCTCCCATGCCAAAGAGGAGGACAGGAACTGGCGGTTGATCTCCGACTTCCGGAAGTTCTCGGAATCCTCCGCGGCGGTGTTGACCCGAAAGGCCAGCGTCCTGGCATCATTGATCGGACCGGTCATATCGGCACCGACCTGGCGCGTGCCATGTTCGTCGAGATTCACCTCGGCGGTGTTGGACGAATCGAATTCCGGCTTCTTGGTGACGACATTGACCAGCCCGCCCGGGGACATCTGCCCGATCTCGGCGGAGGGTCCTTTCAGGAGCTGGATGTTGTCGACCGCGCCGGGATCGATGCGGCTATTGGTCTTCAGGCGCACGCCGTTGCGGTAGATATCATCGCGCCGCCGGAAGCCGCGGATAAGATAGTCCTCGCGGCTGCCGCCATAGCCGTCGACCGTCACCACATTGGGCGACAGGCGATAGACGTCTTCCATCTCGCGGGCCTGCTGGTCGAGCAGCAACTGCTCGGGAATGATATCCACCGTGCGGGGAATATCGGTCACATCCTTGGCGATCAGGCTGCCGGTCTCGGCATCGCGGCTGTCATAACGCGACTGGGCCGTGCCGACGACATAGACGGGGTCCAGTTGCAGCACATTGCCCGTTTGCTGCGCCGCCTTTTCGATGCTGATGGTCGCACCGTTTTCCACCCGGTGGGTCAGGCCGCTGCCGGCAAGAAGCATCTGCAGGGCCTGATGGCCTGCCATGCGCCCCTGCACCGTGGGTGCGCTCAGGCCGCGCAGCAGCGCGCCATCGACCGTCACCTGCACATCGGCCTGCTGACCGAACAGGATCAGCGCCCCGGCCATGGTCTGCGCCGGTATATTGTAACTGCGGTCTTCCAGCAGCGAGGCCGGGCTGGCCGCCGTCGCCTGGGCCAGCGCGATGGCCGGCAACACCATCGGCGCAAGCCCCGTCGTTGCCAGCAATGCTGCCGCCAGTGCCATGCGGCGCCCCTGCCGACCCGTCTTCGTAACTGCCCCCGTGACCATGGCTGAACTCCCTTTCCGTAAAGAACCAGGCACGTCAACGCGGCATTGCCAAATTTCGCGAATGCGTCGCAATTGCGTGCTCAAGACTCTGAACGAGGCCCGCGACACGTTTTTCAAAAAAAATTCCCGGGAATTTCCAGCTGGTCAGGCTGAGTTGGGTCAGGAGGCGGACAGGATGGTCAGCCAGGGCGATATCTGGCGGATCACCGCATTCTGGGCGCGTGCGATGGCCTGCAGCGCCCGCACCGGATCGCGCAGATCATACAGTCCGGTTACAGGCCGCTGGCCCAGCGCAGCATCGGTGATCAGAATCTGTCCGGAATAATAGCGCCGCAGCCCGTCCACCACCTGGGCCAGGGGCTCATCGCGCGCGATCAGGCGGTGCTGGCGCCAGGCTGCAATGGCGCCCGGTTCGCGCTGATCTTCCTTCAGCATACCGTCCGAACCGACCTGCAGCATGCGCCCGGCGGACAGCTTTCGGCTGGAAGCGGGCAGGTCAACCTGCACCAGGCCATGTTCGACCCCGACCGATCGATATCCCGGCTCGCTCCGGACGGAAAAGGCGGTGCCCAGAACCGTGACGCGCAGATCGTCCGCCTGGATCCGGAAGGGGCGCCCGGCATCCGCTATTACTTCGAAAAAAGCCTCGCCCGACAGCAGGTGAATGCCGCGTTGCTGACCGGAAAAGGCGAGCGCGATCGCGCTGTGCGGGGCCAGGGTGACACGGCTGCCATCCGGCAGGGAAAGGCTGCGCGTTTCCGCCGTGCCGGTCCGGTGATCGGCACGGATCGCGGAAAGCAGTTCGGGACCCGCCAGAATAGCTGCCGTGCCAAGCCCGGCTGCCAGGGCGGCCGTTCGCAGGACATGCCGGCGACTGGGAAGGCGGGCAGACGGGGCTTGCCTGCCCGCCAGAAACGGCCGCCAGCGGGAAGCATGGCGCGGCGCGGTCGCGGCAATGGCGCTCACCGCATGCTGCACGCGTTCCCAGGCCAAAGCGTGACGCGGATCGGATTGCAGCCAGGCTTCAAACCCCCGGCGCAGGTCGATATCCTCCGGCTCTTCCTGCAACAGGACCAGCCAGCCAACCGCCTGCCGCTCTATCTCGCCGTCCACCGGCTGGCCGCTATCCACCTGGGGCTCCATCACCTGGCGCCCGACCGCTTGGTCGCGGGGGCGTGTCATCACAGAAACGTATGGGCTTGAAAGATTTTCAGGACAGAATTCCGTCGGGCATCAGGAGCGGTCCAGGCGACGGCGGCAATGGTCGACGCCATCGACCACGAGCGCATGGGCCAGCGAAACGGAAATATCCAGAAAGGCTGCGATTTCGCGCAGCTTGGCGCCGCCGAAACGGTGCATTTCCAGGGCGATGCGCGTGCGTTCCGGCAGTTCCGCCAGGGCTTCCATCACGCGCGCATAATCCTGGCGCGAGACCAGGGCGGCTTCCTGCGACGGAGCTTGATCGGCATGGGCTTCCGTCGCGCCCTCAAACTCCTCCGCAATGAAAAGCTGGCTTTCCCGCAGGTTTTTGCGATGCCCATCAATGGCAAGGTTGCGCACGATGCGGAACAGATAGCCCGTCGCATCCTCCAGCAGGCGGCCCTTGGACGCTTCGGCAAAGCGCAGCCAGGCTTCCTGGACCAGATCTTCCGCCAGGGCGCGACTGCCCGTTATGCTGCTCGCATAATCCACGAGCGCACGACGATGCATCACATAGAGGTTGAGCGACGAATCCAGGCCCACCCCCGATCCCCCTAAAGCTGGCGCGCAGGATATTGCGAACCATTCGCAACGCCTTGTAGCCGCAGGGAAGGCGGCTGGCAACCTCCTTGCATCTTCCGGGATGGTCAGGCCGCGGGCTTCCTGGCCTTCTCCCCATAGCGGCGGGTGGGTTTGTCGAACCCGCAGGAGGTACCGTCGGTATGCACCACCTCCTCCTCCCAGGGCAGTTCATAGGTGCCGGCGACCAGGTCATGCATATAGCTGTAGGGGCAGTCCTGCGCGCCGCCGGCCACGGCCGTGAAGCCGCGATGGCCAAGCTGGTAGATGTTGTTTTCCACCGACCAGTATTTGCGCGCTTCACGCACCAGATCGGGGCGGACTTCCGCCGTGATGATTTCATCCGGCCGGCCCGTGGTGCCATGAGCCAGGATGGAGCCGTCGAAGTTCACGATCATGCCTTCGCCCACGGAATCGAAATTGCCATCCGATCCGCACATGCAGACATTGGCGGTGACCATCAGATTCTGGAAGGAATTGGCCTGGTTGGTGAAGCGCCAGGCATCGCGGATCGGGGCGGTATAGCCTGCCGTGCGCAGCATGATCTCGGCGCCCTTATAGGCGCATTCCCGTGCCATCTCGGGGAACATGCCGTCATGACAGATGATCAGGGCGAGCTTGCAGCCATTCGGCCCGTCGATCACCGGAATGCCGAGATCACCCGGCTCCCAGGGTTCGACCGGCACCCAGGGATGCAGCTTGCGGTAATACAGGCGGATTTCGCCCTTCTCGTCGATGATCAGCCCGGAATTATAAGGGTTGCCGTCTGGGTTCAACTCCATGATGGAGAAACAGCCCCAGATCGCATGATCCGTGCAGGCCTTGCGGAAGGCCGCGACCTCCGGCCCGTCGAGCGTGCACATGATGTCGGGATTCGTGTCCATCGACAGCCCATGCAGGGCGTATTCCGGGAAAACAACCAGATCCATCGTGGCCATGTTGCGCCGCGCCTTGCCGACCATGGCGACGATGCGATCCGTCTGCGCCTTCAGATCGGCCGGGGTTTTGACCACCGGCAATTGCAGCTGGACGAGGCCGATCACCACCCCGTTCGGGGTCTTGTTCAATCCACCGAGTGCGCTCATCGGGCAAATCTCCTTGGGCCAGGACGCTTCGGCGGATAAGGGCAAGGGCTGTGCCAAGGGATTCTTTATGGCGGAGTGGCATAATATCAATGGGTTGACTGCGTTTCCCTGAAGAACGACGCGCCGCCCTGCCCATATTTCGGGCCGCCTGAGGCCTGCCTGTCCGAAATCTGGGCAATAGGCACGGCCTGCATACCGCTTCAGCGCCCCGGCTTCATGCTGCGATGCAGCGACGGCGCGCAGAATCCCCTTGCTGGAAATTCGACCGCCCGGTTAGGTTTTCCAACCGAGGTGCCGCAACGATGATGACCGTCACCGAGTCGCGCCGCTGCGCAACGGTGCCGTCCAAACCCACGAGACCGGAGTAGTCCCATGCGTATCTGGCTGAAGAACCCGCTCGCGATCCTGGCCGAGAATGCCGGCGGCGGCATCGTGGTGGAGGGGAGCCGGATCGTGGAGCTGGTGCCTGCCGGCCGGCAGCCTTCCCAGCCGGTGGACGAGGTGTTCGATGCCAGCCGCCATGTGCTGATCCCGGGTCTGATCAACACGCACCACCATTTCTTCCAGACGCTGTCCCGCGCCCATCCCGTTGCCTATAATGCCGAACTGTTTCCCTGGCTGAGCGCACTTTATCCGATCTGGTCTCGTCTGAACCGCGACATGTTCCGGCTGGGTGCCCGTCTGGCGCTGGCCGAGCTGCTGCTGTCGGGCTGCACCACGGCGATGGACCACAACTACATGGTCTTCAAGGGCATGGAGGATGCCACCGACATCGAGGTGCAGGAGGCGCAGGCGCTGGGTATCCGGGCCACGGTCACGCGCGGCTCGCTGTCCCTGTCGAAGAAGGATGGCGCCATCCCGCATGACAATATCGTGCAGGATGCCGACACCATCCTGGCCGACAGCGAACGCGTCCTGCAGCAATATCATGACACGTCCGACGGGGCGATGATCCAGATCGCCCTGGCACCCTGCGCGCCCTTCAATGTCGGGCGCGATGTGATGCGCGCCAGCGCGGAACTGGCCGACAAATATCATTGCGGCCTGCATACCCATCTGGCCGAGACGGAGGATGAGGAGGAATACTGCAAGTCGGTCTTCGGCTATCGCCCGATCGACTGGCTGGAGGATTGCGGCTGGCTGCGGTCCGATGTCTGGCTGGCCCATGGCATCCATTTCACCGATCATGACTGCCAGACCCTGGGCAAGCATGGGGTGGGCGTGTGCCACTGTCCGACCTCCAACGCGGTGCTGGCGTCGGGCTTCTGCCGCACGCTGGATCTGGAAGCAGCCGGCAGCCCGGTCGGGCTTGGTGTTGACGGTTCCGCCTCCAATGACGGATCGAACATGATGGAGGAGGTGCGCCACGCCCTGATGGTGAACCGGCTGGGCTATAAATCGGCCCAGAAGATCACCCATCGCGATGCGCTGCGCTGGGCGACGGAAGGCTCGGCCCGCTGCCTTGGCCGCTCCGACATCGGCGAGATCGCGCTGGGCAAGCAGGCCGACCTGGCCCTGTTCACCCTGGATGAGCTGCGCTTCTCCGGCAATCATGACCCGATCGCGGCCCTGGTGCATTGCGGGGCAAACAAGGCCGATCGCGTGATGGTGGCCGGTCAATGGCGGGTGATCGATGGCCAGATCCCCGGCTTTGATACCGCCAAGCTGATTGCCGAACATTCCGCCGCCGCGCGCATCTTCGATTGAGCAGGATGAACCGGGCTGCGACGGTCTTGATCTTGATCAAGGCCGTGCTTCGCCGTAAACGATAGTCATTCGCAGGCGGTGGCTATCCGCCGACGCGCTGCCCTGGGATCGACCGCCCGCATGTCGTCGATCCGGGGTACCTGGGAGTCTGGCGTTTCTGCCGGCTCGACCGAAACAGATGCTGGAGATGGCATGATGCGCTGGGCGGTATCGCTCGGGCTGCTTGCGCCCGTTATGATCCTTGGTTTGTCCTTGCCGGTCCTGGCGGATGATCCGACCGGCCTGGACAGCAAGGCGGAGCTGGGACAGGCCCTGTTCTTTGACGTGAACCTGTCCCGGAACCGGACCCAGGCCTGTGCCACCTGCCATGATCCGGACTTCGCTTTCAGCGATCCACGCGACGTGCCCGGGTCCGGTCGCGCCGTTTCCCTGGGTGATGACGGGGTGTCGCTAGGCGACCGCAATACGCCGAGCGCCGCTTATGCCCGTTTTGCTCCACCGTTCCACAGGAATGAGGAGGGGCAGTTTGTCGGCGGTCAGTTCTGGGACGGGCGCGCCACCGACCTGAAGGAACAGGCGGGCGGCCCCCCCCTCAACCCGCTGGAAATGGGCATGCCCGACAAGGCGGCGGTCGTGGAGCGGCTGCGGGAGAATCCGGCCTATGTAAAGGCGTTCGGGGCGCTGTTCCGCGCGGGCGTGCTGGAGGATAGCGAGGCGGGCTATGCCGCCATGACGGAAAGCATCGCGGCTTTCGAAGACACGCCCGTCTTTGCCCCTTTCGATTCCAAATATGACCGCTTTCTGCGGGGGGAGGAGAAGCTGAGCGATCAGGAGGAGCTGGGACGTGTCCTGTTCTTCTCGCAGCAATTCACCAATTGCCATCTCTGCCACAAGCTGGCCAGCGACAGCACGGCCGCGCGTCAGGAAACCTTCAGCAATTACCGCTATCACAATATCGGGATACCGGCGAACCCGGCGATGCGCGCGGCGCGTGGGGATGGGGTGGGGATCAGCGATCCCGGCCTGCTGAACAATCCGGCGATCACGGACCCGGCAGAGGCTGGCAAGGTGAAGGTGCCGTCGCTGCGCAATGTCGCCGTCACCGGCCCCTATATGCATAACGGCGTGTTCAAGGATCTGCGCACCACGATCCTGTTCTACAACAAGTATAATTCGAGAAGCGTGAAGAACCAGACCGATCCGGAAACCGGGGAACCCTGGGGGCCGCCGGAGGTGGATGGCAACCTGTCCCTGACCGAGCTGGAGCATGGCCCGGCGCTGGATGACAAGCGGATCGATGCGCTGGTGGCCTTCCTGAAGACCCTGACCGACAGGCGCTATGAGCACCTGTTGCACTGATGGGTAGGGATGGCTTGCGTTTATGCCACCATGCTCTGTCTTCGGCCGAGCATGGGGGGTGCTCACGCGCCGCACGGTCTGAACCAAGCTGCGATGCGTTCTGATCATCGCAGCCTGGAATGATCAGTGATCAAGCAGGCGGGCCATCGCATCAGATGCATTGGCAGCGGCCCGCAGGAAGGTCTGGCGATCTTCCGGGCGGCCTTCGCCGGCCTGGGCCAGCATGCCGGCCAGGAAAGCCTCCGCCTCGTTGGGGTGTTTTCCAGCACCGCGCACCAGACGGGGGGCAACGCGATAGAACAGCATGGCGTCGGTCATCCGCAGCAACTCGTCGCAGATCAGGCCATTCGAGAGAGTGTGGACGCCCTGGAAGGCGCGGTAGAGTGTATCGGGCGCGCTCTGGCTGCCCATCGCATCCAGCAGGCGCCGCGCGATGGACAGGTCGACGGCAAAATCCTGTTCATTCGCCAACAGGTTCAAATCCAGGACAATGCCCAGCATGCGGGCCTTCACCGCCAGCGCGCGGGCGCAATCGGCATGGCTGGCCTCGATTACCATGGTACCAACGCCCGTACGGGTCACCGCCATCTGTTCCAGGGCAAGCCGCTGCAATACCTGGCGGATCGGCGTGCGGCTGACCTCGAACTCCCGGCCCAGGCTGGTTTCATACAGAGTCTGGCCGGTCGTATAGTAACCGGTGCAGATCCGATCACGAATTTCCTGATGGATCATGTCGATAGAGCGGTTCTGCATGAAGATCACATCCATTTTCTGGCGCGGCCACAGCAAATCCATGGCCGGTATCGACGTTTTTCGAAAAATTCAAGCGATCCGAAGGGAAGTCCGCAGGACGCAGATTGCGTGTATACCAGCCAGGATGCTTCGTATTTGACCTAGGTCATGAATGGGCTGCGGCAGGGCGCAATCCGCAGCATGTGTCAAATACGGTTGGTGGTGTCGATCAGCCGACGGGCCATGTCCTGGGTCAGGGCATAGGAGAAACCCGCATCCTGGCGGGCCAGTTCGGCAAAGACCTCCGGCCGCAATTCCAGTGCGGTAACGGGCGAGTTGGCCCGGACGGTGGCACTGCGCGGTGTTTCGCAAAGCAGGGCCAGTTCGCCCACCATGCGACCCGGCCCCATGGTGAACAGCACATTCTCCGAGCGGTCCGGTCGCTCGACCACGATAGCGGCCTGTCCGCTGAGGATCATATAGGCCGTGCTGCCCGCATCGCCCTGTCGGACCAGTACCTCGCCGGGTGCGAAGCTTTTCACATCGCTGGTGAAGGCCAGCAGTTTCAGCTTCGCCGGGTCCATTGCGGCGAATACAGGCAGGTCGCGCAGCAGACGCAGCTCTCCTTCCAGGGCGCCGGCTTGCTGCCTGTCCTGCTCCGGCCGCGACGGCGCCGTCTCGGCCGCTTCAGCGGCCATGACCTTGCCGGATTTCAGATGCAGCACGCAGTCCAGCTCCGCACCCGGCGGCACCTCATGGTCGATCCAGACCAGGGTCGCGTCAGGCAGATCGGCGCGCATCGCAGCCAGGGCCGCGTCGCGCGAGGTATTATCGAGCCCGCCCAGCCCGTCGGAAACGATCAGCACATCCGGCCGCTTCAGCAACTGCCGGGCCAGCGACAGGCGCAGGCGCTGGGCCATGCCCAGCTTGCTGCCGCCCACGCCCACATCGAAACCCAGGCCGCGCTGCAGCACATCCGCCAGCAGGCCAAGCTCGCCCAGCACCTGGCGCACCACTTCGGGCACACGTTCCGCAGCAGCCGCGCGGCCATAGGCAACGCGCCCGAACAGCACATTGTCCATCAGCGTCAGCCCGGGCGTCAGCCGGTCCGGGTCGAAGACGGACACGCCGCGCAGCAGCTCCGGCGCGCTCTCCCGCAGATCGCGGCGCAGGGCCAGGACGGCCTCGCGCAGGGTCTCGTCGATCATGCCCAGGCGATGGCGCTGTACCACCAGCAGAAACGGCAGGGCTTCGATCAGGGCGCGGTCATCCGGAGGCAGGGCAGCGGCATGATCATTGCGCAGCCGACGCAGGGCGGCGTCCAGTTGCGGCAGGACCTCTTCGTCGACGAAGCTGTACTGTTCGAAGAAGGGATGGCCCGCCGGCAGGTCGCGGAACAGATCGGTCACCAGCTCGGCCGCTTTCACGCCGATTTCGAAGAAGCGCTCCGTCAGCCCGTGACGGGCCAGGGCGGCGCGGATCACGGGATGGCTGCCAAGCCGGCCCGGGGCAAGGGCCGGGTCCGTCGGTTCCCCGAACAACAGGTTCTCGGCAATGGAGGCATAGGGATTGAAGGCATCCGGATCGTGCCGGCGGACCAGATCGCCCAGCCCGGCTGCGGCAAGACGGGCTTCGACGCGGCGGCGCGCCTCCACGAATCGTTCGGCGGTTTCCGCATCGAAGGCACCGGGGGGCATGCGCAGGCCGATGGCAATCAGATCGTCGCGCAGCCCGGCCCGCTCCAGCACGGTTTCCAGACGCGCGCGGAAGGCGGCCGGATCGGCCGTTCCGACTCCGACCAGTTCGCGGTCCAGCCAGTCCTGTTCGATATCGGCGGTGCTGTTGCCGGATTTCCTGGCTTCGGCCAGGGCGGCGCGGCGGATATCGTCCGTGGGCGCGGGCGGTTCCGCCTGATCTACACCCAGGCGGATATTATCCAGGATGGTTCCGGAAAACAGGCCGGCCCGGCCACCGACCAGCCCGATCCGTGCCCCGGTGACCGCTTCGGGCAACTGGGCCAGATCGGCATCGCCGATCTGCACGCTGCCCGCATTGGGCACGATCAGCCGTGCCAGCACCAGGGCGAGCCGATCACGGCTGGCGGCGTTGGCACCGATGATCGCCGTCAGGCTGCCAGCTGGAATGGTGAAGCTCGCCGCTTCCAATGGCTTCACCCCATCCTCGTCCTCGACCGTCAGGTTGCGGGCGGTGATCGGCCCGGTCAGATGGGGCAGGGGCTGCGGGCGTTCCTGACGCAGCTTTTCCGGCATCAGCCCCGGCAGGTCGAACTGGCTTTGCAATTGCTCATACTTGATCCTGGCGTCGGCCATGCGCTGGTAATAGTCCAGCAGCTCTTTCCACGGCGCGGCCAGATCCTTGTAGGCGGCAAGCGCCGCCACCAGCGCGCCGAAGGTCAGATCGCCCATGATCACCAGATAGCCGCCGATGGCATAGAAGAAGAAGGGCGTCATCTGGTTGATGAAGTTGTTGACGAACTTCATCATGAATTTGCGGTTGTAGATTTCGAAACGAATCCAGAAAATCTGGCCCAGGCGCTGGGCGATATCCGCCAGGGTGCGGGGGGCTGCATTATTGGCGCGCATATCCTGCATGCCGTCGACCATCTCGCCCAGGCGGTTGGACAGCGAGCGGACATGGCGTACCCGCTCCTTGCCCAGGGCGTTGATCCTGCGCTGCATCCTGGGGATCAGATAGGCCTGCAGCGGCACGGCGGCGAAGGCGGCAAGGCCCAGCCAGGGGTCCTGCACGAACATGAAGGCCAGGATGGTCAGGAAGGTACCGCCCTGGAACAGGGGCAGGGCCAGCGCATCGCCGAAGAAGCCGCCCAGCGGCTCCACCTCGGCTGTCACCATGGTCACCACCTCGCCGGCGGAGGTCTTCTGGAACTGCGGCAGCGGAAAGCGCAGCGCATGTTCCACCATGATGAAGCGCTGGCGGCGCAGCAGCCTTTCGGCCATCACCCCTTTCTGGATGTTGATGCGGTATTTGAACCAGCCATTGACGCAGACCAGGGCCAGGAACATGCCGCAGAGTACGGCAAGATATTGCAACTGGGACATATCCAGCCCCAGCACGGAATAGCTTCCGTCCGGCTTGCCGCCGATCGCCTTGTTGATGATCGTCTTCGGCAGGTCGAGCGAATAATAGAGGAAAGGGAAGGAGGCCAGCACCAGCGCCAGCACGGCAAACTGCTGCAGGCGGCTATGCCGCCAGATGAAGGCGAACAACGATTTTTCCATACTACCCCCTAGGGCCTGTTGCCAGCCGAGCCGCGGACCATTTCGGCCAACCCCCACCCATTCCCAACAGGGCGCAAGCGCAGCCAATACTTGCCGACACACCACCGGCTGGCAAGCCTGCGCGCGGCCTGTCGGCAGGGTAGCCCAGATTTATTCCTGATCCGGGTGAATTGTTGAATGAAAGGAATTGTTCGGAATTTTTGAACGAAGCCCCTTGCATCCACTCGTGAAATGCCTACTTTCCGCCATAAGTCGTGATCGACGGACGGGCTGCCGGTTTAAGGCGGAGCACCTGGCCGGATCACGTCGCATCTCAGGGATCGGGAACAAAAGGGTGCCGTATTTCGGACGTGCCGCAGGGTGCGTGGGAACCGATCGGCTTGATGGGATATCCGGCGGTCCGGCTCGTTGGGGGCAGGGCGGCCCGAAGGGGAGTTTTCAGGAATGATGTCCGTTGATGCGACGCTGGGCGGGCGGATTCTGCCCGCCTTTCTGGCCGGCGCCCTGATGGCGCTGGCCGCTTTTCCGGCCCAGGCGCAGTTCCAGGCCGGGCCGCCGCCGGTGACGGTGGCGAAGCCGGTGGTGAAGGACATCATCGAGGAGGACGAATTCACCGGCCGCTTCGAAGCGGCGGATACGGTGGAACTGCGGGCGCGCGTATCGGGCTATCTGGATAGGGTGGCGTTCGAGGACGGCCAGATCGTCAATAAAGGCGATCTTCTGTTCGTGATCGACAAGCGCCCCTATGAGGCGGCGCTGACCCGTGCGGATGCGGAGGTGAAGGCGGCCCAGACCCGTCTGGAATTCGCCCGCGGTGATTTTGACCGCTATAACCGGCTGGCCAATCGCGGCACCGCGTCCGAGCGGCAGATGGAGCAGGCGCGCCAGTCCTTCCTGCAGGCCCAGGCCGACATGGCTGCCTTACAGTCGGCGGTGATCTCGGCCCGGCTCAATCTCAGCTATACGGAAATCAAGAGCCCGCTGACCGGGCGCATCGGCCGCAAGCTGGTGTCGGAAGGAAATCTGGTGACGGCCGATCAGACCGATCTGGCCGTGATCGTTTCCATTGACCCGATCCATCTGTATTTCGAGATCGATGAGCGCTCCTACATCGCTTATTCGCGCATGGGCGAAGGCGGATTGCTGATGAGCAGTTCGGGTGGCCAGCAGGGGCTGCCGGTGCGCGCCGGCCTTGCCGACGAGCCCGATCTGCCGCGCCAGGGCCGGATGCAGTTTCTGGATAACCGGATGGATGCATCCTCGGGCACGATGCGGGCCCGGGCCGAGTTTGCCAATCCGGACGGCTTCATCACGCCGGGCCTGTTCGCGCGGGTGGAAGTGCCCGGCTCCGTGCCCTATCGCGCCGTGCTGATTCCCGATGAGGCGGTCTTTTCCGATCTGGACCGCCGTCTGGTCTGGGTCGTGAAGGATGACAACACCGTTGAACCGCGCCTGATCCGTCCCGGCCCGCGCCATGACGGTTATCGCATCGTGCGCAGCGGGCTGGACGGTGGGGAAACCATCGTGGTCAGCGGCTTGCAGCGCGTGCGGCCAGGCGCCCCCGTTACGCCGCAGATGACCGAACTGCCGGCCAGCCGCTAGACGCCCTAGGATCGGATATCAAGCCATGCGCTTCACGCATTTCTTCGTGGATCACCCGATCTTCGCGTCGGTGATCTCCATCGTGATCGTCATTGTCGGGGCCATCGCCTATACGGTGCTGCCGGTCACGGAATATCCGGAAATCGCGCCGCCGACGATTCAGGTCACCGCCAGCTATCCCGGCGCCGATGCCCAGACCGTCGCGGCGACGGTCGCCACACCGCTGGAGCAGGAAATCAACGGGGTGGAGGACATGATCTACATGTCCTCCTACGCCACGGCCGATGGCGGCATGTCGCTGACCATCACCTTCAAGCCGGGGACCGATCTCGACAAGGCGCAGGTGCTGGTTCAGAACCGCATCTCGATCGCCGAGCCGCGCCTGCCGGAGGAGGTGCGCCGGCTGGGCGTCACCACGCAGAAAAGCTCGCCCGATCTGATGATGGTCGTGCATCTGCTCTCTCCCGACAAAAGCTATGACCAGCTCTATGTGTCCAACTATGCGCTGCTGCGCATACGCGACCAGCTTCTGCGCATCGACGGGGTAGGCAATCTGTTGATCTTCGGCGCGCGGGAATATTCCGTGCGCATCTGGCTGGATCCCGACAAGCTGGCGGCCTATCGGTTGTCGGCCAGCGATGTCGTGACGGCGCTGCAGGAACAGAATGTCCAGGTTTCCGGCGGCGCGCTGGGAACACCGCCCACCGATAATGGTACGGCTTTCCAGATCGCAGTCACCACGCAGGGCCGCTTCGACGATCTGCGGCAGTTCCGCGACGTCATCGTGCGTTCCGAGGATGGCCGCATCGTCCGGGTGGGCGATGTGGCGCGGCTGGAATATGGCGCCAAGGACTATTCGACCAATTCCTATCTGAATGGCGAGCCGGCGGTGGGTATCGCGGTGTTCCAGCGCCCGGGTTCCAACGCGCTGGCCACGTCCGAGGCGATCCTGACCCGGATGAAGGAGCTGTCGCAGGATTTCCCGGTCGGGCTGGAATATCAGGTGGTCTACAATCCGACGGAGTTCATTCAGGAATCCATCGATGCGGTCTATACGACCCTGATCGAGGCCATTCTATTGGTGGCCCTGGTCGTGCTGGTCTTCCTGCAATCCTGGCGGGCCGCGATCATCCCGATCCTGGCCATTCCGGTATCGCTGATCGGTACCTTCGCGGTGCTGCTGATGTTCGGCACCTCGCTGAACGTTCTGACCCTGTTTGGCATGGTGCTGGCCATCGGCATCGTCGTCGATGATGCCATCGTGGTGGTGGAGAATGTCGAGCGCAACATCGCCGAAGGCCTGTCACCCAGGGATGCCGCGCATGAAACGATGGACGAGGTGGGCACGGCGCTGATCGCGATCGCCGTCGTGCTGTCGGCCGTGTTCATCCCGGCCACCTTCGTGCCGGGCCTGCAAGGCCAGTTCTATCGCCAGTTCGCCGCGACCATTGCGGTGGCGACGCTTCTGTCCGCCTTCAACTCGCTGACCCTGTCGCCGGCCCTGGCCGCCATCCTGCTGAAACCCCATCATGACGGGCAGGAGGTGACGCGCAATCCGATCAAGCTGTTTGGCAGGGGCTTCGCGCGCATCTTCAACGGCGGTTTTGACCGCATGAGCAGCGGCTATGGCAAGGCCACCGGCTTCGTGGTGCGCCGCAAGCTGATCTCGCTGCTGATCTATGCCGGGCTGGCGGCCGCGGTGGTCTATCTGAACGGGGTGGTGCCGAAGGGCTTCATCCCCCAGCTGGACCGAGGCTATGGCATCGTGGCGATCCAGTTACCGGAAGGTGCCTCGCTGGAGCGTACCGACAAGGTGGTGCAGGAAGCCACGCAGATCATGCTGGCAACTCCTGGGGTGAAGAATGCCGTCGGCTTCGCGGGGTTCTCCGGCGCGACCTTCACCAATGCGCCGAATGCCGGTGTGGTCTTCGCCGCCTTCGACGATTTCGAGAAGCGGGTTCCGGCCGGGCTCAGCGCCGATGCTGTCGTGGGGCAGCTCTTCATGCGCCTGCAATCCATCCCCGAGGCCTTCATCATCGCGGTGCCGCCCCCGGCGGTGCCCGGCATCGGCTCGCTGGGTGGTGTGAAGCTGCAATTGCAGGAGCGGACGGGCAACGAGATCGGCCGGGTGCTTGCCACCTCGCGGGAACTGATCGGACGGTTGAACCAGACGCCGGGGCTGGCGGGGGTGTTCACCACCTTCTCCGCCAGTACGCCGCAGATCTATCTGGAGATCGACCGGACCAAGGCCCAGATTCTGAACGTGCCGATCGGCAATATCTTCGAGACGCTGCGCATCAATCTGGGTACGGCCTATGTGAACGATTTCAATGCATTCGGCCGCGTTTACCAGGTCCGTGTGCAGGCCGATACCGGTTTCCGGCTGGAGCAGGAGGACATAGCCAAGCTGCGTGTGCCTTCCGCCACCGGGGCGCTGGTGCCTTTGGGCACGCTGGCGGAGATCAAGCCGACAACCGGTCCTGATCTGGTGCAGCGCTATAACGCCTTCATCTCGGTTCCGATCCAGGCCAATGCCGCCCCGGGGGTCAGCTCGGCCCAGGCCATCGCGCTGATCGAACAGGTGGCGAATGAGACCCTGCCGCCCGGCATCGGCTATGAATGGACGGAACTGGCCTATCAGGAGAAGCAGTCGGGCGATACCGCCACCTATATCTTTATCCTGGCGGTGGTCTTCGTTTTCCTGGCCCTGGCGGCGCAGTATGAAAGCTGGGGCATGCCCTTCGCCATCGTGCTGATCGTGCCCATGGCGGTGCTGTCGGCCCTGGCGGGTGTTTTGGTGGCGCATCTGGCCAATGACATTCTGGTGCAGGTTGGTCTGATCGTGCTGGTCGGGCTGGCGGCGAAGAACGCGATCCTGATCGTGGAATTCGCCCGACAGCTGGAATCGCCCGAGAAAGACGAGGTGGCCGCCGTGATCGAAGCCGCCCGGCTGCGCCTGCGTCCCATCCTGATGACGGCCTTCGCCTTCATCCTGGGTGTGGTGCCGCTGATGATCGCGGAAGGCCCGGGCGCGGAAATGCGCCGCTCGCTGGGTACCGCTGTCTTCTCCGGCATGTTGGGCGTGACCCTTTTCGGCCTGTTCTTCACGCCGGTCTTCTATGTGGTGATCCGCAAGCTCAGCCGCGGCTGGCGCAAGAGCCATCCGCTGCATCCCCATCCCCAGGGCTGACGCTTCGGACAGCCCGGACAGGATACCGCCCGCCCCGAGACATCGCGGCGGGCGGTTTCTTTTTGGCGGTGAGGACATGCGTCGGCGTCGGATGGGGCGATTTGTCCGGCCGATTCACAAATACGACATGGCCTTGGGGTATCGGCGAAGAAGCTGCCTTGTTCCTGGGGGAGACAAAGGGGGATCTGAGATGGCCGAAGACGCACGCGTTGGGACGTTGGGATTGCGGGCGAGGGTGTCACTCGCGGGTTTGCTGGTGTTGACCCTGGGTGTCGGTTCAGTCGGTGGTTTTGCCGTGTTGCAGGCCTTCGAGCAGGTATCGGCCCGCAGCCTGGAGAACCTGTCCGCCGTTGCCGAGGGCGCGGTGCTGGAGGTGCGATCGCATATCCAGCCGGCCATTGATATCGGCGAAACCATGGCGCGCATGGCGGAGGGGGCGCGCGCTTCCGGCGCCTCCCGCCAGGAACTTGTTGCCCTGGCCAGTTCGGTCATCGGGGCCAACCGCCGTTTCGTCGGCTCGACGGTTGCCTTCGAACCGAATGGCTATGATGGCAAGGATGCCGATTTCGCGGGCCAGGGACCGGTCAACGACAAGACCGGGCGCTATGTGCCCTATTTCTTCAATCAGGCGGCCGGCGGGGTGGGCGTGGAGGAGTTGGTGATCACGCCCGAAGCCGGCAGCGAGGGCTGGTACGACATCCCCCTGCGCAACAACCGCACCACCCTCGTCTCACCCTATATCTATCCGGTTGAAGGCAAGGATGTGCTGATGACGACCGTCAGCGTTCCCATCCGGGATGGCAGTCGGGCAGTTGGCATGGCGACCATCGATCTGGACATGTCGCGTCTGCGCGAAGCCCTGGCGGCCGTCAAACCGTTGGGGGTGGGCCATGTCCTGCTGATGTCCGATACCGGCATCTGGGCCAGCCATCCAAATGCCGCGCGGCTGGGGCAGCCGGTGGATGCGGCTGATACCCTGCGCGCGCTGCTGGGAAAAGGACATGCCAGCCGCCTGGATGCCGATGGCATGATCTATCTGGGCTTTCCGCTCGCCTTCCTGGGGCCGGAGGAGGTCTGGACCCTGATCGTGGCCGCGCCGGCAGGGGCGGTGACGGCCGAGGCGCGGATCGCCGCCTGGCGGATCGGGATCGGTGCGCTGCTGGCGCTGGTCCTGGGTGGCGTCGTGTTCTGGCTGGTCGGTCGGGCCCTGACGCGCCCGATCCTGGGCCTGGTGGCGGTGACCAACCGCATCGCCAATGACGATCTGGATGCGGAAATTTCCGGCGCGGAACGCGGCGACGAGATCGGGCTTCTGGCCCAGGCGGTGCAGGTGCTGCGCGATGGTCAGGCGGAGCGCAGGCGCCTGCAGGCAGAGCAGGAGCGGCGGGAGGCCGAGGAGGAGGCGCGCAAGCGCTCGGCCATGGAGGCCCTGGCCACCCGCTTCGAACTGCAGGTACGCGGTGTGCTGGCGACCGTGCAGGGGTCGGTCAAAACCCTGGAGACGGATGCGCAGGGCATGACGGCGAGCGTGGAGGAGAACGGCAAGCGCGTGCGCGGTGCGTCCCGGGCAACCAGCGATGCGCAGGGCAATGTGCAGGCCGTGGCCATCGCTTCGGAGGAGCTTTCCGTTTCGGTGGGCGAGATCAGCGGGCAGGTTGCCCGGGCATCCACCACCACCAGCGAGGCGGTGTCCCAGATCGCGGACGCGGCGGCGACTGTGCGGGACCTCGTCCAATCCGCCGAAAGCGTGAATGCCGTGGTGGGGCTGATCAACGACATCGCCAGCCAGACCAATCTCTTGGCCCTGAACGCCACCATCGAGGCGGCCCGGGCGGGCGAGATGGGCAAGGGCTTCGCCGTGGTCGCCAATGAGGTCAAGGCGCTGGCCAACCAGACCGCCAGGGCGACGGAGGAGATCGTCTCCCAGCTTGCTGCCATCCGTCAGTCGACGGGCAAGGCCTCCACCGCCATGGATCGCATCGGCCATACGATCCGCGAGATCGATCAGGTGTCGAGTTCCATTGCGGCCGCCATCGAGCAGCAGGCCGCGGCAACCCGCGAGATCACCACCAATGCCAATGCCGCTTCGAACCTGACCGCGGAGGTGGGGCAGGCCTTCCATGGCATCGCACAGGCCGATAAAATCCTGTCCGAGGCGGCGGGCCGCGTCGGCGGGCTGGTGCGTCAGCTGAATGAGGAGGCCAGGGTGCTCGACCAAGCGGTGGAGGATTTCGTGGAGGCGTTGAGGGCCTAGGGGCAACCCGCGCCCGTCCGGCCCGAACCGTTACCTACGCCTCAAGGATGGACAGGAGGGAAATGGTGCCGGCAGCAGGATTTGAACCCGCGACCTTCGGTTTACAAAACCGCTGCTCTACCAACTGAGCTATGCCGGCACTGGCGGGCCTTTTAGCGAAGCCCGCCGGGGATGAAAAGACTTTCGATGCGTCAGCCCAGCCGCCCCTGGGTCGCGGCGTAGAGCGCGATGGCCGCGGCGTTGGAAACGTTGAGCGAGCCCACCTGGTTTTCCGCCATCGGGATGCGGGCCACCGCCGCGCAGCGTTCGCGGGTGGATGGGCGCAGCCCTTCGCCTTCCGCGCCCATCACGAGGCAGAGCCGGTCCGCGCCCACGGCCTGGGCCAGGGTCTCGGAAGCTTCGCCGGCCAGGCCGACGATTTTTATTCCCTCCTCGGCCAGCGAATCGAGGGCGCGGCCGAGATTGGGGGCACGCACCACCGGCACCCGCTCCAGCGCGCCGGAGGCCGCCTTGGCCAGCGCGCCGGTCTCCGGCGGGGCATGGCGGGCCGGCACGATCACGGCGGCCGCGCCGAACACCTCGGCCGAGCGCAGCACCGCGCCGATATTCTGCGGGTCGGTCACCCGGTCGAGCGCGATCAGCACGAAGGGCGCTTCCAGCCGGAACAGGAGCGAATCGATGTCCAGCTCTTCCAGTTGTTCGCATTCCAGCACCATGCCCTGATGCACGGCCTGGGCACCGACCAGCCGATCCAGCTCGGCCTTCGGCAGGACCGCGACGGGCACGCCCGAATCGGCGATCAGCCGGGCGAAATCCCCCTCGGGCTGTTCCGTCAGGGTCAGCCTGTGCTTGCGCCGGCTGGGGTTCTGCAGGGCGGCTTCCACCGGATGGCGGCCATATAGCCGCACGCGCCCGTCTCCAGGACCCGGAAGTTTGGGGGCGCGCATCGTCCAGTTCTTGCCAGCGCCCTTGGGGCCGCCCTTGTAGGGGCCTTTGGCGCCCCCCTTGAAACCCTGGGGGGCGCGTGGGTTGCCCGGGCCGGCCGGACGCTTCGAGGCGGGGCGGGGCGGCTTGCTGTCGGTCATGGTTCTCACTGTCCTTTTCGCCGGAAATCCCAGGCGGTGGGCGGGCCTTACACCGGGGCGGCAGGCCCATGCAAGCGACCCTTGCGCATTTTCCTGTTCACCCTCTGGTTTTTGGGCGTTGACAGAGGCTTGTCATTCGCCCTAAACCCCAGCCCGCCGAGCGCTGCCTCGGTCGAAGCGGACGACGGTGGGGTGCCCGAGTGGTTAAAGGGGACGGACTGTAAATCCGTTGGCTCAGCCTACGTTGGTTCAAATCCAACCCCCACCACCATCGCTCCGCCGGCATGAAGACCGACCGAGAGCCCGGGGCGCCGAAAGGTGCCGGGCTGCGGCAGGTTCGAAAGCCGGGCGGAGTTCCGCTTGCGACGGATGGCGTAAGATCGGCAGCGTTTCGGGCGGGCGTAGCTCAATGGTAGAGCCCCAGCCTTCCAAGCTGGTTGTGAGGGTTCGATTCCCTTCGCCCGCTCCAAATTCGGCCCCTGAGGCCCTTCGCCGCGTCTGGCCAATTCCGCAAGGAAGGGCTGGAGGTCGAGGGGTGGAAGGGGTCAGCCGTTTTCCGGCTGTCGGGGTTTCCGCGCGGCCGGGGTTGAGTGCAACAGCCAGCGCCGGGATGATTACCGATGGGCAAGGAAAAGTTTGCGCGGACTAAGCCGCACTGCAATATCGGCACGATTGGTCACGTTGACCATGGCAAGACGACGTTGACGGCGGCGATCACGAAGGTTCTCGCCGAGAGCGGCGGGGCGACGTTCCTGGACTACGCGTCGATCGACAAGGCGCCGGAAGAGAAGGCGCGCGGGATCACGATCAACACGTCTCATGTCGAGTATGAGACGGGGGCGCGTCACTATGCGCATGTGGATTGCCCCGGCCATGCCGATTATGTGAAGAACATGATCACCGGCGCGGCGCAGATGGACGGCGCGATCCTGGTGGTTTCGGCTGCCGACGGCCCGATGCCGCAGACGCGCGAGCATATTCTGCTTGCCCGTCAGGTCGGCGTTCCGGCGATTGTGGTTTTCCTGAACAAGGTTGACCAGGTCGACGATCCGGAACTGCTGGAACTGGTCGAGCTGGAAGTGCGCGAGCTGCTGTCGTCCTATGACTTCCCTGGTGATGACATTCCGATTGTTGCCGGTTCGGGGCTCGCTGCCCTGGAAGGCAAGAATGACGAGATCGGCAAGGCGCAGATCCTGGCGCTGATGAAGGCGGTGGATGACTATATTCCGCAGCCGGAGCGCCCGAAGGACCGTCCGTTCCTGATGCCGATCGAAGACGTGTTCTCGATCTCGGGTCGTGGCACGGTGGTGACCGGCCGCGTCGAGCAGGGCATCGTGAAGGTTGGCGAGGAAGTCGAGATCGTCGGCATCCGCGACACCAAGAAGACGGTCGTGACCGGCGTCGAAATGTTCCGCAAGCTGCTGGATCAGGGCGAGGCGGGCGACAATATCGGCGCGCTGCTGCGTGGCGTTGGTCGCGAAGATGTGGAGCGTGGTCAGGTCCTGGCGAAGCCGGGCTCGATCAAGCCGCACAAGAAGTTCAAGGCCGAAGCCTATATCCTGACGAAGGAAGAAGGCGGACGTCACACCCCGTTCTTCACGAACTACCGCCCGCAGTTCTATTTCCGTACGACGGACGTGACCGGCATGGTCACGCTGCCGGAAGGCACGGAAATGGTGATGCCGGGCGATAACATCGCCATGAACGTGGAACTGATCACGCCGATCGCCATGGATGAGGGCCTGCGCTTCGCTATCCGCGAAGGCGGCCGCACCGTCGGCGCAGGCGTTGTCGCGTCGATCGTCGAGTAATCGATTAGGACGGTCGAAAAAGGGGTTGACGAGGGCGGTTCGCCGCCCTCTTAATCCCGCCCGTTCCGGACTGCAGGGGTATAGCTCAGCTGGTAGAGCGGCGGTCTCCAAAACCGCAGGTCGCGGGTTCGAACCCTGCTGCCCCTGCCAATCGGAACAGGTGATTGAGTGTGATAAGGTTCTGGACGATCGCGGCGATGGGAGCTGGCGTCGAAAGACGGCTTGCTTTTTTCGTCGCGTCAACAGTTGACGAGGGCGCCCAGTTCAGCGTATACCGCGCGCTCTCCCGGATCGGTGAATGATGGCAAAAACGTCCCCCGCTCAGTTCGTACGCCAAGTCAGGCAGGAAGTGAGCAAGGTTACCTGGCCTACCCGAAAGGAAACGGCGATCTCCACCGTGATGGTTTTTGTCATGGTGTTTCTGCTCGCCATATTCTTCTTTCTGGTCGACCGGCTGATCTCTTGGGGCGTGTCGAACATTCTGGGGTAATCGGGCGCCTATGACGCTCAAGCCAGGGTCTTCCGTTGGGAAGGGCTGGCGTGGGCGATGTGGGGCCGCAGGATAAAAGTGCAGGTGGATCGGCCAATGGCCAAACGCTGGTATGTCGTTCACGTCTATTCCGGGTCGGAGAAGCGGGTTGCGGAGTCCATTCGCGATCAGTCTCGCCAGTTCGGGCTGGAAGAGCAGATTTCCGAGGTGCTGGTTCCGACCGAAGAGGTCGTCGAGATGCGCCGCGGCAAGAAAGTGTCGACCGAGCGGAAATTCTTCCCCGGCTATATCCTGATCCAGATGGATATGAACGACCAGACTTGGCATCTCGTCTCGAACACGCCGAAGGTGACCGGCTTCCTGGGGACGGAGAAGCGCCCTTCGCCGATTTCCGAGCGCGAGGCGATGCGCATAATCGATCAGGTGAAGGAAGGTGTGGACCGTCCGAAGCCGCTGATCAGCTTCGAGATTGGCGAGCAGGTCCGTGTTTCCGACGGCCCGTTCACCTCCTTCAACGGTTATGTTGAGGATGTGGATGAAGAGAAGGCCCGTCTGAAGGTGTCGGTATCGATCTTCGGGCGCTCCACCCCGGTCGAGCTGGAATACAGCCAGGTCGAGAAGGTCTGAGGCAGATAGGAATTCCGGGCGGGGGTTTACCCTGTCCGGTGAACCCGCGGGAGGCCCGCCATGGCCGAAACCGCGATCCCCTGACAGAACGAAAGGGACGTTGAAATGGCAAAGAAGATCACGGGCTATATCAAGCTCGAAATCCCGTCTGGCAAGGCTAATCCGTCGCCGCCGGTTGGTCCGGCGCTGGGTCAGCGCGGCCTGAACATCATGGAATTCTGCAAGGCTTTCAACGCAGCCACGCAGGGCATGGAAGTGGGCGTTCCGACCCCGGTCGTGATCACCGCTTTCGAGGACCGCACCTTCACCTTCGTCACGAAGACGCCGCCGGCGTCCTACTTCCTGAAGAAGGCCGCGAAGGTGGACAAGGGCTCCTCCATCACCGGTAAGGAAATCAAAGGCAAGGTCACCTGGGACCAGATCCGCGAGATCGCCACGACCAAGCTGAAGGACATGAACGCCAACGACGTCGACGCCGCGATGAAGACCATCGCCGGCACCGCGCGTTCGATGGGCCTCGAGGTGGTGGGGTAACGACGATGACCATGCAGGGTAAGCGCCTGAAGAAGGCTTATGAGGGTGTGGATTCCAAGGCCCTTATCGATCTCGATACCGCGATCGGTATGGTGAAGGACCGCGCCACCGCCAAGTTCGACGAGACCATCGAACTGTCGATGAACCTGGGTATTGATCCGCGCCATGCCGACCAGCAGGTCCGCGGTTCGGTCAACCTGCCCAACGGCACCGGCAAGACGCTGCGCGTGGCAGTGTTCGCCCGTGGCGACAAGGCCGAGGAAGCCAAGGCCGCTGGCGCTGACATCGTCGGCGCGGAAGATCTGGCGGAACAGATTCAGGGCGGTATGCTCGATTTCGATCGCTGCATCGCCACCCCGGACATGATGGCCATCGTCGGTCGTCTGGGCCGCGTGCTTGGTCCGCGTAATCTGATGCCGAATCCGAAGCTCGGCACCGTGACCCCGAATGTGACGGACGCGGTGAAGGCTGCCAAGGGCGGTGAAGTGCAGTTCCGTGCCGAGAAGGCCGGGATCGTGCATGCCGGCATTGGCAAGGCGAGCTTCTCCAAGGAAGCGCTGGCCGAGAATGCGCGCGCTTTCATCCGTGCTATCCAGGCCGCCAAGCCGGCCGGCGCCAAAGGCACCTATGTGAAGAAGATCGCTCTGTCTTCCTCGCAGGGGCCGGGCGTGCGCGTCGACCCGTCGTCCGGGTCGGCCACCGCCTGACCGGCGGTGACGCATATTTTCTGAGTTTTGTCGGATACCGGGAAGCGGCCGCTCCCCGGGTTCGGCGGAAGCAGGCTCCGACGATGTGGTCCAGCCGAGGCTGGCGACGGAAGCGGAGCCGACCTGTCCAAGACCGTGGGTGTCCCGATGGAAATTCGGGTCTTAAAGCGGGGCAAGCGGAGCCCCAGGCCTGCGATAGATAGGGTTGGAACGGTTAGGACCTTCAACGCCCGCCGGGGCTGCGACGGTTCCGATCCGAACCTCCCGGGCAGGACACAACCGGG
>Ga0209066_10000762_pt1 | contig 45932 bp, 27 predicted proteins | sample All_14_2_FD_187198 | JGI IMG/M metagenome (GOLD analysis project Ga0209066, IMG submission 187198) | Freshwater microbial communities in response to fracking from Pennsylvania, USA - Allegheny Zone_MetaG_DW_15 (SPAdes) (version 2) ... | reverse complement strand
AGTTCTGGACCAAGAACGGCTTCGCAGCACTCCTCCGTGTCATCGTCAGGTACTGGAACGGTGAACTCGACTCCCTGTGGACCGCTTCCGCAGCCTGACCCAGGTCAATGCAACGGGGATGCGCCCGCGCGGAGGCAGTGCGCTTTTTCTGTGCGCCAACGGGGCCGCGATGTGCTAAAATCACGCCCGATTCGCAAGCAACAGGAAAGTCTCGCACATGCGCATTGTCTTCATGGGATCTTCAGAAGCCTCGGCCACCACGCTGCGGGCGATCTTGAAGTCGCCGCTGCTCAAAGTGGTCGGCGTTGTGACGCAGCCGGATCGCCCCTCCGGGCGGCGGCAGCGCTTCACCCCGTGCCCCTGCAAGGCGTACGCCACGCAGCAGGGGCTCGCGCCCATCATTTCCCCCGAGAAGGTCAATGCGCCCGAGGTCCTCGACCAGATCGAACAGCTCAAGCCCGATGTGATCGTCGTCGTGGCGTTCGGCCAGTTCCTCGGCAAACGGCTGCTCGCGATGCCGCCGCACGGCTGCGTCAACGGGCACTTCTCGCTGCTGCCCAAATACCGCGGCGCGGCGCCGGTGCAGGCCGCGATCGCGGCCGGCGAGGAGGTCTCCGGCGTCACGATCATGCAGATGGCCGCCGGCATGGACGACGGTGACATGCTGCTCAAGGCCATCGAGCCGATCTGCTCCGACGACACCGCGGTCACGCTCATGGACCGCCTCGCGATCCTCGGCGCGGTCACGATGGTGAAGGCGCTCAAGCTGATGATCAAAGGCGCGCTGGTCCGCGAGCCGCAAGAGCATGCACAGGCCACCTATGCGCCCAAGATGCAGAAGACCGACGGCCTGATCGACTGGACGCTGCCCGCCGCCATCATCGAGCGCCGCATCCGCGCCTACGACCCCTGGCCCGGCTCCTTCACGTTTCTTCCGGCGCGCCTGAATAAGCCCGGCCTCTCGGGCCGCATCAAAGTCCTGCAGGCCGAAGTGATGCGCCAGCAGGACGAGGCCGTCGCCGGCGCGGAGCCCGGCGCGGTCTGTCTGATTTCGCCTATCGGCCCGGTGATCGCCACCGGCGATTTCCCGATCTGCCTGACGGCCGTGCAGCCGGACGGCAGCCGCCGCATGGACGGCAAATCGTTTCTGAACGGGCATCCGATGCAGCCCGGCGACCGGTTCTGCGCATCGGCGGATCAATCCGCGCAGCCGGAGTGAGGAGAGGATCATGAAAGGTTTCGTGTGTCGTGCGGGCGCGCTCGCGGTGCTGGCGCTGTTGACCGGCTGTGTCACCAACCCCATCACGGGCAAGCAGCAGTTCAGCATCGTCGGCAAGAGCGATCTGGTGTCGCTCGCCAAAGAGGCCGTGCCGCAGCAGTTCGCCTCCGACTACGGCGTCGCGAACGACGCGCAGGCCAACGCCTATGTGTCGCAGGTCGGCCGCAAGCTGCTCGCCACGCTGAAGCCCTCCGACACGGTCTACCCCGACATGCCCTTCAGCTTCCAGGTCGTCAACGCGGTCTACATCAACGCCTATGCCTTTCCCGACGGCACCATCGCCATCACGCGCGGCATGCTGGCCGAGCTGGAGAACGAGGCGCAGCTCGCCGCGGTCCTCGGCCACGAGATCGCGCACGTGAACTGCGGGCACACCGCCTCCGCCATGAGCAAGAGCACGGTCTACGGCGCCCTCGTCTCGGGCACCAGAGGCTATCTCGCCAGCACGGGCAGCTCGTGGGCCGAGCTCGTGGGCACGGCGGGCCAGCTGGGCAGCGCGGTCGTGCTGGCCAGCTACAGCCGCGAGCAGGAGCGCCAGGCCGACCAGGGCGGCATGCTGTACATGGTGCGCGCGGGCTATGATCCGAAGGGCATGATCGACCTGATGAACCTGCTGGTGCGCATCAGCGGGTCGAACCCCTCGGCCCTCGAGCAGATGTTCTCGTCGCATCCCATGAGCGCGGAGCGCCTCCAGGCGGCGCAGGCCCGCGCGCAGGGCGAATACGCGGGCCAGAACGCCGGCGTCGACAACCGCGCGGCCTTCCTCGCCGCCACGGCCAACATCCGCAAAAACAAAGAGGCCTTCAAGCAGTTCGAAAAGGCCGAGGCGCAGCTCGGCCAGAAGCAGTTCGCGGCCGCCAAAACCTCGGCCGAGCAGGGGTTGCGGATCGCGCCGAACGACTACGTCGGGCTGATGCTCGTGGCCGAGGCGAACCGGCAGGGCGGCAACGTTTCCGCCGCGCAGCAGGCCGCCGCGCTCGCGGCGCGCCTCAACCCCTCCGCAGCCCGCGCGCAGGGCGTGCTCGCGCAGTGCGCCCTGCAGCGCAAGGACTACACCGGCGCGCTGCAGCACCTCAACGCGTTCGAGCGGCAGGTTCCGGGCGACGCGCGCACCTCGTTCTACAAGGGCCTCGCCTACGAGGGCCAAGGCCAGAAGCGCCAGGCGGCGCAGGCCTACCAAGCTTACGTGCAACGCGGCGGCACCGCCTCGGCCGAGGGCCGCTATGCGGTGCAGCGCCTCCAGAAACTCGCGCCGTAAGGGCCGCAACCGTGTCCGCGCCGCGCCTCTCTTCCCCATGATCACACACACCACCTTTTCGGTCGCCGCAGCGGAGGCCGGGCTGCGGCTCGACGCGCTGCTGCTCGCCCGCTGCCCCTCGTCCAGCCGCGCCTTCTGCCGGCAGGCCGTCGAAACGGACCGCGTGCGCGTGAACGGCCGCGCCTGCCTCAAGGGCGCCAAGCTCCGGGCCGGCGACACCGTCGAGATCCTCGCGCTGAAAGAGGCTTGCGACAACCGCGTGCGGCCGGACGCCTCGGTGCCGGTCCGGATCGTGTTCGAAGACGCGCACCTGCTCGCCGTCAACAAGCCCGCCGGCCTGCCCGTGCACCCGCTGACCTGCGAGGAGGGCGGCACGCTGATGAACGGCCTGGTGGCGCGCTACCCCGAGCTCGCCGCGCTGGGCGACCAGCCGCTCATGGCCGGCGCGCTGCACCGCATCGACACCGGCACCTCGGGCCTCGTGCTCGCGGCGCGCACGCCCGAAGCCTTCGCCGGCCTGCGCGCGCAGTTCGAGGCGCAGTCTGTGGACAAGGTCTATCTGGCCTTGGTCGAAGGCCACGTCGGGATTCCCGGCCGGCTCGAGCACGAGCTGGCGCACCACCCCGCCTGGCCGTGTTGCAAGATGGTGGACGCGCGGTCGCTCGCCGCGCCGGACCGCCGTCTGCGCGCCGAGACCGCCTACCGGCCGCTGCGGCTCATCGGCCGCTACACGCTGCTGGAGGTCACCATCCGCACGGGCGTGACCCACCAGATCCGCTGCCAGCTCGCGCTGGGGGGCTGGCCGGTCGCCAACGACACGCTCTACGGCGCGCGCGCGGTCGAAGGGTGCCCGCGCCACTTCCTGCACGCCTACGAGGCGCGCTTCACGCACCCGGTGTTCGGCCAGCCCTGCCGCCTCCAGGCGCCGCTCACCCCGGACTTCGAGGCCTTTCTCGCGGCGCAGGAACGGGCCTGAACTCGCGCGCCCGACCGGATGCCGGCGGTCACTTCAGCGGTTTCAGGTAGATGTTCTTCCAGCGCACCGTGAACGGCCCCTTGGCGCCGACACCGTGCACCTGCAGGCCGAAGTGCCCCTCGGCGTGGTCGGTGGCCAGTTCGTTCTGGAGCGTCAGCTCCGTGACCTTCTGGCCGCTGATCCACGTCTCGATCTTCGGGCCGACCGCGCGCACGCGGAAGGTGACCCACTGCTTGAGCGGGAACAGCTTGTGGCTCGGGCGCTCCTGCGAGAGCCAGCCGTACTTCGTGGCCTCGCCGTAGATGTAGCCCGCCACGCCGGGGCAGATCTCGACCTGCGGCCCATACAGGCGCCCGCCGTGCTGCTCGCCTTTCAGCTTGGAGCGCACCTGCAGGCCGGAGTTCAGGCCGCCGTCGTCCAGCATCACGTCCACGGTCATCTCGAAGTCGCCGAACGCCTTGTCCGAGGTCAAGAAGGTGTTGGGGCTGTTGCTCGACGTGGTGCCCACGATCGCTCCCTCCTCGACCTTATAGGTGGCGAAGCCGCTCTTCACGCTCCAGCCGTCGAGGCTCTGGCCGTCGAAGAGCGCGGTCCAGCCGTCGGCCTTCTGCTCGGGCGTCAGGGTGTTGTCCGCGGCGAGGAGCGGATGGAGGGGGGCCAGCGCCAGCGCGCCGAGAGCGAGAAACAGCGGGACCTTCTGCATGGGGAGGGGACCTTTCGTTGAGATGCGGTGTCCGGAAACGGACGATAGGGGACATTGTAAAGCGCGCACCTCGACCGCGCAAGCCGCATCGCGCCCCGTCCGCGGGGTTGCGGCCGACTCCATTTTGTGGTTAACTTTTAACCTCGTATCAAATCGTTTTCAAGGGGATGAACGTCATGCGCAAGACATCACTCGCTGCCGGCCTGCTGCTGGGGCTGGCCGGTTGCACGTTTGTGAAGCAGGAGGAGAAAAAGGCCGCGGCGCCCGCGAAGACGGACCCCGACCGCTTCACGCAGGCCGCGTTCCGGACTCCGGCCAACACCTACCGCTCGGTGCCGTTCTACTCGCTCAACGATGAGATCGACCCGGCCGAGCTCGACCGCCAGCTCCGCGCGTTCAAGGAGGGCGGCTTCGGCGGCACCTTCCTCCACAGCCGCATCGGCCTGCTCACCGAGTACCTGAGCGACCGCTGGTTCGAGGTCATGGCCGCGGGCGTCAAGAGCTCGCAGGAGCTCGGCCTCGACGCGTGGTTCTACGACGAGGACAAGTGGCCCAGCGGCTTCGCGGGCGGCATCGTGCCGCTCAAGAACCCCGAGTTCCAGGCGCGCTCGCTCGTGCGCGTCAAGAAGGACCAGCCGGTCAGCGCGCCCGACGCCGTGCTCTTCGAGGACGCCGAGTTCAAGTACGTCGGCCACGTCTACCCCATGGGCGATCCCTGGTTCAACGGCACCGCGTGGGTGGACCTGATGAACCCCGACATGGTCAAAGCCTTCATCGACTGCAGCTACACGCCCTACATCCAGAAGTTCGGCGGCAAGCCGCACGTGCTCGGGACGTTCACGGACGAGCCGCAGATCAGCCCGCGGCCGAAGATCGCGAACCAGGGGGCGATCAGCTACTCGCCCGTCATCCCCGCCGCCTTCAAGGCGCGCACGGGCCAGGAGCTCGCGCCGCTCATGCCCTCGCTCTTCGCCGAAGTCGGCGACTGGCGCAAGGTGCGCCTCGACTACTACCGCACCGTGGCCGCCTGCTTCGAGCAGGCCTTCTCCAAGCAGATCGGCGACACCTGCGCCACCAACGCCTTCGTCTGGACCGGCCACTACAACGGCGAGGATTCGCCCACCTCGAACATGCTGAACGAGGGCGACCTGATGCAGCAGCTGCGCCACATGCAGATGCCGGGCATCGACGCGCTCGGGCTGCACTACAACACGCTGCACTGCGGCAAGGTCATGACCTCCGTCGCCAACCAGTACGGCCGCCGCCGCCGCCTCAGCGAGCTCTTCGGCATCAGCGGCCACAACATGACCTTCGAAGACCGCATGTGGATCACCTCGTGGCACACGCTCATGGGCGTGAACTTCATGTGCCCGCACCTCTCGCTCTACAGCATGAAGGGCGAGCGCAAGCGCGACTACCCGCCGACGATCAGCCCGCACCAGCCCTACTGGCGCTACAATCAGCTGTTCGAGGACTACTCCGCGCGCCTCTCCTATTTCGCCACGCTCGGCAAGACCGAGGCCGAGATCGTCGTGCTCAACCCGATCGAGTCCTGCTACATCGAGCACGCCTCGAAGCGCTCGGGCCGCTACGACGGCGCCCTCGACGCGCTGATGAACGCCCTGATGGCCACGCACCGCAACTTCGACCTCGGGGACGAGCAGATCATCTCCGAGATCGCCAAGGCCGAAAAGGGCCGCTTCGTGGTCGGCGAGATGGCCTATCGCATCGTGGTCGTGCCGCAGATGCTGACGATCCGCGCCTCCACGGTCGCGCTGCTCAAGCAGTTCGCCGCCCAAGGCGGCACCGTGCTGGTCGCCGACGACTATCCCGCGCTCGTCGACGGCGCCGAGAACTCCGCCGACCTGCCGGCCCTGAAGGCCTGCGCCACGGTCGTCAAGGCCGACGGCTGGCTCGCCGCGCTGAACGGCAAGGTCCGCCCGCGCTTCACGCTCAGCGGCGAGAAGAACGGCCAGGTCTGGACGCACCTGCGCACGGTCTCCAACGGTCAGACGCTCCAGCTCTCCAACACCTCGCGCCTCGAGAGCCGCACCGTCGCGCTGCGCTTCGACGACCGCGACGTGCCGGTCGCGCTCTGGAACCCGGTGGACGGCCAGTGCCTCCGCCTCAAGCCCGAGGCGGACGGCGCCTATGCGCTGGCCCTCGCGCCGGCCCAGACCTGGATCGTCACCCTCGGCCCGGTCTCGAAAGGGCTCGCCTTCGACGGCACCTACCGCCTGCCCGGCGACCGCCGCGAGCTGGCCACGCTCAACGGCGCGTGGCAGGGCCGCCGCGTGGACCCCAACGCGCTCACGCTCGACTACGCCCGCTTCTCCAAAGACGGCGGCGCCACGTGGAGCGAGCCCGAGCCCGTGCTGGCGTTCTACGACCGCTGCGCGCAGAAGGCCGCCTACACCGGCGAGCTCAAGCTCAAGTTCGAGCCGGACGTCACCGACACGCCCGCCTCCTGCAAGCTCGTGGTCGAGCAGCCCGAGATGTACACCGCGATCGCGGTCAACGGCAAGCCCGTGAGCTTCGCCGGCAGCGGCTTCTACCGCGACATCGTCTTCCGCGCGGCCGACATCAACGGCCTGCTCAAGCCCGGCCGCAACGAGATCATTCTCACGCTCAACTTCGTCTCCGGCGTGCCCACCAGCCTCAACGCCCGCGTGCGCTACGGCACCGAGATCGAGAGCCTCTATCTGGTCGGCGACTTCGCGGTCAAGGCCGAGCGCTCGGACAAGCCGATCACCGACACCTACCGCAACAAGGACGGCGTGCTGCCGCCGAAGCCGATCCACAGCTTCAAGCGCTTCACGCTGACGAAAGAGGGCGCCTCCTTCACCGGCGACCTCGCGCCGCAGGGCTACCCCTTCTACGCGGGCGAGTTCCTGCTGGACGGCACTTTCGAGCTGCCGGCCGTCAAGCCCGGCAAGAAGGTCGTGCTCGCCTTCCCCTCGTTCGAGGCCGTGGTGCTCAACGTCACGGTGAACGGCACGCCCTGCCCGCCGCTCTTCGCGAGCCCGTGGGAGGCCGACGTGACGGCTGCGCTCAAGCCCGGCAAGAACGCGGTGCGCGTCTCGCTCACCAACAGCCTGCGCAACCAGATGGGGCCGCACCACCACAAGGGCGGCGAACACACCGCCGTGGGCCCCGCGACCTTCCGCGCCAACCACTACTGGCCCAACCGCGAGGCGGGCGAGAAAGAGTGGTACGACGCGCGCCTCGGCGGCAACGCCAAGGTCTGGCGCGACGACTACTACATGATCCCCTTCGGCCTGCTGCAGCCGCCGGTGCTCGTCGAGGTCGAGTAGCGCCGGGCGCACGCACGGTTTCTTTGACGAGAGGACGAGCAGATCCTACTTCGCCAAGGCTCCGTAGGACGAGCCGCTCGTCCCTCCCCTTTGCGCAGCCGGATTTCGTCGTTTGGCGAGGGGCAAGCGTCGCTTGCCCGTGCGACGCCCTGCGTCTCAAATAAAACGTGCGTGCGCCCAGTAGCGCCTTCAGGCCATTCGGCCCTTTATTTTGCGGCCCTTTCTCCTTTATACTGGCGCCTTTGACTGGACATCGGTTGATTCAACCGGACGTTTTTTCGCGAAAGGAAGCAGCATGAAAAGAGGCGTGATGCTGGGGGCGGCCGCGGTGGCCGGACTCTGCCGGATCGGGTTTGCGCAGGAGGCCGCCTCCTGCGAGTGGCTGAACCACAAGGCGCTGGGCGAGGGGACCGAGCCGATGCACGCGTCGATGGTCGCGTGCCCCGACGAGCGGACCGCGAAGAAGATCGCGCGCGTCGCCAACGGCGAGCGCGTGAAATCGCCCTGGTACCGCTCGCTGAACGGGACGTGGAAATATCACTATGCGCAGACCCCCGCCGCGCGCGTGCCCGACTTCTTCAAGACCGGGTTCAACGACGCGTCATGGGCCACGATCCCCGTGCCGGCCAACGCCGAGGTCGAGGGCCACGGCGTCGCGATCTACACCAACACCAAGTATCCGTGGCTCGAGCCGCCGGCCGGCTATGACGTCTCCAAGGACGTGGCCTGGCGCCCGGCCAGCAAGCCCACGCCGCCGGTCGTGCCGCAGGACAACCCCTACAACACCGTCAACGCCTACCGCCGCACGTTCGAGCTTCCCGCCGAGTGGAGCGGCCGCCCGGTCTATCTGACCTTCGACGGCGTCAACTCCTTCTTCTTCCTCTGGATCAACGGCCAGAGAGTGGGCTTCGGCAAAGACAGCCGCACGCCGGTGGAGTTCAACGTGACGCGCTACCTCAAGCCCGGCCAGAACCTGATCGCCGTGGAGAACTTCCGCTGGTGCGACGGCTCGTTTCTGGAGTGCCAGGACTTCTGGCGCCTGAGCGGCATCTTCCGCGACGTCTACCTCTGGGCCGCGCCGGTGCAGCACGTGCGCGACATCGAGGTGCAGACGGACCTGGACGCGCAGTACGCCGACGCCACGCTCTCGGTCAAGGCGTGGGTCACCAACGCGGCGGTCCGCGCGGTGCGCGTCACGCCGGTCGTCTCCCTGCGCGACGCCTCGGGCCGCGAGGTGCTGGAGCAGACCGAACAGCCGGCGACCTCGCTCAAGGCCGGCGCGGAGCAGGCCTGCGCCTTCACCTTCGCCGTGCGCAATCCGCTCAAGTGGTCGGCCGAAACGCCGAACCTCTACCGCCTCTTCTTCTCGCTCAAGGACGACGCCGGCGAAACCGTGGTGACGGTGCCGCTGCGCGTCGGCTTCCGCAAGGTGGAGCTGAAGAACGGCGACCTGCTGGTCAACGGGCGCCGCATCCTCGTGCGGGGCGTGAACCGCCACGAGCACGACCCCTATCTGGGCCAGGCCATCACCCTCGACTCGATGCTCAAAGACATCCGGCTGATGAAGCAGAACAACATCAACCTCGTGCGCACCTGCCACTACCCGAACCAGCCGCAGTGGTACGACCTCTGCGACGAGTACGGCCTCTACGTCATCGACGAGGCGAACATCGAGTGCCACGGCGACCAGTCGATCACCCGCGACGCCTCGTGGGAGCCCGCCTATATGGACCGCACGGTGCGCATGGTCGAGCGCGACAAGAACCACCCCTCCGTGATCATCTGGTCGGTCGGCAACGAGAACGGCAAGGGCCGCAACCTGGAGGCCACCTACGCCTGGATGAAGCGGCGCGATCCGGGACGCCTCGTCCATTCGTGCGAGGCCGACGAGGAGCCGTGGACCGACATCGTCTGCCCGATGTACCCGCACCCGCGGGAGCTGGAGAAATACGCCTCCAAGCCGCAGACGCGGCCCTACATCATGTGCGAGTACGCCCACGCCATGGGCAACAGCACGGGCGACCTGTGGTCGTACTGGCGCCAGATCTACACGCTGCCGCACCTGCAGGGCGGCTCGATCTGGGACTGGGTCGACCAGAGCTTCGCCCAGCCGCAGGGCGCCGGGCGCCAGCGCCGGTTCGTCAAGCCCCAGCCGGGCGACAAGATCTTCTGGGCCTTCGGCGGCGACTTCGGCCCCATGAATGTGCCGAGCGACCAGAACTTCTGCTGCAACGGCCTCGTCTCCTCCGACCGCACGCCGCACCCCGGCCTGGCGGAGGTCAAGAAGGTGTACCAGTCCCTGCAGATGGAGGCGGGCGACCTGATGCGGGGCGAGATCAAGATCGCCAACCGCTATGACTTCCTCAACCCCAAGACGTTCGCGGTCGGCCGCTGGACGCTCAAGGCGGACGGCGAGCGCATGGCGAAGGGCAAGCTGGCGCCGCTCGATCTCGCGCCCGGCGCGCAGGGGACGTTCACGGTCGCGCTGCCCCAGGTGAAGCCCGCGCCGGGCGTCGAGTATTGGCTCGACGTGTCCTTCGAGCTCAAGGACGACCAGCCGTGGGCGCCCGCGGGGCACGAGGTGGCGTGGGCGCAGTTCAAGCTGCCGCTCGCGGCGCCGGCGGCCGCGGCGGAGCCCGGCCAGGGCGCGCTGAGGCTGGCCGAGGCCAACGGCCTCGTGCAGGTGACGGGCGACGGCTTTGCGGTCGCGTTCAACAAGGCCGCGGGCCTGCTGGTCTCGCTGACGAAAGACGGCCGGGAGCTGGTCAAGGAGCCGCTGCGCCCGCACTTCTGGCGCGCGCCCACCGACAACGACCGCGGCTACGGCATGGAGAAGAAGTTCGGCGCGTGGCGGCATGTCGGCCGCGAGTGGACGCCCGCCAGCGTCACGGTGACGCAGCTCGACGCGGGCGACGTGAAGGTGGTCGCCAGCGGCCCGCTGCCCGGCGTGGGCGGCAGCTACACGCTCACCTACGACGTGCTCGCCGGCGGCGACGTGCGGATCGAGGCGGCGTACGCGCCGGAAGCGAGCACCAAGTCGCCCAACCTGACGCGCTTCGGGCTGCAGATGACGGCGCCGGCGGGCTTCGAGGCGCTGACCTGGTACGGCCGCGGCCCGCAGGAGACCTACTCCGACCGCTGCGACGCGCGCGTGGACGTCTTCTCCGGCCAGGTCTCGGAGCAGGCTTTCGCCTACACCGAGCCGGGCGAGATGGGGAACAAGGTCGACGTGCGCTGGGTGACCCTGTGCGACAAGAAAGGCTTCGGCCTGCTGGCGATCGGCCAGCCGCTGCTGAGCGTCAACGCCCTGCACCACACGACCGACGACCTGATGAGCTGCATGCATCCCTGGGAGATGCCGGCGCGCGACGACGTGACGCTCAACCTCGACCTGGCGCAGATGGGCGTGGGCGGCGACAACAGCTGGGGCGCGACGCAGCATCCCGAGTTCATGCTGCCGGCCAACAAGGCCTACCGCTACGCCTTGGTGCTGCGGCCGTTCAAGGGCGACGCAGAGGACGCCGCGCGCCTCGCGCGCCGCGCTTTCGCGACGAAGTAAGCGGCGACGGCTGGCACGACAAAAAGGGGGACGGGCATTCGCGCCCGTCCCCCTTTCTTTATTCCGCTCTCGCAGTCTGAACAGCTACAAGCTTCATTATCTGAGACAAGCATGATTTACAGGATTGATTTCAGGGGCTAACAATCATGCTCATCATGTCCGAGAGGACTTGCTGTACCGTCTACTGGGGCGTCCGAGAGGGCGGCGCGTCCGGGAAGGGTGCCGCGTCGCGGAACCGGCGGGTGGCTTCGCCGGTGAGCCAGAGGTAGTGGTCGGCAGGCAGCGCGCCGTAGCTCTGGTATTCGAAGCCCGCCCCTTTGGGCGGGATGTTGTTGACCTTGAAGATCTGTGTGCCCTCGTCCACCTCGTCGAACATCGCGACGTAGGCGCACGCGGCGCCCGCGCGCCGGGCGGCGGCGAACTGCGACCAGAGGAAGGCGCCGTCGCGGCGCGGGATGGCGTTGGACTCTCCCTTGAGGTTGCCCCAGCTGAAGCCCGGGAAGAGCACCGGCATGAAGGTGAGGTTGCGCTCGCGGCACCACGCCGCGTCGCCGCGCCAGAGCGCTTCGGCGCGCGCGACGCCGGGGTCGTCGCGGAAGCGGCCCACGCTCCAGGAGTGCACGAGGTCGGCCTGCTGCAGCAAGGCGTGCAGCTGGGGGTCGGCGACGGCGTCGGCCTTGAGCTCGCGCCAGTAGAAGGGCACGCCGAGCAGCACGGCGTAGCCCTCGGCCTTGAAGAAGCGGACCAGGCGTCCGCAGGCCTCGAGGCCGTAGCGGCGCTTGTCGTTGAACCCCACGCCCCAGAGCGCGATGACCGGCTTGCCGGCGTGGTGCTGCCAGGCCGTGTCGTCCGCGCCGCGCACGACGCCGTCGGCGACCAGGTGACGCCAGTCCGCGATGACCACGGCGTCGGCGTTCGTGTCGAGGCCCGAGAGGTCGAACATCAGGGCGTAGGAGCGGCCGTTCTCCGCGGCGGCGTCGCGGCAATAGCCGAGCACGCGGTCGGCGGAGTCGCGGAACGGCGCGGGCGTGAGGTCGCGGCGGTACATGTCCGTCGGGAAGCGCTGCACGAAGGCGCCGTCGAGGCCGTATTGGCGCATCCAGCCGAAGTGGCGCGACACGGTGGCGCGGCTGTCGGAGGAGACCCCCTCGGCGACACCGCCGTCCGCGCAGGCGAGCGGCAGGCGGGCGCGTTCGGCGGGCGCGGCTTCGGAGACGTCGGGCAGATAGTCGGTGAGCGGCGACCACACGCCGTCGCGCTGGCGCACGTAGTGGCGCCAGCCGGCCTTGGCCGGATCGTCGGGCGTGCGGAACCAGCCCTGATAGCCGCACATCACGCGGCCGTCGAGCGAGGGGTGCAGCGGCGTCGCGGCGCGACCGGACCCCGCGACGGCACAGAAACACAACAACACACACGGGAAGCTATTTTTCATGGCAAGAACGTATCAGATTCCGCACGATCCGTCCAAGCGCAAGACAAGGATGAAGGGGTCCCTGCCGACAGAGGGTCAGGCGGATGGAGCCTGGAAATGCGCCTCGCGCGGGGAGCACGGGATGCGCGTGCCACGGAGGGGGCGGGTGCGGGGTCGCGTGCCGATGGGGGCGGAGCGAGGCCGACAGGAGCGCTGAACGTCGTCATTTAGTGAATGGCGTGTGGCCACGGGCGGGGCCTGCGAGTGAAACCGCTTCGCCGCGGCTGTTGCGGAAACAGGCGTTGCTGCAGGCGGGCCCGGAGGCGAGGTTCACCTTGAAGCGCCGGGGGGCGTGTGTTACTTTCATGCCATGAATGTTGAGACGGTGTGGAGGGAGGCGGAGTGGGTGGAGATCGGGCACGGGAGCCGCCGCAAATGTTTCCGGATTGTGGGTCATCCCTACTGCGTCAAGTTCTACCGTCTGCCGTCCGAATACACGCACAAGACCACCTGGGGCGTGCGCCTGCACATCTGGCAGTCGCGGTTCGTGCGGCTGCTGAACGCCAACTGCCAGGAGAGCCGCTACCACGAGGCGCTGCGGCGGCGTTTGCCGGCCGACCTGTTCGCGGCGTTTCCCGACGAGCTCCGCCCGATCTATTCGCCGGAGCGGGGCTGGGGGCTCATCGAGAGCCTGATCGAGAATGCGGACGGCACGCCGATCCAGCGGGTGATCTTCGAGATGGCGCGCGTGCAGGACGAGGGGCTGCGGCGGAAGCTGTACGAGGCGGCGGAGCGGCTGTTCGCGCAGCTGGCGGAACACGCCGTCTGCTTCTACGATCCGCCGAACGTGATGGTGCAGTGGACCGGCCCGGAGCGCTTCCGGCTGCGGATCGTGGATTTCGAGCCGCAGGGGCGGGCGCTGGTGCCGGGGCTCTCCTCGTTCCGGCCCTATGTGCGGAGCAAGGTGCGGCGGCGCTGCGCGCGCTATCTCCAGCGGCTGCGCGAGACGTTCTTCGCGGCTGAGGCGCGCTGAGCGCCCGGGCTCAGGGGACCCAGTGCTCCGCGATCCAAGGCGCGGGCCGCGCGTGCTGGTGGAGGTGGGCGCCGCGGTAGCCGGCCAGGGCTTCGTCGGGGTTGGGGCGCCCGTGGAAGGCCACCACCCGCGTCTCCGCCGGCAGCCTGGGCGTCAGCCACAGGTTGAGCGGGAACGGCCACATGCTGTGGCGCTTGAAGCTGCTGACCCAGGCGTCGGGCCACCAGTGGGGCTCGCGCATCGCGTAGGTCAAGAAGGCCTGTTCGGTGCGGAACTGCGACTGGTCGACGGCCCGGTCCATCTCGCGCAGGAAGGTGTCGCAGATCGCCTGGGAGCGGCCGGCCTCGAAGCGGAAGAGCGACGAGTTGCCGATGTCGGGCGCTTTGCGGAAGAGCTGCTTGCGCCGTTCGATCCAGTTGTGGATGATGCAGGATTTGCCCGGCATGTAATCGAAAAAGCAGTCGAGGTCGCCGGTGATGGCGATGTCGAGGTCGCAGAAGAGGGTGGGCCCTTGGAGGCCGGCGAAGCCGTCGGCGGTGACGAGCAGCTTGAGAAAGACGTTCGGCCACTTGCCGCGCATGCCGGGGTTGGGCGGGATCGGCGCGGTCTCGACGCCGGGCACCAGGCCCGAGGGATCTTCGGTCACGCAGACGAAGCGGAACGGCCGGTGCAGGTGGCGGCTGACGCCTTTGTAGAGGGCGTTGACATAGTGCGGGCCATACCGCGTTCCCCATTTCAGGCAGATGATATTGACCGGCGAGTCGTTCTGTTGCATAGCGCTTCTTTCGTGATTTCCGCGTTGGCCGCACCCTGTCGGCCGATAGACGCGATGAAAGAATAGACGCGTTCGGCGGCGGCGTCAAGAAGCGAGACGCGGGGCCTTGTGCGGGGGTCTTGCGAGACCGCAGGGGGCTTCTCGCGGGAAGCCCGGGCAGAGAGTTCCGTGCCACAGGGGAGCAAGGGCGGCGGAGGGGCGCGCCTCGGAGGTCGGTACGGATTGCGAAGGCGGTGGGCCGGCTTCGCAGTCCGGGGCGAGTTCAGGCCAGGGCGCGGAGCATCAGGCTCGACCACGTCATGACGCGGACGAACTGGTCGAGGCCGAAGGACTCGTTGGGGCAGTGGATCTTGTCCTCTTCGCGGCCGAAGCCGACGAGCAGCGGCGCCGCGCCCGAGAGGTGCTGGAGCATGGCCACCACCGGGATGGAGGCGCCTTCCCAGCGGAAGAGCGCGCCGCGCGGGTCCATCTGCTGCAGGATGTCGGCCGCGAGGCGGAAGACCGGCGAGTTGAGCGGCAGGCGGAAGCCGGGCGCGCCCGTGCAGGGCTCGGAGAAGGCGAGCGACATCCCGCGCGGACAGTGTTCGGCGAGGTGTTTCTGGACGGCGGCGAACGTCTCTTCGGGGCGCTGGTCGGGCACCAGCCGCATGCTGAGCTTGGCCACGGCCGTCGAGGGGATGACGGTCTTGGAGCCGGGGCCGCCGTAGCCGGAGTGGAGGCCGTTGACCTCGATCGTGGGCTCGAAGCTGCCGCGCGTGACCGGATCGAGCGCCTGCGCGCCGCCGGCGGGGGGGCAGCCGATCTCCTGCGCGTAGCGCTCGGGGGAGACGCTCCCTTTCTGCGCGTAGCCCCGCTCCTCGTCGGAGGGCGGCCGCACGCGGTCGCTGAAGCCGGCCACGGCGATGCTGCCGTCCGCGTTGTGCAGCGAGGCGAGCAGCCGCGCCATGCCGAGGGCGGGATTGGGCGCGACGCCGCCGTGGACGCCGGAGTGCAGGTCGTAGGCGGGGCCGGTGAGGGTGGCGGTGAAGTGCTGGACTCCGCGCAGGCCCGCGACGATGGAGGGCTGGTTCTCGGGGCCGCACGAGGTGTCGCTGACCATCATCACGTCGGCCTGCAGCCGCGGCCGCAGGAGGGGCGCGAGGTCATTGACCGCGGAGCTGCCGCTCTCCTCCTGGCCTTCGAGCACGAGCTTGAGGGTGGGCAGGCGCTCGCCCGCCTCGATCAGCGCCTTGACGCCTTGGAGGAAGCCGAAGACCTGGCCTTTGTTGTCCTGCGCGCCGCGGGCGTAGACGCGGCCGTTGACGAGGGTGGGCTCGAACGGGGGCGTCTGCCAGCCGCTGACGGGGTCTTCCGGCTGCACGTCGTAGTGGCCGTAGAAGAGCACGGTCATGGCGCCCTCGGCGCCCGGCCGCTCGGCGTAGAGCACGGGGACGGGGATGCCGCTGCCGGGCGTGAGGATTTCGACGTCGAAGCCGAGCGGCTTGAGAAAGCGCTTGAGCCAGGCGGCGCAGCGCGCGCACTCCCCGAGGCGCTTGGGGTCGGTGCCGACGGTCGGCAGCCGCAGCAGCTCGAACCAGGCGTCCAGGATGGCGGAGCGGTTTTGCTCGAAGTAGGCGGGGGCGAAAGACGCGTCGATCATGGCAGGGCCTCGTGTCGCACGGGGGAAAACAAAAAAACCACTGATTCAGCACCAGGGGTGATAAACCAGCGGTAAAAATGGAGGTGCGAAGCGGAATTGAACCGCTGTACGAGGTTTTGCAGACCTCTGCCTAACCACTCGGCCATCGCACCTTGAAGAAAAAGGTTACTTTTTCATCCCAGCGCGCAGGCGTGCATTCACCCGTTTGTTGCGGGCTTCGCGGCGTTGGCGCTTCAGTCGTTTTCTAAGTTGCTGTCCCATAACGGGCGCAAACTGTAGCAGAGGCCGCCGAGAGGTGTCAACAGTAACTTGGTCTTTTTCTTGTTGGTGCCGACGGGCGGTTTGTGGTTTACTACCCCCTTCTTTATGGAACAGACGGCAGAATGCGAGGGGCGCAAGCCCGGCACTTTCGAGGTGCTGAAAGAGGACCGCCACACCGGTGCGCGGCTGGGGCGGCTTTGGACGGCCCACGGCGCGGTGGAGACCCCGGTCTTCATGCCGGTCGGCACGCAGGCCACGGTCAAGGCGCTGGAGCCGCGCGACCTGGAGGAGCTGGGAGCCTCGATCATCCTGGGCAACACCTACCACCTGTTGCTGCGGCCCGGCATGGACGTGATGGCCGCCTGCGGCGGGCTGCACCGCTTCATGGGGTGGAACCGTCCGATTCTGACGGACAGCGGCGGGTTTCAGGTTTTCAGCCTCAACAACCTGCGCAAGATCCGCGCGCACGGCGTGGAGTTCCGCTCGCACATCGACGGCGCGAAGTTTTTTCTGGGGCCGCCCGAAGCCATGGCGGTGCAGCGCACGCTGGGTTCGGACATCGCGATGTGTTTCGACGAGTGCATGCCCTATCCCTGCGAGGCCGGCTACGCGCAGCAGTCGGTTGCCAAGACCCTGAGGTGGGCGGCCCAGTGCCTGGAGCAGGAGCGCGCGCCGGGCCAGCTGGTGTTCGGCATCGTGCAGGGCGGCGAGTACGTCGAGCTGCGCGAGCACTGCGCGCGCGAGCTGGCGGCGATGGGCTTCGACGGGTATGCGGTGGGCGGCGTGAGCGTCGGCGAGCCCGAGGACGTGATGCTCAAGGGCGTGCAGGACGGCGTGCGCTTTCTGCCGCGGGAGCGGCCGCGCTACGTGATGGGCCTCGGCGACATGTTCCAGATGTGCGAGTCGGTATCGCGCGGGGTGGACATGTTCGACTGCGTGATCCCGACGCGCGTGGCGCGGCACGGGACGGCCTACACGCGGGCCGGGACGTATCCGGTGAAGGGCGGCTCCTACAAGATGGACCAGCGCCCGGTCGAAGAGGGGTGCGCCTGTTACTGCTGCCGCAACTTCTCGCGCGCATACGTGCGCCACCTGCTGAACGTGGGCGAGATCCTGGGCGTGCGGCTGCTGACGATCCACAACATGCACCGCTATCTGGAGTTCATGCGCGAGATGCGCGAGGCGATCGCCAACGACGGCTTCGCCGAGTGGCGGAAAGCGCTGGCGGCGGTGCTGCGCCCCGACGGGCTGAAGTCGCGGGCCAAGGCTTCGATGGAGTGAGGGAAGGGCGGAATGCCGCGGAGGCGGGTTCCCCGAGTCTGGTTTAAAAAAAAAGGAAAACAGAGATGAACGCAGGAATGTTCGTGGCGCAGGCTGCGCCGCAGGGTGCGGCGGGCGGCATGGGGATGCTGATCCCGATGGTGTTGGTTTTCGGCCTCTTCTATTTCATGATGATCCGGCCGCAGCAGCGCAAGGAGAAGGAGCGTCTGCGCATGATCGCCGAGCTCCGCGCCGGCCAGAAAGTGCTCTTCGCCGGCGGCCTGATCGGCACGATCACCGAGGCGCGCGAGACGTCGTTCGTGATCGAGATCGCGCCCAAGGTGGCGGTCGAGGTCGCGCGCGGCGCCGTGACGCGCGTCCTCAAAGAGGGCGAAGCCGTGCCGCAGGACGAGGCCAAGTAGGGCTTTTTTTTCATTTCATAGATGAAAAGGGCAGGTCGGGTGTGTTATACTCGACCTCCTTTTGACTCTGTTTGGGTTTTGATTTAACCGTGGAGCTGTTCAAAAATGAGTAGAAATGACCTCTGGAAGTGGCTCGTGCTTGCCATTCTGGCTGTTTTGTCCGCCTATGTCGTGATTCCCCCCAAAGAAAAGATCCGGCTGGGTCTCGATCTCTCGGGCGGCACGAGTTTTACGGTGGCGATCGACGAGGCCAAGCTGCGCAACAGCATCAAGGCCGGCGATGCCGAACTGAACGAGGTTGAGCTGCAGAACCAGGTCAACAACATCCTGAGGGATGCCGACGCCCGCGCGATTGAAGTGATCCGCAACCGCGTCGACTCGCTGGGTGTGAACGAGCCCGTGATCCAAGGCGGCAAGGACCACCGCATCACGGTTCAGCTCCCCGGCATCAGCGCGGAACAGCGCGACGCGGCCGAGAAGAGCATCCAGAGCGCCGCCTTCCTCGAGTTCAAGCTCGTCCACAAGCAGAACGAGCAGCTGGTCGACAAGCTGCTCTCTTCCGGCCGCCTGCCGGAGGGATACGTCTCGTCCGAGGACGGCCGCGGCTACAAGCGCGCGACGAACTATAACGACGTGATCAAAGATCCGGAATACGCGAACCGCCTCTCGCTGTTCGAGGTTCCCGACCCGCGCTACGCGTTCATGCTGGAGCGCGACCAGAACGCCAACGGCCAAGTCACCTTCCGTCCGGTTTTCGTGCTGCGCAAGGCCGAGATGACCGGCGAAGCGCTCTCCAGTTCCTCGGTCGAGGTCGACTCCATGACCGGCCGCGTGCACGTCTCGCTGACCTTCAACGCCAAGGGCACCGCCGAGTTCGCGAAACTGACGAAGGCCTACTCGCCGCGCGGCTCGCGCAACAAGGACAGCGACGTGGGCCGCCAGCTCGCCATCGTGCTGGACGACACGCTGTACTCCGCGCCGGTGCTCAAGACCGAGATCCCCAACGGCCGCGCCATCATCGAAGGCAGCTTCTCCTGGCCCGAAGCGGCTCTGCTGCGCAACATCCTGAACGCCGGCTCGCTGCCCGCCCCCATGAAGATTCTGGAGAAACGCTCGGTCGAGTCCACGCTCGGCGCCGACGCCATCCGCAGCGGCATGAACGCGGCGATCATCGGCACCGTCCTTGTGGCGATCTTCATGCTCATCTATTACTGGTATTGCGGCCTCATCGCCAATGTGGCGCTCCTGCTCGACCTCTTCTTGATGCCGGCCGGACTGGTGTTGACGGCCAGCGTGCTCTCCGTCTTTGTTCAGGACGCGGCCGTCGCCAAGCGTTCGTTGGATCTTCCGGTTCTGACGATGCCCGGCATCGCCGGCATCGTGCTGACGCTCGGCATGGCTGTGGACGCCAACGTGCTGATCTTCGAACGCATGCGTGAAGAGTTCGCCCTGGGCAAGTCGGCGCGCGCCGCGGTGGCCGCCGGCTATGACCGCGCGTTCCTCGCGATCTTCGACTCGAACATCACGACGCTGCTCACCGGCGTGATCCTCTTCATCCTCGGCACCGGCCCCATCCGCGGATATGCGATCACCCTGTCGGCCGGCATCATCGTCAGCATGTTCACGGCCTTGGTTGTGACCCGGCTGATCTTCAATGCGACCGTGCCCGAAAACCGGACCCAGCCTTACAAGATGTTGCAGTTCATGAAGAACGCGAACTACGACTTCCTGCGCTGGGGCAAGACGGCCGGCTTTGCCTCCCTCGCCGTCATCGTCGTGACGCTGGCGATTTTCTTTGGCCGGGCGTTCAAGAATCCCGCTCAGGTGTTGGCCGTGGACTTCACGGGCGGTGCAGCCATGACTTTCGCCTATGACAAAAAGGCCGATATCGGCGCCGTGCGCGAGATCGTGGAGAAGGTCGTAAATGACGCGGCTATCCAGTACCAGTCCTCGCCGGATGGCACGGGCAACCTGTTGCTGATCAAGACGGGAACCATGAAGATCGGCGATCTGAACTCGTCCAAGGTCATTGAAGAGGCGCTGGTCAAAGGTTTGCCCGAAAGCAAATTCAAGCTGGCGGGCGAGGAGGACGTCGGATCGGAAATCGGAGCGGACCTCAAACGCTCGGCCCAATGGTCGATTTTGGCCTCGCTGGTCGGGATCCTGATCTACGTGGCCGTGCGATTCGAGTTCGGCTTCGCTTTGGGCGGCGTCGTTGCTCTCGCGCACGATGCGCTCATCACGCTGGGCCTCTACAGCCTCTGCGGCCGTCAGGTCAGCCTGACGATCGTGGCGGCGCTGCTGACCATCGTCGGTTACTCGATCAACGATACCATCGTGATCTTTGACCGTATCCGCGAGGATATGAACAAGGACACGACGAAGATGGACTTCAAGACGCTCTGCAACCTGGCGGTCAACAAGACCTTGAGCCGCACGATCCTGACTTCGCTCTCGACGCTGATCGCGACCGTGGCGCTCTTTGTCTTCGGCGGCGGCGCCATCAACGATTTCGCGTTGGCCATGTTGATCGGTTTGGCGGCCGGCACGTATTCGACGATCTTCATCGCGACGCCGATCATGTTGGCGTGGTACCGCGGCAAGCGGCCCTCTGTGGCACAGGCGGCGAAATAGCTCGTGCGGCGGAGATGAACGGGGCGCGCGTGATTCACGCGCGCCCTTTTTTTGTCCAGCAACGCCCTCCGATTCGGGGATGGACGGCGCCGCGCCGGCGGTGATAAACTGAGCCCGTTTTTCCGATCACTCAGAACGGCGGCCGAAACAGGCCGCGAACAGGGAGCGCACATGAGCAAGATGAAGGTTTCCCGTCGTCATTTTCTGTCGGGCGTCGGCGCGGCGATCGCGATGCCCGCCATCATTCCGGCTTCGGCCTTGGGCAAAGCCGGCCGTCCGGCGCCGTCCGCGCGGCTGAACGTCGGCGTCATCGGCTACGGCACGATGGCGCACGACAACATCGGCAATTTTCTGAACAACGACCACGTGCAGGTGGTTTCGGTGAGCGACCCCAACCGCGGCACCGACAGCCTGTACGGCTACAACGGCCAGCGCGGCGGCGGCATGGCGCCCTGCAAGCAGCGCGTCGACAAGTTCTATGCCGAGAAGACCGGCAAGGCCGACTACAACAGCTGCAAGACCTTCGCCGACTTCCGCGAGCTGCTGGACAGCGACGTCGACGCCGTGATGGTCAGCACCCCCGACCACTGGCACGCTCTCCAGGCCATCTACGCGGCCCGCAAAGGCAAGCACGTCTACTGCCAGAAGCCCATGAGCCTGAGCATCGGCCAAGGCATCGCCATGGTGCGCGCGGTCGAAGAGACCGGCATCACCTTCCAGGTCGGCTCGCAGCAGCGCTCCAGCAACGAGTTCCGCCGCGCCTGCGAGTTCGTGCGCAACGGCTACCTCGGCAAGATCGAGCGCGTCGAGATCGGCCTGCCGGGCGGCGGCTTCAACGCCTGGGGCAAGCCGGAGGCGTCCAACAGCAAGACGCCGCTGCCCAAGCCGCCGGACTACTTCGGCGCGGACGGCTTCAAGCTGTGGCTGGGCGCCGCGCCGGCGCGCGCGTTCATCCCGGCCATCCACAGCCCGATGTCCTGGCGCTTCAACCTGGATTACGGCGGCGGCTTCGTCACCGACTGGGGCGCGCACCACCTCGACATCCTCCAGTGGGCGCTGGGCAAAGACGGCTCCGGCCCGGTGGCGATCGAGAACATCACGGGCGACATGAACCCGAACGACCCGGTCTGGAACACGGCCGGCCACTACGCGTTCGAGGTCGTCTACGCGGACGGCACCCGCGCGTTCGTGTCCGACAAGTATGCGAACGGCCTGCGCTTCTTCGGCGAGGGCAACCGCCAGATCTTCGTGACCCGCGGCAAGATGGAGACCGCGCCGGAAGAGCTCTACCGCACCAAGCTCAAAGACACGGACACCAAGCTGTATGTCAGCGGCCAGCACGAGAAGAACTTCATCGAGTGCATCTACAGCGGCGAGCCGACCATCACGCCTTGCCATGTCGGCCACCGCTCCATCGCGATCGCGCACATGGCCAACATCGGACTCCGCCTCGGGCGCCCGAACCTGAAATGGGACCCCAAGGCCGAGCGCTTCATCGGCGATGCCGACGCGGACCGGCTGATCGACGTGCCGCTCCACAACGGCTGGATCCTGGACCCGGCGCACGCCTAACTTGAAAAGGAGGAGTCGGGAAGAGGGCGGATACGTCGAGGCGGCGGCCCGCACACGCAGGGTTGCTCGGTTCTAAAAACCTTCGTCCTCTTCCCTGACTCCCAACCGCCATGGCACAAGAGTGGAATATCCGCCCGCGAGGGCACGTCTGTTCGATCTGCGCGCAACCGTTCGCGGACAAATCGCCCTGCGTCTCGGTGCTGCGCGAGACCGAGAACGCCTACGAGCGGCTGGACTGCCATCAGAACTGCTGGCAAGCGCTGGCGCGCGACTGGGAGCCGTTCAGCCTGTGGGAGGGCGAGTATGAGGCCCCCGCGCAGGCGCAGAACAAGAACGAGCCAGTCAAAAAGGAGACGGCGGAGGGCTTGCTGCGCCGCCTGATCACGCTCGAAGACCCGGCCATGCAGAACGCGGTGTATGTGTTGGCGGTGATGCTGGAGCGCGGCAAGCAGCTGGTCGAGCGCGACGCCAAGCCGCACGAGAGCGGCGGCATCCTGCGCGTGTACGAACACAAGAAGAGCGGCGACACCTTCGTGGTGCTCGACCCGCGGCTGCGCCTCGACCAGCTCGGGCAGGTGCAGCAGCAGGTCGTGGCGCTGCTCAGCGGGACGCACTCGCTGGGAGACGAGCGGGACGCTGCGCCGGACGCCGGCGCGACCGGCGAATAGCGGAATCCGGGAGGGCGCCGCGGAACGCTGAGACGGGCGAGCCGGAAGAGCCCCGCAGACGAAAAGGACGGTCGTATGCCCAACATTCCAACGGTCCAGACCTCTTCCCCTCCCATGACCTTCGATCTGATCCTCCGCGGCGGAACGGTGGTGGACGGGACCGGCGCCCCGGCGCGAACCGCTGACGTGGGTGTGAGCGGGGACCGCATCGCGGCCGTCGGCGACCTGTCCGGCGCGCAGGCCGGCCGCGTGATCGACGCCGCAGGTAGGGTCGTGACGCCCGGCTTCATCGACGCGCACGCGCACTCGGACGCCTATCTGCTGCTGGAGCCCGACGCGCCCAGCAAACTGACGCAGGGCGTGACCACCGAAGTCAACGGCCAGTGCGGCGGCTCGGGGTGCCCCCGCCTGGGCCAGGCGCGCCTCTCCTCCGACTGGGCGTCTCAGACCTATCCCTCTCACACCTTCGAAGGTGTGATAAAAAGCGAGCGCCCGGGCCCGACCTGGACGACCGTGGCGAGCTACCGCGAGCTGTTCGACGCGGTGCGCCCGGCGGTCAACACGGTGCAGTTCATCGGGCACAACACGCTGCGCGCCGGCGTGATGGGCTACGAGCCGCGGCAGGCTGCGGCGGACGAGCTGCGCGAGATGACCCGCCGCCTGGAGCAGGCTCTGGGCGAAGGCGGGTGGGGGCTGTCCACCGGCCTGCTCTACCAGCCCGGCAAATACGCGGCGGACGGAGAGGTGGCCGCGCTGGCGCGCGCGGCGGCCGCCCAAGGCGGTCTCTATGCCACACACATGCGCAGCGAGGGCGACCGCCTGCTGGAGTCGATCGCGGACGTGCTGGACCTGGCGCGCGCCACCGGCATCCGCGTCCAGATCTCGCACCTGAAGACCTCCGGCCGGGCGAACTGGGGCAAGGTCGAGGCGGCCCTCGCGCTGCTGAATGCGGCCCGCGCAGAGGGCCTTCAGGTCCACTCCGACCGCTACCCCTACACGGCGGCCGGCACCGACCTCGACGTGGTGCTGCCCGACTGGGCCTCGGCCGGAGGACGCGACGCGATCCTCAAGAACCTGCGCGATCCGGCGGTGCGGCGTCGCGTGGAGGAGGAGCTCGACGCCGAAGCGCGCGACTGGGCCTGCGTGATGGTCGGCGGCGGGTGGAGCGACGAGGTGCGGCGGTTCAGCGGTCAGACCGTGGCCGACGCCGCCCGTGCGCTCGGGCTCACGCCGGGACAGACCGCGTGCCGCTTCATCGACGCGGACGACACCCGCACCGGCGCCTTCTTTTTCGGCATGTGCGAGGAGAACCTGCGGCGCATCTATGCCGAGCCGTGGATCATGCCGGGCAGCGACGCCTCGGTGCGCGCGCCATGGGGCCCGCTCGGACTGGACCACCCCCACCCGCGCGCCTACGGGACCATGCCTCGCTTCCTTCGCCTGCTCACCGGCGGCGTGGAGGGCTTCGCGAAGCTCTGCGGGCTGGAAGAAGCCGTGCGGCGCATGACGAGCCTGCCCGCCGCAGCCTTCGGCATCCGCGACCGCGGCGTGCTGAGGCCGGGCGCGTTCGCGGACCTCGCGGTCTTCGAGGCGGCGGCGTTCCGCGACACCGCGACCTATGCCCGGCCGCATCAGTTCGCCGCAGGCGTCCGGCAGGTGGTCGTCAACGGGGCGGTCTCCTACGACGGCGGGCGCTTCACGGGCGAGCGCCGCGGACGGTTCCTGACGCGCTGACCCGTGCGCGATTGGGAGCACGCACGGTTTCTTTGACGAGAGGACGAGCAGATCCTACTTCGCCAAGGCTCCGTAGGACGAGCAGCTCGTCCCTCCCCTTTGCGCAGCCGGATTTCGTCGTTTGGGGGCAAGCGTCGCTGACCCGTGCGCGATTGGAATTGCCTTTTCCTGTTGTCGCGTAGACGGCTCGGCAGGTATACTGGCCGCATGAATATCATGCGACAGGTCATCATCTATCCCGCGGCCGCGCTCGGTGCGGCGTGGGTGTTTGCGGAGGTGCCCATGGACTCGTCTTGGCGGAAGCTCACGGCAGAGGAGGAGCGCGTGATCGTGCACAAGGGCACGGAACGGCCCTTCACCGGCAAATATACGCAGCACCACGCGGCCGGCGTCTACACCTGCCGGCGGTGCGGCGCGGCGCTCTACCGGTCGGAGGACAAGTTCGACTCCGAATGCGGCTGGCCGGCGTTCGACGCCGAGGTCCCCGGCGGGGTGCGGCGCGAGACCGATGCGGACGGCCAGCGCACGGAGATCCTGTGCGCCACGTGCGGCGGACATCTCGGCCACGTCTTCACCGGCGAGCGGCTGACCCGCAAGAACACGCGGCACTGCGTGAATTCGGTCTCCATGGACTTCGTGGGAGAGGCCGAGCTCGACGCGTCGTTCGCGCGGGCGGTCTTCGCGGGCGGCTGCTTCTGGGGCGTGGAGTACTATCTGCAGCAGGCGCCCGGCGTGATCCGCGCCGAGAGCGGCTACACCGGCGGCGCCAAGGAGTTCCCCACGTACAAGCAGGTGTGCGAGGGCGGCACCGGCCACATCGAGGCGGTGGAGGTGCTCTTCGATCCCCGTCAGACCTCGTACGAGAAACTGGCCAAGCTCTTCTTCGAGATCCATGACCCGACCCAGACCGACCGGCAGGGACCCGACATCGGCGAGCAGTACCGCTCGGTCGTGTATTACCGCGACGAGGCCCAAAAGGCCACGGCGGAGAAGCTGATCGGGCAGCTCAAAGCCAAAGGGTTCAAAGTGGTCACGCGCGTCGAACCCGCGGCAAAATTCTGGCCGGCTGAGGCGTTTCATCAGGACTACTATTTCCACAAAGGCTCCACGCCCTATTGCCACGCGCCGGTCAAACGATTCGACTAGCGCGAGCTTCGGCCGTGCGGCGGGAAGGGCCGCTCGCACGGCCGCGCTCGGGGCGATGAAAGAAAAACGGAGCACGGGGGAGGACGACATGAGAATACGGGGAGGCGGAGTGATCGCCGTCTGTGGTGCGGTGCTGGTGTCATTGGATACGGAGGCCGGCCTGAGCCGTCTGCCCAAAGAACCGGCGCGGCTCAGGCGCGCGGAGAGCTTTCTGGGCGTCCATTTCGATTTCCACGCGCGGGAGGACTGCACGGCGGTCGGCTCGAACACCACGCCCGCGATGGTCGCCAAGATGCTTGAGCAGGTGCGGCCGGACTACATCCAGATCGACTGCAAGGGCCACCCCGGCTTCTCCAGCTACCCGACCAAGGTCGGCCAGCCGGTGCCCGGTTTCGTCGGCGACCCGCTGCGCGTCTGGCGGCAGGTGACGGCCGAGAAAGGCGTGGCGCTGTTCATGCACTACTCCGGCGTGTGGGACAGCGCCGCGGTGGCGCGCCACCCCGAGTGGGCGGCCGTGGGCGCGGACGGCAAGCCGAGCACGAAGGCGACCTCGGTGTTCGGCCCCTACGCGGACGAGCTGCTGATCCCGCAGCTGAAAGAGCTGGCGGGCGTGTATGGCGTGGACGGCGCGTGGATCGACGGCGAATGCTGGGCCACCGTGCCGGACTACGGCGAGAAGGCGGCGCAGGCGTTCCGCGCGGCGACGGGCGTCCAGGCGCTGCCCAAGAAACCCGCGGACCCGCACTGGTTCGAATTCCTCCAGTTCCACCGCGAGGCGTTCCGCGCCTACCTGCGACACTATGTCTCCGAGGTGAACAAGGCGTATCCCGATTTCCAGCTGTGCAGCAACTGGGCCTACACGGACCACATGGCCGAGCCGGTGAGCGCGCCCGTCGCGTTTCTTTCGGGCGACTATGCGCCGGACGACAGCGTCAACTCCGCCCGGCTTTCGGCGCGTTTCTTGGTGCGCCAAGGCCTGCCGTGGGATCTGATGGCGTGGAGCTTCAGCCGCAAGAAGGGCGCGGACGGCAAGACCTTGCAGAAGAGCGCGCCGCAGCTGGAGCGCGAGGCGGCGGTGGTCGTGGCGCTCGGCGGCGGCTTCCAGGCTTATTTCAAGCAGAAGCGCGACGGGTCGATCTATGAGGAGCAGATGCCGGTGATGGCGGAGACCGCCGCGTTCTGCCGCGAGCGCCAGGCGCTCTGCCACCGCGCGGAACCGGTGCCGCAGGTGGCGGTGCTGCTCTCGACGGCCGGGCACTACCGCAAGATCAACGGGCTTTTCAACCGCGAGTTGTCGGGCGTGGGCGGCGTGCTGCAGGCGCTGCTCGAGAGCCAGCGCTCGGTCGAGGTCGTGGGCGAGCACCAGATCGCCGGGCGGCTCCCCGAGTATCCGCTGATCGTGGTGCCGGAGTGGGGGTATCTGGAACCGGCGTTCAAAGCGGAGCTCGTCGCCTACGTGAAGGGCGGCGGCAGCCTGCTGCTCGTGGGGCCGAAGTGTGCGGCGCTGTTCCAGCAGGAGTTGGGCGTGACGCTCGAAGGCGAGCCGGTGAACAAGCCGCAGACCCTCGTCCACAGCGCCGGCAAGGCCCAGACCAAAGGCTTCGCACAGGGCGTCAAGGTGGGGGCCGGCGCCGAGTCTGTGGGCGGACTGCAGGCCTCGGCTGAGGCGGCCGCGCAGCCCGCCGCTTCCATCGCCGCCTTGGGCAAGGGCAAGATCGCCGCGGTCTACGCCGATCTCGGTCAGAGCTACACCGGCGCGCGCAGCCCGGTCGTGCGCGGCTTCCTGGACGATCTGACGCGGAAGCTGTTTCCGGCGCCCGCCGTGGAGGTGAGCGGGTCCTCGGACGTGGATGTCTGCCTGATGCGCAAGAACGGCAGGCTGCTGGTCAATCTCGTGAACACGTCGGGGCCGCACCAGAGCGAGCCGATCCAAGAGACGATCCAGCCGGTCGGCCCGCTGGCCGTGACCCTGCGGCTGGAAAAGAAACCGGTAAAGATCACCTTGGAGCCCGGCGCTCAGGCGCTGCCGTTCGAATACCGCGACGGCACCGCGCGGCTCGCGGTCCCGTCGCTCGACATCCACCGCGTGATCGTGGTCGAGTGAGCAGAGAATAGGAAGGCTTGAGGACACCCCCATGAGATGGTTCACCCGCGGCGACATCGACGGTTTCTTCGGTCTTTTCATCGACAACCTGATGCAGGTGATCCTGATCATGGGGTTCAGCCTCTACGTGCTCGGCATGAACCGCGAGCCGGGGTTTCTGTCGGGGACCGTTCTTCCGGGCGTGGCCGTCTCGGTGATTGTCGGCAACCTGTTCTACGGGTGGCAGGCCATCCGGCTGGCGCGGAAAGAGGGGCGCAACGATGTGACGGCTCTGCCGTATGGCATCAACACGGTGTCGCTCTTCGCCTACGTCTTTCTGATCATGCTGCCGGTCTACCTCGAGACCGGCGATTTCAAGGCGGCATGGCGCGTGGGGCTGGCCGCCTGTTTCTTCTCGGGTGTGATCGAGTTCTCGGGCGCCTTTGTCTCGCATGCGGTCCGGGCGATCATCCCGCGAGCCGCCCTGCTGTCCACGCTGGCGGGCATCGCCGTCTCCTTCATCGCGATGGACTTCGCCAACCGCATCTTCGCCTTCCCGCTGGTCGCCTTTCTGCCGCTGGTCATCCTCTTCATGCAGTATTTCGGGAAGGTGCGCTTCCCCGGCGGCTTGCCCGGCGGACTGCTCTCGGTGGCCGTCGGAACGGGGCTCTACTGGCTTCTCGGCTACGGAAAAGCCGCCGCGCTTTCCGAGACCGTCCGGGGGTTCACGCTGACGCTCAACCTGCCCGTGTTTTGCGGGCGCGAGCTGGTGGCGTCGCTGGACGTGGCGCTGAAGTACATCGGGATCATCGTTCCCATGGGGCTCTTCAATCTGATCGGCTCCATCCAGAATCTCGAATCGGCCACGGCGGGCGGGGATTCGTTCGATGAGAAGCCGGCCCTGATGGTCAACGGGCTCGGCAGCATGCTGGCCGCGCTCTTGGGGTCGCCCTATCCCACGACCATCTATATCGGCCACCCGGGCTGGAAGGCGCTGGGCGCGGGCGCCGGTTATTCGATTCTCAACGGCGTCGCCATCCAGGCGCTGGTGCTGCTCGGCATCACCAACCTCATCGCGGCGCTGATCCCGATCGAGGCCGGGGCGTCGATCGTGCTCTGGATCGGCATGGTCATCTTCGTGCAGGCCTTCGAGGCCGTCGACCGGCGGCACTACCCCGCCGTGGTCATGGGGCTGTTTCCCTCGATCGGCGCTTTGGCGTGGCTGATCATGTCCAGCTCGTTTGCGGTCGCCGGGACGAACTATGCGCAGATCGCCGACTGGACGCCGTTCGCCTATGCGCACCGCGCCGCGGGCTTCATCGCCCTGGAGCGGGGCTTCATCGTCTCCTCGATGCTGTGGTCGACGCTGACGGTGTTCATCATCGAGCGACGGTTCCAGCGGGCCGCGCTGATCTCCCTGCTCATGGCCGCGTGCGCGTGGCTCGGGCTCATCCACACCTCCCGGATCGACGCGCACGGCCAGCTGTACCACCGCTTTCTCAACGGGCACTTCTGCCAAGAGCAGTGGCAGTTCGCGCTCGCGTATGCGCTGCTGGCGCTCTTCTTTTTCTGCGTGGGGGCCCGCAGCCGGAAGAGCCGCAATTCGGGATTGCCGGAGGGTTCGCCGAAACGGTAACATGCCGCATCAAGGTCAAAAATTTGTCCGGCAGAGGAGGGTTGAATGAGCGTCAAGCAGGGCGTGTGGGGTCTGGCCGTGTGCGCCGCGATGGCGTCGGTGGCCGCAGAGGTGGTGATGCCGGCGGCGCCGGCGAAGCAGAAGGATCTGGTCGTCTTCAGGCCGCCGCCGAACGAGGCCAAGATGGTCGTGGACGGCTTCCTCTGGGTGGAGGCCGAGGACTTCGCCGACTACGGCGACTGGAAGCTCGACACCCAGTTTGTGCACAAGATGGGCTCGGCCTATCTGCTCGCGTGCGGCGTGGGCACGCCGATCGGCGAGGCCGCCACCGAGGTCCAGGTGCCGCAGGCCGGCACCTACCGCGTGTGGGTGCGCACCCGGAACTGGCTCAAGGACTTCGCTCCCGGCACCTTCACCGTTTCGGTCGCGGGCAAGAGATCGGAACGCACGCTCGGCGCCGCGGCCCCTGAGGTGTGGACGTGGGAGGACGCCGGCGAGTTCGAGGTGGCGAAGGGTGCGGTGCGGCTCGCGCTGATCGACCTCTCGGGCGCGTTCGCGCGTTGCGACGCGCTGCTGCTGACGCGCGATTTGGCCTACACGCCGCCGGCGGCGCTGGAGGCGTGCCAGAAAGAGCGGGCGCGCCTGGCCGGGCGGCCTGAGAAGATCGAAGAGGCGGGCGAGTTCGACGTGATCGTGGTCGGCGCGGGCACGGCGGGCTGCGGCGCGGCGGTCGCGGCGGCGCGGAGCGGGGCCCGCACCGCGCTGGTGCAGGACCGGCCGGTGCTCGGCGGCAACGCCAGCAGCGAGCTCGGGGTGCCGACCTGCGGCGCGGCGGTGTCGCATCCGAACGCGCGCGAGGGCGGGCTCAACGAGGAGGCCAACCTGATGCGCGTGAGGTACGGCCATCCCAAGATGAGCGAGGCCTACGCGATGCAGGCGCAGGGCGAGAAGAACCTGACGGTTTTCAACAACCGCCGCGTGATCGCGGCGGAGATGAAGGACCGCGAAACCATCGCGGCGGTGCGGGCGGTCGACACGCTGACGCACGCGGAGAGCCGCTACCGCGGCAAGCTCTTCATCGACTGCACGGGCGACGGCTGGGTGGGCTATTATGCGGGCGCGAAGTACCGCTTCGGGCGCGAGTCGCGCGACGAGTTCGGCGAGAACGCGGCGCCTGAGAAGGCGGACGCGATCACCATGAGCGGCTGCATCATGGGCAATCTGGCGCTTTCATACCGGGCCGAGAACACCGGCCAAGAGGTGGCCTACACGCCGCCGGCGTGGGCCGTGAAGCTGCTGCCGCCGGAGGAGTTCCACCGCGACCCGCGCGGCTTCGCGGGCGGGCAGTGGTGGCTGGAGCACCCCGGCGATTTCGATGACCTCGAAGACCCCGAGCGGGCCCGCGACGAGCTGATCCGCATCACCTTCGCCTACTGGGGCTGGATCAAAAACGGCTGGGCCGAAAAAGAGCGGGCGCGGAAATACGCCTTGGCCTACGTGCCGTACATGGATGCGCGGCGCGAGACGCGGCGGCTGGTGGGGGACTACATCCTGAAGCAGCAGGACGCCGAGCAGGGCGTGATGTTTCCGGACCGCATCTCCTACGGCGGCTGGAGCCTGGACGTGCACAATCCCAAGGGCATCCACTCCGGCAAAGAGGGCCCCTACTATTACGACGGGCACGTGCCGATCTACAGCATTCCCTTCCGCACGCTCTACTCGGCCAACATCGCGAATCTGCTGTTCGCGGGGCGCAACATGAGCGTGACGCACATGGCGCTGGGCTCCGTGCGCGTCGAGGCCACGCTCTCGACGGTCGGCCAGGCGGCCGGCACGGCGGCCGCGCTCTGCGTGCGGCGCGGCGTGTCGCCGCGCGAGCTCGGGCAGCGCCACATCGGCGAGCTGCAGCAGCGGTTGCTGAAAGACGACCAGTATATCCCGGAGCTGAAGAACGAGGACCCCGCCGACCTGGCCCGCGCGGCCACAGTGACGGCGTCGAGCACGAAGGCCTTCTCGGAGTACGCGAAGAAAGACGTGAAGACGGACGAGGGGCACGAGCTGAACATGCCGCGCGCGGTGATGTTTCCTCGCGGGCTCACGGAGCGCATCGGCACGGTCAACCTCTGCCTGGTGTCGGAGCGCAAAGAGCCGGTCGAGCTGACGCTGCACGTGCGCGGGTCGGAAAAGGCGGGCGACTACACGGCGGCTGCGGATCTCGCAACGGCGACGGCGAAGGTGCCGGCCGGCCGGCGGGCGTATGTCGCGTTCAAAGTCGACTGCGCGGTGGCGCAGCCGTATGTCTGGCTGTGGGTGCCCAAGACGCCGGGCGTGACGTGGATCATGGTGGAGAGCAGCATGACGGAGGGCAGCCGCGCGTACGGCGGCGGGGACAGCCGGCCGTGGACGGTGGTGAAGGGTCAGCAGTACGCGTTCTACACAGACCCCGCGCTCCGCTTTGCGACGGATCATCAGCCTGCGAACGTGATCGACGGCGTGTCGCGCATCGTGGGCAAAGAGAGCCACCTGTGGGCGTCGGACCCTCATCAGGCGTTGCCGCAGTGGATCGAGCTGGATTTCGGCAAGGCGGTCGAACTCAACTCGCTGCGGCTGACGTTCGATACCGACCTCAACACCAAGTTCCCCGTGAAGCCGGTGGTGCCGCAGTGCGTGAAGGACTATCGGGTCGAGGCGTATGACGGTGCGGCCTGGAGAGAAGTGGTGAAGGAGAAGGACAACTTCCTGCGCCACCGCGTGCACGGCTTCAAGACGCTGTCGGCGTCCAAGCTGCGCCTGACGGTCGACGCGACGAACGGCGACCCGTCGGCGCGCGTCTTCGAGATCAGGGCCTACCGCGAACCCGACGCCCCCTGACGCGCGTCGCCCCGCAGCGCGACCGTCGAAGGAGCCCGCGCCCGGCCGCCGCGAAACCGCCTTTTATCACACCTTCGAAGGTGTGATAAAGGCGGGGGCCGGACAACGGTTCCGGCTTAATCCCCGGGTTGGTGTTCGTGCGGGAAAGGGGAAACGGCCGGCTCAAACCGGTGCCGCCACGAGCGCCACGCAGGTGTTCTCTTCCGCGGTGACGACCAGCACCGGGGCGGCAGGCTTCGCGAGCAGGGAGAAGGCGAGGTGCAAGGCGCTCGTCGCGCCTCCGACATCGCCGCAGAGCGCTTCCGGCGCAACAATCAACGCGTCGCCGGAGAGTGCGGCCGCAGGCGCTTGCGCGGCGGCGTTCACATAGACGGCGGACAGCGCTTGAACCGTGAGACCGGCTTGCCCAAGGGCCGCCGCCACGGCTTCACGCACGGTCGCGGAGATTCCGCATCCCAGGAGTTTGCCGAGCGCGGCCGCGCCTCTGGCCGTCGCAGCCGCTTCGTTCTCCAGGACCAGCACCGCCGCGGCCTCGCCCGCGGGGCGGGCTCCGGCCGCCGCGCGCGCGCGCAGCGCCGTTGCGGACAGCGCCTCGGTGCCGCCTGCCGCGATCCAGGAGGAGCGTCCGTCGCGGACCGCTTCAGCGGCCTCGACGAGGGCGAGGCCCGAGGCGGTCGCGAAGCCGGCGACGTTTTCGTGCGGCCCTTTGAGCGACCACTCCATCGCCGCCAGGCTGACGGCCGTGTTGGAATAGGCGTGGGGGAAAAGGAAAGGCTTCACGAGCCGGGGGCCTTTGAGCACATAGTCTGCAAAAAAGAGCTCGGCCGTGGCCATGCACCCCCAGGCGGTGCCGCACATCACGCCGGCATTCGCAGCTGCCAGCGCCTCGGCGCTGGCGCCGGACTGCTTCAAGGCCATGCCGCAGGCGGCGAGGAGCAGGTGGCTTGCCCGGTCGAGGTAGGGCTTCGGCGCCACGCCGCATGCGGCGAGATCGGGATCGGGCGCCTCGCCGACGAGCGGCGGCTCAACGGCCTCGGGCAGCGCGAAGCGCGCCAGCGGAAAGAGCGCCGGCTCGCGCTCCTGCAGGGACGCGGCGTTCTCTTCGGCGTCTGCGCCGAGCGGGCTGACGATCCCCAGCCCGGTGATCACGACCGCAGTCTGGGGCGCAGATGCCAGCGCCTGGCGCTCGCTGCCTGCGGGGCGGAGGTCGGAGGAGACGGGACGCGTCAACACGACGGCGGCATTGCAGCCGCCGAACCCGGCGGAGTTGGAGAGCACGCAGGACAAGGGTGCCGGGCGGGGCGAGGTCACCACGTCGAGCGGGCACTCGGGATCCTGTGTTTGCAGGTTGCCCGTGGGAGGAATGAGGCCGTGCTGCAGGGAGAGCACCGAGACGACGAGCTCCACGGATCCTGCGGCGCCGAGCATGTGGCCGAGCAAGCCTTTGACCGAGGTGACCGGGATCGAGGCGGAACGCGCGCCGAACAGGTCCTGGATGGCCTGCGTCTCGGTGGTGTCGTTGGGCTTGGTGCCGGTGCCGTGGGCGTTGATGTGCTCGACCGCATCCGCGGCGATGCCGGCGCGCGCCAGGGCTTCGCGCATGACCTGTTCGGAGCCGGCGCCGCGCGGCGCGGGGGCGGTCATGTGGTGGCCGTTGTTTCCCGTGGCCCAGCCGCTCAGCAGGGCGAGAGGCTTGACGCCGCGCGCCGCACACAGGTCGGCCCGCTCCAGGACGAGGGCGGCGGCGCCCTCCGTGAAGATCGTGCCGCTGCGGTTGACGTCGAAGGGGCGGACGGCGTCTTTGGTCATCGTGCGGAGCGCGCACAGGCCGCTCCAAGAGAAGCGCGAGAGCGCGTCGTAGCCGACGATCAGCACGCGCTTGACGTGGCCCGCCGCAATCAGGTTCGCGGCGGTCGCCGCCGCCGAGGCCCCGGAGGCGCACGAGAGCGAAAGGGGAATGCGAAGACCGCCGAGGCCGAAGGCGGAGGCGAGCGTGGCGGCGGGTGCGGCCTGCGCGCAGCGCAGGCTGTCCTCGGCCGCATGCGCCGGCTGGTCTACGGGGATGAGCGCGCGTTCGCCCCGGTCCATGTCGCCGAAGTTCGACGCGGTGATCAGGGCGGTTTCGGCCAGCGCGGAAGGGTCGCTCAGCAGGTCGGCGTGCAGGAGCGCTTCGCGGCAGGCGCCAGCCGCGAAGCCCGACGCGCGCGGCCCGTGCTCAAAGCCCGCAGGCGGCACATAGCCGCGGATCACGCCGGCGCGGGTACAGGCGATGCCGCCGAGGTCGAACAGGTCCATGTCCGAGATCGCGGACGCTCCGCGCAGCAGCGCCTGCCAGAGCGTGTCGACGCCCTCCCCGTAGGGCGTCACGGCGCCGAGGCCCGTGACAGCGATTGGAACCGGCTGTAAATGTGGTGTCGTCATGTCATCCCCCCAAACTCTGAATATGGCCATAGAATACGCGATTCAGTCGCGTATTCCAAGTCTCGCGTCGCGGCCCGAGCGCGCGGGCAAGAGCCTCAGGGACAGAGGGCGTCGCCGAGGCCCCCGACGACTTCGTAGGGCATTTCCAGCGTGGCCATGCACAGCTTGAAAGGCGCGACCAGGCCCTTGCCGGTGTCGCGGAGCCCCTCCATGAACTCGACCTCCGGCAGGGGGGCGAAGAGCATCTCCGTGAGGCCCAGGGGCAAGAGCAGGCAGCGCGCGGCTTGACGCGGGATCTCGACGACACCCTTTCCGGCCCGGATGAGCCCGGGGGTGCTGCTTTTGACGAGCGCGGCCGTCTCAAGGGCCGTCCCGGGGTCTGTGGCCAGGAGCGGCAAGACGGCCGCGCCGCACAGGGACACGGCCCACACGGCCGTACGGCGCCAACGGTGCGCGGGCGCGGGGGCTGAAGATCGGAGGATCATTGCGGCGATTCTCCCGGGGTTAAGACAGCGCAGGGCTGCGTGTGCCGTTGCGCGTTTCGGCTTCGCGGTAGCGGCGCAACACGAGAGGGGTGATCGAGCCGAAGAGGAGGAGTCCCAACAGGCCGGGGAAGCCCAGTCCGTACCAAACGCCGTAGGGCTGGCCCTTCGACCAGGCGAAGATGCCTGCCGCCAGCAGCGCGGCGCAGGCGTCGAAAACGACGATGAGGAACGCGATGACAAGCTTTTTGTGTCTGCCGCGGCTGGCGCAGGTGCCGATCAACGGGCCGCCGATGCCGCCGCCGATCAGGCCCAATAGAGCGCCCGGAATCCACGCGTACAGATTGGGGTCGAACCAAGGTGCCGTCATCGGGATAGGTCTCCTTCCGGTCGATCAGCCTTTGAACAAAACGACAAATTGATCCCATATCCGGCGCGATTTGTCCACAAGATTGTGGCGGGCCCGATCGGCAGTCTTGCGATGGAAGCGGTCTTGACGGCGTTCGAGCACCGTGTCAAAGTGTTCACACGAGCGTGGCAGTCCTTTCGTCGCGCGGAGGTGTTGGCGGCCGCAAGGACGCTCGAAAACAAGGGGTGCAAAATGAGAAGACCGATCCTCGCAGCCGCCTTCGCGGCGCTGATGGTTTCTGGCGCCGACGCGCAGACGAACCGCCCCTCCTCTTGGGCGCAGCCCGTCGCGCTCGAAGGCGTTCCCAATCTGTTTCAGGTGAGCCCCGACCTCTACCGCTCTGCGCAACCGACCGAGGAGGGAATGAAGAGGCTGAAGGGCTTGGGAATCAAGACCGTCGTCAACCTCCGTTCCTTCCATTCGGACCGCGACGAGATCGGTCAATCTGGCTTGTCCTATGAGCATCTCTACATGAAGGCTTGGCACCCGGAGCAGAAAGAGGCCGTGAAGTTCCTCCAGATCGTCACCGATCCCGAGCGCACGCCGGTGCTGGTGCACTGTCAACACGGCGCGGACCGCACCGGAACGATGTGCGCGGTCTATCGGCTCGGCGTCCAGAAGTGGTCCAAAGAGGAGGCGATCGCCGAGATGACCCAAGGCGGCTTCGGGTTTCATGAGGTCTGGGTCAATCTTCCCGCCTGGATCGAGCAAGTGGACGCCGAAGCGTTGAAGAGGGTGGCCGAGAAACAGACTGCGCGGTGAGGCCGGCGTCGGAGGCGCGGCGTTGCAGCTCTTGCATCTGGGGCTTCCCGGCGGTATGCTTTGGGGACACATTCAAAGGGGCTCCGGCCTTGAGTTTTGGCCAGCCGCAATAAAGGGGATAAGTCATGGGGCAGAGTCTTGTTCAAAACGTGGTCTTCGGCGCCCTCTTGGTCGTCGGAGCGGCCGCGCCGGCCATCGCCGCGCCGGCGGACTACTATCAGATCCGCGGCGGCATTCCGAACAGCCAATACTTCTTCAAGAACGACAAGGTCGGCAACCAGTACCTGTTCTTCATCGGAAACTCCGTCTTGGCCGGCACGGGGCTCAAGGACCCCAACCTGCGCTACTCGGCCCAGATGGTGAAGGGCATCAAAAAGCACTTCCCCGGCGCGAACCCGCACGAGACGCGGCACATGCAGCCGGGAGGCAGCTGGTTCGGCCTCTACCGCTGCAGCCGCGGCCAGCCGGTTTTCGGCGAGGTGATCTGCAGCGGCCATCTGGCGGTGCTCGACTTCGCGGCCGACGACCGCACAGCCGACATCGAGCAGGTCAAGGCCTCGCTGGAAGGCGTCGTCCGGCAGGTCACGCTCTACCGCGGCACGCACAGCCGCATCCTGGTCTACACGCTCACGCCCGAGATGCTTCAGGCGTACAAGGTGGGGAAGACGCCCGAGTACATCGCCGTCAGCGAGCAGATCGCCGCACATTATGGCATCCCCAGCCTGAACTTGGCCAAATACGCGGCGGACAAGATCAACGCCGGCGAGCTTTCCTTCGAGGCATTCTCGGCCGACGGCATCAACCCCACCGATGCGGGCGCGAAGCTCTATGCCGAAGCCGTGGCGGCGTTCATGGACGCGCTGCTGACCGCCGGGCCCGTGCCCGAAAAGACCACGCCGTATGCGCTGCCGGCCCCGCTCTTCCCGCAGACGGACGACAACGGCCGGATCATCGCCTATGAGAATCCGCAGGTCAAGCAGGCCGGCGCTTGGAAGGCCGGGCAGGCCAGCCCGATCGGGCCGTTCCGGCACCTGCTCGTCTCGGACCAGGCGGGCGCGACGCTGACGCTGAAATTCAAGGGCTCGGAGATCGGCCTCATCGACGTGGCCGGTCAGGACGGGGCGGCGTTCGAATACGCGGTGGACGGCAAGCCCGCCCAGAGGCTCGCGGTGCCCCAGGGCGTCGCCGGTCCGACGATGCGGCCGGTCGCCTTGGCCCAGGGACTCGACCGGAACGCCGAACACGAGTTGGTCCTGAAGGTCGCCTCGGCCGGCGTCGCGCGGGTGGGCGGATTCCTGCTCAACGGCACGGTCGCCGACGCGTACGCAGGCCTGAGCACGCTGGAGCGGATCGACGCGATCTATGCGGCGATGGACCCGATCCGGTACACGCCGCCCGCAGGGCGTTTCGCGAACATCCCCAAGACCCTGGCGAAGCTGCGCGACGGCGGCGAGCTGCGCATGGTCCTTCTCGGCGACAGCATCATGGGCAACACCTCGGGCTCCTCCTTCGAGCTGCTGCTGATGCGCGACTACCCGAAATGCAAGATCAACAAGATCGCGTCGCTGCGGAGCTCGACGGGCTGCAAGTACTACCGCGAAGAGAACCGCGTCCAAGACTACGTGCTCAAGCATGACCCCGACCTGCTCGTCATCGGCGGCATCTCCAACGGCGGCGACGCCGAGGCGGTGCGCTCGGTGGTCCAGCAGGTCCGCGCCAAAAAGCCGGACACCGAGGTGCTGCTGCTGACGCCGGTGTTCGGCGCGATGCGCGACGAGCACATCCGCACGTTCACGCGCGAGATCGACACCACGACCAGCAACTTCCGCTTCAACATGCAGAAGGTGGCGGCGGAGGAGAAGTGCGCCTTCTTCGATATGACCGGCCCGTGGTGGTCCTACATCCAGGACAGCGGCAAGACCTATGGCTGGTTCATGGGCGACGCGGTCCATGCCAACGACCGCGGCTGCCAGATCATCGGCCGGCTGCTCCAGATGTGGTTCAAGGAGTAGCGGCCCGCCCCGGGTCCCGTGAGATCACGCGGGCATCGACCGACGTGGCGTCGTTCGCGATGTCGGTGCCCGCGCCGGGCGTGACGGCGACATCGACGAGCGACCCCGCTTTGACCTCGGCCTTGATGCTGAAGTCGATGCGGGTCGGGGCGCTGGGGCCTCCCGCATGGCGGGCAAAGACCGGGTTCCCGTCGACGAGGATCACCAGGCCCGAGCCGTCGCCCTCCCGGTCGCGCTCGGCACGTCCTTCGAGCGTCACCGGGCCCGACACTGTGCTGGTCCAGCGCGCCACGGACCACACCGCGCGGCCGTCTTTGGCTTGGGGGTGAAACTCGCCGCGCGACGCGCCCAAGAAATCCAGCGGCCCGCGCCAGCGGTCGCCCCACGGCGTGACCGCCAGCGAGAACGGTTTGAAGTCGTCGTCCGTGTAGGGGCCGGACGGCTCTGCGCCGTTGCCCCGGCCTCCGCCTGTGCCGTCGAAATAACCGTACTGCCAGCCGGCCGCACCCTGGACGCGCGAGAAGTCGTCGCAGAGGTCGGCCACGACGCTGGCCCCCGTCTCCACTTCGGACAGCTCGGAGAGCGCGCCCCGCAGATAGAAGGGCGTGTCGTCGACCTCCAGTTCGCCGAGGCCGTCCGCCAGCGGGACCGGCTGCGCGTTGCCCATCAGGTCGATCCGGGTCAGGCCGCCGGCGGCCTTGAACCTGAGGCGTGTGGGCGAGGTGGCCCAGCAGACGCGCAGCGGCTCGCCTTTTTTCGAGAAGGCGAAGACGAAGGCTCGGCTGTAGCGCCGCAGCGTTTCGCGCCGCTCGAAGCGCGCGTCGTGCAGCAGCCGGATGGCCGCGGCGGCAGCCCCGAGCGCAGGCGCCGGCGAGTAGGGCCCGCGCGCGTCGCGGCCGTCGTGCACGAGGCCCATACCGGCAAACTCGCGGTGGTCTTGCAACAGGTACCAGACCATGCGCTCAACCCCCTGCGAAAGCATGAGGGTGCTGAGGCGGACATAGAAACGCGCGGAGACTTTGGGGTCGGGGCTGAAGCTGCCGTATTCGGTGGCCCAGATCGGTTTCTCCTGCCCGTGGGCATAGAGCCGCATCAAATCGCGCAGCTCGCCGATCTCTGCGTCCAGCCCTTCCGGCCGGCCCCGGTAAGGGTGGATCACGGCGGCATCCATGCCTTTCAGGCCCCCGTGTTTGAAGACGCCTTCGAAGTAGGGCAGCGGCAAGAGCACCGCCGCGCCGCCCAAGACCGGCACGTCTGGGCGCACCTGCTTCAGCAGCGGGTAGACGGCCTGGCACAGCTCGGCGTGCGAAGCGGGGCGGTCTTGCGCCGCAGGGCCTTTGCACCAGCTTCCGTTGTACTCGTTCCAGATCTCGATGGCCGCCATCCGGTCGCCGAAGCGCCTGAGCATCTCTTGGCCATAACGGCCAAAGGCCGCGCGCCCGGCCGGCGAGAAGGGCGTGTTGCCCCCATCGTAGAGCGGGTTCTCGTAGGTCATCAGCAGCAGCGGCCGGATGCCGCTGCGGGTCAGCGCGTCCACATAGGGTTCGAAACGGGCGAAATCGTAAACGCCGGGGCTCCGTTCAACCTCCTCCCACGGCATCTCGTCGCGCACGAACGGAAAGCCGATCCGCGCGGCCAGAGGCACGACAGCGGGGCTCCAGCCCTGCGCGAAATGCGTCATCACGCCGAACGGAGCGTCGCGCAGTTTCGCCAGCTCGACCGGTTCGATCACGGCGAAGTGGACCTCGTGGGTCTGCGCCTGGCCACCCCTCCAGGCCGTTACGGCCATTTCGAAATGGCCCCGGGCGCGCACGGCGGGCTTCAGCACGGCGCGGTGCGCGCCGTCGGGAACGGCCGAGCCTTCGGCCACGGTGCGTCCCCAGAAGTCGTGAACCCGATAAGCGAGGCGCTCGGCGCGCGTGTCGAGGACGATTTCCAGCGGCTCCTGATCCGTGAAGACGTTGCCGGGCACGCGCGGCGACACCGCGAAGTCCGGGACCAGCCGCTCCGCGCGCAGCTGGGCCGTCACGCCGTCGATCCAGACCGAGCCTTCCGATTCCAGGACAAAGACGACGCTGCGCGCCGGAGCCACCCATGCCTGGCCCTCCGGGCCGCCCCAGCTCTCGCCCTGGTTGAACCGTCGGATGCGGATGCAGTGCCACTCGCCGTCGGGCGGCAGAGGGAAGCGCTGCAGATAATTGTGGCCGGCGCTGTCGACCAGGCGCACGCCGATCCCGGTCGAACCTTCCGCGCGCGCCCAGAACGAAAGCTCGGCGAAGTCGTGGTGCAGCTCCTCCAGATCCCGGGACGCCTCGGCAAACCCGGTCTCGCCCAAGCGGATGCGCAGGCTGCCGCAGCCCGTTTGGGCGCGCGCGGAGTCCTGCTCGGCCGAGCCGGTGTAACCGTCCAGGCCCTCTTCGAAGTCGCCCAGCGCCAACGTGAGGTCTGCGCCGGAGGCACAGGCGGAGAGGAGACTGGCCACGAGCACGAAGGGCCTCAACAGCGGGCCGGAGGGCCGCCCTGGAGCAGCCGGTGCGGGGGAACGCCTATGAGCGGGTCTCACGGGACAGTTGAACATGCGGGGCTCCTCTGATCGGTGTGTCAGGCGCAACGCGTGGCGGGCTTCCGGGAAAGACGGAGCCCCTCGGCGGAAAAACGCCTCGCCGATAGCATACAGGAGACGGGTGCCGTGCGATAGGGGGGCGCTGAAGCCCTTCGCCCTTTTCCCGGGCCGCGCCGCTCTCCGATTCCGATTGACAGTCCTCTTGCTCAGACCTATGCTCAAAAAAGAATGAATGTCGAGATACGCATGGACGTCAGCGCCATCAGAGGACGCACGGTGCTGGACTGAGCCCCGGGGGGCGGGAACTCCATGAATCAGAGTCGCACAGTTTGTATGTCAGAACGGCTGCAGCCGGGCCGCAAGACGCTGTACGGGGCCGTCGCGGCGCTGGTGGTCACCCTCGTGTTCATGGTGTGGTGGACGACGCAGTGGGCCGACCGGCAGATGCGCGGCCACCTGCTGCAGCAGGCGCGGCTGGTGATGCAGATGATCTCGCCAGACCAAGTCAAGGCGCTCGCCGGCAACGAGTCGGACTTGAGGTCGTCGGCCTATGTGAGCCTCAAGCATCAGCTGGCGCACGCCCGCCAGGCGAACGGCTCCTGCCGCTTTATCTATCTGCTGGGCCGCACGGCCGCCCCGTTCGCGGACGGTGGCCCGCGCGAGAGGCTCTTTTTCTTTGTCGACTCCGAGCCCTCCGACTCCGAGGATTACTCGCCGCCCGGGCAGGTGTATCACGAGGCGACGCCGGAAGAGTGGCGCGTGTTCAACACCCAGTCCGAAGCCGTCGAAGGCCCGGCCTCCGACCGGTGGGGAACCTGGGTCTCAGCCTTCGTGCCGCTGAAGGATCCCGCCCTGGGCAACCTGGTCGCGGTGCTCGGCATGGATGTCGACGCCTGCTCGTGGAAGCGGGATGTCGCCCTCTACGCGGCGCTGCCCGCAGGCTTGACCCTCGTGTTGTTGGCCGGCCTGTTCAGCGTGCTGTACGTCCTGTTGCGGCGCTCAGACCGGCGCGTCTCGGCGCAGCAGGCCTTGCTGCGGAAAAGCGAAGAGCAGCTGAAGTTCGCCATGGAGGGCGCCAACGACGGCATCTGGGAAATCGACCTGCGGACCCAGGCGGTGGCGCTGAGCCCGCGGGGCTACGAGATGCTGGGGTACGAGCGGGCGGGGGACTTCGCCCGCGAGACGCCGACGTGGGAGCAGCTGGTGCATCCCGATGATTTGCCGGCCACGCAGCAAGCCATGCAGGAGCACCTGAGCGGCCGCGAGCCGTTCTTTCACTGCGAGCACCGCCTGAGGCGGAGGTCCGGCGAATACCTCTGGATCCTGGCGCGCGGCAAAGTCTCGGAGCGCGACGCGGAGGGCCGCCCCGTGCGGATGACCGGCACGCATACGGACATCGCCTCCCGCAAACAGGCCGAGCGCCAGATGCAGGAAGCCCAGGTCGAGACCGCCCGGTTGCTGGCGCAGGCGCAGCACTCGCGGCAGATCCTGCTCAGAGTGTTGGAGGATCAGAAAAAGAAGGACGAGGCGCTGAAGGAGGAGCGCCTGCGGCTGGCCAGCATCATCCAAGGAACCAACGTCGGAACGTGGGAGTGGAACGTCCAGACCGGCGGCCTCGTCATCAACAGCCGGTGGGCCGAGATGGTCGGCTACTCGCTGGAAGAGCTGGCGCCCATTTCCTACGACACCTGGATCAAATTGGTCCATCCGGACGATCTCAAAGCCAGCAGCGAGCTGCTTGAACGGCACATCCGGGGCGAGCTGGACGCCTACTCCTGCGAGTGCCGGATGAGGCACAAGGACGACCGCTGGGTCTGGGTGCTCGACTGCGGCCGCCTGTCGACCCGCACCGCCGATGGCCAGCCGCTGCTGGTGTCCGGCATGCATCAGGACATCACGGCGCGCAAACAGGAGGAGATCTTCCGGCAGCTCACGGGAACGGTCCTGGCGATCATCAACGAGACCGACGATTTCCGGCGTGTGATCCGGCGGATCCTCGAAGCCCTGCAAGAGGCCACGGCGTGCGACGCGGTGGGCATGCGGCTGCAGGACGGCGACGACTTCACCTATTACGACGCGCGCGGATTTTCGACGGAATTCCTGCGCGCGGAGAACACGCTTGCGGCCCGCACCCCCGAGGGCGGCCTCTGCCGCGGGCCCGACGGCAAGGTCAAGTTGGAGTGCACCTGCGGACTGGTCCTCATGGGCAAGACCGATCCGAACTCCCCCCTGTTCACGCCGGGCGGCAGCTTTTGGTCGAACGACGCCCTCGCCCTGCTCGACCTCCCGGCCGAACAGGATCCGCGATTCCATCCGCGCAACCTCTGCATGCAGGAAGGCTACCGCTCCTTGGCGCTCATCCCGATCCGCACCAAAACGGGGATCGTCGGGCTGCTGCAGTTCAACGCCCGCAACAGGAACGGCTTCTCGCTCTTCGCGGTCACGGCGCTGGAGGAGATCGCGGGCAGAATCGGCGATGCGCTGGTCCGCAAGCAGGCCGAGGCGGAACACAAGCGCCTGATGGCCGCCATCGAGCAGTCCGGCGAAATGATCCTCATCACCGACGCGCGCGGCACCATCCAGTATGTCAACCCGGCCTTCATCAACGTGACGGGGTACTCGCGCGAGGAGGCCGTCGGCCAGAATCCGCGCATCCTGAAGAGCGGCCAGCACGGCCCCGCCTTCTACAGCGACCTCTGGCAGACCATCACCAGCGGCCGGGTCTGGACCGGGCGCCTGACCAACAAGCGCAAAGACGGGACGCTCTACACCGAGGACGCCTCCATCTCGCCGGTGCGCGACGAAACGGGCGCCATCGTGAACTACGTGGCCGTCAAAAGCGATATCACGGAGCATCTGCAGATCTCCGCCCAGCTGCAGCAGGCCCAGAAGATGGAGTCCGTGGGCCGGCTGGCCGGCGGCGTCGCGCACGACTTCAACAACATGCTGGCCGTGATCCTCGGCAATGCGGAGCTGGCGCTCTCCCAGACCGCGCCGGACCAGCCGCTCCATGCCGACCTGCAGGAGATCCGCAAGGCGGCCGAGCGCTCGGCCGATCTGACCCGACAGCTGCTCGCCTTCGCCCGCAAGCAGATCGTGATGCCCAAGGTGATCGACATGAACGACACCGTGGCGGGCATGCTCAAGATGCTGCGGCGCCTGCTCGGCGAAAACCTCGAGCTCGCCTGGCTCCCGGGCTCCGGCGCCATGACGGTGAACATGGACCCGTCGCAGGTCGATCAGATCCTCGCCAACCTCACGGTCAACGCGCGCGACGCCATCAAGGGCGTCGGCAAGGTGACGATCGAGACCCGCAGCGTGACGCTGGGACCGGCCGCCTGCGCCGAACACGTGGATGCCGCTCCGGGAGACTATGTGACGCTGGCGGTGAGCGACACCGGCTGCGGCATGGACCGGACCGTGCTGGAACACATCTTTGAGCCGTTCTTCACGACCAAGAAGGTCGGCGAGGGCACCGGGCTCGGACTCGCCACCGTGTACGGCATCGTCAAGCAGAACCGCGGCATTATCGCCGTGAGCAGCGAGCCGGGTGCCGGGACCACCTTCACCGTTCATCTGCCGCGCTTCTCCGGCGACTCCGAGACGCTTCCGGCCGCAACGGGCGCGGAGCCGGTCAGCGGCGGGAAAGAGACCGTGCTGCTGGTCGAAGACGAGCCCTCGATCCTCAACATGCTCAACGAGATGATGGGTAAGCTGGGCTATCGCGTGCTGGCGGCCTCAACGCCCGAGGAAGCGCTCCGGATCGCGGAGAGCCGCCAGACCCCGTTCGACCTCTTGCTGGCCGACCTGGTGATGCCGGGCATGAGCGGACAGGTGTTGGCCGAGCGCGTGCTGGCGCTGGTTCCCTCGGTCAAGTGCCTCTTCATGTCCGGCTATACGTCGCACGCCGTCGAGTTCTCGGACGGGGTCACGGCGAGCGCGCATTTCATTCAGAAACCGTTCATGATGCACCAGCTGGCCGTGAAGCTGCGGGAGGTGCTCGATGGCCGTTAAGCATGTCTGCCTCCCTGTCGGCCCGGCGCTGGCAGGGGCCGCCCTGACCGCCTGTTTGGCCGCCGCTGGCGGCGAGCCGCTCACGCTGCGCTATGCGTCGCCGGCGACGGAGAAACAGGGATCAAGCCACGCGCTGCCGCTTGGCAACGGGCGCCTCGGCTGCCTGGTGTTCGGCGATCCGTACCGCGAGCGCCTGGCGCTCAACGTGGACTCGCTGTGGACCGGCGATGAGAACCCCTCCGGCTCGTACGACACCATGGGCGCCTATCAGGCCTTCGGCGACCTCCGGATCGACTTGGAGGCCCCGGAGACGACACGCGCCGAGGTCGTGGCCGCCAGCGACCACAAGCCGTTCTACGGTACGGAGGGCGTGTCCTCCTCGGCCGACGGCGATCCGGCCACCAAGTGGTGCGTGGAACCGCGCGGCTCGCCGGTGATGTGGGAGGCGCGCCTGCCCCAGGCGTGCGCCGTCGCGGCCTACACGCTCACCTCGACGCCCGAGGACCGGCCGGACCGTGATCCCAAGACGTGGGAACTCGCCGGCTCGGACGACGGTGCGGCTTGGACCCCGCTGGACCGCCGCGAGAACCAGCCCGCCTTCGCGCGTCGCGGCGAGGCGCGGACCTTTGCGGTGGCCGCGCCGCGCGCATTCAGGCGCTACCGTTTGACCCTGCTCGCCAATCAGGGCGGCTCGCATCTCCAGCTCGCGGAGATCGGCCTGGCCGGCGTCGACCTCAACCGTCCGGCGCCTCTGCCCGCCCGGTATTGCCGCGCGCTCGATCTCGCCACCGGCCTGCACACGGTGAGCTACACCGCGGGCGGCGTCGCCTACACGCGGGAGACCTTTGTCAGCGCGCCGGACCAGGTGATCGCCGTGCGGCTCGCCGCCGACAGGCCCGCGGCCCTCTTCGGCGCGGTCGCGCTCAGCGGCGCGCATCAGGAAAAAACGTCCGTTGAGCCGGCGGCGCTCGCGTTCGAGGGCGCGCTGCCGAACGGGCTCGGCTACGCGGCCCGCCTGCGCGTCCTGGCGAAGGG